>CXWJ01042488.1_pt1 | contig 11994 bp, 13 predicted proteins | sample 590841 | NCBI WGS metagenome assembly CXWJ01 (sample SAMEA3498367, study PRJEB10139) | wastewater metagenome | biome: wastewater treatment plant; material: activated sludge | place: Austria | collected 2015-01-21 | reverse complement strand
CGAAGCCCGGACAGACTAGCAAGGGCGAGCCTCACCGAGCGAATCCGACCGGTCGAGCGAGCCACCCGTCCCGCGGCGCCGTCTCGCACGTCCCGCAGCGCCGTCTCGCACGTCCCGCAGCGCCGCCTCGCACGTCCCGCAGCGCCGCCTCGCACGTCCCGCAGCGNNCCGCCCGCCGGACGCGCGGATCGTCGGGGTCGACGCCGGCGTCGTACTCATAGAACCAGGCGATCGGCGCGTCCCCGGCCGGAGGCCGCCGGCCGATGACCCGAAGGCCGTGCCTCCCGGTGACGGGGATGTGTCGCTGGAGGACGATCGAGGCCGTGACGCGCTCGCGGACCAGTGGGAGCAGATCGCCGGGCACCTCCAGCACGATCTCGTGCACCACCCGCTGCTCACCCCAGCTGCCCACCTCGGCGACCTGAAGCGTCGACCTGTCGCTGTCCCACTCCGCCGCCTCGACGCCCTCCCACGGGACCCGGACCGGATCCTCGCCCGGCGTGGACAGATAGAACGCCTGCCGGGTCCCCCCGGCGACGCCGCCGGCCCCGGCCTCCGCCCACGCCAGCAGTCGCTCGCCCGCGCCGAGGTCGATCCTCGGCTGCCGGCGCCGACCGATCACTGCTCCCCCATCGCCAGCTCCCGCAGCTGGCGCCGATGCTGCTCGAGGGCGACCAGCTCGCCGAACATGCGGTTGTAGTCCGTGGCGTGCTCGACGGGGTTCGTCCGTTGGAGACGGGACTTGAGGTCGGCGATCCGCCGGAGGGCCGTCAGCTCCTGAAGGCGGTAGACGTGGGCCGAGACGTACGCCGCGTCGGGCTCCTTCGCCGTCGGGAGCGGCTCGACGGCCAGAGCTNNCGCTCCGACGGCGCCCCAGACCGCGCGATAGGTGGGATGGGTGAAGTCGTTGTCCCCCAGGTCGGCCGCCGAGCGCCCCACCACCGCGGGGTGCTGGAGCACGAGCTTGAGGGTCTCCCGCTCGATCGAGAACCGGGGATCGCGCAGGTCGGGCAGCTGCTGGCGGGGCGCCTCGACCGGCTCGACCGGGGCACCGCGCCCGGCCGCGGCAGCCGGTGTCGGCCGCGAGCTCCGCCCTGCGGCGCGGCGTACCTCCGCCCGAGCCTCCTCCACGTCGACGCCGAGCATGCCCGCGACCTCGCGCGCGAAGGCGTCCACCTTGGACCGGTCGCGGATGCTCGAGACCAGACGGGCCGCCTCCCGCAACGCGTCGACCCGGCCGTCCGCGCGGTCGAGGTCGTACTTCCCGACGACGTTCCCGAGCACGAACCGATACAGCGGCACCCGCCGCGCCACCAGCTCGCGGACGGCGGCGTCGCCCTGCTGAAGTCGGAGGTCGCACGGGTCGAGACCGGTCGGCTCCACGGCCACGTAGGTCTGGGAGACGAAGTTCTGGTCGCCACCGAACGCGCGCAACGCCGCCTTCTGCCCCGCGGCGTCGCCGTCGAAGGTGAAGATCACCTCACCGCGGAACTCCTCGTGGTCGTGCAGGAACCGGCGCAGCACTCGCGCGTGCTCGTCGCCGAAGGAGGTGCCGCAGGTCGCCACCGCGGTGGGTACGCCGGCCAGGTGACACGCCATCACGTCGGTGTAGCCCTCGACCACGACCGCCTGCGACGACCGCGCCATGTCCCTGCGGGCGAGGTCGATGCCGTAGAGCACCTGGCTCTTCTTGTAGATCGGGGTCTCCGAGGTGTTGAGGTACTTCGCCTCGATCTTGTCGTCGTCGAAGATCCGTCGCGCGCCGAACCCGATGGTGTCGCCCGACGCGTCGCGGATCGGCCAGAGCAGCCGCCCGCGGAACCGGTCGTAGGCAGAACGCCCCTGCGCCACCAGCCCGGCCGCCACCGTCTCCTCGTCGCGGAAGCCCTTCTGCCTCAGGTGGTGCACCAGCGCCTCACCCTCGCGCGGGGCGAAGCCGACGCCGAACCGGGCGGCCGCCTCCTGGTCGAAGCCGCGCTCGGCGAGGAACTGGCGTCCGGCCAGCGCATCGGGGGTGGTGAGCTGGTCGGCGTAGAACTCCTGGGCGACCCGGTGGGCGTCGATCAGCCGCGACCGGTTGGGTCCGCGACGCTCGGCCGGTCCGTCACCCTCCTCGCGCCGCAGCTGCACGGCGTACTTCTCCGAGAGCCGCTCGACCGCCTCGACAAAGCTCAGCCCGTCGATCTTCATCAGGAACGTGAAGACGTCCCCGCCCTCCCCGCAGCCGAAGCAGTGCCAGAACTGGCGGGCGGGGGTCACGTGGAACGACGGAGACTTCTCGTCGTGGAAGGGGCACAGGCCCTTGAAGGACCCCCCGCCGGCCGGGCGCAGCGTGACGTAGGAGGAGATGACGTCGTCGATGCGCGCCTTCTCGCGCACCTCGGCGATGTCGTCATCGCGGATCCGCCCGGCCACGCGGGGAGTCTACGGGGCGGTGGGCTGGTCGCCGCCGGTCGTCCCCAGCCCGTCTCGTCGGCTACGCCACGCGTCGGTCGCCTCCTGCCGCGCCTGGTCGCCGACCTCGGCATACCGCTGCTGCAGGCGATCCCGGATCTCCTCCGCGGAGTAGGCGCGCCGACGACGCTCCTCGCGGGCCAGGACCGCCCCGGTCGCCGCGATGCCGAGGATCCCTGCCAGGCCGAGTGCCTTGCGCCAGCGTTGAGCCACGACGGCAGGGTACGCCGTCCGCGCGGCGCGTGCGTCCGCCGTACGCCGCGTGGTGCGGGCAGAATCGCCCCATGTCCACCGTGACGCTCGGCGAAGCGGCCGCCCTGACCCGCACCGGCGACCTGTGGCTGTTCCGCGGGGTCACCGCCGCCGACCATGCGATCCGGCTGGCCACGAACGCCCCCGTCAACCACGTGTCCCTCGCGGTCACCATCGACGACCTGCCACCGATGATGTGGCACGCCGAGCTCGGCAGGCGGTTGCTGGACCTGTGGACCGGCACCCACCACCGCGGCGCCCAGCTCCACGACCTGCCTGCGGCCGTCGAGCGCTGGACGGGGCTGCGCCACCAGCGGGTCTTCTTCCGCCAGCTCGAGCCGGCGGCGGGGCGCACCGAGGAGGATGGAGCGCTCAAGGCGATCGCCCGCTGGAACGGCACCTCGTTCCCCAGCACCACCCAGCTCGCGTGGCGCTGGTTCAGCGGCCGCAACCGGATCCCCAGCCCCGAGCTGCCGATGGCGCTGCGGACCGAGGTCGCGTTCTGCGCCGAGCTGGCCGCCTCGACGCTCCAGGCGATGGGCGTGCTCGACGACGAGCTGCCGCCGACGTGGTACGACCCGGGTCGGTTCTGGAGCGGCGACGACCTACCGTTGCAGGACGGCTGGGCCTACGGCGAGGAGATCGAGGTCCTGGTCGGCTGACCCGGCGCACCTCGTTGCCGGGCGGGTGATGGCAGGCGATACTGGGGGAATGGACGAACGGGCAGGGGAGGGTGTCTTCCGCGGGTTCGTGAAGGACCAGGTGCGGCGCTTCCGAGTCCGCCGCTTCGAGCGCCGGGAGTTCGGCCGGCGGTGGGCGCGTCAGCAGGCGCGCGATCATGTGCGCCGCCAGGAGCAGGGGATCCGGGACGCGCCTCGAGGCGGCTTCTGAGCCACCGAGCACGAGGACCCAGGGTCGGGGGCTCCGGGTCGGAGCTACGGCCGGCGTACGACGTTCGCGAGCGGTGCGCCTGCGGCGAACCGGGCCAGTTGCTCCCGCACGACGCGGTAGGCCCGGGGCCACATCGCGCTGCTGGCGCCGCCGACGTGGGGCGAGATCAGGACTCCACGGGCGGACCACAGGGGGTGGTCGGTCGGCAACGGCTCAGGGTCGGTGACGTCGAGGGCCGCGCGGATCCGCTCCTCGCGCAAGGCCTCCAGGAGCGCGTCGGTGTCGACGACGGCGCCACGAGCCACGTTGACCAGCAAGGCGCCCGGCTTCATCGAGGCCAGGAAGGTGGCAGAGACCAGGCCTCGGGTCGCGGCGGTCAGCGGCACCACGACGACCACCACATCAGCGGCGGGCAANNCACGCCGCGCGGTCCTGCCCACGCACGAACTCGGGCACCCCGCGCAGCGACGCCAGGATCAGGGTGAGGGCGAGCTCGGCGGTCGTCGTCTCGTGGATTCCCTTGCCGTTGCACAGCGTGACGCCCTCGGGCAGGTGCGGCCAGACGTGGTCGATGCCGGCCGTCAGCGTCTGGACGACCCGCAGCCTGGGCATCCGGGAGAAGACGGCGAGGTCGGCCTCCCAGGAGTACGCCGGCACGAACAGCTCGACCTCCTCGGTGCCGGCCGGCAGGGCGTCGGCGCGCGGCACCACGCACTCCACCCGGAGCCCGGGTGGCACCTCCCCCAGCTCGGCCGGGTCGAACGGCAGCCAGACCAGCGGGTCACTCATGGGCGCACCGCTGCGTGTGGGTGCACCGCTGCGTGGCGGGACACCGCGCTCGCGTCGGTGAGCGAGGCCACCTGGTCGATCACGACCCGCAGCCGGGCCGGATCGTCCGGCGCCGCCCGCCAGTCGTCGGCGAAGGGCCGGTCCAGCGCGTCCGGACCGCGACCGACCAGGGCCGCCACGAGCTCCGACATCAGCTCACGTTGCCGCTGCATCAGGGCGACCCGGTCGTCGGCGCGCATGACGTAGTGAGCGGCGATGCCCTTGAGGACGGCGATCTCCAGGCGGGTCTCCTCCGGCACCACCAGCGAGGCGCCGTAGCGCACGAACGGCCCCTCCCCCGCCGCGAAGGTGGCGCCTTGCACCGCTCCGCAGAAGCGACCGATCAGGTCGGAGGTGAGGTTCTTGAGGGCGGCCAGCTGGCGGCGCGACCCGTCGTACGCCGCCTGTGGCCAGGCCTCGATCGTGGCGAGCCGCTCGAGGACGGCGTCGAGGGTGGCGTCGGCGGCGCCGGGGACGTACCACTCGCGCACCGTCTGCCAGACCGCCGCGCGATCCAGCGTCGTCAGCTCGACCCGGCCTGCGACCACCCCGTCCTCGACGTCGTGGACCGAGTAGGCGACGTCGTCGGCGAGATCCATCACCTGCGCCTCGACGCACTGGTCGACCCCGGTGGCGCCACGTCGCATCCAGTCGAAGACCGGCCGGTCGTCGTCGTAGACGCCGAACTTCACGACCGTGCGCGGGGACCCGTCGGCGTGCAGCCCGCGCGGTGGCTCGCCGGTGGCGCGCGGCCACGGGTACTTCGTGCAGGCGTCGAGCGTCGCCCGCGTCAGGTTCAGCCCGACGGAGCTTCCGTCGGGCGCGGACGTCTTCGCCTCCAGCCGGGTCAGCAGCCGCAGCGTCTGGGCGTTGCCCTCGAAGCCGCCGCAGTCCTGGGCGAGGTCGGCCAGCGCCCGCTCCCCGTTGTGCCCGAAAGGCGGATGCCCCAGGTCGTGGGCCAGCGCGGCCGTCTCGGTGATGTCGGGGTGGCAGCCGAGGGCTCTGGCCAGGTCGCGGGCCACCTGGGCGACCTCGAGGCTGTGCGTCAGCCGGTTGCGGACGAAGTCGTCGGTCTGCGGGCCGACCACCTGGGTCTTCGCTGCGAGCCGCCGCGACGAGGCGGCATGCACGACGCGGGCGCGGTCCCTCTCGAAGGCCGTGCGCAGCGGGGCGTCGACCCGCTTCGGGGGCTCCTCGACCAGGCGCTCGCGGTCGGCGGCGGTGTAGAGGTCGACGGAGGTGTAGAGGTCGACGGAGGGTGGCTCGCTCATCGGCAGGAGCCTACTGAGCGCCGCTTCCACATAGTCCAGTGACCTTTGGTTGTGGATAACGGGTTATCCACAACCAAAGGTCACTGGACTACCGCGGAATCTCGCCGACCCACGCCGTCGAGGAGGGGCTGCCCCTGCCGATCTGCCCGGTGAGGATCAGCGACCGCGCAGGCCCGCCAGCAGATTCCGGCGACCCCGCAGGCCGGTCTTGGCGAAGATCGACTTGAGGTGGTCTTGGACGGTGTGCTCCGAGAGGTGCATGGCGGCTGAGATCTCTCGCGTGTCACGACCGGCGCTGAGGTGTCCGAGCAGCTCGACCTCTCGGGACGACAGGCCGTGCGCCCTGGCGAACAGGTCGGCCCGCTCCTCCCCGGATGCCGTCGCGATCGTCACGGCGATGTTCTGCTCCACGGGGTCACCGGATCCGGCGATGCGCGCCGCCCTCAACGTCAGCAGGTGGCCGCCCCCTGCATGGATCCTGGCCTGCGCCGGATGGGCGTCGACGCCTCGTTCACGCGCGACCAGCTGCGCGGCCACGTTGTAGGCACAGGCCGGGACAGGCGCGCGGTCATGATCCGTGGGGAGCAGCGCGCGCAGGTGCTGGAGGGTGGCCTCGGTCTCGGCCAGGACCTCCAGCTGCGGTGAGAGCAGCATGACGACCGGCCCATCGAGCGCCGGCGCAGGGACCTCGGGAACGGTGAAGGCCAGCGCCTGGGTACGCCGCAGCGCCTCGGTGACCACGTTCAGGGTCGCGCTCAGGCCATCGAGCTCCCCACGGGTGAACGGCCCGGCGTCGTTCGTGCGCCACAGGTCGAGGAAGGCCCACAGCCCGTAGCGGTCGCGAAAGACCCCCGAGGCCACATCACCCACGCCGTACTCACTGAGCACCTCGCGCCACCAGAGGCTGCGCGTCGGCGCGCCCTGGGTGGCATCCATCAACGAGACGAATCCGCCGCCGATCTCGGTCCAGCGATTGACCTCGCTGACATACTTCGCTCTCACCAACCGCGGCAGGTCGCCCAGCTCCGGGGTGTCCGCGACCGGCGACGTGCCGACCTCGGTCGCCGGGTCCGCGAGCACCCAGGCGTACCAGTCGACGCACACCGACCTGCGGATCTCGTCCAGCACCTGCAGCCGGAGCCGGCGACCATCGGACGCGCCTCGGCAGACACGATCGACCCGGGCAAGCATGGCGTTCGCCTCACGCGCGCCGGTCACGCTCGAAGACTACTGCCGACCGCTCTCCGAGGAACCCCACCTTCTGGGGATACGACCCCGGCCGGCGCGGGTCCCAGTTTCGAGGGAACATCCCGCATTCAGGAGGAGCGCCATGACCACCCTGCACATCGAGCACGCGATCACCGACTTCGCGACCTGGAAGGCCGCCTTCGACGGCTTCGCCGCTTCCCGCAGCGAGGCGGGGGTACGAGGACATGTCGTCCGGCGGCCGATCGACGACCCGGCCTACGTCGTGCTGGACCTCGACTTCGACGACGTCCCGACCGCCCAGCGGTTCCTCGGCTTCCTGCAGACCCGCATCTGGGCGACCAGGGAGACCTCGCCCGCGCTGGTGGGCTCGCCCCGCACGTCGATCCTGGAGACCACCGAGACGTGATCCTGCGCCGGTCCTCCGGCGGAATCAGTAGGTGGAGACGTGGACGTGGTCGTAGTGGTTCGCGGTGATCGAGCCGCGGCTGGACATCGCTCGCCAGCCTTCGCCGGAGCGCTGGACCGACCAGATTCGCTGGGAGTAGATGACGTAGGAGACACCCAGCGCCGCGTAGTTCTCACGCACGAACTCCGCCACCTGCCAGCCGCGGGCACCGCTCACCATGATGTCGACGGCGAGGCCCCCACCGTGGTCGCCTCCTCCACCCCGGAGTGTGCCGTAGGAGGTGACGTCGGGGAAGGCGGCGCACACGGCCTGATGGACCTTGACGATGCTCGCACCGACGCCCGGCGAAACGCTCGACCCGTTGCTGCAACTGCCGCCGAGACCCGGCTGCGGCTTCTCCTTGCTGAGGTAGCCCTCCGAGACCCAGCGGGAGACGCCCTTGACGACGACCTCGACCCGGCCGTTCTCGCGGCGCCCGGTGACGAGGATCTGCTTGCCTTCCTCGAACTCGCCGATGTCTCGCGCATCGTCATCGGGCGAGGTCCAGATGTTCAGCGGCGCCGTCGTCCACAGCTTGGTGCGGACCTCCTTGGCTCGGCGCACGACCCGGTCGGTGATCACAGCGGCCGCGGCGGCGGCTGTCGCGGCGGTGTCCATCTGGCCGCGCACCTTCTTCGCCACCCTCCGCTCGGCCGAGCGGGAGAGGACGGCGGTGCGGTCGCCGAGGTCGACGTCGGCGTACGCCGCGCCGGCCAGGTTCGCCGGTGAAGGCGCCGGCACGTCCGCGCCCACCACACCGACCCCGACGACGCCGAGCGTCGCAAGGGCGGCCAAGGGTGCTGCGAGGATCGAGGAACGGGGGAATCGGGGAGCAGGTTTCTCCCGCTTGTGGCGAGGTTGTGCCACTGCGCTGATGTCCTTTGCAGGTTGCTGACGGGGGTGTCGGGTCTGCTCGTTTGATAACGAAACGGAAACGACGAAGCCCGAGTCAAGCACACTGGTCTGGTCCGGTGCCAATCAGCGCGCCCGCTCCGTGAGACACCTCACCCGGTCGTTCCGGGCGTTTCGGGCGTCCGGCCCGCACCCAGCGCGGCGTCGACCGCCGCCTCGACGTGCAGCCGGGTGGTGGCGAAGACGGGGACGTCGACGTCGGCTGCACCCACCAGGAGCTCGAGCTCGGTGCAGCCGAGCACCACGCCCCGGGCCCCGCGCGCCACCTCTCGCGACATCACCTCGGCAAGCGCTCGACGAGACTCCTGGCGAATCTCGCCCAGCACCAGCTCGTCGTAGATCACCCGGTGGACGGTGGCGCGGTCGGCCGCGCTCGGGATCAACACGGTCACGCCGTGCCCGGAGATCCGGGCGCGGTAGAAGTCCTGCTCCATGGTGAAGGCGGTGCCCAGCAGGGTGACCGTCTCGACGCCGGCGGCCAGAACGGCCGCCGCGGTGACATCGCCCAGGTGCAGCAGCGGCAGGTCGCAGCCGGCCTCGATGGCGGGCGCGACCTTGTGCATGGTGTTGGTGCAGAGCACGAGGAGCTCAGCGCCCGCGGCTTCCAGCCGCCGCGCCTCGTCCGCGAGGATCTCCCCCGCGCGCTCCCAGTCCCCGGCCCGCTGGAGCTCCTCGATCTCGGCGAAGTCGACCGAGGCCAGCGTGCACACGGCGGAGTGCAGGCCCCCGAGCCGCTCGCGGACCAGCTCGTTGAGCAGGGAGTAGTAGAGGCTGGTGCTCTCCCAGCTCATCCCGCCGAGGAGCCCGATCCGCTTCATCCTCGTCGTCACGGCGAGGCCTTTCGAGCGACCAGCACGTCGCGCAGGATCGAGCTGTCCACCCGGTGCCGCAACGAGCGGTAGGCCTCGGAGTCGGCGACCTCGAACCCGGCCTCGGCCACGTGCGCGGACAGGTCCGCACGCGAGGCCACGTGGACGTTCCACGCGATCCCGAGGGCGCCTCCGGGGCGCAGCAGGCCGGCCCACACCGGGATCGCCTCACCGAGCAGGTCCAGCGGACGGCGGGTGAGCCCGCGATCCGGGTGCCGGCTGCCGTGCTGCACGCCGTACGGCGCGTCGGTGACGATCGCGTCGACGCTGCGCGGCTTGAAGAAGTCGCCGGCGCGCAGGGTGTCGGCGTGCACGACGCTGAGCTGCTGCGTCCGCCCGGCGGCCCAGTCCTCCTTGGCGGGGGCGAGCACGGCGTCGGTACGTCGGGCCAGCAGCTTGCCCTCCCGTCGCACCGGCGTCGTGGCGATCGTGTGCTTGAGCCGCTTGCGCTTGAGCCAGCTGCCCAGGAACGCGCTGTAGGCCTCGACGTCCTTGCGGTCCAGGTCGACGCCGGCGGCGTGGTGACCCCACATCAGCGCCTGGTTGAGGGTGGTGCCACGACCGCACATCGGGTCCAGGATCCGCAGCGGGCCGTCCAGCAGGTCATCCGCCTGCTCACGGAACAGCAAGGTCGCGTGGAGCAGCAGGTGGGTGAAGGTCTCGTTGGTCTTGCCGGAGTACTTCAGCACGGTCAGCAGGTCGTCGTCGTAACGGTCCAGGCGACGCAGGACGACCGGGCGCAGCAGGTCGTCGGTCAGCTCGAACAGGGCGAAGGCGGTCGAGACCTGGGACAGGTGGTCCACCGCTCGCTGGTCCAGACGCTCGGCCTCGAAGGTGACGTAGTCGACGCCGCCGATCACCGCTGCCCCCACGTTTCCGAGCCGGCCCGGCAGGGCCCGCTCGTCCACGATCCGCAGCTCGGCCTGGGTCAGGGCGACCGAGGCCTGCGCATAGACCCGGTTCGCGGAAGGCTGCACCAAGAGGGCGTAGCGCGCCACCCTCACCCTCCCGTCGTCTCGGTGGTGTCCTCGCGGACGTGGCGTCCTCGGCCGTCGGTGTCGTCGAGCCAGCCGTCGGGCAGCACCACCTTGGACCGCGGCGAGCCCTGCCGGCCGCGGGCGGCACCCAGCTCGCCCACCGGGAACGGCTCGCTCGGGTCCAGATCCGACAGGAGGGCGTCCAACGCATCCAGCGAGTCGACCAGGGCCAACGAGCGCCGGAGCCGACCGCCGGCCCGGAAGCCCTTGAGGTACCACGACACGTGCTTGCGGAACTCCTTGCAGCCGCGCTCCTCCCCCAGGTGCTCGCTGAGGAGCTCGGCGTGCCGCCGCATCATCTGGGCGACCTCACCGAGAGTCGGGAGCGTGGTCACCTCGGCGCCGCCGAACGCGGCGGCCAGATCGCGGAACAGCCAGGGGCGGCCGAGGCAGCCACGGCCGACCACGACGCCGGCGGCTCCGGTCTGCTCGACCATGCGGACCGCATCCGCGGCCTCCCAGAGGTCCCCGTTGCCGAGCACGGGGATGTCCACGCTGGCGACCAGGGTCCCGATCGCCTCCCAGTCCGCCTCGCCCGAGTAGGCCTGCTGGACGGTGCGGCCGTGCAGCGCGATCGCGGCGCAGCCGGACTCCTGGGCGATCCGGCCGGCGTCGAGGTAGGTCAGGTGGTCCTCGTCGAGCCCCTTGCGGGTCTTCATCGTCACCGGGACGTCGTACGGCGCCGTGGCGGCGACCGCGGCCTGGAGGATCTCGCCGAGGAGCCCGCGCTTCCACGGGAGCGCTCCTCCCCCGCCCTTGCGGGTGACCTTGGGCACCGGGCAGCCGAAGTTGAGGTCGACGTGGTGGACGCCGTACTCCGCGCAGAGGATCTCCGCCGCCTTGCCGACGTAGGCCGGGTCGGTGCCGTAGAGCTGCACCGAGCGGACCGTCTCCACCTCGTCGAAGACCAGCATCTTCAGCGTGGTCGGGTCACGCTCGACCAGACCGCGAGAGGTGATCATCTCGCAGACGTAGAGCCCCGCGCCCTGCTCCGCGCAGAGCCTGCGGAACGCCGCGTTGGTGATCCCCGCCATCGGTGCGAGCACGACCGGGGTCTCGACCCGGAGGGGGCCGAGCTGGAGGTGATCGGGCAGGGCGGGCACCGGGTCATTCTCCCGAACAGTGCGCCGGCGCCCAAACGCAGCGGCCGCCGGTGGGCCGCTGTCTACTGGTGTGTACGGCTGGAGCGGCGATGTCTACTGGTGTGTACGGCGCACCACACGCGTCGTACACACCAGTAGACATCCCAGGCCAGCGCTGCTCACCGCTCGGCTCACTGCGCGCCTCAGTTCGCGCCGTCGGCCTTCTCGCCCTTCTTGCCCGCCGGCTTCTTCTTGTCCTTGACCACGATCACCTCACCCGACCAGATGACCGGGTCGAACCCCGGTCCGGTGAAGAAGCTGACGTTCTCGAGCTTCCCGTGGTCCGGCGCGAGGTAGACCCAGCAACCGGCCGCCTTCTTGCCCGGCTTGAACTTCTCCGGCAGCGGCGTGCTCGGGCACGGCTTGTAGCGGCTCTCGAAGCTGCTGGCGCTGACCAGGGTGTTCTTGCCGACGGCCACGAACAGCGGGACGCTGAGCTGGCTGAGGTCCCGCTTCCCGATGTTCGCGACCCGGGCGTGCACGTAGTAGGGCGTGGCCGACCGAGTCTTCTTGTCCAGCACCCAAGCGCTCAGCCGCGAGATCGGCACCTGCTCGACCTTGGTGACCTTGACGTCCAGGACCGCGACCCCCTTGCGCAGCGGCCAGGCCACGGCCGCCCGCTGCCCGATCTCGAGCTCGCTGCCCTGCGGCGTCAGCACCAGCTCCTTGCCGACGTCCAAGTAG
>CXWJ01019880.1_pt1 | contig 11996 bp, 10 predicted proteins | sample 590841 | NCBI WGS metagenome assembly CXWJ01 (sample SAMEA3498367, study PRJEB10139) | wastewater metagenome | biome: wastewater treatment plant; material: activated sludge | place: Austria | collected 2015-01-21 | reverse complement strand
GCTATTCCTGCTTGACAATGTCGAGGATGCCGACCAAGTCCGCGAGCTGGCCCAGGAGTTGCGGGTCATCACCTGGGTCTTCACCGCCCGCCGCGCCAGCCTGAAGCGCATCGGCGTCCATCCGCTGCACCTGCGACTGCCGGCCCCGGCCGAGGCGGCGGCCATCTTCCGCGCCCACCTGCCGGCCGCGCTCATCGCCGACCGCGACGATGACCGGCTAGTGTGCCGCGTGGTGGACAAGGTCGGCGGGCTGCCGTTCGCCCTGCGGCTGGCCGCGGCCGTCGTCGGCAACCGGCAGGCGGCCACGGTGGCCGAACTGGACGCCTGGCTCGATGCCGGCGGCCTGAGCCGTGGCGGGTCACCGACGAAGAAGTTGGAGCGGCTATTCGACTCGATGCTATCTGCCCTGCCCACCGCGGCGCACCGGACGTTGCTGCTGTGTGGCGTGTTTCCCACGCCGCTCATCCGCCTGAACGCGGTCCAGGCCGTGGGCGAAGCGTCGGGCGTGCGGCCTACGCCGGACGATTGGGCCGCACTGGAAGATTACTCCCTGGTCGAGTGCCCCGACCACGAGTACGTTGCCCTCCATGCCCGGCTGCACGAGCACGTGCATAAGCGTCTGGCGGCCGAGCCGGCGTACCCAGCCGTCCGGGCCGCCTTCGCTACCCACTACCTGGCTCTGGCCGAAAGCGTCAGCCTTGGTAAGTTGGAGATGGAGCGCGACTACCGGCCGCTGGTGGGTGAAGAGCCGAACTTGTTGGCTGCGGCCTACGCTATGCACGCCGCCGCCGACTGGCTGGGCCTGTGCCGCTTGTGGCCGGCGTTGACCGGCCATTTGTGGGGCGTGGGCGACCAGCGCGGTTACGAGCGTGCCGACCGCCTGTGCCTCGACGCGGCGCGAGCGCTGGGTGATGTGGCCTGGGCAGCCGACATCCTGTCGGAGATCGGTTATGTCAAAAAAGAGGTAGGTGAATGGGCGGCGGCTGAAGTGCTCTTCATCGAGGCGCAGGCCATTCACGACGCCGCTCCTGCCGGGACGATGGCCCAGGCCCGGCTGCGGCGCTACCGGGCCGAGGTCGCGCTGGGTATGGGGCGCGCCGACGAGGCCCTGGCGCTGCTGGCCAACGCTGAGCGGTTGCTCAGCAACCTGCCGCCGGAGGACACGACTCTGGCCCGGATGCTGCTCCACAGCGCGCGCATGACCGTCCTCCATCAGCGCGGTGAACTGGCGGCGGCCGAAGCGGCCGGGCGCCAGGCGGATCAGTACTATGTACTGCTGGGACCAACTGCGACCGGCCACGGCTTCGGCACGTTCCGCGTTGAACTGGGCGACGTGCTGTTCCGGCTGGGCCGGGCTGATGAGGCCACCGGGCAGTGGGCGGCGGTCGTCGCCTCGCGCGAAGGGCTGCCCCATCTGCCGGAACACGCTGAGGCACAACTGCGGCTGGCGTGGCTGGGCGCGGGGCGGGGGGAGCGGGAGGCCGCGGCCGAGCTGGCCCGCGCCGCGCGGGCGACGCTGGCGCGGCAGGGGCAGTTGGCGCGGGCGGAGCAGGCGGATGGGCTGATCGACGCTATAGAGGCAATAAAGCCTTTGCCCGAATTTGTGGGCAAACCATAGAACACGGATTACGCGGATTAACGCGAATAGATATAGATTGACGCGGCTAAGAATGCCGGAACTCTTATCCGTGTCAATCTGCGTCAATCCGTGTTATTCGTGTTCCATTCTTCTCTTGACAATTACGCGTAGATAATTACAATACTTTCGTAATTGCAACCCATTCGCAACAGCGACTCATTCGTCATGTCCCACACCACCCTCGACCTCGCCGCCGCCCTCCACAACNNGTTCGTAATTGCAACTGATTTGCAATTGCGAACACTATGCACACCACCCTCGACCTCGCCGCCGCCCTCCACAACCGCGGCGCCCGCCTGACCCCCCAACGCCAGATCATCCTCGACGCCCTCTGCGCCCTGGGCGGGCACGTGACGGTGGCCGAGCTGTATGAGCGCGTCCACGCCGACTTTCCGGCCATCGACCGCTCGACCGTCTACCGCGCGTTGGCCTTCTTCGTCGAGTTGGGGCTGGTGGCCGCGGCCGAGATGGGGGGGGCGACCGTCTACGAGATCGCCCCGCGCGACGGGGAGTGCGACCACCACCACCTCGTCTGCCGCGACTGCGGCGGCGTGCTGCACGTGAACGGCGCCGCGTTCGATGCCCTGGCGGCGCGGCTGGCCGCCGACCACGACTTCGCCGCCGACCTGGGCAACCTGACCATCCACGGCCGCTGCCGTGAATGCGCCGCGGCCGTAGGGACGTAATAAGAATGGAACCACAGATTACACAGATTTCACAGATTCAAGACTCTTGAATCTGTGAAATCTGTGTAATCTGTGGTTAATACTCTGAAAGCAAGGAGAGTGAGATGAACGTGATCCCGGCCGGAATACTGCTGCACATCCCCGACGGCTTCCTCAACGTCCTCGTCTCGGCCGTCTGCTGGCTGCTGACTGTCGTCATCCTGGCCATCGCCGTGGCCAACACCCGGCGCGATCTGGACGAGCGGCTGGTGCCCCTGGCGGGTGTGATGGCCGCGTTTATCTTCGCTGCCCAGATGCTCAACTTTCCCGTCGCCGGCGGCACGTCGGGCCACTTCGTCGGCGCGGCGCTGGCGTTCATCGTCCTGGGGCCGTGGTTGGGGCTGCTGGCCATGACGGCCGTCATCGCCGTCCAGGCGCTGCTGTTCCAGGACGGTGGCCTCCTGGTCATGGGGGCCAACATCCTGGTGATGGGCGTCGTGCCCGGCTTTCTGGCCTGGTTCGTCTACCGACTGGGACACGGGCGCGGGGCGCGGGCGCGGACGCTGCTGGCCGGCCTGGCGGCGTGGTTGTCGGTCGTCGGTGCCGCACTGGTCGTGGCCCTGCTGCTGGCCTTCAGCGGCACGAGCAGCCTGGGTGTGGTCCTGCCGGCCATGCTGGGTGTCCACGCCCTGATCGGTCTGGGCGAGGCGCTTATCACCGTCGCCGCGCTGGGCTTCATCCGCCGGGCGCGGCCGTCGCTGCTGGAAGAGTCGCGCGGCGCGGGCGCGGGCGGCTGGGTCGTCGCCGGGCTGTCCATCGCCCTGCTGCTGGTGCTGTTCGCGCCGTTCGCCTCCGGCCATCCCGATGGGCTGGAGTGGGTAGCCGAGTCGGCCGGCTTCCTGGGTACAGCCCAAGACGCGCCCTACACCATTCTGCCCGACTACACCGTGCCCTTCCTGGGCGAGACGGGGCTATCGACCATCGTCGCCGGGGTGGTGGGGGCATTGCTGGTGGCCGGGCTGGTCGTCGCCTTGCTCGTGGCCGCCCGCTTCCTGCGCCGCCGCTCGCTGGCATAAGCGAGCTCACGCAAAGGCGCAAAGAAGCCAAGGCGCAAAGAAGAAGAGAAGTAAAGTGGCAAAGAAAAATGCCTTGTTCCTTCTTCTCTTCCTTTGCGCCTTCGCCCCTTAGCGTCTTTGCGTGAGCTCTTCTATCTAAAATGAACGCCAACGCGTTTGATCGTTACCTGGAAGGGGCCAGCGCCGTCCACCGCCTCGACCCGCGGGTGAAGGTGCTCGTCACCCTGGCCTTCATCGTGGCCGTGGCCCTGCTGCCCGACGCCGCCTGGGTGGCCTATGGGGCGGCGGCGCTGCTCATTGGCGCGGCAACCGTTGCGGCAACCCTGTCGCCGGGGCTGGTGGTGCGGCGGTCGCTGCTGGGGTTGCCCTTCCTGTTGGCCGCCGTCACGGTGCTGTTCACCGTGCCTGGTCGGGCGCTATGGTCGGGGCCGTGGGGGCTGGAAGTGACCGATGCCGGACTGATGCGCTTTGGCAGCATCGTCGCCCGCAGCCTGCTGTCAGTGGCCGCGGCCGTGCTGCTGACGGCGACGACGCGCTTCCCCGACGTGCTCCACGCCCTGCGCCACTTGCGCGTGCCCGCCGTGCTGGTGGGCATCATCGCCTTCATGTATCGCTATCTGTTCGTGCTGGTGGAGGAAGTGCAGCGCCTCTTGCGGGCGCGGGCGGCCCGCAGCGCGCGGCTGCCGGACACGAAGGGGGGCGGGTCGCTCGGCTGGCGGGCGGCCGTCGTCGGCCACATGGCCGGGCAACTGTTCGTCCGCAGCCTCGACCGCAGCGACCGCGTCTATCAGGCGATGCAGGCCCGCGGCTATCGCGGCGAGTTGTTGACGCTGGCCCCCCACGTGATGCAGCGGCGCGATTGGCTGGCCCTGATGGCTGGCCTGGTGATGGTGGCCGCTTTGTTGGCCGTGGGGCGGTTGATCTGACGTAACGCTGCCCGAGCGCGCGATTCAGGAGAATCACGCTACGAGCGAGTATCCTATGCCCGTTAAGCACGCACCCACTCCTCAACCCTCACCGTCTATCGCCCGCGACGCCGTTGCCTACGTGATCGACGTGGCCGACTTGACCTACGCCTACCCCGGCGGGCAAGAGGCGCTGCGCGGCGTGTCGTTGCGTGTCGCCCCGGGCGAAAAGGTCGCCCTGGTTGGCCCCAACGGTGCGGGCAAGAGCACGCTGATGCTGCACCTGAACGGCATACTTGGCGGGCCGACCGCGCCGGTGCGCATCTGCGGCCGGCCGCTGACGCGCGAGAACCTGCCTCTGATTCGCGGGTTGGTCGGTCTGGTGTTCCAGAATCCCGACGATCAACTCTTTTCGCCGACGGTCTTTGAGGACGTCGCTTTTGGCCCGCTCTACCAGGGCCTGCCGGAGGCGGAAGTGCGGCGGCGGGCGGGGGTGGCGCTGGCCCAGGTGGGCATGGCCGGCTTCGAGGGGCGGCTGTCGCACCAGTTGAGCCTGGGGCAGAAGAAGCGGGTGGCCATCGCCACGGTGCTGTCGATGCAGCCGGAGCTGCTGGTGCTCGACGAGCCGACGGCCGGGCTGGACCCGCGCGGCCGCCGCCAACTCATCGATCTTCTGCGCGCCTTGCCGGTGACGATGCTCGTCTCCACCCACGACCTGTGGCTGGTGGCCGAGCTGTTCCCGCGCATGGTGGTGATGGACGACGGTCGAGTGGCCGCCGACGGCGCGACCGAAGCGTTGCTGGCTCAACCCGCCTTCCTGGAGGCCCACGGGCTTGAATCCTTGAGTCGCTACTCCCTGTAGGTCAAAGTAGCGACCGAGTCATGTGAATTGTCCATGAGTGACATAACGAATCTGACTTAGGTACTGTTGCGCTCTATCGGCGAATTACATATACTATGAATCAGTGCGGCAGGCCACCCCTGCCGCGCTGGCTCATGCGTTCGTCACCACCCCACGAGCCGCGGTCGGAAGTCACGTCAAGTATGGACAACCACATACCTCTTCCCGACACATTACAGCGCCGCACGATTCTGGCTCTTAATGACCTCGGTCAGGCGGTCACTGCTAGTCTGCGCCTGGACGAGGTGTTTGCCCGGGCGTTGAACGAGGTGATGACTCTGCTGGAGTCCGACGGCGCCGCCATCCTGATGCCCGAAGGGGACCGTTTGCACTTCGTGGCCGTCAGCGGGCCGGGCGCGGCCCAGCTACGGGGGCTGCGCATACCCGGCCATAGCGGTTTGGGCAGCTACGTCATGCGCACGGGCGAGGCCGTCTGGTTAAACGACCGTGGCAGCAGCGTGCCCGGCATCACTGTCAACCCACAGACCGAAAAGCTGGGCGGGTTCCACGCAGGTTCGCTTCTGGCCGCGCCCTTGAACCACGGCAGCAAGACCCTGGGCGTTCTCATGGCTGCCCATCGCGACGTTGACGGCCTGCTGGCGGACGACCTGCCCGTGTTGGCCGCGGCCGCCAACTGGGTGTCGATCGCCATCTCCAATGCCAAGCTCCATGAACAGGCCCAGGAAGCCCGCGAACAGCGGGCGCTGCTGGAAGAGCGTAACCGCCTGGCGCGTGAGCTGCACGACGCCGTGACGCAATCCCTCTACAGCATCTCGACGTTGGCCGGCGCATGGCGGCGACAGATCGACGCCGGCCACTTGCAGCCGCAGAAGGAGCAGATCGCCGAACTGGGCGAACTGGCGCAACAGGCGCTGCGCGAAGTGCGGCTGCTCATCTATGAGTTGCGGCCGACGGAACTGGAGGAAGAGGGGCTTGTCGGCGCGCTTTTTCGCCGGCTGGAGACGGTCGAGCAGCGCACGGGTATCCATATTCGCTTGCTCATCTCCGACGACGCCGGCCAGCCCCATCCGGTGGCGTCCGAGGGGCGCCAGGGGATGGTCGATTTCTACCGCTTACCAACGCCCGTTGAGCACGGTCTATACCGCATCGCTCAGGAGGCGTTGAACAACGCCTTGAAACACAGCCACGCCACCGCGGTCACGGTCAGTATCCTGTTGGGCCGCAGCACACTGTCGCTGGAAGTGAAGGACAATGGCCGCGGCTTCGACGCGCCACAGGCGCAGCAGACAACCGTGGGTTTTGGTTTATCAAGCATGAACGAGCGCGCCGAGAATCTCGGGGGGCGCCTGGTAGTTCTATCCTCGCCTGAAGGCGGCACGTGCGTTCGGGTTGAGGGTGTTCCGTATCGGTTTGTTGATGCCGAGGAGATGATAGGATGAATGATTATAGTAGCGGTCCCAATGGTCGTCGCGGGGCGATCATCAACGTATTAATTGCCGACGACCACGCCATTGTTCGTCGGGGTCTGCGCACGCTCATTTCGGGCGAGGCGGACATGAAGGTGGCGGGTGAGGCGTCCGACGGCTATGAGGTCGTCGAGCGCGCGCGCGAGTTGAACCCGGACGTGATTCTGCTCGACCTGGTGATGCCCGGTCAGAGCGGTCTGGACGCCATCGGGCAGATTCGGGCCGACAACGCCAACGCGCGCGTGTTGGTGTTGACCAGCTTCGGCGACAACGATCGTGTCTTTGCCGCCGTGCGCGCCGGGGCCAACGGCTACCTGCTCAAGGACGCCTCGCCGGAACAGTTGTTACAGGCCATCCACGACGTCTTTAACGGCGAGTCCCACCTGCACCCGACCATCGCGTTGAAGGTTCTGCGCGAACTGGACAACCCGGTGACGGCCGCGGCCAATCGTCCATTGACCGATGACCCGCTGACCGAGCGCGAAGTCGAAGTGCTCCGCCTGGTGGCCCAGGGGTTGAGCAATCAGGACATAGCCAAGGGGTTGACCATCAGCGAGCGCACCGTGGGCAACCACATCGGCAGCATCTTGCGCAAGCTGCATCTGGCCAACCGCACGCAGGCCGCGCTCTACGCCCTGCGTCGCGGTTTGGTGGACATCAATAGCGCCGTCAGCGGCGAGGAAGCGGAGGAAACGCCACCGACCGAAGAGGAGTAGCGCCGGCTTCACTTGTGTGTTCTCTCACTAGCGGCTAAACTTGTCCGTGGGGCGGCGGTTGCGTGGGCGCGTCCAGGCACAGCGCCCGCGCCCTGTCCCCTCCCTATTACCGGAGAGAACGTATGGTAAAGCCCGTTATCCTGACGCTGGACGATGAGCCGCAGGTCCTGAACGCCGTCGGCCGCGATCTGCGCGCTCACTTTCGCAGCGACTACCGCATCATCAGTTCCGGCAATGGCCCGGAAGCCCTCGAAGTCCTGCAACAACTTCAGCAGCGCAACACCCCGGTCGCCCTGTTTCTGGTCGACCAGCGCATGCCGGAGATGACCGGCGTCGAGTTTCTGGCCGAGGCCCAGAAGATCTTTCCCGAGGCCCGCAAGGTTCTGTTGACGGCCTACGCCGACACCGAGGCGGCGATCGCCAGCATTAACAAAGTCGGCCTCGACTACTATCTGATGAAGCCGTGGGACCCCCCGGAGCAAAACCTCTATCCCGTGCTCGACGACCTGCTGGCCGACTGGTGGGCGACGACGCCGCTGCCGTTTGAGGGCATCCGCGTCGCCGGCACCCTCTGGTCGCCGACGTCGCACACGGTCAAGGACTTCCTGGCCCGCAACCGCATCCCCTACCAGTGGCTCGACATCGACAAGGACGCGGCGGCGCGGACGCAGGTCGAGGCGCTGTTCAAGGACGGCAGCGTCCAGCTGCCGGTGGTCTTTCTGCCCGATGGCTCGTACCTGATCCAGCCTTCGACGGTCGAATTGGCCGGCAAAGCCGGGCTGCAAACGGACGCGCTGGCCCCGTTTTACGACCTGATCATCATCGGCGGTGGGCCGGCCGGGCTGGGCGCGGCCGTCTATGGCGCGTCGGAAGGGCTGAAGACGGTCATGATCGAGCGCGAGGCCACCGGCGGGCAGGCTGGAACCAGCTCACGCATCGAGAACTACCTCGGCTTCCCCAAGGGGCTGAGCGGGGCCGAGTTGGCGACGCGGGCCGTAGCCCAGGCGCGGCGTCTGGGGGCGGAGATTCTGACGGCGCGCGAGGTCATGGGCGTGCGTGTCGAAGACCCCTACCGCTACGTGACGTTCAATGACGGCACGGAGTTGGGTTGCCGGGCGCTGGTCATCGCCAGCGGCGTCACAACGCAGAAGCTCGACGTGCCCGGCGCGGCCCAACTGAGCGGCGCGGGCATCTACTACGGCGCGGCGCTGACCGAGGCGGCCTTCTATCGTGGCGAGCACATTTGCGTCGTTGGCGGGGCCAACTCGGCCGGGCAGGGCACGATGTTCTTCTCGCGCTACGCCAGCAAGGTGTCGATGCTCGTGCGCTCCTCTTCGCTCAGCAAAAGCATGTCGCAATACCTGATCGACCAGATCGCGGCGACGGACAACATCGAAGTGTTGACTCGCCACACCGTCGAGGCCGTACACGGCACAGACCGCCTGCAAGGGATCACTGTCAAGAACCACGAGACGGACGAGCAGTACCGCATCGACACGCCGGCGCTGTTCCTGTTCATCGGCGCGGTGCCCCACAGCGAGTGTGTGGCCGGCATCGTAGAGCGCAACAGCGCCGGGTTCATCCTGACCGGCCCGGACCTGATCGTCAACGGGCAGCGGCCGAAGGGCTGGAAGCCGCAGCGCGACCCGTTCCTGCTGGAGACCAGCGTTCCCGGCATCTTCGCCGCCGGCGACGTGCGCCAGGGGGCCACCCGCCGCGTTGCCGCCGCCGTGGGCGAGGGGGCGAACGTGGTCAGTCAGGTGCATCAGTATTTGCGGACTGTTTAGTTGAAGCGCGGGGGAGCGGGGGAGCAGGGGAGCAGGGNNCCTGCTCCCCCGCTCCCCTGCTAGGATGCCATATGTCCCCCACGGAACGGCCGCGCCTCCCCCGCAACGTCCTCATCATGACCGCGGCCAGCTTCCTGACCGATGTCTCCAGCGACATGGTCAACAACCTCATCCCGCTCTTTCTGGCCAACGCCCTGGGGGCGCGGACGGGGACGATCGGTCTGGTGGAGGGCGTGGCTGAGTCGATGAGCAGCTTCATCAAGCTGCTGTCGGGCTGGTGGTCAGATCGCGTCGTCAGCCGCAAGCCGCCGACGGTGGCCGGCTACGCCCTTTCCGCGCTGTCCAAGCCGCTGCTCGCTTTCGCCGGCAGTTGGACGGCTGTGCTGGCCGTGCGCTTCGGCGACCGCTTCGGCAAGGGGATGCGCACCGCTCCGCGCGACGCCCTGCTGGCCGACAGTGTGCCGGCCGAGCGGCGCGGCGCGGCCTTTGGCTTCCACCGCGCCGGTGACAGCCTGGGCGCGGTGATCGGTCTGGGGCTGGCGCTGCTGGTGGTGTGGCTGACCCAGGGCAACGCCCTGACGCTCGACCGGGCGACCTTCCAGCGCATCGCCCTGTTCAGCGCCGTACCGGGCCTGCTGGCCGTGGTGGTGCTGGCTGTCGGGCTGCGCGAGGTGCGCCGCGCCGCGCCGGCCGCCGGTCAGCCCATCCTCGGCTCGTTTCGGGCCATGCCCGCCTCTTTCCGCCGCTTTCTGCTCATCTTCGGCCTTTTCACGTTGGGCAACTCAGCCGACGCCTTCATCATCCTGCGCGCCCAGGAGCGCGGGCTGAGCGTTATCGGCGTCCTGGCCATGCTGCTGGCGTTCAACGTTGTCTACACGGCTGTGGCCGGGCCGGCTGGGCGGCTGTCGGATCGCATCGGGCGGCCGCGGCTCATCCTGGCCGGCTGGGCGGTCTACGCCGTCATCTATCTGGGGCTGGCCTTGGCCGGGGCGGCGTGGCAGGTGGTGGTGCTGTTCATCGCCTATGGCACGTACCATGGCCTGGTCGAGGGCAATGCGCGGGCGTTCGTGGCCGATCTGGCCGGGGCCGAGGGGCGGGGCGCGGCGTATGGGCTGTACCACGCCGTCGTCGGCCTGGCCACGCTGCCGGCCAGTCTCATCGCCGGAGTGTTGTGGCAAGGGGTCGGTGGCTGGGCGGGTTTCGGCCCGGCGGCGCCGTTCCTCTTTGGCGCGGCGCTGGCCGGCGTGGCGGCACTGCTGTTCTTCTTGATCCTTAACCCGCTGCGGCCGGGCGAACAGAGTGCCTGATGGCGCTTCCGTCCGCGCCCAAGAGGAGCTATGACTAACCATATTCGAGTGACGTTAGAAATCGGACCGAAGGGCAAGAAGGTGGTGGCGGTGGCGCCTGATTGGCCCGGCCTCGAGCGCGGGGCGAAGACTGGGGAAGCGGCAATCGAAAAGCTACGGTCCTACATTCCGCGCTATTCCCAGGTGGCAAAGCGAGCCGAAATGAACGCGGAGCTAGACGGTATCAAGAACATCGATGTGGTCGAGGAGTATCCGGGAACAGGCTCAACTGACTTCTGGGGCATCTCGTTCGCGTTTTCGAGCATCGACAAGCAACGCATGTCGAGTGATGAATTGGAACGCGAGCTGATGCTGATGCAGGCGTGCTGGGCGTTTTTCGACGATGTGCGCGGGCGCGTGTCGGCCGAGATGCGGAAGGGTCCGCGAGGGGGCGGACGAGACCGGGACCACATTGTCCGTCATACGTTTGCCCCGGAGCAGGATTGGGCGAAGGGGATCGGTGTCCTCACCCCCGACGGTGCGATGCTGACCGACGAGGGGCTGAAAGCGCATCGCGATGCCTATTGCCACGCCATACGAGCGTACCACTCACAGGGCAAGTTAGCCGGCACGAAGGCGAAATGGCCGCTCCGTTACCTGATTCGGCACACCGCCTTTCACACCATGGACCACGCCTGGGAAATGGAAGACAAGGACCTGACTGCCAAAGAAGCGTGAACAACGATCCACACCATTGACCGTGACGGGGCGGCGCCGACGTAGGGCGCGGCCGAGGCCTCGCGACGCTATCCCGGCGTCCGGCCTCTGCCCTCCGGTCCCCTCTCCCCTTGGGAGAGGGCTAGGGAGAGAGTCTACCTCCTCCCATCACAGGCCCTCCCCTAACCCCTTCCACAGCGCGGGGGATCGGCGGTTCCCTACGCCCACCTGACGCTCCCCCGTCGCCAACCCGACGGCCGCCAAAAACGGGGAACAACCCCCTGCCCGGCATCGTTTCCCTCATGTAAGGCCGCGCAAACGAAATATCCGGCGGCCGGCGAGGGAAACGATGAAAGCGATCAACTTTGTTCAACTGAAGGAAATGGCCTTGAACCGGGTCGACCGCATTCGCCGTGAGGCACGGGCGCACTGGCAGGAGATGACGGCCGCCGAAGCACCCGCGGGCGAGATGTCCATGGCCTTCGCCGCCGGCACGCTCATCAGCACCATCCCCGTGCCGCTGGTCGATATGGCGATCGCCGCCTACGTCATGCGCCGCTTTTCCAAGATGCCGCGCGCGCCGTTCTTCACGGCCATGGCCCTGACCAACAACCTGGTCATGGCCCCGCTCTACGCCTCGACGCCCAGGGTCGGCAGCTACGCCATTCAGTGGATGGCCCTCCACACGCCCGTGGTCGCGCCGGAGGCGTTCCTGGTGCGCGTCCTGGTGGGCTATGTGCTCATCGCCCTGGGGCTGGCGCTGGGCAGCTTCATTGTGGCCAACACCGGGTTCCGCGGATTGAAACTGGCGCGGCGGTAAGAAGTAAGAAGTCCAGCGTATCTCCTTGTCCCGGGTGCGATTACTTTTGGTGTAAAA
>CXWJ01003606.1_pt1 | contig 11998 bp, 6 predicted proteins | sample 590841 | NCBI WGS metagenome assembly CXWJ01 (sample SAMEA3498367, study PRJEB10139) | wastewater metagenome | biome: wastewater treatment plant; material: activated sludge | place: Austria | collected 2015-01-21 | reverse complement strand
CCACCAGCCGGCGCACGGCGGCACTGTCGCGCCCGGCGAGCAGATCTTGCGGATCGACGCCGTGCGCCCGGCAGTCGCTCTGCGGGACGTACAGCCGCCCGCGGCGCGCGTCGACGCCCAGGTCCTGCCAGAAGTTCGCGAGTTGCAGCGCGGTGCAGATCGCGTCCGAGCGGCGCAGCGATTCGGCGTCGGCCACGCCGTACAGGTGCAGCAGCAGGCGGCCGACCGGGTTGGCCGAGCGGCGGCAGTAGTCGAGCAGGTCGTCGCGGTCGGCGTAGCGTTGGCGCAGCACGTCCTGCTCGAAGGCCGAGAGCAGGTCGGTCAGCAGGCCGACGGGCAGGCGGTACGACGCCAGCACCGGCGACAGTGGGCCGAAGACCTCCGGCCAGCGCGGCGATGGCGTCGAGCGCTCGGCAATCGTCGCCAGGTCGGCGCGATAGGCGGCGAGCGCTTGCAGCCGCTCGGCGGGCGCGGCGTCGCCTTCGTCGGCCAGGTCGTCGGCGGTACGTGCGAAGTGATAGATCGCCGCCACGGCCGGCCGCAGCCGCGGTGGGCACAGCAGCGAGGCGACGGGAAAGTTTTCGTAGTGATCGACGGACACGCCGCGATTGTCCATGCTGCCGGCGGCGCGCTTCATGCGGCCATCGGGCGCTCGCGGCTTCCGCGGCTGCGGTTTGACATCGGCGGGCTGGCTGAATACATTACTGACCAGTCAGTCATTTATTTTCTTCGCTCCCTTGTCACCGAGAACCGCCATGCGCCCGAGATCCTTCTTCGCCCCCGGTGTCGTACTGACCCTCATGCTGAGCCTGGCGGCGTGTTCGAAGCCCGAACCTCTGCCGGACCCGGTGCGCGCCGTGCGCACGCAGACCGTGGCAGCGCAGTCCGCCGGCGGCGTGCTCGAGTTCGCCGGCGAGGTGCGCGCGCGCACCGAATCGCGCCTCGGTTTCCGCGTCGGCGGCAAGATCGTGCGACGCCAGGTCGAACTCGGCGATGCGGTCAAGGCCGGCCAGGTGCTGGCGCAGCTCGACCCGCAAGACCTGAAGCTCGGCCAGGACGCCGCGCGCGCCGCGCTCGCGTCGGCGCAGGCGAACCTGGACATGACGCAGGCCGACCTGAAGCGCTACCGCGAACTGCGCGAGCAGGGTTTCATCAGCTCGGCCGAGCTCGACCGGCGCGAGATGGCGACGACCGCGGCGCGCGCTCAGTTCGACCAGGCGCGTGCGCAGGCCGGCGTGCAAGGCAACCAGGCCGCGTATGCCGCCTTGACGGCCGATGCGCCGGGCGTCGTCACGGGAGTCGACGCCGAGCCGGGCATGGTGGTGGCCGCCGGTGCGACGGTGCTGCGCCTGGCGCGTGACGGAGCGCGCGACGTCGTGTTTGCCATTCCGGAAGACAAGGTGGCCCTGGTCAAGGCGCTCGGCGGGCAGCCGGGGCGCTTCAAGGTGCGGCTCTGGGGCGAAGGCGCGGTGCTGCTGCCGGCGACGTTGCGCGAAGTCGCGGCGTCGGCGGACCCGGTGACGCGGACCTTCTCGGTCAAGGTCGACGTCGGCACCGGCCAGGCGATCGACCTGCGGCTCGGGCAGACCGCGACGGTGCTCGTCGAACTGCCGCAAGCGGTCGGTGTGGTCAAGCTGCCCTTGTCGGCGCTGAAGGAAGAGCAGGGCCGCAGCGCGGTGTGGGTGGTCGACAAGGAAGCGATGACCGTGTCCTTGCAGACCGTGCAGGTCGCGGGCGCCGACGGCAACGACGCGGTGATCTCGGCCGGCCTCGCGCCCGGCCAGGTCGTCGTGACCGCGGGCGTGCACGTGCTCACGCCGGGTCAGAAGGTCAAGCCCTGGGTCGAGCCGCGCGGCGCGGCGTCGGGAGCGGGGCGATGAGCGCCGCCCGGCCGCTCCGAAGGCGCTCGCTCCCCCTCGGGGGGACGGCGCGCAGCGCCAAGGGGGTTCTATGAGCGCGGTTCCAGCGCCGCCGGGCGCGCGCGGCGTCAATATCTCGAAGTGGGCGCTCGAGCATCCGGCGTTGACGCGTTACCTGCTCGTCGTGCTGCTGCTGCTCGGCGCGGCAGCGTACTTCCAGCTCGGCCAGGACGAAGATCCGCCGTTCACCTTCCGCGTCATGGCGATGCGCGTGTTCTGGCCCGGCGCCACGGCGCAGCAGGTGGCCGAGCAGGTGACCGACAAGATCGAGAAGACGCTGCAGGAGGTGCCGTTCGCCGACAAGATCCGCAGCTATTCGAAGCCGGGCGAGGCCTTGATCCTGTTCCAGGTGAAGGACTCGTCGCCGCCGCGCGAGATGCCGCAGATCTGGTACACGGTGCGCAAGAAGGTCGGCGACATGCGCGCCACGCTGCCGGCCGGAGTCCAGGGCCCGTTCTTCAACGACGAGTTCGGCGACGTCTTCGGCACGATCTACGCGCTCTCGGCCGACGGCTTCACGCCTGCCGAGCTGAAGCAGCAGGCCGACCGCGTGCGCCAGCAGTTGCTGAAGGTGCAGCACGTCAACAAGGTCTCCGTCTTCGGCGCGCAGGACGAAAAGGTCTACATCGAGATCTCGCAGAAGCGCCTCGCGCAGCTCGGTCTGGACTTCAGCCAGGTGCTCGCGCAGATCGGCCAGCGCAACGCGGTCGAGTCGGCCGGCGTGATCGACGCGCCGACCGATTTCGTGCAGGTGCGCGTCGCCGGTGCCTTCGATTCGCTCGACGAGCTGCGCGCGCACACGATCCGCGCCGGCAACAGTTCCTTCAGGCTCGGCGACATCGCGACGATCCGCCGCGCCTACGTCGACCCGCCGCAGGTCAAGCTGCGCCACCAGGGGCGCGAGGTGATCGCGCTCGGCATCTCGATGGCGCGCGGCGGCGACATCATCGAGATGGGCCGGGCGCTGAAGGTCGCGGCCGAGGCGATCCGCGCCGAACTGCCGGCGGGCATCGAGATGCAGCAGGTCCAGGACCAGTCGACGGTCGTGTCGCGCTCGGTGAACGAGTTCGTCCGCGTGCTCATCGAGGCGGTGCTGATCGTGCTGGCGGTGAGCTTCGTCGCCCTCGGCCTGCACTTCGAGCCCAGGCTGCGGCTCGACTGGCGGCCGGGCGCGGTGGTCGCGATCACGATCCCGCTCGTCATGGCGATCACCTTCGTCGTCATGTACTACTGGGGCGTCGGGCTGCACAAGATCTCGCTCGGCTCGCTGATCATCGCCCTCGGCCTGCTCGTCGACGACGCGATCATTGCCGTCGAGATGATGGTGCGCAAGCTCGAGGAAGGCTACGACAAGGTGCGCGCCGCGACCTTCGCCTACGAGGCTACGGCGATGCCGATGTTGACCGGCACGCTGATCACCGCGGTCGGCTTCCTGCCGATCGGCATGGCCAAGTCCACCGTCGGCGAATACACCTTCGCGATCTTCGCGGTCACGGCCGCGGCGCTGCTGATCTCGTGGGTCGTCTCGGTGTACTTCGTGCCCTACCTCGGCACCTTGCTGCTGCGCACACGCGCGCACGCTGCCGCGGGCGAGCCGCACGAACTCTTCGACACGCCGTTCTACACGCGCTTTCGCGCACTCGTGAACTGGTGCGTGAAACACCGCTGGATCACGATCGCGGCGACGATCGCGACGCTGCTGCTGGGCCTCGTCGGCATGGGCCAGGTGCAGAACCAGTTCTTCCCGGATTCGAGCCGGCGCGAGCTGCTCGTCGATCTGTGGTACGCCGAAGGCACTTCGTTCGCTTCGAACGAAGAGGTCACCAGGCGCGTCGAGGCGCGCATTGCCAAGCTCGAAGGCGTCGAGCACGTGACGACCTGGGTCGGCAGCGGCGCCGAACGTTTCGCGCTCGTGCTCGACCAGATCTTCCCGCAGAGCAACGTCAGCCAGATGATCGTGATGCCCGAGAGCCTGGCGGCACGCGAGCGCTTGCGCACCGAGCTGCCGGCGCTGCTGGCGACCGAGTTTCCCGAGGCGCGTGCGCGCGCCAAGCTGCTGCCCAACGGGCCGCCGGTGCCGTACCCGGTGCAGTTCCGCGTCGTCGGCGCCGACCCGGCGCAGGTGCGCCTGTACGCCGACGAGGTCAAGGCCATCATGCGGCGCAACCCGAACCTGCGCGGCATCAACGACAACTGGAACGAGTCGGTCAAGGTGCTGCGGCTCGAAGTCGATCAGGACAAGGCGCGTGCGCTCGGCGTGTCCAGCCAGCAGATCGCATTGGCCGCACGCACGATCAACAGCGGCTCGACGATCGGCCAGTACCGCGACGGCGACAAGCTCATCGACATGGTGCTGCGCCAGCCGCTCGACGAACGCGACGCGATCACCGATCTGGGCAGCGGCTACGTGCCGACGGCCTCGGGCCGCAGCGTGCCGCTCGGCCAGGTGGCGAAAGCGCACTTCGTCTGGGAGCCCGGCGTGTTGTGGCGCGAAGGCCGCGACTATGCGGCCACCGTGCAGGGCGACATCGTCGAAGGCCTGCAGGGTGCCACCGTGACCGCGCAGCTGGATCCGCTGTTCGCGCCGATCCGGGCGAAGATGCCGCCGGGCTACCGCATCGAGGTCGCCGGGGCGGTCGAAGAAAGCAGCAAGGGCCAGGGGTCGATCGCCGCCGGCGCGCCGCTGATGCTGTTCATCATGTTCACGCTGCTGATGCTGCAGCTGCACAGCTTCAGCCGCTCGGTGCTGGTGTTCCTGACCGGGCCGCTGGGCATCGCCGGCGTGGCCGCGGCGCTGCTGCTGCTGGGCCGGCCGTTCGGCTTCGTCGCACTGCTCGGCGTGATCGCGCTGATGGGCATGATCATGCGCAACTCGGTGATCCTGATCGACCAGATCGAACACGACCGCGAGCGTGGCGTGCCCGCCTGGGACGCGATCGTCGAAGCCGCGGTGCGGCGCTGCCGGCCGATCATCCTGACCGCGGCGGCGGCGGTGCTGGCGATGATCCCGCTGTCGCGCAGCGTGTTCTGGGGGCCGATGGCGGTGGCGATCATGGGTGGGCTGATCGTCGCCACGGCGCTGACCTTGCTTTCGCTGCCGGCGATGTATGCGGCGTGGTTCCGCGTGAAGCCGAGTCCACGTGCCGCCGCGGCCGGCTAAAATCCGCGGTTCACCGATTGCCGTACGAGGGCAGGGGGCGCGACGGCGGTCCCGGCCCCGACACCCGCGCGGGTGGCGAAATTGGTAGACGCACCAGGTTTAGGTCCTGACGCCAGCGATGGTGTGGGGGTTCGAGTCCCCCCCCGCGCACCAGCCTTTCACACGGAAAGCCCGAAACATCATGTCCGTCCAAGTCGAAACCCTCGAGAAGCTCGAGCGCCGCATCACGCTGACGCTGGCTGCCGACACCATCAGCTCCGAGGTCCAGTCGCGCCTGAAGCGCCTGGCACGCACCGTCAAGGCCGACGGCTTCCGACCCGGCAAGGTGCCGATGAGCGTCGTCGCGCAGCGTTACGGCTACTCGGTGCACTACGAAGTCATGAACGACAAGGTCGGCCAGGTCTTCAACAGTGCGGTCAACGAGGCCAAGCTGCGCGTCGCCGGCGCGCCGCGCATCACCGAGAAGGAAGGTGCGCCCGAAGGCCAGGTGGCGTTCGACGCCACCTTCGAGGTTTATCCCGAGATCAAGATCGGCGACCTGTCGGCGGCCGAGGTCGAGCGCGTCTCGACCGAGGTGACCGAAGCTGCGATCGACAAGACCGTCGACATCCTGCGCAAGCAGCGCCGCACCTTCCAGCAGCGCCCGCAGGCCGACGCTGCCGCCGTTGGCGACCGTGTGACGATCGACTTCGAAGGCAAGATCGACGGCGTGCCGTTCGACGGCGGCAAGGCGGAGGCTTTCCAGTTCCTGATCGGCGAAGGCCAGATGCTCGAGCAGTTCGACGCCGCGGTGCGCGGCATGAAGGCGGGCGAAAGCAAGACCTTTGCCTTGCAGTTCCCGGCCGACTACCACGGCAAGGACGTGGCGGGCAAGGAAGCCGATTTCATGGTCACGCTGAAGAAGATCGAAGCCCAGAACCTGCCCGAGGTCGATGCGGCGTTCGCAGCATCGCTCGGCATCGCCGACGGCACGGTCGACGCGCTGCGCGCCGACATCAAGCGCAACCTCGAACGCGAGGTGAAGTTCCGCGTGCTGGCGCGCAACAAGTCCAGCGTCATGGAAGCGCTCGTCAAGGCCGCCGAACTCGACGTGCCGAACGCGCTGGTGGCCGGCGAGGTCGAGCGCATGACCGAAGCGGCACGCGCCGACCTGAAGAAGCGCGGTGTCAAGGACGCCGACACCGCGCCGATCCCGGCCGAGATCTTCCAGGCGCAGGCCGAGCGCCGCGTGCGCCTGGGCCTGGTCGTCGGCGAACTCGTGCGGGCCAACAACCTGCAAGCCAAGCCCGAGCAGTTGCAAGCGCACATCGAAGAGATGGCGCAGAGCTACGAGAAGCCGGGCGAAGTCGTGCGCTGGTACCTCGGCGACCGCCAGCGCATGGCCGAGGTCGAGGCGGTCGTGATCGAGAACAACGTCGCCGAGTTCGTGCTCGCCCGCGCCAGGGTGGCGGATAAGACGCTGCCTTTCGACGAACTCATGGCCACCTGAGCATTCTGCGCCCGGTGCACGGGGCGCCGCGCCGCGAGGCCGGCGCCCCGCGTCGTTCCGAAGGGGTGCTTGCCTGGCGACATAATCGTCCCCACTTCCCTTCATCGTCTGTCTCACTCCCGAGGATTGCCATGAGCGCGCTGGACACCAACAACCTGGGCATGGTGCCCATCGTCATCGAGACCTCGGGCCGCGGCGAGCGCGCCTACGACATCTACAGCCGCCTGCTGCGCGAGCGCGTGATCTTCCTCGTCGGCCCGGTGAACGACCAGACCGCGAACCTCGTCGTCGCACAGCTGCTCTTCCTGGAGAGCGAGAACCCCGACAAGGACATCTCGCTGTACATCAACTCGCCGGGCGGCTCGGTGAGCGCGGGCATGTCGGTCTTCGACACCATGCAGTTCATCAAGCCCGACGTGTCGACCCTGTGCATGGGCATGGCGGCGAGCATGGGCTCGTTCCTGCTGATGGCCGGTGCCAAGGGCAAACGTTTCGCGCTGCCGAACTCGCGCATCATGATCCACCAGCCTTCGGGCGGCGCGCAGGGCCAGGCGACCGACATCGAGATCCATGCGCGCGAGATCCTGAAGACGCGCGAGCAGCTCAACCGCATCTACGCAGAGCGCACCGGCCAGCCGCTCGAGAAGATCCAGGCCGACATGGAGCGTGATTTCTTCCTCGATCCGACCGAGGCGAAGAACTACGGCCTGATCGACCAGGTGCTCGAAAAGCGCCCGTAGCGCAGCGCGACCAGCCCGGAACAAGGCCCGCATCGGGGTCTTTCTCGCCCCCAAGTCCGCAGGGGCATTTCCACTATCATTGGCGCAGACCCCACCCCGCCCAGTGCCGAGACCTCCATGGCCGACAAAAAAGGCTCTCCGAGCGAGAAAGTCTTGTACTGCTCCTTCTGCGGCAAGAGCCAGCATGAGGTGAAGAAGCTCATCGCCGGCCCGTCGGTGTTCATCTGCGACGAGTGCATCGAGCTGTGCAACGACATCATCCGTGACGAAGTGCCCGCCGAGGGCGCCGACGCCAAGGCGGCCAAGTCGGACCTGCCGATCCCGAGCGAGATCAAGTCCAGCCTCGACGACTACGTCATCGGGCAGGAAGTCGCCAAGCGCATCCTGTCGGTGGCGGTCTACAACCACTACAAGCGCCTCAAGCACCTGAGCCGGACGAAGGACGATGTCGAGCTCGCGAAGAGCAACATCCTGCTGATCGGACCGACGGGCTCGGGCAAGACGCTGCTCGCGCAGACGCTCGCGCGGCTGCTCAACGTGCCCTTCGTGATCGCGGACGCGACGACGCTGACCGAGGCCGGCTACGTCGGCGAAGACGTCGAGAACATCATCCAGAAGCTGTTGCAGAACTGCGGCTACGACGTCGAGAAGGCGCAGCGCGGCATCGTCTACATCGACGAGATCGACAAGATCTCGCGCAAGGCCGACAACCCGAGCATCACGCGCGACGTGTCGGGCGAAGGCGTGCAGCAGGCGCTGCTCAAGCTCGTCGAGGGCACGATGGCGAGCGTGCCGCCGCAGGGTGGCCGCAAGCACCCGAACCAGGACTTCCTGCAGATCGACACGACGAACATCCTGTTCATCTGCGGCGGTGCGTTCGACGGACTCGAGAAGGTGATCCAGAACCGGTCGGAGAAGTCGGGCATCGGCTTCGCGGCCTCGGTGCACACCAAGTCCGAGAAGCGCGTGTCCGAAGTGTTCCGCGATGTGCTGCCCGAAGACCTGATCAAGTTCGGCCTGATCCCCGAACTCGTCGGCCGCCTGCCGGTGGTCGCGACGCTCGGCGAGCTGACCGAAGACGCGCTCGTGCAGATCCTCACCGAGCCGAAGAACGCGCTCGTCAAGCAGTACCAGAAGCTGTTCGGAATGGACGGCGTGGATCTCGAAATCCGCCCGTCGGCGCTCGCCGCGATCGCGCGCAAGGCGCTGGCGCGCAAGACCGGCGCGCGTGGCCTGCGCTCGATCATGGAGCATTCGCTGATCGACACCATGTTCGACCTGCCGACGCTCGACGGCGTCGCCAAGGTCGTGCTCGACGAACACACGATCGAGGAAGACGCCAAACCGCTGCTCGTGTACCGCGAGCAGGCGAAGGCAAGCGCCTGAGACAGCCTCGCATCCGTCCGGCCCGGCCCGTGCGCGCGACCCGCGCCGAGCGCGCTTCTTGCAATTGACCGCTCGAGCCCCAGATCGGCTCGAGAAAGAGAGGTTTCCAATGTCCGGACATCCCATCCTGCCCGCCGAGCCGATCACGCTGCCGCTGCTGCCGCTGCGCGACGTGGTGGTGTTCCCCCACATGGTGATCCCGCTGTTCGTGGGTCGCCCGAAGTCGATCAAGGCGCTCGAGGTCGCGATGGAAGCCGGCCGCCAGATCATGCTCGTGGCGCAGAAGGCCGCGGGCAAGGACGAGCCCAAGCCCGAGGACATGTTCGACGTCGGCTGCGTCTCCAGCATCCTGCAGATGCTCAAGCTCCCCGACGGCACGGTGAAGGTGCTGGTCGAGGGCATCCAGCGTGCCGATACGCTCGGCATCTCCGACAACGGCGAGTACTTCGTCGCCGACGTGACGCCGGTGCCGCCCGAGGCCGACGCCAAGCCGGAGGTCGAGGCGCTGCGCCGCGCGGTGACGCAGCAGTTCGACCAGTACGTCAAGCTGAACAAGAAGATCCCGCCCGAGATCCTGACCTCGATCGCCGGCATCGACGACGCCGGCCGCCTGGCCGACACGATCGCCGCGCACCTGCCGCTCAAGCTCGAGAACAAGCAGGCGGTGCTCGACCTGTATGCGGTCGAGAAGCGCCTCGAGAAACTGCTCGAGCAGCTCGAGCACGAGGTCGACATCCTGCAGGTCGAGAAGCGCATCCGCGGCCGCGTCAAGCGCCAGATGGAGAAGAGCCAGCGCGAGTACTACCTGAACGAACAGGTCAAGGCGATCCAGAAGGAACTCGGCGACGGCGAAGAAGGCGCCGACATGGAAGAGCTCGAGAAGAAGATCACCGCGGCACGCATGCCCAAGGAAGCGCGCAAGAAGGTCGATGCCGAACTCAAGAAGCTCAAGCTGATGTCGCCGATGTCGGCCGAAGCGACGGTCGTGCGCAACTACATCGACACGCTCGTCAACCTGCCCTGGGCGAAGAAGACCAAGATCAAGCACGACCTGGCGTTCGCCGAGAACGTGCTGAACGAAGACCACTACGGCCTCGAGAAGGTCAAGGACCGCATCCTCGAGTACCTCGCGGTGCAGCAGCGCGTCGACAAGGTCAAGGCGCCGATCCTGTGCCTGGTCGGCCCCCCGGGCGTGGGCAAGACCTCGCTCGGCCAGTCGGTCGCGCGTGCCACCGGGCGCAAGTTCGTCCGCATGGCGCTCGGCGGCGTGCGCGACGAGGCCGAAATTCGTGGGCACAGAAGGACCTACATCGGCTCGATGCCGGGCAAGGTGCTGCAAAGCCTGAGCAAGGTCGGCACCCGCAACCCGCTGTTCCTGCTCGACGAGATCGACAAGCTCGGCATGGACTTCCGCGGCGATCCGTCGTCGGCGCTGCTGGAAGTGCTCGACCCCGAGCAGAACCACACCTTCAGCGACCACTACGTCGAGGTCGACTTCGACCTGAGCGACACGATGTTCATCGCGACCTCGAACTCGATGAACATCCCGCCGGCGCTGCTCGACCGCATGGAAGTCATTCGCCTGTCGGGCTACACCGAGGACGAGAAGGTGAACATCGCCCTGCGCTACCTGCTGCCCAAGCAGTGCAAGAACAACGGTGTCAAGGCCGAGGAGCTCGACGTCACCGAATCGGCGGTGCGCGGCATCATCCGCTACTACACGCGCGAAGCCGGCGTGCGCTCGCTCGAACGCGAGATCAGCAAGATCTGCCGCAAGGTCGTCAAGGCGATCCAGTTGAAGCAGGTGAGCGAGCGGGTCGTCGTGACCGAGGACAACCTCAACGATTACCTGGGCGTGCGCAAGTACAACTACGGCCAGGCCGAGAAGAGCAACCAGGTCGGCCAGGTGGTCGGGCTCGCGTGGACCGAGGTCGGCGGCGACCTGCTGACCATCGAAGCGGCGGTGATGCCCGGCAAGGGCAACATCATCCGCACCGGCCAGCTCGGCGACGTGATGAAGGAATCGGTCGAGGCGGCGCGCTCGGTCGTGCGCAGCCGCTCGCGGCGCCTGGGCATCAAGGACGAGATGTTCGAGAAGCGCGACGTGCACATCCACGTGCCCGACGGTGCGACGCCCAAGGACGGCCCGAGCGCGGGCGCGGCGATGACGACGGCCTTCGTGTCGGCGCTCACCGGCATCCCGGTGCGCGCCGATGTCGCGATGACCGGCGAGATCACGCTGCGCGGCGAGGTCACGGCGATCGGCGGGCTGAAGGAGAAGCTGCTCGCGGCGCACCGCGGCGGCATCAAGACGGTGCTGATCCCGGAAGAAAACGCCAAAGACTTGCAGGACATCCCCGAGAACGTCAAGAACCACCTTGAGATCGTTCCGGTGAAGTGGATCGACAAGGTGCTCGAAATCGCGCTCGAAACCATGCCGCAGGCCTTGCCCGAAGACGAGCCGGTCAAGGCCGAGGCGGCTGCCAAACCCGCCGAGCCCCCGGCGACGCCGGAGGTGCTGACGCACTGAACTGCGCAGGCGCCGGCCGAGAGCATGGGTCGCTTGGCAAAGCGGCCTGTTTCTCGATATATAATGCGAGCTTCGACAGACGCTCGTGCGCTTGTCGAAGCGTCTGCGGGAGTAGCTCAGTTGGTAGAGCGCAACCTTGCCAAGGTTGAGGTCGCGAGTTCGAGACTCGTCTCCCGCTCCAGAACATCGAAAGGGAAGCCCAGTGCTTCCCTTTTTTCCGGGGTGATGTGCCCCGGGGTCGCCAGACACTCGGCGCGGTAGCAAAGCGGTTATGCAGCGGATTGCAAATCCGTCCAGGCCGGTTCGACTCCGGCCCGCGCCTCCAGTCCCCGCAGCCTGACCGGCTCCGGCCATCCCCGCCGGGGTGACCGAATGATCATTCCTGGGGATGCGTCGTGCGTTGCCCTGACTAGAGTCGGCGCGAATGTGTCGGGACTCTTGCAGGAGGGCGCCATGAGTCGCTGGGTCCGTGCCGTCATGGCTGGCGTGTTCGTGTGGTCCGCGGCCCAGGCGCACGCCGCCGGCGAGGATGTCGGCGCGGCGCTCGAGGCCGCGTCCAGGGTCGCGCTCGACGGTCCGCAGGCCGTCGCGCTTGCCGGTCAGGCGCGCCTGCAGTTGCCGGCCTTGCATCGCTTCGTGCCGCAGCCGCAGGCCGGACGCTTGCTGAACGCCATGGGGAACCCGGGGCGCGACCCGCATCTGCACGGGTTGATCTTTCCGCTGGCACACGACGGCTGGTTCATGACGGTGCGCTTCGAGCCCGCGGGCTACGTG
>CXWJ01001761.1_pt1 | contig 11998 bp, 10 predicted proteins | sample 590841 | NCBI WGS metagenome assembly CXWJ01 (sample SAMEA3498367, study PRJEB10139) | wastewater metagenome | biome: wastewater treatment plant; material: activated sludge | place: Austria | collected 2015-01-21 | reverse complement strand
CGGCCAAATCAAGATAATGGGATCCGCGGTCACCCTCGCTGAAAATGGCGACCGTGCCCACGCCCAGTTCCCGGCAGGCTCGAATGATCCGGAGCGCGATCTCACCGCGATTGGCTACGAGAATTCGCTGGTACATGGGCACGTAAGGGTTGAGGGTTCAGAGTTGAGGACGAAGGGGTTAGGGAACCGTTTCGTGATCTGTCCCTCAACCCTTAACCCCCGACGCTCAACCATTGGGTTCCACTCGGAACAACGACTGCCCGAATTCGACCGGGTCTCCGCTTTGAGGCAGCACGGCAACAATTCTACCGGCACACTCGGCGGGAATTTCGTTGAAAACCTTCATGGCCTCGATAATGCACACCGTTGTTTCAGGGCCGACTTGGTCACCCACTTTGACGAACGGCGGCGAGTCTGGACTGGCGGCGGCATAAAATGTTCCGACCATTGGGCTCTTGATGAACACGGCCTTCGCATCGTCGGTGGCGCTTGTCGCGGCCTTCGGTGCCGCAGTGCCGCTCGATGCGCCACCACCAATCTGTGCGGCGCTAGCCGGCATCGCCATAGGGGGACTGGTGGCAACACTCACCATTTCCGGTCCGCGGCGTAGGCGAATCCGTTGCTCTCCCTGCCGCAGATCGATCTCCGCCAAATCATGTTCGTTCATCAACTCGATGAACTTGCGCACTTTGCGGACATCGAACACGTCACCGGGCGTAGATCCCCCAGCTGACAGATCCGACTCTTGATCGACTTTCGCGTCCTGAGCTCGTGTTGGATTCTTGTTTCGACTAGCCATCGACGCGATATCAATTCCTATGGATCGAAGTAAAAATTCTTAACGGCCTGCAGGTTTCCTGGTTCGCACTCCCAAGAGATCAGGATGTTAGCACACAATCGTCCAATTGCTTCGGCACATCGGAAAGCACTTCGTGGCCGACGCGGGTTACCAGCACGTCGTCTTCAATCCGAACGCCTCCCCACCCTGGAAAATAAATCCCCGGCTCTACCGTCACTATCATGCCTGGTTCAAGCTTCGTTTTCTGCCCCACGGCGAGCCTGGGCGCTTCGTGGATTTCTAAGCCTGTGCCGTGGCCAAGTCCGTGTCCAAATGCGCTGCCGAACCCAGCCTTTTTGATGATCTTCCGCGCGACGTCGTCCACTTGTTCGCCGGTCATGCCAGGCCGGATTGCGTCAATCGCCGCGAGCTGGGCTTGCAACACAACTCCATACACCTTACGGAGTTTGGGCGAGATTCTACCGGTGACGATTATCCGCGTCAAGTCGCTCATATAGAGCCCTGAGTTGGCGCCCCAATCGACAAGCATGAAATCGCTGTCGCCTATCTTCTGGCGCGTCGGCGTGGCATGCGGCAACGCAGCCCGCGCGCCCACGGCCACAATTGCCGGAAAGCTAAGCGCCTTAGCGCCAAAACGCCGCGCTCGATATTCGAGCTCCGCCGCCACGTCGGCCTCGGTCATTTCGGGGGTCAAGCCCGCGCGAACGACTTCGAACGCGCGCCGTGCTTGCACGCATGCCACACGCGTAGCTTCGATTTCGTCCTTATCTTTCATAACTCGTAGCTGCTCGACCAGCGCCTCGGTCACGACGAGTTCGACGTTTGGCAACCCCTTCGCGAGCGCGCGCTGAAAGGTAACGGTCGCTGAATTTCCTTCGATGCCCAGTCGCTTGACCTTGGCCTTGCCGATTACGTTCGACACGGCAGACAACATGCTATCTCCGGGCGCACGAATTTCAAGCGGCAGTCCGGGGCACTCTTCCTCCAACTGGGTCGTATAGCGCATGTCGCTGATGAGTTTCGCGCCGCCTGACCCGGTTAGCAAATAACTATCATCGCCTGTGAAGCCAGTGAGGTAGGTCACGTTCTTGAAATTAGTCACGAGCAGCGAGTCAGCACCCGCCGCCTCAATGAGGGCGCTCAATCGTTTGCGGCGTGAGGAGAATGAAGGCATACGATCACTTAGGCCATTACGGTTGAGGGACTGGAGCACGCCGCCAAAAGTGAGTTGGACTGCTCGACAAGCGCGGTAAGAAAGCCGCGCCCATGATACTGGCTGAATAAGAGCGGGCAAAGAGCGGCACACTGTCCGGATCGAATTCGATCCACTGTAATCTCAATATTCGCTGATTTGCGCTCCGATTTCAGCCAACCAGCGGTCGCGTTCGCCACCGCAGAAGCAGGATGAATGAGCCGGCAGCAAACATCACCAAGCAGGCCGACGTTGGTTCTGGTACTCCTCCCACACCAGGTATTGTCGTAGAACCAAAGAGTGACTGCACCACCGCGCCAGAAACGGGTGCGTTCAGAGCGCCCCGCAGCAATAGAAAATCGTTGACATCAGTTATGCCATTGCGATTGAGATCGCCTTTTTTCCACGAAGTAATAGTTCCTTTCGGCGTTCCATCTACCAGATTAACGTTCCCCCAACCTGCTACGAAAGCCGTCACATCGTCCGTCGCGGCTAGGCCGCTTCCGTTGCCAGACACTATGCCGTCCAAATTCACGTCGCCCATGGTCGAATAGTCTGGATGCGAGTCCATAATCTGCTTAATGCTGTGCAAATAATCCTGATTGTAATAAGCCAAGTTAGAGATCAACGTCATCCCATCGTAAATTGCCGTTCCAGTACCTCCGGGCTGACTCGGAAAAGTGGTTGATGCATTTACAATGCCCACAAGTTCCCACTGGCCATTCCTCTTGTAGAAGACACCAGATCCGGAATCGCCGCCCAAGGCCTGCGCTTCGAAAGCGGTGGCACCATTATCGACAAGCTTGTCATAACTGGTTGTCAACACAAGCGTATCATTCTGTAACGCAGTTAGCTTAACTACCCCTGTAGTATTCGAGACAACACTGCTGTAAAGACCTGGGTTTTGGCTATTAATGGTGTACGTATTTGCCAATCGATTCGTACCCCAAGCTTTCGTTCGCGGTCCCACGGAATAATAGCCTTGCTTATTGCCGCTGCCCTCTGTTGGGGTCCAAGTCCAAGTAATTGGAGGCGTTGTGTCGGACATATCCACGTTCCAATGAACTTCATTGGCCGCACGCGTATTCCCTTGGCCGACCATGACCAGCTCTGGTGAGTTAATGGCCGACGGGAACGGATTAAGATCAAAATGCTCGTTGGCAATTTTTACCGCGGGTAATCCCGGGTCACCGTTAATGCGGAATAGTTGCAAGTCAGTATAGGGAGTCAGCCCCATCCCCGGGGGATTTGCCACAGTGAATAGTCGAACTTGCTTTCCTAAGCTGTTGTCGAAATACGTAGTAACGCCATAGTCAGAGTAATAAGAAGCACCCAAATATGGATCGCCTATCTGCTGGAAGGTACCCGTCGGCAACACGATAGAGACCGGGGGCCCCACGTGCCGGGCGGATAGCATCCAGCCGTCACCCAGGTAGACATAGTTATTGCCCCCGCTTGTCACATTCCCCCAGCCAGGATCGCCTTGCGTCCAACCGTCGTAGTTAGCCGGGTTAACCGTAGTGGCCGGAACCGTACCAGATGTCGTGCCGACTGCAAGGGCATGGGCCCAAGAGTTAATCGACAGCACACACATGGCCGCCACGAAACACCGCAATGTTACTTGCCTGAACCGCATCATGAGAGGGCACATTAAGGAGTCGTCGTGCATGCGATATGCAGGTTGAGAATCATCCGCAAATTGAGTGGTAAGACTTGACAAAAAGTGATTGTTCTGACGCATCGGCATTGTATTATCTTACGCGGCAAACTTGCTCAGTCCACCAATGTTGATTTACCTCACCATTCGATTAGCGAGCAACAAAAGCGAAAAGAGCCAACACTGTTGGCCGCGCCCTCAATTCAAGATCTCTATTCCTAATTCCCAAACCGCCGATGATTGCTCCCGTAATCGCGGTTAGCAGCATTCCTGAATGGCAATTCAGGGGGTCGGCTCGGTCTATTGGCTCATTTTACCGGAGAAAGCCGTTTTGTATATAAAAATGCCAGTTTACCCCCCTTGGTTATGCATCGTTTCACGGTGGACGCTCCACCGAAGTTGAGCGTGGGCATCCTAGTATTGGATTCCAGAAGCCTATCAATTTTGTCGTTTATTCAGGCGGTTTGGCCTCGATCTGGGGGCCAGATGCTAGAAGCTTCGATTGTTTGCTCTGTTGATGAAACACAATTCACCTTCTGGGGGGCCCGCAGGAGAAAGAGTAGCGGCGAGTCCACTGTCTACGAACGCTGCAACCGCGGATTCACTTCCATCAACTTCTGGACGGCCGGCGCACCTGCTCCGACAATAGTGAGGCCGCCCTTCTAGAGCCGGAATAATCCCAATGCAAGACAGCAACCATCCGCAAAAGATCGGCCTGCTGCTCAGCGGCGGCGTCGATAGCGCCGTCCTCTTGGATCAACTGCTTCGCCAGGGTGACCGCGTTGTCCCATTTTACGTCCGTTGCGATTGCATCTGGGAAGACGCCGAATTGGTCAATCTTCGCAAATTCCTGGCCGCCGTGGCACGGCCCAATCTAGAGGAACTGGTGGTCTTCGACATGCCAGTCACAGATTTGTATGCCAATCACTGGAGCCTCTCTGGTGGCGATGTGCCTGACCAGAACTCGCCCAATGAGGCGGTCTTCTTGCCGGGCCGAAATCCGCTGTTGCTGCTGAAGCCGGCTTTGTGGTGCGCGGCGCATGGCGCGTGGAAATTGGCTCTTGCGACGCTTGCTAGCAATCCATTTACGGATGCGACACCGGAATTCTTCGCACGGTTTCGAGACATGATTCGGGTGGCCACTGGCGGCGATGTGGAGATCACACGGCCATTCGAATCGATGTCCAAGCGAGATGTGCTGGAGCTTGGCCGAGGCGTGCCGCTAGAGCTAACCTTTTCCTGCCTGGCGCCTGTCGACGTCCTGCATTGCGGCCAATGCAACAAGTGCGCAGAGCGCCGTAGCGCCTTCGCCCAGTTGGGTACGCAAGATCCTACCACGTACGCCAATTAAAAGGCGGACGCAATCGCGCCCGCCGTAAAGTAATTCAGGCCTGAAGCCTGTCATCGCAACTCGGATCAAGATCGTTCGGGCAGATCGAAGCCCGCCCAACGGAGTTCCACGACAATGAAAGCAGTCCGGGCGGCCCTTGCGGGCCGACACCGGACTGCGCCCCCCTGGGAAATCGTCGCCGGATTCCGTTCGGAAGCTCCAACTGTTTCAAGTATCGCTCGGCTGCCAGCACTAGCAGCAAAATCCGTTCGCTGCTTAACACTCCCCGACGCAACGTCGAGCGGCAGAGAAAGTTATCGGCAGTACGTGCCGCAACCTTCGGCAAACTTTGCCGATTCGGCGGACGCTATCGATTGGCGAAATTGACCTGGCTGGAACCGACTTTCCCTCATCAACCTTGACGATTAGGTCGATTTTGAGGGACGAGTGCAATTACCGCGCGCCGGCGGTGCGCCGGAAAATATGGATTTGCAATCCCCAGCCGGGACTTAAGGATTCTGCCGTGTCACGTATTACATCGCTCTGCGAATGGATTCTGCGACTGCCGATCGTCTGGGGCGGCGTTGCCGCTCTGGCTTTCTACGCCATGCTCAGCCAGAAGTGGATTAACAGTCCATTGCTAGAGCAGTACATGGCAGGGCACCGGGTCGAGTACATCGTAGGCTCGATGTTCTTCGTCGGTCTCGCAGCCGTCGTGATGCGGGCTCTCGAAGTAGCCCGTCAATTCCGCGCGTTGGATGCGGCCACGCTCGGTCCCGTTCCTGCCGGCGGCCAAAGCATCGCCGATTGCGACCGCCTGCTCCACCAATTGGCGCAGTTGCCTGCCAAGCTTCATGACACGGTTTTGGCACGCCGCCTTCGCGAAGCGCTAGAATTTGTCCGCCGCAAAGAATCGGCCGACTCACTCGACCAGCACCTGCGACACCTTGAAGACCTCGACGCATTTCGGATGCAGTCTTCGTACAACATTGTCCGCATCATCATCTGGGCCATCCCGATTCTCGGTCTGTTGGGCACGGTCATCGGCATCACCATGGCCGTGGCCAATTGGAACCCCCAAACATTGGAAGAATCGACGGCCAAAGTTACCGCCGGCCTGGGGGTGGCCTTCGACCATACGGCCGAAGCTCTCGCGCTTACGATGGTCTTGATGTTTATTAAGTCCTGGGTCGAGCGCATGGACGATCGCTTGTTGTCCGCCGTCGATGCGCGAGCCTCCGAAGAACTGGTCGGCCGCTTCCAGGAAGTCGGCGTCGGCAACGATCCGAACGTGGCCGTAATTCGCCGCATGTCGGAGCAAGTGATTGAGGCGGTCGAGGCGGTCGCGGTTCGTCAGGCGGAGGTGTGGAAAACCACGATCGACGAAGCACACCACCAATGGGCGGAAGTAAGCGTAGCGGCCGGAAAAATCGTCAAGGAGTCGTTCTCGACAACGCTCCGCGACAGCCTCGGCCAACATGCCTCACAAATCAACGAAGGTGTCGCCCGCTATGCCGACCGCCTGACCGCGAGTGCGGCCGAGCACACAAATCGTTTGGACCGCAGCGCTCAGGATACTACCGGCCGACTCCGCGAAGGCTTGGAAAAGCTTGCGGAACTCCTGGTGGAAGCTTTGCACCAGCATGGCGAGGTGCTGACCAAGGGCGAGAAAGAGTTAGCCGACGAGAATCGCCAGCATCTGTCCGAAGTGGAAACGGCACTCACCAATGCGATGGTCATGGCGTCCGAACGACAAGAAAGACTAATTCGCCAGAGCGAAGGCGTCCTCCAAGAGATGCAGACCGCGCTGGTCGATGCGGCCGAGAACACAGTCCGCCAGCAAGAACAATTGGTGAAGCAAGGCGACGTGCTGCTGCGGGTCGTCGATGCCACCGGTCAAATCAAACGGCTTGAAGACACGCTTAACGAAAACTTGGCCGCCGTGCAACGGGCCGGTAATTTCGAAGACATGGCGCTGAATTTATCGGCTGCCATCCAGATGCTCGGTGCCCGCGTGAGTAACTATGCCGCGAGTGGTCGTACCCGAGAAGTCGCCATTGAAGATTCCGCCCACCGAGCCGCATGAGCCGCGCTAAAGCTTCCAACACGGTTAGCCCACTTTCGCTGTTCCCCTTCATCGGTGTGCTGTTGTGCACGATGGGGGCGCTGTTGGTCGTGCTTGTCGCCGTCTCGAGGCAGGCAAAGGTCCAAGCGCAGCACCGCGTGGAAGCTGCGCAGGCCGCCACACCCACCGAGCCGACGCGCGATATCAAAAGCGAGCAGATGAACGAGGTTCATCGGTACGTCACTCGCGTCAGCCAGGTCCGGACGGACGTAGAGAAGAAACTGCGGGACGACCAATTGCGACTGAGCCACCTTGAGGAACACATGCGGCGGCTACAGGACCAAATGATGGCCCTGCGAAAAGCCGGCGAAGAGTTGATCGCCATGGAAGGCGAGCATTACGACGACCGCCAACAAGCGGAGCGTGAAGTCGAACGCTTGCAGCAACTCATCACCGACACTCGGCAGGCAATCACTTCCATCAAGGCGGAGGGCAACGGTAAAAAGAAATCTTACGCGTTGATCCCTTACGAAGGCCCCAACGGCACCTACCGCCGGCCTATCTATGTGGAATGCAAGCACAACCGGGTCACCCTCCAGCCGGAAGGCCTAGAACTTGGGCCGGAGGATTTTCAGCCGCCGTTAGGACCGGGAAACCCCTTGGCCGCTGTGCTGCGAGCCGCACGAAGCTATCTCATCCAGCGCGATCAGAACAATTTTCAAACTCGAGATACGGAACCCTATCCCCTGGTGCTTGTCCGCCCAGATGGTGCGCTGATGTACGCCCATGTCCAGCGAGCGATTGAAGCCGGCGACTTCGACTTCGGCTTCGAGTTGGTCGAAGAGGATTGGAAATTGAAGTTCCCCAGCGTCGATCCTCACCTCGCCAGTATTGAGCAACAAGCCCTCGAGCATGCCCGCATGCGCCAGCAACTGCTGGCGGAAGCTGCTCCGCGGGCCTATCGACGTTCCGGCGGAGGAGCACGCGGCCAATATGAGTTTGACGAAGCGCCGGACGACGGCTTTGCTGGTGGCGGCAATGGTGCGCCGACAGGCGGCGTACGCATGAGAAAATCACAAGGTCGTGGCGGTTCGCGCAGCGAAGACGAGTCTGGAACAGAAGAGGCGGGCGGCTACGCAGATGCCGGTGGCGGTGGAGGCGGGGCTGGTGAGTACGCGTCAGCCGGCGGCGGTCGGCAGGGTGGAGATCGATATGCTTCGCGCGAGTACGGCGACGATGTGTCTGGTGGTGGCGGTGGCGGAGGGACTGGCGGTCCCCTGCGAGCACCCGCTGGAGGCGACCCAGGCGAAGGTACAGGGCAAGGCGGCGGCTCGTCAGACGGAGGCGGGCAGTCAGGGCCAGGTGGAAGCTCGCAACTTGGCTCGGCCCCACACGGCATGGCTGCCGGAAACGGTGGAGGTGGTGGGGGAGGACCGGTCCCAGGCGGCGCACCTTACGGTAGCACATCGCCTATGGGTGGAACCTCTCCTGGAATCAACATGCAAGTGGGCGGCCAGCCAGGCGGCATGTCAAGCGGCGGTGCTGGGATGGGCATGCCTGGCATGGATCCGCAAGGGGCTGACCGACAAATCGGAGCGTCATCTCCCGACCCCGATGCACCCAAATATCTCTCCCCCCACGATCGTCCCGCGCCGGCCAAAGTGCGCGGTAAGGATTGGGCCATTAAGAAGAATGGGCAGTCCGTGCCGGTACGCCGCACGATACAGGTCGTAGTCCGTCAGAATCAACTTGGCGTGCTTTCCGACGAGGCCGATCCCAAAGCACGCGGAAAACGCAACAAAACCATTCCCGTTACCGGCGATACGGTCGAATCGCTCGATTCGTTCGTCAAAGCGGTCCACGAACAGATCGAAAGCTGGGGCATGGCAGGCGATGGGCTGTATTGGAAACCGGTCCTGGTCCTCAACATAGGTCCAGATGGTCAACAACGCGCCGCGGACCTCACGCGGCTCTTGAAAGACAGCGGTCTGGACGTCCGCAACGCGGCCACGGCAAAACTCGAATCTCAAGGCTCATCCAGTGCGACACGTTGAAGAATACAACGATGAGATGCCGGCCCAGGATTCGTTCCTGGACGTCATCACCAACATCGTGGGCATCTTGATCTTGCTGGTCGTGATCGCCGGCCTGCGCACGTCCCGCGCGGTCGAAAGCGCCTCAAATGTTCAAGTTGCCGGCGCGGCTGTTTCCTCCATCAGCGATCAAGAACTTCTCGAAGCCCGCAACACCGCCGCGGGGGCCGCGCGGGACGTCGAGCAGATGGTTCGCCGAGCAATTAGTATTCGTCAAGAGACGCAAATGCGAGAGCAGGAGCGCATGATTCTCAATACGATGGTGGCCGGCGCAGAGCAGGAAATCGCTGCTCGCCGCGCCGAGCTCGACGTACAGAGCCAACGCGACTTCGACTGTCGGCGGAAGCTCGTGGAGGCTCAGTCTACGCTGGACGAACTAACCCGTCAGCAAATGGCTTTGCTCGCCGAAGAACCTGAGGCGGAAAACATCGAGTGTCGGCCGACGCCTCTGGGCAAAGCGGTAGACGGCAACGAAGTTTGCGTTCAACTCGAGGACGATTACGTCGCCGTGTTACCGGTGGACGAATTGGCAAAAGAGCTTAAGGATGATGCGGAGCGAAACATCTGGCGGTTGAAGCAAGAGGACGAGATGGTCCGTACGATCGGCCCCATCAACGGCTTCCACATGCGTTATTATATCGAAAAATACGATGTCGTAGCCCGCACCGGGACGGGCGCGATGACAGCTATGGGAGGTGTGCCGAGACTCTCTCATTGCGTGTTCATACCCGTCACCAAGCCTATCGGCGAGCCGTTCCGCGAGGCAATGGGGCCAAATTCGGAACTGCGACAATATTTGAAACAGCACGCCCCCGGAAAAACCACCGTAGTGCTGTTTACTTACCCGGGAAACTACGCGCAACTGCGCGAGTTGAAGCGCGCGCTACAAGACCAAGGCTACCAGACGGCGCCGGTGGCGCTAGCGAAAGATCAACCGATCAGCGTCGGTCCAGGCGGTCGCCGCGTGATGGCCGAATAATTCGCTGCCGGCAATTTTATTCTGGCGGGGCCGGTGGGCTCTCTTTGGGTGCCGGCTCCAACACGGCCCGCAGCATCAAAACGCACACGCCGATCACCAGTAGCGAATCGGCGATGTTGAAGTTTGGCCACCGCCAAGCGTCATTCACTTGCCAGAGGATCCAATCGCGCACTGCGTGCACGGCGCCTTCCGCATGTTGCGCGGGGCCGGCCCAATCCTCGCCGGAAAGCCCCAACCGGTCGTAAAGGTTGCCTAAGACGCCCGCCATAATGCAGCCCACGGCTCCGGTCACCCAGACGTCGCGCGCCGCGCCGAAAACGAATAGCCACACCGGAATGGCGACGGCCGCCGCGACGCCGAACGTCGCGAACAACCACACCATCCCCTGCCCCATCCCGAACAAAGCCCCCCAGTTGCGGCTAAGTTGTATGCCGGCGTGATCAGTCCACCACCAATGGATGTCGCCATCTCGCAGCGCGGGCCAGGAAAAGGCCCATGCTTTCGTGAGCAAGTCGACTGCGCAGCCGGTTGCCGCCAGCACGAAGAAGAGCAGGTATCGATTAGCGGGCACACGTTCCATCGCACTGCCTCGTCGTACAGACGGCGCGTCCTGCGCTTGGCGAATAAAGTCTGCACTAACTAGTGATTTTCGCGCGCCTCTGCACAGCGAATGCACACCGGCGTGTAAGGGATCGCGTTCAAGCGGGCCTTCGGAATGACCCCTTCACACTGCACGCAGCGGCCGTAGCTCCCATCTTCGATTCGCTCAATTGCGCCTTCGATGAGTTCCAACGTCCCTTCTTCCGCTTCCATCAGGCCCAACGTGAATTCTTGCTCAAAATTGTCGCTGCCAAGCTCGGCCATATGAATCGGCATCGAGTTGCTTTCGTTTCCTTCCATACCAGACTTGCGTAAGGCCACTTCGGCCATTGCCGTCACGTCGCCACGCAGGCGGGCGCGAATGGTTTGAAGTTTTTCCCGGTACGCAACCATTTCCGCTTTCTTCATCGGTGATTCTCCAAAGCGACTCGGCACTCTCCTGCGAGGGCCATCATTTTGAGCGAAGACTTGTTATTTTAGGCTGCCCTAAAAACGGTGTCCAGACACCGGATCGCGAGTCATGCCTTTCCCTTTCGGTTGCGGCCTCCGGCAAATCAAAGTAAACTGGTTCTAAGTTGTTCGGCGACAGAAGTTTGGCTTAATGAGGCCTGAAAATGGCCTCCTCCAGCGCTGCGTGTTTTTGATAGCAACGCGTTGGTGTCGTGCGCGCCAGCGGTGCCCTCTACCGTTGCGCCGCCGTCCCGCTCGTCGCTCGAACCGCTGCCCGCGTAGTTTTCAGGGATCGGGTCATGGCATCCAGCGTGAAGACAAAGACCGATCTCGCGTACCAGCGTTGCGTAATGCCGGACTGCGCCGCGACGTACGACGTAGGCGACGTACGAACCAGTTGCAGCGCCTGCGGCTCCTTGTTGGACATTGCCTACGACTGGAACGCGCTGCCGGTTCCTGACTCGCTTCAATGGTTTGAGAAGAAGTGGAGTCGCCGTAGCGAACCCCTCTGCTTCAGCGGCGTATGGCGATTTTCCGATCTATTCCCCTTCGCCCCACCGAACAAAATTGTCACCATCGGGGAAGGGCAAACGCTCCTTCATTCGTCGGATGGCGTCGCCCGCTATGTCGGCGTAAACCCAGCCAACTTGTATCTGCAATACGAGGGGATGAACCCCTCAGGCAGTTTCAAAGACAACGGCATGACGGCCGCATTCACCCATGCCCACATGATCGGCGCTCGCCGCGCTGCCTGCGCTTCGACCGGCAACACGAGCGCCTCGCTCGCCCTCTATTGTGGCGTCAGCAAGCTGATGCAGGCCATCATCTTCATC
>CXWJ01006452.1_pt1 | contig 12000 bp, 13 predicted proteins | sample 590841 | NCBI WGS metagenome assembly CXWJ01 (sample SAMEA3498367, study PRJEB10139) | wastewater metagenome | biome: wastewater treatment plant; material: activated sludge | place: Austria | collected 2015-01-21 | reverse complement strand
TACAGCTCGGCGATGTTCTATGTCGTCAGCTACGTGCTGACGACGCTCGGCACCTTCGGCCTGATCATGCTGCTGTCGCGCCAGGGCTTCGAGTCCGAGGAGATCGACGACCTGAAGGGCCTGGCCAAGCGCAGCCCCTGGTACGCGGCAGTGATGGGCATCTTCATGTTCTCGCTCGCCGGCATCCCGCCGACGGTGGGGTTCTACGCCAAGCTGTCGGTGCTGCAAGCGCTGGTGTCGACCAACGTCGCGGGCTACCTGTGGCTTGCGGTCGCCGCAGTGCTGCTGTCGCTGGTCGGCGCGTTCTACTACCTGCGCCTGGTCAAGATCATGTACTTCGACGAGCCGACCGATGCCCGCGGCATCGACAGCCGCGGCGACGTGCGCGCCGTGCTGTCGCTGAACGGCGCGGCCGTGCTGCTGTTCGGCCTGCTGCCCGGCGGGTTGATGGCGCTGTGCGCGCAGGCGATCGTCAAGGCGCTCGCCACCTGAACGCGCTGCCGCGACCGCGCATGCCGTCCACCGCCGCCAGCTGGCTGGTGCTCGTCGTCGCGCTGATCGCCGCCAACCTGCCTTTCGTCAACGAGCGTTTGTTCATCGTCGGGCCGCGGCGCGCACCGAAGGCGCTCGGCTGGCGTCTGCTCGAACTGCTGCTGTTGTGCGGCCTGACGATCGGCGCCGGCCTGGCGCTCGAAGCCCGGCTCGGCCAGATCCAGCCGCAGCGCTGGGAGTTCTATGCCGCCTTCGGCTGCCTGTTCCTGACGCTGGCGTTTCCCGGATTCGTCTGGCGATACCTGAGGCGGCACCCATGACGCTCGACCAAGACGCGCACCTGCGCGAAACCACGATCGAAGCGCGCCAGGTCTGGCGCGGCAAGCTGCTCGACGTTCGCTGCGACAGCGTGCGCCTGCCCGACGGCGCCACGGCAACGCGCGAATACGTCGCGCACCCCGGCGCGGTCATGGTCGTGCCGCTGCTGGACGACGGCCGGCTCGTGCTCGAACGCCAATGGCGCCACCCGCTCGGCCGAGCGACGATCGAGTTCCCGGCCGGCAAGATCGACCCGGGCGAGGGCACGCTCGCTTGCGCGAAACGCGAGCTCGCCGAAGAGACCGGCTGGCGCGCCGCCGAATGGGCGCTTGCCGGCACGCTGCACAACGCCGTCGGCTACTCGAACGAGGGCATCGTCGTCTGGTTCGCGCGTGGCCTGTCGCGCGGCGAGCGAGACCTCGACGAAGGCGAGTTCGTCGACGTCTTCGAGGCCGACGAGGCCGAACTCGCCGCGCTCGTGCAGCGCGGCGAGGTCACCGATGCGAAGACGCTGATCGGCCTGCTGTGGCTGCAGAACTGGCGTGCCGGGCGCTGGCCCTTGGCCTGGCAGTCGGCGCCCTGAAGCGCCGCGGCCCATAATCCGGGCCATGAAAGTCCTGAACCTGCGCTGCACGCACGAGCATGCGTTCGAGGGCTGGTTCGCCTCGGAAGACGACTTTCGCGACCAGCTCGCGCGCGATCTCGTCGAATGTCCGCTGTGCGCCGATCGCGCCATCACGCGGCTGCCGAGCGCGCCGCGGCTGAACGTGTCGCGCCGCGCCGACGCGCCCGGCACGCCGGCGGCCGATGCGCAGACGGCCGCGCAGGCGCAGTGGCTGAAAGCGATGCGGCGCGTGATCGACAAGACCGAAGACGTCGGCGAACGCTTCCCGGAAGAAGCGCGCCGCATCCACTACGGCGAGGCGCGCGACCGCGGCATCCGCGGCCAGGCCTCGCGTGCCGAGGCCGACGCGCTGCGCGACGAGGGCATCGAGGTGCAGGCGCTGCCGGTGCCCTCGGCGCTGCTGAAGGGTCCGGCGCAGTAGCTCAGGCCAGACGCGGCGCCGGCGCCGACGCTGCACCGATCGCCGCCGCAGCGCTGTCGTCCTTCAGTCCGACCCCGCTGAGCTCGAGCCGGCGCGCCGCGTTCAGGTGCCAGGCGAGTTTGTGCGCAGCGGCTTCGCAGCCCAGGCCGTCAGGGCGGACGTTCGAGATGCAGTTGCGCTCGGCGTCGCGGCGACCGACGCGTGGCGCCCAGGTCAGGTACAGCCCCAGGCTGTCGGGCGAGCTCAGTCCCGGACGCTCGCCGATCAGCATCACCACCTGGCACGCAGCGAGCAACTCGCCGATCTCGTCGCCGAGCGCCACGCGTGCCTGCTGCGCGACGATCACCGGGCCGATTGCCCAGCCCGCCAGGCACGCGCGCACGGCTTCGAGCAGCGGCAGCGCGTGCGACGCCGCGGCGCGCGCCGACAGGCCGTCGCCGATCACGAACAGCACGTCGGGTGCGGCGCCGCGATGCGCCGTCAACGCGGCGCGGCTCGCCGCATCGAGCTGGCGGCCGAGGTCCGGACGGCGCAGGTAATGCGCGCGGTCGACCGCCGCGCTGTGCACCGCGAGCGCGTCGAAGCCCGCGGCGCGCAAGGCGTCGAGCAGCGCGTGGGCATCGAGCGGCAGGTGCACCGCGTCGCGCGCCTGGGCGTGCGCGAGGCCGAATTCGAGCAACGCCTGCGTCGGCGCGCTGTCGCCGCAACGGCCGAGCGCGATGCGTGCGCGCGTGTGCCGGCGCAGCGCCGCCCAGGGGTCCGCGGGCGCGAGCGGGTTCATCGTCACGCCCCGTCGGCGAGCACGCGGGCGTGCGCCAGCAATCGCTGATCGGCGCTCAGCGTGCGCAGCCGGCCCTGCCAGTCGGCGATCTCCATCCTCTCGAGCCAGTCCTCGAACTCGGGTGCGCGTTTCAGCCCGAGCGCGCTGCGCAGGTACAACGCGTCGTGGAACGAGCTGCTCTGGTAGTTCAGCATGATGTCGTCGGCACCCGGAACGCCCATGATGAAGTTGACGCCGGCCACGCCGAGCAGCGTCAGCAGCGTGTCCATGTCGTCCGGGTCGGCCTCGGCGTGGTTCGTGTAGCACACGTCGCAGCCCATCGGCACGCCCATCAGCTTGCCGCAGAAATGGTCTTCGAGGCCGGCGCGGATGATCTGCTTGCCGTCGTACAGGTACTCCGGGCCGATGAAGCCGACGACGGTGTTGACGAGGAACGGCCGGAAGCGCCGCGCGACCGCGTAGGCGCGCGCCTCGCAGGTCTGCTGGTCGACGCCGTGGTGCGCGTTCGCCGACAGCGCGCTGCCCTGGCCGGTCTCGAAGTACATCAGGTGGTCGCCGGGCGTGCCGCGCTGCAGAGAACGCGCCGCGTCCTGCGCCTCGGCGAGCAGCGCCAGATCGATGCCGAAGCCGCGATTCGCGGCTTCGGTGCCGGCGATCGACTGGAACACCAGGTCGACCGGCGCGCGCCGCTCGACCGCCTTCACGGTGTTGGTGACGTGGGTGAGCACGCAGGACTGGGTCGGGATCTCGAAACGCTGGCGCAGCTCGTCGATCATCTCGAGCAGCGTGACGATCGCCGCCAGGCTGTCGCTCGCCGGGTTGATGCCGATCATCGCGTCGCCGCAGCCGTAGAGCAGGCCGTCGAGCATCGCCGCGGCGATGCCTTTCGGGTCGTCGGTCGGGTGGTTCGGCTGCAGGCGCACCGACAAGCGGCCCGGCAGGCCGACCGTGTTGCGAAAGCGCGTGACCACGCGGATCTTGCGCGCCGCGAGCACCAGGTCCTGGTTGCGCATCAGCTTGCTGACCGCTGCGGCCATTTCGGGCGTGATGCCGGTTGCTGCGCGCATGATCGCCTCACCGTCGGTCGCGAGCAGCCAGTTGCGGAACTCGCCGACCGTCAGCTGCGCGATCGGTGCGAAGGCCATCGCGTCGTGGCTATCGACGATCAGCCGCGTGACTTCGTCGTCTTCGTAGGCGATCACCGCTTCGTCCAGGAAGTGCGCGAGCGGCAGTTCGGCGAGCGCCCAGCGCGCGGCCAAACGTTCTTCGTCGCTCGCTGCGGCCACACCCGCGAGTTGGTCGCCCGAGCGCGCCGGGCTGGCTTTCGCGAGCAAGGTCTTCAGGTCGGCGAACACGTGGCGCCGCGTGCCGAGGGTCATCGCGAAGGCCATCAGAGCACGCGCCCGGGGTTCAGCCTTCCGCGCGGGTCGAGCGCCGCCTTGATCGAGCGCATCAGGCGCAGCGCGACCGCATCCTTGCGAAACGCCAGCTCGTCGCGCTTCAGAACGCCGATGCCGTGTTCGGCCGAGATCGATCCGCCGTGCGCGAGCACGGCGTCGTAGACGATGCGGTTCACGAGCGGCTCGTGGTCGTGCAGGAAACGCTCCGCTGCCACGCCATCGGGCGATTGCACGTTGTAGTGCAGGTTGCCGTCGCCGAGGTGGCCGAAGTCGACCAGGCGCACGCCCGGCACGGCAGCGGCAAGCGCGGCGTCGGTCGCTGCGACGAACGCGGCGACGCGCGACACCGGCAGCGAGATGTCGTGTTTGATGTTCAGGCCCTCTTCGGCCTGCGCCAGCGAGATCGACTCGCGCAGATGCCACATCTGCTGCGACTGCGCCAGGCTGGAGGCGACCGCGGCGTCTTCGATCAGCCCGCGCTCGAGCGCCGTTTCGAGCAGCGCTTCGAACATCGCCGTCGCATGCGCGGCGCTTTCGCTGTCGGACTGTTCGATCAGCACGGTCCAGGGCGCCGACCCGAGCGGCTGCGCGATCTGCGGGAAGTGCCGGCGCACGAGTTCGAGCGACAGCGCGTTCATCACCTCGAAACCGGTCAGCGCCGGCCCGAGCCGCGCCTGCGCCAGTTGCAACAGTTCGACCGCGGCGGGCAGCGAGGCCAAGCTCGCCAGTGCCGTCGTCACCGCCGCGGGCTGCGGATAGAGCTTCAGCGTCGCCGCGGTGATCACGCCGAGCGTGCCTTCGCAGCCGATGAACAGGTCGCGCAGGTCGTAGCCGGTGTTGTCCTTGCGCAGGCCGGCGAGGCCGTCCCAGACCTCGCCGTCGGCGCTGACGACTTCGAGCCCGAGGCACAGCTCGCGCGCATTGCCGTAACGCAGCACCTGCGTGCCGCCGGCGTTCGTCGCAAGGTTGCCGCCGATCGTGCAACTGCCTTCGGCCGCCAGGCTGAGCGGGAACAGCAGACCGCGCGCCTCGGCGGCCTGCTGCACGGCCTGCAGGACGCAGCCTGCCTCGGCGGTGAGCGTCAGGTTCGCCGCATCGACGCCGCGGATGCGGTTCAGCCGTGCCAGGCTCAGCAGCACCTGCGTGCCGCTGGCATCGGGAACGCCGCCGCCGACGAGCCCGGTGTTGCCGCCTTGCGGCACGAGGCAGGCATCGAATGCGGCGCAGGCGCGCACGACCGCGGCCACCTCGGCCGTGCTGCCCGGCCGCACGACGGCGCGCGCCTTGCCGCGATAACGTCTGCGCCAATCGAGTTCGAAGGCCGACAGGTCGCCGTCGGTGAGCACCTGCGAAGCGCCGACCGCATCGCGAAGTGCCTGCTCGAGCGTCACCCCGGCGCCTCGCCGGTCGAAGCTGCCTTCCCGCGGCCGAGCCGCCAGCGCACGTGCCACGCGCAAGCGGTGAACAGGCTCAGGCACAGCGCGACCTCGGCCAGCGCGAGCCAGCGGCCGAGACCGATGTCGCCGCTCGCGCGCACCACGCCCTCGGTGAAATACACCCAGACCAGCAGGCTGACCCAGCGGTAGGTGTACATGCGGTTCTTCAGCAACCCGGCGAGCGGGATCGTCAGCGGCAACACCTTCAGCGCGAGCGTGCCTTGGCCGGTCGGCGCCAGCCACAGTTCCCACGCCAGGCCGAGCACGATCAGCGCGAGCAGGCTGGCGATCGCGATCGCGCGCGTCCAGGCGACGGGGGCGGGCAGGGCAGGGTTCATCGCTGGCTATCATGCCAGCAATGAATCTCCCGACACGCCTGCGCGCGAGCTGGCAGGAGCAGGCTGCGACCCTGGCCGACACCCTGCACAACTGGCCCTGGCTCGACACGCTGCGCACGCTGCGGCAACGCTTCCGCGAAGACCGCCTCGGCCAGGCGGCGGGCAGCCTGACCTTCACGACGCTGATCGCGCTGGTGCCGCTGGTCACGGTGATGCTCGCGCTGTTCTCCGCGTTCCCGATGTTCGCGAGCTTCCAGGACGCGCTGCAGAAGTACTTCCTGCAGAGCCTCGTGCCCGACAACATCGCCAAGCCGGTGCTGCAAGCCTTGACGCAGTTCGCGAGCAAGTCCAACCGCCTCGGCAGCGTCGGTTTCGCGGTGCTCGTGGTCACCGCGGTCGCGCTGATGCTGACGATAGACCGCGCGCTGAACGCGATCTGGCGCGTGCGCCAGTCGCGTCCGATCGCGCAGCGCGTGCTCGTCTACTGGGCCGCGGCGACGCTCGGCCCGCTGCTGCTCGGCATCAGCCTGAGCTTCACCTCGTACGCGGTGTCGGCTTCGCGCGGCCTGGCCGAAACCTTGCCGGGCGGCATCAGCCTGCTGCTCAACGTCGTCGAGTTCGTCGCCTTCGCCGCGGCGATGACCGGGCTGTACCGCTACGTGCCGAACACCCATGTGCGCTGGCGCCATGCGCTTGCCGGCGGGGTGTTCGTGTCGCTCGGCTTCGAGATCGCCAAGAAGGCGCTCGCCTGGTACCTCGGCCAGGTGCCGACGTACTCGGTGGTCTACGGAGCGTTTGCGACCGTGCCGATCTTCCTCGTCTGGATCTACGTCGCCTGGGTCATCGTGCTGCTCGGCGCGGTGATCGCCGCGTACGCGCCGAGCTTGCGCATGCGCGTCGTTCGCTGGCCCGACACGCCGGGGTCGCGCTTCCACCTCGGCGTGGCGCTGCTGCGCGAGCTGGCGCGGCTGCGCGCCTCGCCGCGCCACGGCGCCGACGTTGCCGAACTCGCCGCGGCCCTGCGCGTCGACCCGCTGCAGGTCGAGCCGATTCTCGCGACGCTGGTGACGATCGACTGGATCGGCTTGCTCGACGAAGGCGACCATGCACGCTACGTGCTGCTCGTCGACCCGCAGGTCACGAAGGCGCGGCCCGCGATCGAACTGCTGCTGATCGGACCGGCGCCGGCGCTGCGCGCGTTCTGGCAGCGCGCGGCGCTCGACGAGATCAGCTTGCAGGAACTGGTGGCGTAGCCAGTGCCTCGCGCAACGCTGCGAGCACGGCGTCGGGCGCCTCGGCCATCATCGCGTGACCCGCTTGCACGGTGTGCACGCGCGCTTTCAGCGCCTGCGCGAGGGCCTGCGTCTGCTTCGGGCTCGTCATCTGGTCGTGCGCGCCGACGATGAAGCTCGTGGGGCAGGTCACCGCCGCCGCCGCCTCCAGGCCGCGCGCGTAGCGGTCGCAGACGCCGAAGTCGTGGTGGAACAGGTTGCACCCCGGCTCGCCTGCCTGCATGCGCCGCATCAGCGCGCGGTTGCCGCCGTGCAGCCATGCACCGGGGCCGGGGAACGAGGGCTTGGCTGCGAACGTCGAGTGCGAGAAGGCGTTCACCCTGTCGATCGCCGTCAGAGGCGCGTCGCGCGAGGTGTTCATCAAGGCCTCCGACACTTTCATCGGAAACGCCGTGCCGAGCATGACCAGCTGCGTCGCGAGTTCCGGCGCGCGCGCCGCGGCTTCGAGCGCGACCAGCGAGCCCATGCTGTGGCCGACCCAGGCGATCCGCGTTGCGCCTGCAGCGCGCGCGAGCGCCAAGGACCAATCTGCGAGCGCCTCGACCGAGTCCAGCGGTGGCCCTTCGCTGCGGCCGTGGCCGGGCTGGTCGATGGCGAGCACGCCGTAGCCGTGGTGCGCGCACCAGCGCGCGAGCAGCGTCCAGACGCTGTGGTCATGCAGCGCGCCGTGCATGAACACGACGCTCGGCAGCGCCGTTTCGAAGGCCTTGCCGCCGGTGTAGGCGTAGGCGCTTCGACCGTCGACGGTCAGTTCCATCACGCCCCCGTTTTCTCGGCGGCCTTCAGCGCGCGCTTCAGGTCGTCGATCAGGTCGTCGGCGTCTTCGAGGCCGATCGACAGCCGGATCGTCCCCGGCCCGATGCCGGCCGACGCGAGCGCGGCGTCGTCCATGCGGAAGTGCGTCGTCGACGCCGGGTGGATGACGAGCGAGCGGCAGTCGCCGACGTTCGCCAGGTGCGAGAAGATCCCGAGCGCCTCGATGAACGCCTGGCCCTGACGGCGCGAGCCGCGCAGATCGAAGCTGAATACCGAACCGCAGCCGCGCGGCAGCAGGCGCTTGGCGAGTTCGTGGTCGGGGTGCGATTCGAGTTCGGGATAGGCCACGCCCGCGACCAGCGGGTGCGACGCGAGAAAGCCGACGAGCTTGCGCGCGTTCTCGACATGCCGCGCCATGCGCAGCGGCAGCGTCTCCAGGCCTTGCAGGATGAGCCAGGCGGTGTGCGGGCTCATGCAGGCGCCGAAGTCGCGCAGGCCTTCGCGGCGCGCGCGCAGCAGGAAGGCGCCGACGGTGCTTTCTTCGGTGAACACCATGCCGTGGAAACCGTCGTAGGGCTGCGTCAGCTCTGGGAAACGCCCGCAGCGCTGCCAGTCGAAACCGCCGCTGTCGACGAGCACGCCGCCGACCACCGTGCCGTGGCCCGACAGGAACTTGGTCGCCGAATGGAACAGCAGGTCGGCGCCATGCTCGAAGGGCTGCATCAGCCACGGCGTCGTGAAGGTCGAATCGATCAGCAGCGGCAGCCCGTGTTCATGCGCGATCGCCGCGACCGTCGGGATGTCGAGCACATCGAGCCCCGGGTTGCCGAGCGTCTCGCCGAACAGCAGCCGCGTGTTCGGCCGGATCGCGGCGCGCCAGGCGTCGATGTCGCCGGGCTTGACGAAGCTCGTCGTGATGCCGAAACGCGCCAGCGTGTAGTGCAGCAGGTTGTGCGAGCCGCCGTAGAGCGCGCTCGAGGCGACGATGTGCGCGCCGGCGCCGGCCAGCGTCGCGATCGCCAGATGCAGTGCGGCCTGGCCGCTGGCGGTGGCGATCGCGCCGACCCCGCCTTCGAGCGCCGCGATGCGCTCCTCGAACACCGCGTTCGTCGGGTTCGAGATGCGGCTGTAGACATGGCCGGCGCGTTCCATGTTGAACAGCGATGCGGCGTGTTCGCTGTTTTCGAACACGAACGAGGTGCTCAGGTGGATCGGCACGGCACGCGCGCCGGTGGCGGGGTCGGGCGCGGCGCCGGCGTGCAGCGCGAGCGTGTCGAAGCCGGGGTCGGTGGAGCCGGGCATGGCGGGCTTTCGAAGTGCGGTCGGCGGCGTGATTGTGGGCGATCGCGGTTCGAGGCGATGCCTCGGCGCCCCGGCCTAGAATTGCGCATGTCCGGCAGCACCCTCGGCGAACTCTTCCGCGTCACCAACTTCGGCGAGTCGCACGGCCCGGCCATCGGCTGCGTGATCGACGGCTGCCCGCCCGGCATGGCCTTGTCCGAAGCCGACATCCAGCCCGAGCTCGACCGGCGCCGCCCCGGCACCTCGCGCCACGTGACGCAGCGCAACGAGCCCGACGCGGTCGAGATCCTGTCCGGCGTCTACGAAGGCAGGACGACCGGCACGCCGATCTGCCTGCTGATCCGCAACACCGATCAGCGCAGCAAGGACTACGGCAACATCGTCCAGACCTTTCGCCCGGGACACGCCGACTACACCTACTGGCACAAGTACGGCATCCGCGACCCGCGCGGCGGCGGGCGCTCGTCGGCGCGGCTGACCGCGCCGATGGTCGGTGCCGGCGCGGTGGCGCGCAAGTGGCTGCGCGAGCAGTTCGGCACGAGTTTCGTCGGCTGGATGACGCAGCTCGGCGAGATCGCGATTCCGTTCGAGGGCGAAGAGCACATCCCGAACAACCCGTTCTTCGCCGCGAATGCGAGCGCCATCGAACGCCTCGAAGCCTACATGGACGAGTTGCGCCGCGCCGGCGATTCGTGCGGCGCGCGCATCGCGGTGGCCGCGCGCAGCGTGCCGGTGGGTCTGGGCGAGCCGCTGTTCGACAAGCTCGACGCCGACATCGCCTACGCGATGATGGGCATCAATGCCGTCAAGGGCGTCGAGATCGGTGCCGGCTTCGCGAGCGTCGCGCAACGCGGCACGGTGCACGGCGACGAGCTGACGCCCGAAGGCTTCGCAAGCAACCACGCCGGCGGCGTGCTCGGCGGTATCTCGACCGGGCAGGACATCACCGTCAGCATCGCGATCAAGCCGACGAGTTCGATCCGCAGCCCGAAACATTCGATCGACCTCGACGGCAGGCCGGTGATCGTCGAGACGCTCGGGCGCCACGACCCCTGCGTCGGCATCCGCGCGACGCCGATCGCCGAGGCGATGCTGGCGCTNNGTCGGAATCCGCGCGACGCCGATCGCCGAGGCGATGCTGGCGCTCGTGCTGATGGACCATGCGCTGCGCCACCGGGCGCAGTGCGCCGGCGTGACGGTGGCGACGCCGCGCATCGCCGCGTCCCGGCCGGGCGACTGAACGGCGACGTCCGTCGTGCACTGCCGCGGCCCGTCGCACGGCGCCGCAGTTCGTCGCCGCGCCGCCCGATAATCCGGGCCTGGCACCTACACTGCCGCCGCTTCACGAGAGCAGCGGCATCGAAAGGAACGGGGTATGCGAAAGGGCTGGTGGCTGGGAGGGATCGCGCTGCTGGCACTGGCGGGTGCGGTGGCTGCCGCGCTGGTGACACGTGCTCAGGAGCGCGCCAAGGCCGAAGCGGACGCGAAAGCGCGCCCTACGCTCGAGTTCGCGGCGCGCGAGGTCGTTCGGCCCCTGATGGCCACGATGCCGGTGCAGATCGAGTTCTCCGGCCCGCTGGTCGCGCCGTCGACGGCGATCGTTCGTGCCAAGGCGCCGGGAACGCTGGTGTCGCTGGCCGTCGCCGAAGGCAGCCGTGTGCGCGCCGGCCAGTCGCTCGGCACGATCGACCTGGCGGATCTGACGAGCCGGGTTGCCGAACGCGCCGCGATGCTCGAATCGGCGCGCGCCCAGCTTGCGCAGGCCGAACGCAACCACGCCTCGAACCAGCGCCTCGCGGAGCAGGCCTACATCTCGCCGAACGCGCTCGAAGCCTCGCGCGCCAGCCTGCATGCGGCGCGCGCCGCGCTCGGCGCGGCCCAGGCGCAGCTCGCGACCATGCGCGTCGGGCTGCGCGACGCTGCGCTCGTCGCGCCGATCGACGGCGTGGTCGCGAAACGCCAGGTCGTTCCGGGCGAAAAGCTCAGCGCCGAACAGCCGGTGCTGACGATCGTCGACCTGGCCAAGCTCGAACTCGCCGGCAGCGTGGCGACGCACGAGGTCTCGCTGCTCGCGCCCGACATGGTCGTCGCGCTGCGCATCGAAGGCGTGGCCCAGTCGGCGCGGGGCCGCATCGTTCGCATCGCGCCTGCGGCCGAGGCGGGCACGCGCGCGATCGGCGTGGCCGTCGGGCTCGACAACCCGCAGGCGCTGTACCGCGCCGGGCAGTACGCGATGGCTCGCGTCGAGCTTGCCGACAAGCAGCCGCGCCTGACGCTGCCGCTCACCGCGGTGACGCAGACCGCCGGGCAGGATCAGGTCTGGGTGATCGACCAAGGCGTGCTCGCACGGCGCGCGATCACCACCGGCCGGCGCGACGACGCGGCCGGGCGCATCGAGGTGCTTGCCGGGCTCGACGCTGCGGCGCAGGTGCTCGGCGCGCGTTTCGACAACCTGCGCGAAGGCGGCAAGGCGATCGTGCTCGGCGCCGTCGCGTCGGCGTCGGTCGCGACCGCTGCGGCCTCGGGCAGCGCACGCTGAGGGCCGCGCCATGTGGATCACGCGCGTGTCGATCGCGAACCCGGTGTTCGCGACCATGGTCATGGTCGCGCTGTGCGTGCTCGGCGTGTTCTCGTACGCGCGCCTGGGCGTCGAGCAGATGCCCGACGTGTCGGTGCCGGTGGCCTTCGTGGACGTGGCCTACCCGGGGGCCTCGCCCGAAGCGGTCGAGCGCGAGCTGACCAAGCTGATCGAGGAGGCGCTGAACAGCATCGCCGGCGTCAAGCGCATCACCTCGCGCAGCTTCGAAGGCCGCAGCCAGACGAGCGTCGAGTTCAACCT
>CXWJ01003203.1_pt1 | contig 12012 bp, 13 predicted proteins | sample 590841 | NCBI WGS metagenome assembly CXWJ01 (sample SAMEA3498367, study PRJEB10139) | wastewater metagenome | biome: wastewater treatment plant; material: activated sludge | place: Austria | collected 2015-01-21 | reverse complement strand
CCCGGTTCCTTGGCGAAGAAGTACAACTGCTGCGTGCGGCCGCCCTTCAACTCGACCTTCTTGGTGTGCAAGTAGTAGGACTTACCCTTGCTGTTCGTAAACATGAATGCCATTGCGGCACCTCCTCTTGAGAGTCTAACATCAGATTGACAAAGCAAAGGCGCTTCTCCTTCGCAGGAGAGGGCGCCTCTTACCCCCGGGCGGGCCGCTGCCGGCCTGTTTCGCCCGTATGTTCTAATGTTTATACCACGGATCAGAGTAAAAAGGGAAAATTCTGAGAAAAAGCTAACGCGCCACGGTTGTCTTCGCCAGAAACCACCCGGCTATAACGTCCAGCGACGGCCGTGCTAGAACGACTTGCCGGGTGAACCGCTCTAATTCGGCATTATCGGCCACAATCCGGTAGCCTTTGCGCCACAGGAAGAGCGCCGCGGCGGTGATGGCGACGCGCTTGTTGCCATCGACGAACGCATGGTTTACGACGAGCGATTCCATCAAGGCCGCCGCCTTGGCGAACATGGTCGGATAGAGGTCTTGGCCGTCGAACGTAGCCATCGACCGGGCCACGGCCGACTCCAGCAGCCCAATATCGCGCAGGCCATGCTCGCCGCCGGTCTCGGCGATCAGACGGGCGTGGATGAAGAGTATCTGTTGCGGCGTCAGATAAATGGTCACTTCGCCAGGGCTTCCAATGCCGGACGATAGCGATCAATGAACTCGTCCAGTTGCCGGGCAAACTCGGCGTCGATGCCACTGACCGGCGGTTCAGCCGGCGATAGTACAATGCGCCTTTGATCGATATCGATCGCCACGTCCAGTTCACTGCCTTCATGCAAGCCTAACAACTCAATTGATTCCCTTGGCAGTGAAACAACCAGACTGTTGCCCGTTTTGAACAATTTGCGTACCATTCTAGTTACCTTCGTACTTACAACTGTTAGTACAATTATAGTCGTCTATCCTCACGGAGCAACCATGTCCTACCACTACGCCATCCTCGGCTCCGGCCGCCAGGGCACAGCCGCCGCCTACGACCTGGCCGTCCACGGCGACGCCGCCGGCATCCTGCTGGCCGATATGCACCTGAGCGCCGCCGAACGCTCGGCGGCGCGCGTCAACCGCCTGGCCGGCCGCGCCGTCGCCACGGCCGCCGCGCTGGACGTGCGCGACATCGATGCCGTTGTTGAATTGCTAAAAGCGAACAAGATCGACGCCTTCATCTCCGGCGTACCCTACTTCTTCAACCTGCCNNGCCGCCGGCATCACCCTGACGCCCGACTGCGGCCAGGTGCCGGGCCTGGGCAATTCGCTCTGCGCCTACACCATGAGCCTGTTCGACCAGTGCCGCGATCTGATCATGTACGACGGCGGCATCCCCGCCGAGCCGCAACCGCCGTGGCACTACATCCTGACCTTCAACATAGAGGGGCTGACCAACGAATACTTTGGCGAGACGGTTTTCATCCGCGACGGCCAACTGGTGGAGATGGGCTGCTTCCGGCCCGAGGAGTACGAGTTGATCGACTTTGGCGGCGATGTGGGCGTACTGGAAGCGTTTACCACCGCCGGCGGCACCAGCACCATGCCCTGGACGTGGGCCGGCAAGCTGCGCACGCTGCAAAACAAGACCATCCGCTGGCCGGGCCACTTCGCCCAGTGGAAGGCGTTCAGTGATGCCGGACTGATCGAACTGGAACCGGTTGAGGTCGACGGCCACCACATCGTCCCGCGCCGGCTGCTCCACGCCGTGCTGGGGCCGAAGATCATGGCCCAGCCGGGCGAGCGCGATCTGGTTATCGTGCGCATTATCGGTCGCGGCCTGAAGGACGGGGCCGAGCGCGAGGTGGTGGTCGATCTGTTCGACCGCTACGACGAGGCCACCGGCTTCACGGCCATGGAGCGTACCACCGGCTGGCACGCGGCCATCATCTGCGCTGCCCAGGCCCACGGCCGCACCCCGCGCGGCGGCCTGCCGGTGGAGTTGGCCCTGCCCGGCCCGGCCTTTGCCGAGGAGTTGCTCAAACGGGGGTTTGATCTGCGCGTGACGTGGATGGAAGAATAATAACCACAGATTGCACAGATTTCACAGATAAGAGATCTTATCCGCAGATTTGGCTGATTAAACATATTCTAAAAATCTGCCGAATCTGCCTGATCTGCGGATGATTCCTCTTCAATCTGTGTAATCTGTGGTTTCTCTTTTAATTCGGCCCGCGCCTGGCCCAGACCATAAACAAGATCATTAGCAAGACGGTCACCCCAATCATCCCCCAGGCCGTGCCGCCGGTGAAGAGCCGGGCATGAGCCAGCGGGTTTTCTTCCTGGGCCAGCGCCGGGAGCGCCGCCGCCAGCGTGAGCAGTAACGTAACACCAATCGTGGATAATCGCCGCATCATATTACCTCGTGGGATTTCGGCGGATACGCGCCGCCCCAGCCATGATTATAGCAGATGACGGCGCGAGTAACGTTACATGACGCCTAACTGCTGCATCAAAACCGGCATTTCAAAGTAGACCCGGCCTCTTTTGATCTGGTCGTTTTCCAGATCATAAACCACGCAGATCGGCACGTTCACGTCCTTATTCGTGGCCGGAATGCCCGCGAATTCACCGATGTGTTTGCCGATGAAATGCCCCTCAACCAACGCTTTGCCGTCGTCGAAGATCGTGTTTTCGGCGGAGGCCGTCGCGTCAAAGGCGTAATGGTAGAAATAGTTGAGCATCCCCATCACGCCCTCGCGGCCGTGATGCTCCTGTCCGGTGGCCATGATCGTAAACACGACGTCATCGGCCATCATATTGACATCGGAATGCTCGGAATCGAAATAGCGGGTCATTACGGCACGGGTGCTTTCAACTGACATGATAATCCTCCTACTGTTTGGTTGACCGCGTGGATAAGATAGAACCCCGAAACTGGCTGTAACGGGTCTTTCTATGGTCCATACTATAGATCAGGCAGAGGGAAATGTAAATGGGGATAGGGGGTCTTTTTCTCTGATTGCCGGGCCGTCGCGCGGCAGCCAATCGGCAATAACTACTCTGCCTGTAACACAGATTGTAACCTTCATGCGCTACCATTCTCACAGCAAGATTGTGGTTGACAGAAGAATGACGCCAGTTTACTATTGCGTCTAGGTTTATTTACTCAGGACTCTTGTCCTATAGGGAAGGCCGACAAGCCCTTTAGAATTGACAATTAGCGTAAGATTTTGCTCTTATCGCGTAATGCTCCAGGCGCTTTTTACCTGGTTGGTCAGCCCATTCCTACTGGTTTTCGCCTAACTGATTCGTAGCGGAAGTATACAACCGAATCGCGTCGATTCCGGCGATGCCATTCGCACAAGATGGGCCATCCATTTAGGTTGTCCATCGAAAAATTGCTCGGCCTCAGGCCCGGCCGCTATGAATACAAGCCCGAATCATTTCGCTAAACCCTACAGCCCGCAGATTCTACTGCTCCAGGGCGAGCTTGTGGCCCGCGCCGAACTGGCCCGCCTGCTCATTGCCGCCGACCACACCGTCCGGCCCACCGCTCTCGCCACCCAGGCCCTGGCCTGGCTGGCCGATGGCGACTACGACGGCATGGTGCTCGACCTGGATGCCGACGATGGCGACNNCCGCCACGCCGACCGTCATCGTGGCCCCACCGCTCAGCCTTGACTACTCCCAACGTCAGGCCTCGGTGCTGGGCGACGCGCCCCGCACCGTCGAGTTGAGCCGGGGCGAATCGGCCGTCCTGGCCTGCCTGATGACCCACCCCAATCAGACCCTGACCACGGCCCAGTTGGCCCGCCTGGCCTGGAGCTACCACCTGAGCGACGCCGAAGCCGGCGAATTGATCCGCCCCTACATCCACCGCCTGCGGCGCAAACTGGATCGTTATCTGCCCCAGACAAACCCCATCATCACCGTGCGCGGCCGGGGCTACCAATTCTTCGCCTGCGCCCAACCAACCGTCAACGGCGACAATGCGCTATAATCCAGCCCCAGGTGCGACGCACTTTCCGAAGTGCGTCGCACCTGAAAAGAAATAGAACACGGATAACGCGGATGATGCGGATAAACACGGATAAGAGATATTTAATCCGCTTGGGTTTCTTTTTGTTGCTGGCCTTGACCGGCTGCGTGGGCAATGCAACGGATAGGCCTAACGCGCCCGATCAACCATCCGGCGCAGTTGGCCCCCAACAGATCACAAACGCAACCGAAGTGATCAAATTCGACCCGGCGTCAATCGCCGTAAGCGGCGACTCGGCTACGGGTACATGCGCCGAGTCATCGCTCGTGCCCGGAACCTACCGCTGCCTGCCCGAGGCAGGCCAGCCGGCCGAACCCTGCTTTGCCCAGGGCGGCACACGGCTGATCTGTCGCCCCGATCCGGTTGCCGGCAGTTATGCCGCCCTCATCAGCCCCGCCGCGCTTCTGCCGTCCGTCCCGCCGCCGTCGATTGACCGGGCGGTCATCTTCTTCGTGGAACTCGACAGCGGCCAGACCTGCGCCATCCGCGCCGCGGCTGAGCCGGTTGTCCTCGACGCGGGCACGGCCGGCTATGAGTGCGCCACGCCCTACACCTATCTCGTGGGCGACGCGACAACGGCCTTCGACGATAGCGCCCCGCACTGGATGACGACCGTCTACACGCTCGATCCGGCCACGGGCGGCGCGGCCACCGGCGTGGCGGCCGGCGTGCGGCGGGCGTGGATTCCCTAGGCCGGCTCTTCTCCGGCGCAACCATCTATGACCCACCCTGATGTTCTACTCCAACGACTCGACGCCATCGGCCGCGCGCTGGCCCACTCTCCCGGCGCGCTGGCCCTCATCGGCCTCGGCTCCGTCGGCCGCGAGCTGGAACGGCTGGATGAATACTCCGACCTGGATTTCTTCGTCATCGTGGAGCCAGGCCATAAGCAGGCTTTTCTTGACGATCCGGCTTGGCTGGCGGCGGCCCATCCCCTCGTCTACCGCTTTCGCAACTCGGTCGACGGCTTCAAATTCCTCTATGCCGACAGCATCTATGGCGAAATGGCCGTCTTCACGCCCGATGAACTCCTGACGGCGGCCTACGCGCCGGGGCGGTTGGTGTGGCGGCGCGCCGGCGTGCCCGACGAGTGGGCCGCCCCGCGCGATTGGCCGCCGCGCCGCTCCCCGCTCGCGGTCGATCATCTATTGGGCGAGGCATTGACCAATCTCTACGTGGGGTTGTGCCGCTTCTATCGCGGCGAGAAGCTATCGGCTTTGCGCTTCATCCAGGGCTACGCGGTGGACAGAGTGATCGATTTGGCCGGGTTGATGGCTGCCGGCGTGGCGGGGATAGAAGACCTGTTCGACGGGCCGCGCCGCTTCGAGCAGCGCTTCCCCACCCTGGCCGCCGACCTGCCGGCGCTACTGCCCGGCTACGACCACAGCCCGGCGGCGGCGGCGGCCATCCTGGCCCTGCTGGAAGCCCACTTCCCCGTGGAACCGGCCATCGGCGGCGCAATCCGTGAACTATTGTCCAGTCACGTCGCGCCCGACGTGCCGAGCACCAGCGCCACAAAATAGCCATCCACCCGCTCGCCACGCGGGTACACCGTGGCCGGACACAGCCCAAAGCCCAGCGCCCGCCACATGGGGATGGCCTCGGTCTTGTCGGCCGAACTCCAGGCCCGCAATTGGTACGCGCCATGCTCGCCTGAGCGGGCCACGGCCATCTCAATCAGCCGCGCGGCGATGCCCCGGCGGCGCAAGGCGGGCCGCACCTCGATGATGTCGATGAACGCTTCCACCGTGGCCGGCAGCGGCGGCGGCAAGTCGCGCCAGACGACGGCGATCAGCCCTACGGGCGACCCGCCGGACGTGGCGACGATAGAGAAGCCGTCGTCCACGTGCATGTGGCGGGCGGCTATCTCGCTCCACTCGCGCCCGATCCGGTCGCGCCAGGCCTCGTCCCCAGTTACATACTCAATAGGATGGTTCATATCCAGTCCCAGGGGCTACTAGGCTTGTAGCGCATCGACCGCCTGCACCAGATGCAACACCCGCTCGCCCAGCAGATGGACGACGACACGGTGGCAGGCATAGGCCGCCTCCGGGTCGTCACGCTCGATGCGGGCCAGCGTCGTCTGTGACAGCCGGTAGACCACGCTGGGCCGGTCGGCCACCACCGCCGCGGCGCGGCGCGTGCCCAGATAGAAGCCCAACTCGCCCACCGCCCGGCCGCCCTGCATCGTTTCCAGGCGCAGCGGCGGGGCATCGGCCACTTCCAGATGGGCCGTCAGTTGGCCCGATTCAATGAAAAAAAGATCGTCCGGTACGGCCCCCTGCTCGATCAGATACTGGCCCTGCTCGACTGTCAGGCGCTCCATATAGCCCACCAGCCGCCGCGTCGCCTCGCCGGGCACGATGTCCTGCAAATAGCTTGCCAGCGGGCGCTCGGCGTCGGCCGCGCCGGTGGCGCATAGTTGATCCTCGCACCACTCGGCCGCCCGATCCAGGTCAGCGGCGAAGCGCACGACGTTCGCCTCGGCCTCGATGCCGCCGCGGCTAAACTGGCGGCGCAGCCCCGGCGACAGCCCCGACAGCAGCAGGGTGAAGCCACTCTCGCGGGCCAGTTGGCGCATCTTGTCGAAGCTGAGCAGCGCGGTCGAGTCGAGGCCGATGACCTGGCGAAAGTCGAGGGCCACGTAGCGGGTCGGCGTGGCGCGGGCGCGGGCGCGCACCTGTTCCAGCAGCCCATTGGCCGTGCCGAAGAAGATGAAGCCCTGTAGTTGCAGGAAATAAGCCTGATCGCCCAGCGCCTCCAGCGCCGCCCGGTCGTCGGCGTTGCGCGTCACGCGGCTCTTGAATGTGGACCCGCTCAAGGCGTGTTTGATGATGCTGGTGCGGCTATAGCTGACGACGAACATGACCACGGCGGCGATGATGCCCACCACCACGCCCGGCAGAAAGCCCACGGCGGCGATGACGCCCAGAATGAGCAGGACGATAGCATAGTCGATGGTCGGCAAGCGCCGCCGGGCCACGACGACCCACTCCCACAGAAACGACAGCCCCAGATAGACCAGCAGAGCGCCGAAGACAATCGTCGGCACGTAGCCCAGCGCCGCCCCGCCCAACAGCGCCCCCACGCCGCAAATGGCCGCCGCCACCAGCCCGGTCAGGCGCGTGGCCGCCCCCAGCCGCTCCGACAGCACCGTCAGGCTCAGTTGGGCGTAGCTGATCAGGCCCGCCCCCAGCCCCGCCGCCAGATTGGCGACGCCGGCGGCCTTCATCTCGCGGTTCATGTCGATGTCACGCCGGGTCGCCAACTCCAGCCCGCTGGCGTTCAGCAACAGGGCGATGGCGCTGATGACCACGGCGCTGATCAGATTCGGCAGTTGCGGCCAGATGGCCGACCACTCCACGGCGGCCAGTTCGGCGGCGCTGACCGGCTGCCACAACCGGCCGGCCGGAAACGGCCCCAGCAGCCAGCCGCCGGCGCTCAATTCGGCCGGCGAGAGGCCGAAGAGCGCGGCCACCAGAAAGAAGACGACGATGGTGGCGGCGATGATACCCGGCAGGAACAGATAGTGGCGAATGCGGCCGGAGAGGGCCAGGATGAGCGCCCCCAGCAGCGCCCCCGGCAGCCAATAGGGCAGTGTGGCCGGGGCCAGCAGATCGGGCAACTCGGCCAGCGAAAAATGCCGGTGGGCCATGGTGCTGATGCCGCCCACAAACAGCAGCCAGCCGGTGCCGGCCAGAAAGCCGCCGGCCACGGGATAGGGCAGAAAGCGCACCAGCCCGGCCAGCCGGAACACGCCCAGCCCCAGCAGAAACAGCCCGGCCGCCAACGTCGTCAGCCCTATCATCACGACCACCGTCGCCAGCCGGGCCTCGCCGCCGATGGTCAGCGCGGCCACGCCCGCGGCCATGACGGCCATGATGGCCGCCGGGGCGTCCTGGTTGCCACCCAGCAGCGCCGGATAGGATGTCAGGAGCGAATTCAGGGCCAGGGCCACGGCCGAGGAGAACAAGGCCAGGCCGATGCCCCGCGACAGATAAGGGGACAGATCGCCGCTGAAGATGAGCGCCGCGAAGGAAGTCGCCAGCGCTATCTCCAGGATGCCCAACAGGGAGCCGCCCAGCAGCGCGGGAGCCAGCCGCGCCGGCCGAAATCCGGCGCGCCGGCCGGGCGGCCGATCGGTGTCAGATGGCGAGAGGGGCGTCGTCGTCGTCATCGTGGAGCCTCGTCGGCAAGGGCTAATGCATTTGTTGAACGCGCCTGTCCCTCCGNNTTTGCCGCAAACCTGTCAGGTCTAAGAAAATTTCGCGTATAATTTATCTTGCGGTCGGCATCCCGACCGACCGCGCGTTACGCGTTCACAGGCAAGATAACATGGTTGAACAATCACGGCCGCTGCTCTACTTCCTGGTTGGGCTGGCCAGCATCTTCATTATTATCGCCGGCATCCGCGATCTGGCCTTTATCCTCAATCCCATCCTGTTATCGGTGGTGATCACCATCACCCTGATCCCGCTGCCGTCCTGGTTCGGCCGGCACGGTGTGCCCGGCTGGCTGTCGCTGGTGCTCACCTTTCTCGTTGTGTTGGGCATCCTCGCTCTGGTACTGCTGATCATCTTCATCGGCATGGCCCAGCTGGCCGAAGTCATGCCCACGTTGCGCGTGGAGGCGTTGCAGGCCGAAACGGCCCTCGACACCCAGGGCGACGTCTTGGGCATACAGATCGAAGAGGTGACCACGGCCATCCAGGACCTGATCACCAGCCAGCGGCTGACCGGCATCGCCACGACCCTGGTCACGGCCCTTTTCGTCGGCTTGTCGCAAGCCTTCCTGGTGATGCTCATCTTCGCCTTCTTGCTCAGTTCGGCGCTGGCCTTGCCCAGTAGCGCCCGCCTGGGCTTGCGCACCGATCACCCCCTGATCGAGCAGGCGGCGGCCCTGACGACCGACGTGCGCCGCTACGTGACGCTGACCACGGCGCTAAACTTCCTCGTCGGTCTGGGCAATACGATTTTTCTATTCTTCATGGGCATTGAATTGGCCCTGTTGTGGGGCTTGCTGTCGGCCCTGCTGGGCTATATCCCGGCCGTCGGCTTCTGGATCGCCATGATCCCGCCGCTGGCTCTGGCCTTTATCAAGGACGGTCCCCTCGCCGCCCTGGGCGTTCTGATCGGCTACGCCCTCATCAATGGCACGGTGGAAAATCTGGTGAAGCCGCGCATGTTGGGCAACCAGCTCAAGATTTCGCCGGCTGTGGTCGTCATCTCTTTGTTCGTTTGGGGCTGGTTACTGGGCGCGGTGGGGGCCATCCTGTCCACGCCGCTGACGTTGCTCATCCTGAGCGTCCTGCAGGGGTTCGAGAGTACGCGCTGGGTCGCTATCCTGTTGCGCACGGCCGGTACTGGCGCGGCCACCGACTCGGCCGAGCAACAGATGGCTCTGGGCCGGATGCGCGGGATGTGGGATCGGGCGGTCGCGGTGGTGCGCAATGGACCCAAGTTGCCCTCGTCGTCGCCGCCACCCCCACCCCCGACGCCGCCAATCTGAGCGCGACCCCGCGCCGGGCTATAGCTCTTCCAGCGCATTTTGCCGCGCCCCCGCGACCAGCGCCGCCAGCCGCCCATGCAGACTGGCGATGTCGGGGGGCATGGGCAGCGGTTGACCGTCGGCCGTGGCCGCGCCGTCGAGCACCGATTGACCGTCCAGCGCCGTCTGCCCATTGTAGCGCGCACTCACCGCGGCCAGCCGCGCCTCCAACGTGGCGAACTCGATAGCCGTCGTCGGCTGTTGGCGCACGGCCCGAATGAGATGACTGCCCAAGACCTGGAGGGCCACGGCCAGCGGCGGGGCCAGCAGAAAGCCGGTCATGCCGTAGGCATCGACCATCACCAGGACGAGGAAGATGATCAACACGCCGCTAAACTGATTGCGGCGGAACAGGCGCGGCTCGACGACGAACTCCAGGAAGGCCAGCACTGCCACCGTCAGGGCCAGCGCCCCCAGGGCCACCGGCAGCCCGCCGACCGAGGCCAACCCCAGCAGGAACGAACCCAGGGCCGCAAACACGAAGCCCACCAGCGGGATGAGCCAGACCAACCCGGCCAGAATGCCCATCAAAACGGGATAATCGAGGCCGATGAGGCGATAGCCGACAGCCAGCAGAACGGCGGCCAGGAACGACTGCACGAACTCGCTGCGCACGTAGGCCCCCATCGACCCTTCCGTGGCCTGCCAGATGCGCCGTGCCTGAATGCGGCTGCCGGCCGGCAACAGCGACAGCCACAGCCGTTCAAAGTGGCTGCGGTCGGCGCTCCAGTACAGGCTCAGCACGATGACCACCACCAACCCGGCGATGACCGCCGCCGTATTTTGGGTGACGCCGAAGAGGAAGCGCAGCGCCGCCCCGCCGGCCGGGCCGGCCATCGTCTCGCCCAGTTCGTTCGGCGCGGGCAGTTGCGCGGCGATGGTTTGCAGCAATCCTGAAGCGGTCAGCCACTCCTGATAGGTACTATCATAGAGCACGATCAGATAGTTGCTGAGCAGCTGCAACTCGGCCAGCAGTGGGCTGCTGATGATCGCCAGACTGAGGCCCAGCACGCCGAACACCAGCAGATAGACCAGCACGCGGGCCAGGCCAGGCCGCAGACCGCGAGCCACGAACCACTCCACGGTCGGCCGTAGCGCCGCCGTCAGCACCAGCGACAGGATGAGCAGGATGACGACGCTGCGAAATTGCCACAGCAAAATGACCAGGGCCAGCGTGGCCGCGATGACCGCCGTGTAGAAAGCTAACCGTTTCATGCGCCTGTTTCCTCCGTCTTGCGGTAGCGCGCCAGCAGGCTATCCAGGTCGAGGGCGATGGCCTCCAGCGTGTCTTCCACCGTCTCCGATTCGGGCAGGCCGCTTTCCGGCGCTTCCGTCTCGCGGCGGCGGATAACCTTGCGCACGTCGTCCATCAGCTCCTGCGTCTCATAGCGCAACCGGCCCAGCTTGTCGCGGTCGGCGTTGCTCTCCGTCTGCGGCGCTTCCACCAGGAAGCGGTCGAAGATGAGTTGCAGCACCGAGGCCAACGGCAGGGCGACAATGGCTCCCAACACGCCAAACAGCGTGCCGAAGGCCGTCAGGGCCAGCAGCGTCACCAGCGGCCGCATGTTGAGCGTCCGTTTCATCACCCGCGGCCCGAAGACGTTGGACTCCAGCTGGTGGATGACCAGCGAGGCGATCACCGCCCACAGCGCCGTCGTCGGCGACTCGGAAAAGCCGATGATGATCGACGGCACCGCGCCGATGATCGGGCCGACAAAGGGGATGATCTCCATGACGGCCACGAAGAGAGCCAGCACCAGCGCATAGGGCAGGCCGATGAGCAGATAGGCCGCCAGCGACAGCGCGCCGATGATGGCGCACAGCATCAACTGCCCCAGCACGTAGCCGCCGACGCGCCCCTCGATTTGGCCGATGAACTCCCGCGCCGGTTCGCGCCGGTTCATCGGCAATTGGGCCACGGCCGACCGTTTGATGCGCTCCGATTCGATGGTCCAGAAGAAAGCGATCAGGAAAATAGCCGCGATCTGGAACAGGGCATTGGCCCCCAGCCCGCCGTAGCGCATGACCTCATCGAAGGGGGACGTGGCATCGGGCGCTTCCGGCGCTGGTTCCGCGGCCGGCGGCGCGGCTTCGGTGGTCATCCCCGGCAGGCCCGGCTCTTCGGGCAATTGCTCAGCCAGGCGTTGCACCAGCAGGCTGGGCGTGCGTTGCAGGTTTTCGCGAATCGACGTGTATCCTTCGCTCAACTGCGCGCTGATGTTGGCCGCCTGATCGATGACCAGCGGCGCGCCAAAGCGCAGAAAGGCCATCGCCAGAATGAGCAGCAGCCCATATAGGATGCCGACGGCCACCCCCGGCCGCACCCCCCGCGCCTGCAGACGGTCGACCACCGGGGCCAGGGCCAGACTGACAATGATGCCGGCGATCAAGATAAGCACGGCCTGATGGAAGCGAAAGAGCAGCCAGAAGCCCCCCACCACCAG
>CXWJ01002534.1_pt1 | contig 12014 bp, 11 predicted proteins | sample 590841 | NCBI WGS metagenome assembly CXWJ01 (sample SAMEA3498367, study PRJEB10139) | wastewater metagenome | biome: wastewater treatment plant; material: activated sludge | place: Austria | collected 2015-01-21 | reverse complement strand
GGGTTCGATGGTGCACGAAGCCGGGCCGTTCACGCCCGATGATTATTCGGCGGGATGGACGGGCATGACCAACGGACAAAAAGCCGGACCTGCCGTCTTTACTTATTTTGCCGAGATAGAATTTATCGACGGCGAGGTGGAGGTGTTCAAAGGGGATGTGACGCTGGTTCGGAATTAGACCGGTGGTTTTGAAAAATACATTGGACTTTTACGGCCGGATTATTCCATCATCGTCCAATGTCAAACGTCCAGGGTTCAATGAAATTAGTTTTCGCCATCACCGCTTCGCTTTATTTTACGGTTCAGGTCAGCGCCCAATCCCGGTTTTTTCCCGAAGAAATGATCGTCACCGCTACGTCGCTGAATATGCGCGAGTCGCCCGACAAAAACGGGAAAAAAATCGCATCGCTGGCGCGCGGCACGGTGGTACAGTTTGTCGAAACCCACAACAACGGACAATGGGTGCAGGCCGACACCACCGACCCCGATTCGCCATTCGCTCCGTGGCTGAAAGTGCGCAGCGAGGGGAAAACGGGCTGGGTTTTCGGGGCGCACGTCACGGGTACCATCGGATTGTACCATGAAGACGATCTGTTTTGGAATGAAGATCCCTTGCCGCCATTGAATTGGTATGGAGTATATACCCGTGACTCGTTTGCCGACGAGTTGCGTGAAATTGAAGTCCGTATCGCTCCGGAACAAAACGAACTTTACGGCTTGGATGTCAAAGTGCTGAAAACCAACCAGAAAGACAAAAGTAAATTCATAATCGGCAGCCTGCAACCCATGCAAACCGGTTATGCCGGGCCGCTTGGCGTGTTCGATGTGCGGGATATGTATCTCTCCGGCGAACTCGCCCCGGGCAGCACCGTCTCCATCCACCCGGGCGGCGACATGTATGCCAACGACACCATCATCAAGCCCAATTACATCTTCGCCGTGACCGGTTGCGCCCGCATGGACGACAGTGAATACCTCAACGTCCGGGTTACCGACTACCGGCTCACGCTGCTCGATTACGCCGTACAGCCGGCGGGCCGGCAAGACCTCACGCCCTGGGTACGGCCCGAGTCGGAAGAATTCAACCCGATGGTCCGCCTGAGTTGGTACGGCGATATAGACATGGATGGCAAACCCGACGTCGTGCTCGATGATTGCCCTTATGAAATGGGCTGCCGCGACGCGCTCTTTCTCACTTCCAAAGCCAAACCCGGGGAGTACCTTCGGAAAGTGTGCGAGCATTTCTGGCCGGGGGATTAAAAAATTTACGATTTACGATTTTGGATTTACGATTTGGGCGCATGCCGGGTAATACATTTTTGTCATATTGTAAATAACTGTCCACACATCACCAAATAACCGCATCACCAAATCAACACATCGCCCATGCAGATAGATTCTCTTACCGTAAAAGAACGCCCCGACAACCGCACAACCGCGCCGCACATCCTGCCAATCTATGCTACCTCGTCGTTTGCTTTTGAGGATATCGAGCAGGGCATCGAGATTTTCAAAAACATCGAAAGCGGCCACGTTTACAGCCGCTACGCCAACCCTACGGTGGACACGGTAGCGGCCAAAATCGCCGACCTCGAAACACACGGCCTTGGCCTCGAAGCGTCGGCGGTGATGACTTCCAGCGGGATGTCGGCCATCTCGACTTTGCTGCTCGGCGTATTGAAATCGGGCGATAAAATATTGACACAGGGCAACTTGTACGGAGGCACGACGGAGTTGCTGACTGCCGTGTTCGGCCAATTTGGCGTGGAAACGGTGCTGACCGACTTGCGCGATTTGAACCGCGTGGAAAGTTCCTTACGGGATGACAAAATTCGTATGCTCTACTGCGAAACGCCCGCCAACCCTACGCTCGCTTGCGTGGACATCAAGGCGCTGACGGATTTGGCGCACCGGCACGAGGCTTTGTGCGCAATCGACAACACGTTTTCGACGCCACTGCTGCAACAGCCGTTTGCACACGGCGTGGATTTTATCATCCATTCCACGACCAAATATTTGAACGGTCACGGCAACTCTACGGCGGGCGTCATCGTCGGTCCGGACAAAAACCTGATGCGCAAAAACGTGTGGAAAGCGATGAAACTCGCAGGTACCAATTGTTCGCCCTTCGAAGCCTGGCTCACGCACAACGGCATGAAAACCCTGGCTTTACGCATGGAGCGCCACTGCTCCAATGCCCTCGCGCTGGCGGAATTTTTGGAAAAACACCCGGCAGTCGAACGGGTTAATTACCCCGGTCTGCCCTCTCATCCCGACCACGAACTGGCGAAACGCCAGATGCGCGGCGGCTTTGGCGGGATGTTGAGTTTTGAACTGAAAGGCGGTCTGGAAGCGGGCATCGCGTGTATGAATCGCATCCGTTTTTGTACGCTGGCGCCCACGCTCGGCGATGTGGATACGCTGATCCTGCACCCGGCGTCGAGTTCGCATATCGCCGTGCCGAAAGAGGTGCGGCTGCAGAACGGGATTACGGACGGGATGATAAGGGTGTCGGTGGGGATTGAAAATGTGGGGGATATAGTGGGGGATTTGGGAGAGGCTATCACTTTTGGATGACAACTAAAAAGCAGTTTTTACCAAGTATGTTGCTGAAAAACGCAACGAAACAAAAATTTAACTCAAGTATTCGCTCAAAATACCCGAATAAAATCCGATACCTTTGTTCGGTCGTAAGTATCTGGACGAGAGATACAGGTGAGGCGGTTTCGGAGGGTGTCAAAGGTATTTTTCAAACATCTCGTCCCCTGTTGTCACTTTTATTCGGTAAAATTCCATTAACGGCGTGTGAACAGATTTTCTGGGATAGTTAAGTTGTTTTTCCAAAGGTCTTAGGTAACAGAATCTGCTCATTATTGTGGGTGACGTTCAAAACTGACTTCATTATATTGCTTTTGAAGTTGAAACATTTGACAATCAAAAATTCTTTTAAAATGAAAAATCTAATTTACGTAGTTTATTTTTTGAGTTATATTGCATTCCTTACATCTTGTTCTACATGCAAGGAAAAAGAGTTTTTTAAAAAGTATGCTCACGTAAGTGGCACAAAGGTTCATACTGCTACTATTGGCGAAGCCTTGCTCACCATCGCTAAAAATGACCTTGCAGAATGTAAATCAGAATGTGAGATAATTGAAAGTGACATTAAGAAATATTCAATGATTGCAGAGCGATATCATAACTTATTAAAAGAATTCAATTTAATCGGCCCTGGATGTCCTTGCCAACCACAAGGACAATGTGATTGGAATATTCCTGCTCTTGCCCGTTATATAAATGATAACACGGCATTTAAAGTAAATGATTTACATATCGAAGATATAAATGGTAATATCATTTCCAAAATAAAAAACAAGATAGATTCTCCATCTGGAAATTACACTGTATATGAAATGGCTGACATTGATAAAATAACTCAAGATAGAGTTGAACTCTCAATTACACTGGAGGGCCAAAATGCAAATAAATTAACAATATATATTAACAATGATTATAAAAAGTAGGAATCCTTAATATCAAATAACTTGATGGAATACCGTTTGAATGGCCTAAATTCTTCAAAGTCTGATGGCATAAAAATAACTAATGCTTTTATATAAAATAATTCTACCACATTAGATTTATTAGGCGTGAAAACATATATAGTGTTTTTGTTTACTATAACTTCATATTTTTCACTTTCAGCCAATCATTTCACCGATGATTCGTTGAAGATTCTATATTGCTTCCAAAAAGCAGATTCATTTTGTCAGATTGATTTGGATAGCGCTTATTTTTATTTAGATATAGCAATAGATATTGCAAATGATATAAATGATTGCAATACGCTGGTAAAGGCGTTGATCGCGAAGGCAAATTGTGCCAGTTATCACATTCAAATGGATAAAGTATCATACTACTTAAAACAGGCGGAAAATATCCATTATTCTCTTTTTGGAGACACAAAATGTCAGTCATATTCACTTTTAACCGAAATAAAAAAGCTATGGGCGGACTACTATTATGAATTAGGGGACTTTGATCTTTCTTTGCGCAATTTACATTTAATTGAAAATGAAATATTTAAAGATAGGGACTTAAATACAGATGACATAAAAACTCTCAAGTTTAATACTCTATATATCGCGGCTAACTACTTCAAAAAAGATAATTACGATGCTGCTATTGAAAATTATTATCAAAGCACTTATTATGAAAAACTCCTCGCTGAAAAAACGAACAGAACACCAGATTTTAGCTATATATATAAATATCTTGCTCCCGCTTATCAAGCTAAAGGAGAACCTGATTCGGCAAGGATTTTCTATTCCAAATATCTAGATCGTCTGGATAGCCTCTCGGAAGCGGAGAAGGATAAAAAGAAAAGAAAAGGCTCCTATATTGTCACATATCATGACCTTTCTTCACTTTTTAGGAGCCAACATTTGCTCGATAGTGCTGAGTGGGCTCTAAAAAAATCAATGACTTATCACCTTCCGAGTGATCCCTTTTTGGCAAAAACGTATTATCAACTCGGAATGACTCTTCTTGATAAGAAAGTTTATCGGGAAGCTGCCAATTACTTCTATTTATCAATACAAGTTCAGGAAAAAAACACCGGAAAAAGAAAAAGTTATCAAATTGCTCGATCATACTTAGGTTGGGGAGACGTATATGCTGAACAACTTCTGTGGAAGGAAGCACTTCAATATTATCAATTGGCAATAAATAACCTTGTTGATGAATTCAACAGTAATAATATTTTTGTTAATCCTGAACTGGTAATGATTAATTCCCAGAAAGACTTACTGACAGCATTAGATAAAAAATCTATTGCTACATACAGATATTATCAAAAGCATCCAAAGCAATCCCAATATTTAGAAGTTTCTTGGAAAACGGTTCTACTTGCAATCGAACTGATAGATAGTATCAGAATAGATTATGCTTCAGATGAAGACAAGAAATTTCTATTAGAAAAAAGTTATTCGATCTTTGCCTTCGCCATTGAATTGGCGTATCTTAAAGGGGAGCACTTCTTTGAAAAGGCTTTCGAGTTATCTGAGAAGAGCAAAGCTGTTTTGCTTTTTGAGGCAATAAGAGCAGCCAAAGTGGAAGACAATTTACAAGGTCATCCGGACTCCCTTGAAAAAATGCATCAGATAAGGCATGCCCTCAATAAGAACAAAATATTAATTTCAGAAGAAAAGGTGTTCAGTCGACTTCAACAACTAACTAACAAACAAATTCAACTTAAACGTCAGTATAATGTCTTAATTGCCGACTTAGAACATCAAAATCCTGATTACTTTCGGTTGAAATACAGTCTCGACATTATTCCTGTTTCCATTATTAAAGAAGTGGTATTGGCCACTAATCAAGCAATGGTCGAATACTTTATCTGCGACCATGGTGCATATATTTTCGTCGCTGACCTCAGTTTAGATCATGTTATAATGAAGAAAACGTCATGGAACGTTGATTGGTCGCGAATGGCCACCACCCTCAAAGACGACATCCTTGCCCAAAACAACGCCGCCTATATCCAAAAAGCGCGAGCCTTGTACGACCATTTGGTAAAACCCGTTCTGGCTGTCACCAATGCTGAGCACTTGATTATCGTTCCTGACGGCGAACTGTGGAATGTACCCTTCGACGCGCTGCTGACCTGTGACATCAGTGAAAATGAGCAACGCAATTTCAAAAAATTCCCCTATCTGGTCATAGAGAAAAGCATAAGTTACGGCTTCTCCGCCACTTTGCAACTCGAAATGAGCCAACAGAAGAACACGGGAGGGGGAAAACTGCAAGCCTACGCTCCGACTTACCGGAAAATAAATGCCCCAATCGCTGCCCGAAACCAATTGGACACTTTGATTTTCAACATCGAAGAAGCAAAAGCGATAACCCGGCTCAGTGGCGGAGAGTTTTTCATCGGGCCTGACGCGACCAAAAACCACTCCCGACAATCTTTTTCTCAGGCGAATTTCCTGCACATATCCGGCCACGCTAAGGCCAACCATCAAAACCCCAACTTTTCGTTTATCGCTTTTTCTAATACAGGCGACACGCTGCTCGAACCTTACCTGCTTTATGCGCATGAAATCTACAACGAATCTTTGCCTTTGGAAATGGTTGTACTAAGCGCCTGTGAGACCGGCACAGGCCCTGTCTGGAAAGGCGAGGGCGTCATCAGCCTCGCCCGTGCGTTTGCGTACAGTGGTGCACAAAACATCGTCACCACATTGTGGAGCGTTGACGACGAAGCTTCCAAAATCATCATGGTGGATTTTTACAACAACCTGAAAAACGGCCAATCGAAAAACGACGCGCTGCGAAATGCAAAACGGTCGTACATTCAAAATGCGCCCAACCAGAAAAAGGCACACCCGCTTTATTGGGCTGCTTTTACACCCATCGGCGATATGGGGCCGGTAGAATTGAACACGTTCCCTTGGGCAATTATGCTGTTGGGTACCCCGCTGATTGCCGTTTTGGTTATTTGGTTTTTTTATAGAAAAAAACGGGTTTGAATTGGAAATCATTCTTCTTTCAAGAGAGACTTCAGTGCCTCTGCCTTTCCGTAATATTCATCGGCAGGATTGGCCGTTTTCAAAAACTGTTGAATGTTTTGCTCTAATTCTTTTCGCTTACCTTCCTCTTTTTTTATATTATATTCGGAGAGCATTGCTAAAATTCTCGTCCAGTTTGCGTCATCCCAATCTGGCATTTCGTATTTTTCATTTTTGTGTTTCTTTAAATTCAATGTATCGAAAATACTGATTGCCCGCGCATAATCTCCTAACAGATAGTAGTTGTGTCCCTGCAAGAGCAACCCGACGAGATACAGACTGTCTTCTGGTGGGACATTGGATAAAGCAGCAAGGCTTTGCCGGTAATCTCCGAGTTGATAGTCTCTAAAAGCGGTGGAAATTGTATTGACTGCGCCTCCTCTCTTAAAAGATGCGATAGCAGGCGGAATATATTCCGTCCGTTGAAACTCGCCAAGCGCATCCGTCCGCCAATTACTCCACCACACGCCCACCGCTGCAAGCAGAAGCACCACGACCGTGGCCCAGACCAATTTCCTTGGTGGCGAAAAAGCCCTTGTCAACTGTTCCCATCCTTCCAACACGCGCCTTTTGAAAATCTGAAACAGTCCGGGTACATCAGTCTGTACCTCCACGCTTTCAATCATGGCAAGCAACCTTTGCCGTTCTACCTGCTCAGTGGTGTGGACGAGCGCACGGGTATATTCCAATTCTTCCTGCAAATCAGGATGTTCGAGCAGGAGCGCGTCGAGGTCGCCGCGTTCAGTGTCGTTCAACTCGCCTTTGGCGTGTTTTCTCAACAATATCAATATGTCGGGAGAAATCTCTTTCATTTTTTAGGTGGTTTTAGCAGGTCTCTCAATCGGTCTCGCGCCCTTGAGATACGTTTTTTGGCCGAGTCGTGGCTAATGCCATTTCTTTCGGCATACGCGTCGAGGGATTGGTCGTAGAAATAAAACGCCGTCAGAATGTCACGGTCATCATCGCCTAATTGCCGAAACTTCTCTTCAAGATGGTCATAGTTGTCGCGCCCCGTTTTGGGCAAAGCGGACATATCGGGCTTCTCTCGCAGTGAGATTTCTTTCCACTTATTTTTTGCGATTTCGATGACATAAGTACAAATCGCCGCCTTGCCTGTCAGCACAAACTTGCCTTGCCTGACTTGTATGAAAAACTCCGTGGCGGCCAGATTAAACATCGAACGCCGTTCAGCCGGGTCCCGGCAACTCATTCTCCACAACACCTCGTTGGTTGGGACTGCGCATTTTTTCAAACACTTCACAGCCTGCTTCTCCGACCTGGCATCAGGTTCGAAAATCTTGGCGATAATGTTTTCATCTGTGCAGTCCTTAGACATAGAGTTGATAGCGAAAAAGGAGAAGAAAGGGACAATTGCGGCGAAAGGTAAAAAGTTTTCCCAAAAAAGTCACTCGTACCTTTTTAGGGCTATCAACTTGTAAAACCAAGTAAGTTCCTAAAGAACCTAACCCTGAAAAACTTTTTTTTCAAAAAACAATCATCACTAAATTTGTCAAATCATGAAAAAGACAGCAATCATCTCCACTTTTTTGGCAATCGCCATTTTCATCCTTCCCAACAACCAATCAAACGCTCAATCTACTAAAGTTCTCGGCAAAGTTGCCAGCTTTGTAGGCCAAACCATTGCTTCTAGTGCAATTGAAACCGTAGTTGGTAAAAGTATTGAAAATATGTTTTACTCTTCCAATAATACCAACCCTGGGACTTCCAATTCAGTCTACACTAAACCAAACAATTATCCGGTTGAGGTGATGGTAATGAATGATATACCCTATACATACACCTACTTTTGGGTAACAATTGATGGCAATTATTGGTATCCATATGTATTAGGCCCCGGAGAATATTTCGTAATTCAGGCGGGGATTGCTGGTAAAGTTGGAATATTTAATGGCTACGACGTAAATATAATCAACCGAAGTGGTCAATATTTCTCTTCTCAATTCTTTTGAATATCGCCCACTTTTTATGCACTTTTTGCAAAATGCTCGGTTCAGTTTGATAAGAGTGTTTGAAATCTTCTAAAGTCGCATAAGCAATTTCTCAACCTTTTTAATTCAATAACTATGAAGATCACATTGCTGCTCAGCTCCTGCTGGCAGGGTTAGGATTGTATGCCCAACCCACTGCTGAGATTCAGAACGGACAAATCGTTTCATTCTTCCAGAGAAAAGTTCAAATTCAATATGCAAGAAATCAACGTTGCGTAAAATAAATTCAATCACCTTTAAATTCATTTGCCATGATTATCAATTTCAAGATCAACGAAATCAAATGCATCGAGCCTACTGAAAACAACCTTTTCAATGATAGCGACGAAGTTTATTTCGTCTTATCTGGCTCAACTTCTTACAGCATTATCGAGCGCCCTCGTATTGATCCACCCGGAAGCACAGACTATTACAGACTCGCGCAAGGAGATGCCTATCATGGAATTAACTTTTGGACAGGAAGTATAGTTGCGGGACAATTTGCCTATTTCACTGGAATGGTAAGGGAGCAAGATAATGGCACCCTTGATACTATTGGTGACATCATTGGAAGTGCAGGTAAGGCCGCTCTTGACATTATCAATGGCAAATCCCCACTAACAGTCGCTGTTAATGCTTTAGTTGATATTTCAAAGGATTTGATAAACAGTATATCGCGTGATTCGGATCAGACGATTGGAGCATTTGGGGTCCGCATATACCCGGAAGGCAACACCCTAAAATCTCAATTTCTGAATGTTCATGCTGGTACTGTTATAGAAAACCAGTCCAATAATCAGGCGACATTAAGAATGAGAGGAGTTAATTCTAATTACATCGTTCGTTTCGAAGTTCAAAAACTCAGACTCCCAATGTTAATTGCAGTGCATAGCAACAAAGCTTTGGATGTCGCAGATGCAAGTATGGCTGATCATGCTAATGTTCAACAATTCGCCCCTCATGGAAGGTCAAATCAACGGTGGTATTTAGAATATAGGGGAATGAATGGTGGATTCCCAACTTACCTTTACAATAAAAATATTCCTGTAGGCCTGCCATATTACGCTATTATTTGTGAACAAAGTGGTAAGGCATTAGATGTAACAAATGCTAGCATGAATAACAATGCAAATGTCCAACAATATAGACCTCACTATGGCCTTAACCAACTCTGGGCATATAAACCAGCTGGAAATAATCGAGCCACTTTTTTAAGTATGCAAAGTGGGAAAGCATTGACTGTTGCAAATAGCGGGGTAAATGATGGAGTAAACGTTGTCCAATATACAAACTCTGATAGAAATAATCAAAAGTGGATAATCAGGTAATTAAATAATGCCAAGACTTGATTCGATGAATTAGATATCGCAGATTTGAAACTAAAAACTTGCCGTGTCAGCGTCATCAAGAAAATCTAATTTGGAAATTGATAGCACTGATGCGGCAAAAAGCCCAAAACCCTGTTCAGAAAATCTTCTCGAAATAATTATCCCTCGTCATATTCGACATTCAAACTGCCTCCGCTGACTACCTGATACTAAACCACTATCTAAAACATTCAAAATCACTCACCAATGAAAAAACTTTCCCTGCTGCTCTCCGCAGCCGCACTCCTCCTCTTTGCCTGTCAAAAAGACACCACCTCACCGACGGCTGATAAACCCACCGACCCAAAACTTGCCGCCATCGAAAGCCGCCTCGCCAAAGCCCTTGCCGAAGCCGACGCCCTGCTGGCCGAAAAAGACGACAGCGCAGATGACCGCGCCAACGTCACGCTGCCCGCAGGCTCCAGCAACGGTCTCGCTGCCGCCATTGCCGCCGCCGGGCCGGGCGGCAAAGTCACCGTCGCCTGCGGCAACCACTACGAATCGGGTACGGTGGAAATTACGTTTCCGGTAAAAATCGTGGGGCAATCGGGCGCGGTCATCAAATTTTCCGGCTTGCCCGGCCCGGTTTCTGCTCCCGGCCTCACCAGCCTTGTCCCGGCATTGCATATCAACGGCGCTTCTGACGTGAAAATCAGCGGGTTAAAAATAAAGCCTAACAGCGGAGATGCTATTTGCGGCATTTTGTTGCAGGACGCTCCCGACGCTAAAATTCTTGACAATGACTTATCTCATTTCCAGTTCCCGGTTTATCTGGCCGGTGGGGATGACGCCAAAATCAGCGACAATACCATTCAGGGATTGGGTGCAGGATTTGCAGGCGGGTTTCAATATGGCATCACGGTGGCCGATGGCGAATCGGTGCTGATTGCAGATAATGAACTCAGTCAATTCGGTACCGCTATTTTTCCTTGCCACAGAGATGGAGAAGCTTTGCGCAATGTGACGAACAACAATACGGCCGGTATTTTGCTTTGCACCTCGCCGACAGTGTTTGAACTGCCTGACGGCACTATTTCGGGGGCAACCGAATCTTCCAATCATTGGTTGCTCTCCAAAAACGAATCGAACGGCAATACCTGGGGCTATCTTGTCATTGACAATGCTTCCGAAAACGTGCTTTTTAAAAACAAAGCCTCCAACAATGCCCTCTACGACATCGAATTGGCTGGCGACTCTTTCCGCTTCGGCTTTTTTACACCCACCAGTTTTAACTCCACCGTCGTCTCCAACGGCAATCTGAACCACATCATTATCAAAGACTGCGCCCCCGGCTCGGTCATCATTGGCGGCACTTTGGTGGATACGAATGCTGATCCGTGTTTTTGAAGCATAAGGCGCCATGTTTAACCCTGAACCAACCTGATAAACTCTAAAAATGCAATGTGGCCGTACGGGAACATTCCCGCTCCGGCCACTTGCATTATTCCGGGCTTGTGTCAAAAGTCATGGAGCCACTATCTCAGTTTTTTAAACGAAGAATATTATTCTGGGTTGGGCACGGATATAGACTTTCCAAGTTTNNTTAGCCCCATATCGGTCATAAAGTTTCGACCTTAGTTCATTGAAAGACAGAAAGATTTAGCAAGCGTTCGGCAGATATCATGTTGGCAGCGCAGACGCGCTTGATGCACTGATAGTCATGATAAATCTCCCAATGGAGGTCATCTGGATTGAATTTCAACTGGACATTTAGTTTTTTGAACTTGGATAATCCTCCTATGTTCTGTCCAAAATGTCTGATTTGACCACTGACGGAGACTTTTCGGGTGAAAGTTTTTTTAGCCAGGAACTCGAAAACGCGCTTTGGGCAAAATTCATCGGGGTTCCACAGCCTGTTGCTTTGTTCCAAATCAGGAAATTCTTCTACGCGGGTTTTGTTTTGGAGCCTTGTGACGGGAAAGTGTTGTCGCTGTACGAGGGCTTCGTGGTTGAGTCTTTGCTGAAGTTCTTCAAGGGTGGCACATTGGCGGATTTCAGCCCAACGACTGGAAGTGTCCTGCATGTGCTCCACCACGCCGTTCATCTGGGGGCTGCGCGGCTTGTTCCAAATGACATCGATATCGTGGGCG
>CXWJ01018208.1_pt1 | contig 12016 bp, 10 predicted proteins | sample 590841 | NCBI WGS metagenome assembly CXWJ01 (sample SAMEA3498367, study PRJEB10139) | wastewater metagenome | biome: wastewater treatment plant; material: activated sludge | place: Austria | collected 2015-01-21 | reverse complement strand
GAGCGGCGCGGCGCGCCAAAAACACGAATGAGTTGTTGGGCATGGTCCTCAGTCGATTCATTGTGCAAACCGAAATCGGCACACACCAGCCAGCAGCGTGGTGTTTCCTCGACGACTATGCGCAATGGCTTGGCAAGAGAGACGAAGCGCAGATTGCAGACTTGCTGGTGATATCACCTACGTACAAGACGGATGGCGAAAAGATTCTGGACCTTATCGTAACCGAAGCCAAGTTCATTCATGCTGACGGCCTAAGTGAACAATCTAAACAATCAGAGCGGCAGCTACGAGATACGTTAGGACAGCTTGAGCAGGCACTCCTAGGTGAAACCGCGTCACTCGACCAAGACGTGTGGCTTTCCCGGCTGTCGGATCTTCTCCTAACTCAGCTTGAGTTTCCAACAGGCCAGTCAGTAGAACAACTTGGCGATTGGCGCACAGCTATACGTAACCGAACCTGCAGAATTCGTCTTTGGGGCTATTCGCACATCTTCATTCACGCCCCGACCGATGCTCCGCCAAATCGATCGAAGCGAGTAGTAAAGACCAAGAACGGTTTTCAGGAAGTATTTAGCCCCTCAAACGTGCGCGAGCTTGTCATAGCCTTCGATTCTGGCGACACAACGCAACTCAAACATGTTCGTGATCAGGCATTGCTGGAGGTGCTCGACCGAACCCCACGTTCTATCGCTCGCCCACTTAACGCCACGCCAGCAACTCAGCCTTTGATGGAACAACCCGGCACGGACGTTATTCCTCGAGCAGACGACTCCCAGGGAGCGCCAAGAGCTGAGCCATTAACTGGCGCAAGCAGCGATAGCGCGCAGGCGAGATTGTCCGAAGGCGCGGAGCCCGAAGCGTCGGCTGCAACGGGGCAGGGCACTAGCCAGCAACCGTCATCTGAGGAACTTGGTGCTTTGGAGTCGTCTACGCTTTTTTCGTATCTTGCATCAGCTGCACAGCGATTCTCGTCGTCAGTAGACGACGGTCAAGCTTGGCTACGCCAAACATATATCGGCCTAAAGAGTGCCTTTCTCGCTAGGCAACTTCCATTTAAGGCGGTAAACGGCTTCGAGCCAGTGTTAACCCCTAACGCTGGCATATTCAGACTGCAAGGGTTTAAAGACCTCACTGTCAGCGCTATTGAAGCTCGGGCGGAGGAGATTTACACGTCAGATGGAATTCAAATCCTCAGTGTTCGTCCAGAGCCGGGCCGGGTATGCATTACGGTTGCCCGACCCAATCGGGAAATCCTGTACAGTGAACCCGTTCTACTTCGCTTCGTGCAAGAACAAGCCCGCGACCACGAAAAGGAGGAGCTCTTAGTCGGCATTCGGGAGGAAGATGGCTCACTGCTGTGTCTCAATCCATTTGACCAACCGCATACCTTGATTGCAGGTGCAACAAACAGCGGTAAATCAGTCCTTCTTCAGAATATCATCTTGAGTATCGCTGCGACGCGCTCACCTGACGAATCCCAGATTTTCCTGATTGATCCGAAATGTGTGGATTTCATACAGCTTCAAGATTTGCTCCATGTAAGGCGTGGTTCGGGCGAAGTGATCGATACGAGAGAAGGGGCTCTTGAATGCCTCAATGAGGCCGTCCTAGAGATGGAGAGGCGATATCAGCTATTCAAAGCAGCGAGAGTTTCGAACATCAGAAAGTTTCGGGCTCAGACCGGCGAACCGCTACCGACATGGTGGATAATCCATGATGAATTTGCGGATTGGATGCAGATAGAAGAATACCGACAGCACATTCCCGAGATAGTGAATCGACTGAGCGTGAAGGCCCGCGCGGCTGGGATCTTCCTGATTTTTGCAGCACAACGGCCGGACAACACAGTCTTTCCAATTCAAATGCGTGATCAGCTTGGAAATCGTTTGATTCTTCAAGTGCAATCAAAAGGTACGTCTGAGATCAGCCTTGGTGAAAAGGGCGCTGAGCGTCTTCTGGGACGGGGGCATCTTTTGGCCAAACTCGGCGGAGAACCGACTCCGATGTTTGCACAAGTTCCTTTCATCGATGCTGAGCATGGAATTCCGCCGCTTGTCCGCGTTATTAACGAGTCGCATATACGACGCCCGGGCGGCAACACAGAAATATAGGAAGGTTCCATTGTGAATACAGGGTACTCACATGTAACACGATCCTTTCCAGATTTGCAGACCGGCTACTACGATGAATACTCCAATATACTTAGATAACAACTCCACGACGCCGGTCGACCCAACTGTATTGGAAGCAATGCTCCCGTACTTTACGACTCGATTTGGCAATCCCTCAAATACTTCACACTCACTTGGGGTGGAGTCTGCCGACGCTGTCGAACATGCTCGGCAGCAGGTTGCGGAAGCTATTGGTGGATCGGCACGGGATATCATATTTACGAGTGGCGCCACGGAGAGCAACAATCTTGCGCTGTTTGGGATTTGTCGCTTCCGCAAGCCCGTCTCTTGTCATGTTGTTACTACAGCAATCGAGCACAAAGCTGTCCTAGAGGTCTGTCGTCAACTTGAGCAGGACGGATGTCGAGTCACATACCTTCCCGTCGATCGAACTGGTATGGTATCTCCGGCGGACGTCGAGGATGCAATCACTGCCGATACGGCAGTCGTAAGCGTCATGGCTGCCAACAACGAAGTGGGCACGATTCAACCGATAAAGGAGATTGGCGCAATCTGTCGAGAACGTGGAGTCGTCTTTCATTCTGACGCTGTGCAAGCTGTCGGGCGAATCGCCGTTGACGTAGATGAATGGCAAGTCGACTTGATCAGTGTTTCAGCCCATAAGCTTTACGGTCCAAAGGGGGTAGGAGCGCTCTACGCACGAGGGGGCGGCGCGAAGCTCGGTGTTGTTCCACTTATGGCCGGCGGCGGACAGGAGAGGGGAATTCGCCCCGGAACTCTCCCAGTACCGCAGATTGTAGGATTTGGAGCCGCGTGTGAACTCGCGAAACGCCGATTGCCCTTTGACGCTCGAAATTTAGCGCTCCTTAGAGAGAAACTAAAAGACTTCCTCATCGCCGCAATGCCTGATGCGGTCGTACATGGACATCTAGATCAACATTTGCCTGGCCTTCTAAGCATTGCGTTTCGCGACACAGATGGCGATATCTTGATGCCGCTCCTTAAGGACGTTGCGGTCAGCCAAGGGTCTTCGTGCACAATGGGCAGCTTTGAACCAAGTCATGTGCTTCGCGCCATGAGTATCGACGATGAACTAATTAGGGCAACTCTTCGCTTAGGCGTTGGACGTTTTAACACCTTGGACGAAATCGATCAGGCCGCGAGTCTCATCGTGATTGCGGCAAAAGCAGCTAGAATGGCGCAGGTAAGCGTATAAATAACCGACCATTTCGCATGTGCCGCCCAGCCGAAGCCGCACGCGCACTGTCTTCGTCTGTGGAGATTCTTAACAAGGAAATGCACACATGGCAGGACACAACGGAATTCCGAACAATTACGAGCAGAAGTTCAGCGACTTCATTGAACTCCTATCGAAACCTGAACCAGATTTGGTGGTGATTCACAATCCGAATGTACTTGGGGACAACTATGAAGAAGTCATAGAGAGTCTCAATAGATTAGCCGATGCCGAGAAACAACTTGTTATCGTCCCTCGTAAAGAACGAGGACAATAGAAATCTTAGAGCGCAAGGATGACGCTGACCGTTCAACGCGTTGGGACCGCAAATCAACTCATTCAAGGAACTGACCCAGACACGCCCACCTTGCGCATTCGACGTAACGGTCTTTGCGGCTTCGGCGTGTCCTAAGCAAGGTCAACTTCGTCGGGGGGCGAAAAGCGGCAAAATATCGTCTATGCTCCCTATTTGTTTCGTCAGCTCCTCCCGTTTCTTCAAGAGGCTTTCATAGCACTCTATTTGTCGGGTCAGTTCGACCCAGCGAGCCTTGGAAGCGTTCTTGCGTATCTCGGACTGGCCAGCGTTCGATGAGCGATTTGCGTTTGCGCGACCGCCGCTCTTTTCCCCACGCTGGCTAGGCTGGACAGTCAATCCGTCTTTGCCTTCTTCTTGCGGCTTCGTTATAGCTACGGCAAGTTCCTCGGGCGTTTCCAGCAGGGATATAGCGTCGTTCGATGCGGTGGATTGGGTTACGATGGAACCTGCTAGTTGACTAGGGTCAGATTTAGGGGGCATCTTGTTCGCCATACCATGAAATTATGCCAGGCCTCACCGCTCACGCGCAAATTTTATCTGACCTGAAACTGACCCATCACCAAAGGGCGATAGTGAAGCTCTCCCCTACAATAGTTTTACTTCCCGAGAAAAGCCTTTCTCGCGCCGCAAGCCGCCGCCGCGGGGCCATTTGCAGTCACGCGGAGTAGGGGACGCCTCACCCCCCCAACAACGCATGACACGTCCTCATGGCACGAAATATCCGGCAAACGGGACGAGGTATCAACTAACCTAAGTGCAGGCGGAGTCAAGCGACCTTTGCTAAATCGAACATTGCCCGCAAGCTCTATGCCGTCTGATCTGGAAATAGTTCTACATGCGACTCGCCATTGCGACCAAAGTAGATTGCGCGTCGACCGGCGATCTGCACAAAATATCCGACGCAACCAGCCACCATCGTCTTGCGAACAAAATCCAGGTACGTATGCTCNNGGTAGTATGTTGTTTCCTGGCGGCTGTAGTCGGCATGGTATCGCTCCACGCCAACTGCAGCGAGTCGGCCCACAATCTCGGGAAACGTCAGCGTCCCGGATAATGAGCCTTGGGCACATTCTTGCATTTCTTGAATTTGCGACTCGTTCATAGCTTCTCCTTCGATACTTAAACTAAGTGATCGGTAATTCGATCCAATTGTGCTTATGGACAATTGTCTGAAGCAGACGAACCACCCGTTCTCTTTCTTGAGACTTCAGATGGCCAAAAAACTCATCGTCGTTCTCATCGGCTAGCTGAGCCAAAATTGGCACTAACCGCTTCCCAGCCTTTGTGAGTTCGAGCGTGTGATACCGTCGATCACCGTCCGCAGAAGTTCGCACCGCCAACATCTTTTGGCAGAGGCGTTCGACTAGCTTCGAAATGGCTCCACGCGTCATGCCCATTCGCTCTGCGAGCTGGCTGGGGTTAACCGGCCCCGCACCGAGCATTCGTCGCATCACGGCCCATTCGGCGACGGTGACTCCCTGGGCTTCCACCTTCTGCTTGAAAGCATGGGATACGTGGTTTGAGACGAACCGTAGCCAGTAGCCCACATGTTTTTCCAATTCACTAATTTCAGTATTCTTCGCCATCGCTGCTCCGGTGGGCTCTCCTTAAAGGGACGATGTCAGTTGTGTCAACTGCTCCAACTCGTCGTCTAACTCCTTGAGTCCGCGCTCGAAGGCATCGTGCGGCATACCGGGGGGATTCTCGAGCGTCATGATGAACACCGACCTCGACGAAGTCGGCACGATGCGTGCAGGCACCGTCCATTTCCCTTCCTGAGCGTCAATGAAGTCGTGGTCGAGGATACCAAAGTCTTCGACGCCACGAATGTGCAGCACACCCGGCCCACGCGGCGTTTGAATCTCCCAGCGATTCTCGCCAACCGGCTTAGACGCCAAGACGTTGCGAATTGCCCAACGCGGCCATTGAGCGCCGTCGGCCAGCAGCTTCCAAGCGGCTCGCCGGGAACATTGGAGGGCAACCGATTTGGTGACAATACTCATTAGATGGCACCTTAATGGTTTCCTAGGAAACCATATCGGCTTGGCTCGGGGTCTGTCAACAAACAATTCACCCTCCTTGCCGCTAGACAAATGGCAGCGAAGCGGGAACATCGATAAGTTAACTGGAAAAATGTCGCCGTAATACGCCTGTCGCAATGTTGTGCGCCGACGATTCAAGGCTCTAACGGCGCACTGTCACGCCGAGAATACTTCTGACATCTGGGATTACCCGTAGAACTTACAAGGCGACGTCGGTCCGACATCGACGCGCCAAGAGTTTAGGATGAATTGGTGAAGTCGTCCGACTAGTCCAGCTACAACCCGGAAGGAGCGCAACGCTGGGCGGTTGAATTAGGATCGAACACATCGTTAGTGCGCGCTCGTGACGAACCGACATTGGAATCTTAAGTAGCAGTTGATAGGGGACTCGTCCGACAACTTGAACTTACGACCGCGATTTCCAAATCCCGGCCGCTTCCGGGTATGTGCGACGGCAAGCACAATAACGGTGTCCGCCGCGTCCAGATAATACATGATTTGAAAAGGAAAGTCGTGAAGGACATAGCGGCGAACACTGCCGTCGTATCTTGGCCAACGCGTCGGCGATTGACGAATTCTCCCGTCGCTAGATTTATTTCACCGGCGAAGAGCCACGCCGTTTTTCGATCGCGCTCGGCATACCACACATATGCTTCTCGTACCTCCTTGGACGCATCCTTGTGATACTGCAGCTGAGAAAGGTTACGGATCCAAGTCGAGCATCTTGCGCACTTCCGACCATGGCACAAGACTTACAGTCCCAGTTTCAACCTCATGAAGACGCTTTTGAATTTCTGCCTGCCATGCGCTCTCCACGTCGTCGTCCACCGATGGGTCAAGGCTCTCAATCAGGGAGGCCGCGATAGCGGCTTTCTCCTTGTCGTTAAGCTTTAGTGCTGCGTTCAAAATTTCTTCTGGATCTGTCATGCATTGATTTTAGCATACTCGACACAAACTCTCGACGATCACAAAACATGTCTTGCTTTGGCGCTCCCCTCACATCACGAGAAATACCTTTCTAGTGAGGTAACGCGCCGAAATCACGGCGGATCATAAGTACTACATTTGAGAAGTAGCTGCGCGATTTCGCTCTGTCACTGACGCGCCCACAATTGCTCCCGATCTGTGACAACAAGCGCGACTCGATGCGATAACATTTTTCATGAGCAAGCTGGACCCGAACGATGAATGCGTGCGCGAACAGTTGGCCAGCGCTCGCTTTTCCGATTATAAGGCGCTCGTCCGAATTGCGCTTGCCAGCCTCTTGCCAATACAAATAGTCATCCAGAGTCGGACCAGGTCGCCATGCTTACCAACGGCTTGATTCCTTGAAGATGGTGGCGATGCCTACTGAATATCAAGGCTGGCAAGTATGAATTCGGCGGACCCTTACCGAAATGAAGTGTTCTTGGGTTTTAGATACCCCCGACTGAGTGAATCCGCTTCAACGTGATGCCTCAGGTTGCCGGCCGTTCGTTAGCCGACTTGGGAAGACCTCGATCTTGAACTCAATCTCACCGGGTAGATTGAGGTGTGTGAATCGAACGCCCCAAACGACTAACGAGTATCGCCAGCCCGTTAGATCCCATCCCCTTCCAATTTGGAGGCTGGGGTTGTCGATGGCTTCAACTATATCGGCCGCAGCCTCCATCGACGTCAACAGCGATTTAAGCTGATCAGGTCTCATTGTTCGTCACACTCCCGGTATCTATGAGGTCTGTTGATACGCCCATCGATTGGAAAATGTTCCCTCCATTACCGAACGGATCGCCCAAGATGACATTAAATTATGCGTTCGGTATCGCAGCGTGCGGTTGTCCGGCCGCCAATTCCAAAGTCTGTACCGGTGGTTGCCACCATTCGCTTATATGCTGCATCACCACGTAGAAGAGTGGCACGAAAAACACTGCGAGTATCGTGGATGTCAGCATCCCGCCGACGACCGCCGTTCCGAGCGATTGTTGACTGGCAGCCCCCGCACCGTGAGCCCGCACCAACGGCACGACGCCAAGAATGAAAGCGAAGGACGTCATGACAATTGGTCGAAACCGCAGCCGCGAAGCTTCAATCGCCGCCTCGCGGATACTTCGACCATGCGTTCGCAACTCACGTGCGAACTCGACGATCAAGATCGCATTCTTGCTTGCCAGCGCGATAATCAGCACCGTTCCGATTTGAGTATAGATATTATTGTCCATCCCACGGAGCCAGACCCCCGCAACGATGCCGAGCATTCCGATTGGCACGACGAGGATCACGGCAAACGGAAGTATCCAGCTTTCGTATTGAGCGGCGAGAACGAGATAGACGAGCAATACGGCCAGGGCGAACACCACGCCTGCCTCGCCACCCACGAGCTTTTCCTGGTATGCCATGCCGGTCCAGTCGAAGCCCATCGTTCCTGGAAGTACCTCACGCGCCACCTGCTCCATCGCCGTAAGGGCTTCACCGGAGCTCCGTCCCGGGGCCGCTGAACCGATAATCGATGCGGTGGGATAGAGGTTGTATCGATTGATAACTTGCGGGCCGAAACTTTCCTCGACGGTCAGTACTGACCCGACGGGGATCATTCGGTTTGCGGCGTTACGAACGCGGAGACGGTATACATCCTCAGCGCTGTCACGAAACTGCGGTTCGGCCTGCATACGCACCTGATAAGTTCGTCCAAATTTATTAAAGTCGTTCGCGTAAAATGATCCAAGATTCGCTTGCAACGTGTTAAAGACATCGTTGAGATCCAAATCCAGTTTTTGGGCCTTCACGCGGTCCACATCGACAAATAGTTGAGGAACGCCCGCTCGAAAAGTGCTTTGCATGGGCCCCAATTCAGGGTAGCTACGCGCGGTTTGGAGTATCTCCTGCAGTCGCTGATATAGCTCTTCCCTTCCGACACCCGCGCGGTCCTCAATTTGAATTTGAAATCCGCCCGACTGTCCCAGCCCTCGAATTGCCGGAGGGACAATTGGGAAGATCACCGCCTCAGGAATGTCAGCCATTCCGCTTCGCAGTCTTGCCACAATCGCGTCTTGCTGCAGTTTCGGCTCGTGGCGCTCGCCCCAGTCCTTAAAGACAGCGAAGGCCGTCGCCGCATTGGGCGCCGTTGTGCCGTCCAGAATGGAAAGCCCGCCAAGCACCAGCCAGTTGTCGATGGCCGGCTCGTTGGCGAAAACTTTATCCAATTTATTGATAACCGCCCTGGTTCGCTCTTGCGACGCACCGTCAGGCAGTTGGATGCTAACCAAAACGTAGCCTTGGTCTTCTGTGGGCAAGAAGCCTGTCGGCAAAGAAAAATACCACCAGGCCGTGCCGGCGATGAGTCCGAGAAATAAGATCATTCCAATGGCCGCCACCCGCAGAAACCCACCCAGCAGCCATACGTAGAGTCGCTCCACTTTTCCATACCCCCAGTTAAACGCACGCACAAAAGCGTTGCGCTTTTCCGGTAAGGGACGAAGATAGGTGGCGCACTGCACTGGTTTCAGCGTGAGAGCGTTGATGGCACTCAGGATGGCGGTCGCGGCAATGGTGAGGGCGAACTGCCGGTAGAGCTGTCCGGTGATGCCTCCCAAAAAAGCTGCCGGAAGAAACACAGCACACAATACCAGTGTTATACTGATGACCGGCCCGGTCATCTCCTCCATCGCCTTGATGGATGCCTCGCGCGGTTTGAGGCCTCGCTCGACGTGATGCGCAGCGTTCTCGACGATCACGATAGCGTCATCGACGACAATTCCGATAGCCAGCACCAAGCCGAACAGCGTAAGGAAGTTGACCGTAAATCCAAGGAGCGGCATTACGGCAAACGCGCCGATGATTGTTACCGGGACGGTCGTCGCAGGGACCAACACCGCCCGCCAGTCGTGCAAGAAGACGAGAATCACCAGGAGCACGAGAACGCCGGCTTCGATGAGTGTGTGGTACACACCCTCGATCCCGGCCTCCACGAACTTCGTAGTGTCAAAAGGAATCGTGTAATCCAAACCAGCTGGAAAGTCCTGTTTGAGCCGTTCAATTGCAACCCGAACAGTCTCCGAGACCTCAAGAGCGTTTGCTCCCGGTAGCTGATAAATGAGAATGCTGACGGCCGGAGTGCCGCTACGAACGCTAAACGAGTCATAGGATTGGCTTCCTAACTCGACACGGGCGACGTCACGTAAATAGGTGATCCGGCCGGATTGTTTCTTAACGATAATCTGCTCGAATTGCTCCGGGTCGCTCAACCGACCCGTTGCCGTAATCGGGAATTGCAGCAATTGGTTTCGTGGCGCAGGTTCCTGCCCCATTTGTCCAGCCGCCACTTGCACATTTTGATCGCGAAGCGCGTCAATCACATCCTGAGTCGTTAAGTTGCGAGCACTGAGTCGTTCCGGATCTAGCCAAACGCGCATGCTATAGTCGGAACCACCACGGACCGCCACTTCACCCACCCCGGATACACGGCTCAACTCATCACGGAGACGCAGAGTGGCGTAATTCGCCATGAACAAGCTGTCGAACGTCTTGTCCGGCGAGATGAGAGAGATTACCAGGATAATGTCGGTCGATTGCTTCTTAACGGAAAGCCCTTGTCGGCGAACTTCTTCGGGCAACAGCGGTTCCGCAATCGCCACGCGGTTTTGGACCAGCACCTGAGCCGTATCGAGGTCGACGCCGATGTCAAACGTGATCGTCAGAGCGTACGCGCCGTCTGCAGAGCAGTTTGACGACATGTACATCATCCCTTCGACGCCATTTACCTGTTGCTCAATCGGGGCGGCAACGGTATCGGCTACGACCTGCGCATTCGCCCCGGGATAAACGGTGGTTACTTGAACGGTCGGCGGTGTAATTCTGGGATACTGCTCTACGGGAAGTTTATAAAGTGCTACCGCGCCCAGAATCACCGTGATGATTGCGATGACATTGGCGAAGACCGGACGATCGATGAAAAACTTCGAGAGCATCTGGCTACCGTGTCAAACCCATTGCGCGAGTCGCATCAATCAAACAGGAAGTCAAAAGCGGGCCGAGTTCTCCGACCGGCGCGAAGCGGAACAAGTGTTTCACTGAGGTGCCTTTTGACCTGGCGATTGAGCATCAGCGACCTGCACGACTTCTTGTGGGTTAACAAGCTGAGGCGCCACTTTGGTTCCCGGTCGCGCCCGCTGCAGGCCGCTTACGATAACCCGATCGTCGGGGCTCAACCCTTCGCGAATCGGAAGAAATCCCTTTTGTTCCACGTTGGTCGCTATCTGCACCGGCCGCTGTTCCACAGTGTCATCCGGCTTGACGACAAGGACGTAACGACCGCGTTGGTCGGCGGCGAGCGAAGTCTCGGGCACGAGTAGTCGCGGTTCGGGTTGGCCAACCGGCACGCGTATGCGTGTAAACAAACCAGGCACTAGCTTCCTGTCCCTATTAGGAAGTGTTCCTCGAAGGAGAATTGTGCCGGTTTCGGACTCAACGCGGTTATCGCGAAAATCGATCGTTCCCGCATGGGGATAGCCGGCTTCTGTTTCCAGGCCAACGGACAATGGAGCCTGCATCAGCGTCCATGAAGAGTCTGGGTGTTCTTTGTCTGCCTCTTCAAACCGCAGCAGATCCCGCTCCGGAATCTCGAATTGAACGTACACCGGGTCCATTTTGACGATGGTCGTCAACAACGTCGGCTCGTTGTATCCCACCAAGTTCCCTTCGGTCACGAGCGTTCGCCCCACGCGTCCCGAAATCGGCGCGAGAATCTTCGTGTAATCCAGACTGAGCTGGGCGACTTCTAACGCCGCCTGTGCCTTCGCCAACTCCGCCTTGGTCATCGCCGTAGCGGTCTGTTTGGATTCCCACTCCTCCCGCGAAGTGGCGGTCTTCTCCAGCAGTTCGGTTGATCGCTTCGCCGCCAATTCGTTACGCTGTAGTTCAGATTTTAGTCGCTCGATGTCTGCTGCTTTTTCATTGACAGCCGCTTGAAACTCCCGCGGATCGATTTCATAGAGCAGCGCGCCTTTTTCTACTTCCGCCCCTTCCTCAAATTGAATTCTCTGCAATACGCCGCGTACCCGAGCGCGTACCGCGACGCTTTCTACAGCTTCAAGATGTCCCGTATATTCGCGGCTCTCGACTAAAGCCATTTCCAAGGGCTTGCTGACTAGAACCTTTGGAGGCGGAGGCGCAGTTTGTGCTGAGCTTGTCGCGGTTCGCTGGCATCCGGCCAGCCCAGCCGCCAATCCTGCTACGAGCAGCAGCGAAAACGCATGAACTGCCCAGCTCCAATCATATCTCCAGGATCTGCCGAGTTGCTGAACAGCGCCGTGGC
>CXWJ01005032.1_pt1 | contig 12026 bp, 10 predicted proteins | sample 590841 | NCBI WGS metagenome assembly CXWJ01 (sample SAMEA3498367, study PRJEB10139) | wastewater metagenome | biome: wastewater treatment plant; material: activated sludge | place: Austria | collected 2015-01-21 | reverse complement strand
GTCAATAAATCTTACACTTAAAGGGAAAACAGGGCCTCCAATAGTAAAATCGCCTCCTATGCTTAAATTGCAGGTTCCATTAACCTGCTTAAGTATGTCAAACCTAATAGCCCTTGATAAAGAAAGGTTACCACTAATATTTATTGTGGCGTTGGCATTTCTTTGAAGTGAGTCTACGTTGTAAATAGCAAAAAAATTATTTCTGATATCTACACTGCCATTTACCGTCCAAGTTAAGTTTCCTAAAGCTCCGCCTAACTTACCATTCATAATAAACATCGTATCAGTAGTAGAACTGTTAAAAAGAAAATTACCGGTAGTTAAATTTAATGGTCTATTAACCCCCTCCTGAAAAATAATATTACCAGATCCAATAACATCAACATCATTTAAAGTTAAAGTTGTTGATGCTCCTGTACCATCATCCATTCTAACAATTCCGGCATTAACAGTTAACTTACCTTGTACTTTATTTAAAAACAAACCATTTTGTTCCCAAGGAGAAAAACCGCTAACTCCCAATATTAGATTTCCTACATTGTTGTTTCCAATTCTTGTTACATCAAACAATGGAAGATTTGTTGATGCCCATTTGTTTATTATAAGAGTAGAAGTCGGGTCAAAAATTTCGGTTGATTCTGTAAAAATAGACTCTTCAGATGCAATGTTAAGTCTTGGATTATGTAAGTAAGAGGCATTAGCCTGCATAGTAAAGTTTGCAGGGAGTAATAAATCCAACTTCCCGTTATTAGTAATGGTAGCACCTGGTCCAATTAAAATATTCCCACGAATGTACAATATTGCTCCACCTGTATTGTTAATGTTTAAGGTTCCTAAAACTGTGAGATTGCCTATTTGCTCGGTAGTAATATCTACATTTATTGTAGAGCCAAACGGAATAACAACATTAGTATNNCATTAGTATCCTGAGTGGGTAGGGTTCCGCCCCAAGCTGCCGCATTACTCCAACTCCAAGCACCAACTAAAGAGGTGCTTTGTGCATTTACTACATTGAATAAGCCTATTGAAAATAAGATTGCTAAAACCGTGCGGGTAAAATTTTTAATCATCTTGAGTTGTTTTATTAGCACAATTTGGTTATACGATAAACACTTAAACAAGGTTTAACGCGTAAAACTATAAACTTTGACCAAAAAAACAAACAAAAAATAAAGGACTCTCGATTTTTTTATCGAGAGTCCCCAAAAATTATGTAAAATGGTTTTAAAATTAATCAACCATAAGTTTACGTAAAGTACTAAAATCAGGAGTATTAAATCTTATTAAATAACTGCCTTTAGATAGTCCTGACAAGTCAATATTTTCGTCAATAATCACACCTGTTCCAAAGTTTCTGGATATAATTAATCTCCCTTGTAAATCCATTACCTCAATGGTAGTTAATCCACTTGTTTGTAATGGATAAGAAACCTTAGTAAATGAACTGGCTGGATTAGGAGACACGCTAAGAATGTTCTCATCCATAATATTAGCCGTTTCAAGAGAATTATTTGCTTGTCTGCACGATAAATTAACTGAATATGTTCTTGTTGCAGTTCCGCAATTGTTAGATGCGGTCAATAGAACTGTACCGCTGTTAGCCCCCCAATCAAGGATGAGGTTGGATGTATTTTGTCCTGCAACATAAGTAGCAGATGAAGGGAAAGACCAGTTAAGGTTGTAAGTTCCTAAAACATTAGAAATGTCAGCATTAAACTGTACTCCTGCTTCATTGGCACAAATTACACTTGGTGTCATAATTACTGATGCAGGTGTATTAGGAGCCCCTTTTACTGATATACAACGACTGGCGCTCGTTCCGCAAGAGTTTGTAACGCTAACACATACCTGCCCAACAGAAAGATTTCCAGGCATAGTTACACCTATAGCATTGTTTGTTGAATTGCCTGTTGCACCATTTGGTATAGTCCAGTTAAAAAGTCCACCGGCTACAGGTGGGGTCTGATAGTTAACAACTGAATTGCAAAGCCCGTTTGTTAAACCTGTGATTGACGCAGGTCTTGATGGAGCTCCAGAGGTAATTGTTTTACATTTTAATGGAGAAACTACACCACATGCACTTGTAACCTGAACACAAATATCGCCTTGTGTAAAACCATTGTTAAAGTTAACATTTATTAGGTTAGAATTTGAACTTCCATTAGTGTTTACTGGCAATGTCCAACTGTAGTTGGCAGCACCACTTACCGGCAATACACTGTAACTTTNNGTAATGCACCTGGGCAAGCTGTAAATACACCGGTTAATTGTGGTGTTGGACTTGCCGAAGTTGTTAATACTGCTGATTTATATGGTGAGGTATAGCATGGTGTTTTTGCAGCTACACTAATTGTTCCTCCATTCCAATTATTATTAAATGTAACTGTAGCTGTATTACCATTTGATACTAAAGAAGCATGCCCGGTAATTACCCAGTCATAACCAGTAGCTCCTACTACAGGAGGGCATGTAAATGTTGCTGTTGTATTCTCACACTGAGTAAATGTTCCATTTGTAGAAATTACGTTTGACGGAACTGATACTATACCTCGTACCCACTGTACTTTTCTCAATGTTGAGCCACAAGCATTTGCTGCCTGAACTCCTATGTAATATCCTGAGGAGATAGTACTACCAAAAACCATATTTGAAGATGGGCTATTTGTAGAAAAATTATTGCCGCTTGATTCAAATGAACAACCTACCGGACCATCCCAAACATACATTGTTGCTCCAGTAACAGGAGGCACGGAAATAGACGCCATTGTACCATTGCAAGCATAAGCCGGCAAACCAACTATTGGTGGCACAAGAACAGATGAGGTAGGTGCAGCACTACTTACAATAATAGACACAGGTACACAATTACTAACACCACATGCTCCTTCAATATTTAAGTAATAAGTGGTATTTGAAGTAGGACTTAAAGAAAGTGAACCTGAAGTACCACTTCCAGCTAATGGTCCATTACATGAGCCAATTTTCCACTTATAGATTGTACCAGGGGCATTTCCTAAATCCCCTCCCACTTGGTCCATTGAAATAGCCGCAGGTACGCAAATCTGATTATCCGTGTCATCGGTAGTAACTGCAACAGGAGTTGTAAAATTTATATAGGTAGACGAAATATTTACTGGTAAAGAATTGACCGGACAATTGTTTGCATCAGATATTAAAGCAAAATAGCTAGCAGGGGATAATCCATTGAAAACAGGATNNCATTATCAATAGAAAATTGATATGGCGCTGTACCACCGGATGGCGATAAAGTAATTGAGCCGTTATTTTGATTGGTACAAAACTCATCAACATGATTTTCAGAAAAACTCAAAACTGAAGGTTCAGTTATATTCACATTAATAGTAGCCTCGCATCCATTTACATCAGTTGCCAAAATTGAGTAGCTACCTACAGCATTATTCGTAAATATTCCATCCAAATTAAAATTACTTCCATCAGTAAACAAATAATCGGGTGTGCCTCCACTAGCGGATATTTGATAACTACCATCGCTAAATCCATTGCAGGTAACATTTGCCTGAGATGCTATGCTTAATGAAGGATTGTTGTTTACACCCACCATTAAACTTGTTGTAGCAGTACATAAATATTGATTAGTAACGGTTAATGTATAGTTTCCAACATGTATAGCATCTGCGCTTGTTATGTTAGGATTTTGTTGGGTTGATGCAAAACCATTTGGACCCGACCATTGATAAGAATTTCCACTTGACTGCCCGCTTGCGCTGTTATTGCCACTAAAGTTGATGGTTAACCCTTGGCAAACCGGTGCGTTACTGTTTAACACGGGTGTTGGTGAAGGATTAACTGAAATGCTTCTGTTCCCCTGAGCACTCATGCAACCGTTATAAGAAGCGGTAACATGATATGTTGTGTTCACAGATGGATTATCTGTTGGGGTGGCAGAGGAAGAAGTAAAACCAGATGGAGTTGAAGTCCAGGTATAGGTCATGCCTGTTGTGGTAAATATTTTAATAGACCATGAAGATAATGTACCTACATCACCACTAGCCCTATCAGATAAGTTCAATGTCCAAGTACCTGAGGTAGCTACTGGAAATGTAAAACCAGACCAGTTATGTGACACCCCAGTGCTGTTTGATGGTAAATAAGATCCCGCTGGTATGTTTGCATTACTTTGAGTGCTACCTAAAGCAACTTCAGGTAAAACTGCTGAAGCATTTGTTGAAAATGTATAAGATCCGTTTAAATCATCATAATTTCCTGACCCACTACCTGAATAACCAGGTCTATCAAATAAAGTTGTAGTTTGAGATGCAGGGTTTGTAAGCTTCACAATTAGATCTCCCACCCATGTATGTTCAGGATTAAAATTTAAAGTTACTTCCATTCCTGCCGCATTAGCAATAGACATAGCCGGAAGAGTTAATGTTGTATTCACACCAGAGGTGCTGTTATCAGTAATAGCAATTGATGTTGTATTTGCAAAATTTATAGAGGAGTTAGCGTTAAGATTAATATTTGAGCCCTCACATACGGTATTTAAATTTGATGAGGGCGCTACAGATGGTGAATTATTAACCGTAACAGAAGTAGTTGCCGATGCAGAACATCCACCAACTGTAACGGTAACTGTATAAGTGCCGGCATGATTAAGTTGTGCATTATTTCTGTTAGGGTTTTGTGAAGTGCTGCTGAAACTTGCAGGACCACTCCATTGATAATTTCCGCCTGAAGGAGTTGAAGTAAGATTAATAGTGTTCCCAGCACATACAGGGGTGTTGCTGTTAGCAGAAACAGTCGGGATTGTATTTACTGTAACAACTGTTGAGATTGTTGAACTGCAACCACTATTGGTAACTGTTACAGTATAGGTTCCAGACATTGCAACAGTTGCATTATTTCTTGAAGGATTTTGAGATGTGCTGGAATAGCCACCGGGTCCAGACCATTGATAAGAATATCCATTAGGTCCTGATGTAAGGTTTAAGGTTTGACCAACACACGCAGGACTGTTTGATGATGCCGTTGCAACCGGGGTAGTATTTACAGTTGCGTTAGTGGTAGTGGTATAAGCACAACCAGATGCATTGGTTACAACCAAAGTATAGGTTCCGTTTGCAGTTGCTGGTGCGTTTGAAATTGAGGGATTTTGAGCTGAACTGGTAAAACCATTAGGTCCCGTCCAGGCATAAGTTAAACCCGATGCGGTGGATGTTAAATTAAGCGTATTACCAGAACAAATTGGCCCATTATTGTTAGCATTAGTAGGGGTTGCAGCACAAATATTTATATCATCAACAGCAATTCTGTCTCTGCTACCACCAAAGTGATTCTGATCATAAATGACCCATCGTATTTGAAGGTCAGATTGGTTATTTGCTGCCGATGGCAACAATAAATTGAAGGTGGATGATGAATTATCAGAATCATACTGATCGTTGCTAACATTATTCCAACTGCCAGATGAACCGCTTCTATATTGCATTTCCATAAACGAAGATGAGAAACTTCCGTTGCTTATTCTTCTCGCTGTCCAGGTAACACTAATGTTGCTTAACCCTGTAGTGTTCATCCTTAACTTAAAACAGCCCGATGGAGAAGTGCCATTTCCCTGATAACTTACACCATTGCTGCCCTCATCATCCCATTCAGAAGATGAATTACCATGTGAGGCATCAGATGTAAAATCCGTTATTGATAAAGTTGTACTTGATGATTTACCAATCTTTAGAGAAGAAGGCATGCTGCCCCCTGTATAAGACGTAAAACTGTAAGGCAGTGTTGACAATGATGGATTTGATGATTGAGCGCTGGCGCCACCTGCCATCATAGCAAGTACAACTGTAAATAGCAGGATTACCACTATGGTAAGTCTGCTTGNNATTTACCACTGTTTGCCTTTTTTAGGAATTTATGACGAACTCCCCATACTATTGGGTGAATGGAAATAGGTTCATGGCAAAGCCCGTTGAATGAAAATTGATTTCTTCTTTTTTAAACTCCCGACAAACTTTTTTTTGTAGAAATGAATATTACTTTTGCGCACCCATTTAAAAAAATGGCGAGGTAGCTCAGCTGGTTAGAGCGCATGATTCATAATGAGGTCGGGGGATCGTGCCCCCCTCTCGCTACAAGAAATCTTTTTTGTCAGATTTTAATAAGTTTAAACTAATATTAGCGAAACAAATCGCAATCTTTAAGGTAGAACAAAATAAAAAAAATGGTTAATAAACTACTAGGTTTTACGCTACTAATGTTTTCACTCTTAAGTTCTTTTGCTCAGGACTTAAGAATCATTTATAATGTAAATGCATGTCCGGGTAACTTACTAGTAGGACAATCTGTTATTTACGTATTTCCAACTGTTGCAACCTCTGGGCCNNCCTCTGGGCCTTCAGGGCAAAATGAATATTTTGGGGGATTTGCCTCTAATCCTCCTACTCAATTACCAATGGTTAACACCGGTGGAGGGATTTGGGAGGCATGCCTTGATCCATACACTTTTACTGATGGAAATGGGTTAACGGTCCCTGCATCTTCTACCATATTCAATATCAGATTGCAGTTTCATACTGCAAACTTATCTTATATAACAGGTGATTGTTCCGGAAGCCAAATGCAAATCGATAATCCAATGACTAACTTTCCCACTTCATCTCATCCTGCTATTGTAAATTCCTTAAGAAATTGTTTTGTATCGGTAAATTCTTCTGACAACAATCTTACATCAGTGAATGTAACTCCTAATCCTGCAAAAACTCGCACTACATTTTACTTAAACCTGGTTAAAGGAGGTAATGTTGAAATTGAAATTTTTAACATGCTTGGTAAAAAAATAAAATCAATAGTTGCTAAAAATCAGGCGGCTGGAAATGTTAATATTAATTTCGATTTGGAAGATAACAATGGAAATATTCTGGCAAATGGATATTATTTTTATTCTTTTAAATTAAATGATGAGCAGGTAAAAACCGGAAAAATTGCTATTTCAAGATAATAAAGTTGCAAGAGAAATTAGTATCTGAGCAAGCCTCTTTTGTAATGTTTATTTATTTTTTGTTAGCCTGACTCTTACATTTAAACTCTTTATTACCTAGCTACCGCCCCACCCTCGTAAAGTTGCGGGCGGTATTTTAAAGAAGGTGACTTTATAAATACCCCCAACCCTAATTTATCCCATATAGCGTCTATTCGCTGTATAGTTTTAACATCACTTGCTAAAATATTTGGCCAGTCGCGGGTAAAACCATCGTACTCTAATGTTTTGCGGGTACCGTCAAAATAAATAGTTGCGGGTTTTGCGTTTAAAGTTTCGGGCTGCGAGTTGGGTTTTGGTTCGCCAATTGTTTCGTTTATGAAATGATCACGCTTAGGGTCAACATTATTTGAAAAACGCCATACAGCATCAGCAGTATCACTTACATCCATTGTGTGCTCAAGAAAAACTACCACCTTAACTCCTGTTAAAAAGCCACCATTAGTAATTTGCTTACTTAATTCTTTAATATGATTTCTCCTGTTTTTTTCTACGGCAATAAAAACAACTGAAACCCCCATCTTTAACAATGAGTAATTCATCTGTTTGATTTCGGGAAACTGATTGATGAGTATATTAAAATCCGAAATCGAAAATCTCAAATCAGAAATCCCAAATCCAAAATCCGAATTTTTTTCTTCTGATAACTTCGCTGTAGCATCTATTCCCATCTTACCGCCAAATGCCATCACGGAACATGAGTGATCAAGCACATCTGTTGGTCCTTGTGTAAAATAAAAATCAGTTGCAGGGTTTACGTTTTCGCTAATGTATTTTGCTACTTCCAAATTGTTATGAATGTTTACATCACCATCTACCACTATCATCATTTTAGTAAACATCATTTGCCCGGCACCCCACAATGAATGCATTACTTTACTAGCCTGTCCCGGAAAATCCTTTTTAATCTTTACAATCACCAAATTGTGAAACACGCCTTCCATTGGCAAAACCATGTCAACAATTTCGGGAACCATTGTCATTTTAATAGGGGCTAAAAAAATACGCTCCGTTGCCTTACCAATCCACGCATCTTCTTGTGGCGGTATTCCAACAATGGTTGCCGGATACACTGCATCTTTTCTATGCGTTATGCAGGTGATATGAAACTTTGGATAATAATCAACCAAAGAATAATAACCGGTGTGGTCACCAAAAGGCCCCTCTAAAATATAATCTTCGTTAGGGTCAATATATCCTTCAATAACAATATCGGAATCTGCCGGAACCTGCATATCTTGTGTAATGCATTGTACAAGTTCCACTTTCTTTTTGCGAATAAACCCGGCAAGCATGAACTCATCAACACCATCGGGCAGTGGCGCAGTGGCAGAATAAGTGTAAGCCGGATCGCCACCAAGCGTAACTACAACAGGCATTTTTTTATTCAGCTTTTTATACTCGTTAAAATGTCTTGCACTAACCTTATGCCTGTGCCAGTGCATGCCAGTAAGCGTTGGTTCATAAACCTGCATGCGGTACATACCTATGTTTCGTATGCCTGTTAGTGGGTCTTTGGTTTGAATAACCGGCAGTGTAATAAAAGGTCCGCCATCTTCGGGCCAACATTTTAAAACAGGAAATTTTGTAATGTCCGGATTAGTCATTATAACCTGCTGGCAATCTCCTCTACCCGAAATTACTTTTGGCATCCAAGAAGCAATCTCGCCAAGTTGGGGCAGCATTTTAAGCTTATCAATAAAAGAATTTTTGGGTGATGTTAAGGTCTTAAACAAATCTTCAATCTGATGTGCTACATCATCCAATTTATTTACGCCTAACGCCATAGCCATACGCCTTTCAGTTCCCATGCTGTTAATGAGCAAAGGAAAATCGTAGCCGGTATTTTCAAATAGCAATGCCGGTCCGTATTGTTTTGAAACGCGGTCGGTTATTTCTGTTATCTCCAAATGAGGATTTACATATTCTTTAATGCGCACAAGTTCGCCTGCATCCTCTAAAGTTTTTATAAAGTGTTGTAAATTTTTGTAAGCCATTTATTATTTTTAACTGATAATCAAAATCAAATTGCAAAACTAACAACATAGTTTAAGGATTGTTTCAATTAACAAAAGCGAGTGAAAAAAAATTGAGATATAAGTTATCCATATAAAGTGTATGATTAAGTTTGCTATGAATATGTACTTATTAAAAATTAAAGGCACTGCTAAAATTCCTGACTATGTTCAGTTGCGTAACAATGACTTTACGCTGCTCGCCTACTTCCGTGCCGACAGACCTGAAAAGGCAATTGCCAAAGCAGGTTATGCTGATAGGGAGCAGGAAATATTAAAGTTTATTGCCGAATTGCCTTTTGGAAAAGTAACCAAGTTTGAAATATAGATTGTAATGGAAGAAGATGTAGTAAATCTTGAAAGTGTAAATGTTTACCAGAAAAAAAATTTAATCCTTTCTGCCGTAAACCTTCACGTAGGAAAAAATCAGTTTGTTTATCTCATTGGCAAAACCGGAAGTGGTAAAAGTTCTCTGCTAAAAGTGTTGTATGGCGATATTAAAATTACTCAAGGCGAAGGTTCAGTAGCAGGCTATAATCTTGTCAAGCTCAAAAACAAAGATGTTCCTTTTTTAAGACGTAAACTCGGAATTGTTTTTCAGGATTTTCAGCTATTGAGCGATCGCACAGTTAAAGACAATCTGATGTTTGTATTACGCTCCACCGGCTGGGAGGAAAAAAGCAAAATGCAAGACCGGATTAATGATGTATTAAACAAAGTAGGTTTATCTACAAAAGGATTTAAAATGCCGCATGAACTGAGTGGTGGCGAGCAGCAACGTTTAGCCATTGCCCGCGCATTACTTAACCACCCCGAACTTATACTTGCCGATGAGCCCAGTGGCAACCTTGACCCTGAAACCAGTAATGAAATAATGAACCTGTTTTTTGAATTGAGTAAAACAAGTTGCTCCGTAATAATGGCAACACACAATTATTCACTTATAGAACGCTACCCATCCCGCATTGTTAAAATAGATATGGGTAAGGTTACAGAGGCGAATTAGGCAATTTTCAGTTCTTACTTTTTCAATCATTACCTTCGTCCACAAATAATTTATTTATGATTCAGATTGCATACCTGCGCGAAAATAAAAGCGAGGTGATAAATCGTTTAAGTGTTAAAAATTTTGATGCCACACAATTGGCTGATGAAATATTGGATGCCGATGAGCAGCGCAGAACTATTCAGAAAGAATTGGATGCTGTGTTAAGCTACCAAAACCAGCTTGCTAAAGAAGTAGGAGAATTTTTTAAAAAGGGAATGCCGCATGAAGCACAGGAAGCCAAAGAAAAAAGCGCAGCATTAAAAGATACTGCAAAAGAATTAGGCGATAAAATGGCGGAAGCAGAAAAACGCATGAATGATTTGCTTGTTCGTTTGCCTAACATGCCACATGCATCAGTACCCAAAGGAAAAACACCAGAGGATAATGAAGTAGTTTTTTGTGTTAAAGAAATTCCAACACTACCACCAACTGCAAAACCACATTGGGAGTTAACAAACCAGTACGACATAATAGATTTTGAACTTGGCGTAAAAATTACCGGTGCTGGATTTCCTGTTTATAAAGGTAAAGGCGCTCGCTTACAACGTGCGCTCATCAACTTTTTTTTAGACCATGCCACTTCTAACGGCTATGCAGAAATTCAACCTCCCATTTTTATTAACGAAGATTCCGGATTTGGAACAGGACAGTTGCCGGATAAAGAAGGACAGATGTACCACATTGGTGCCGATAATTTTTATTTGATTCCAACTGCTGAGGTTCCTGTTACAAATATTTTTAGGGATGTAATTTTAAAAACAGAACAGCTTCCACAAAAACTTACTGCATACACTCCTTGCTTCAGGCGCGAGGCTGGATCGTACGGAAAAGATGTGCGCGGATTAAACCGTTTACACCAGTTTGATAAAGTAGAGATAGTACAAATTACAGAACCTGAAAAATCTTACCAAACGCTTGAAGACATGCGCATGTATGTGGCTTCGATTTTAGAAAAATTGGAGTTGCCATACCGTACACTAAAACTTTGTGGAGGTGATATGAGTTTTGCATCGGCATTAACTTACGATATGGAAGTTTATAGTGCCGCGCAAAAACGCTGGCTTGAAGTGAGTTCGGTTTCAAACTTTGAAACATTCCAAAGCAACAGGTTAAAATTGCGTTATCGCAAAGGAAATGACAAGCCTCAACTTACTCATACTTTAAATGGTAGTGCTCTTGCTTTGCCGCGTATAGTGGCTGCGTTGCTCGAAAATAACCAAACCGAAAAAGGAATTAAAATTCCTTCGGTGCTCGTTCCTTATACGGGATTTGAATTTATTGATTAGAGAAAACTGAAACTATTCAGGCTGTTTATGTTTCCATCGCCTGTGGCTCCAAAGCCAATATTCGGGTTGTTTTAAAACATCCTCTTCAATCAAACGCATCAGTTGCTCTGTAATATAACCATGTTCAGTTGCCACCGGGTTATCTGTTAACAAACTAAATTCAACCACATAGTAACCTCTTTTTAATTTATTGATATGCCCGAACAAAACAGGCTGGTTATATTTTTTTGCGTAACGCTCGGCTCCAAATNNCTCTTGTTTTGCGCATTGCCTTATCAAAAAACTTACTTGAGAGTGGCTTGTAAATAGCCACTGACTTATGTTTGATAGGTGCATCAATGGCTACAGCAAAAAGCTCCCAGTTATTATAATGTCCTCCTGCAATTATTATACTCTTGTTCTGGTTGTAATATTTATCTAACAGTTCGGGATTAATAACCACCATCCGTTTTTTTACTTCTGACTCGCTAATGGTAAATATTTTAATGCTCTCAACAATAAGGTCGCACAAATGCTTGTAAAACTTAGATGCAACAGTTTTTATCTCTGCTTCTGATTTTGCTGGAAAAGAATTTCGTAAATTATTAATCACAACTTTTTTACGATACCCGATAAGTCTGAATAAAATAAAATACAGCCCATCACTAATTGCATAT
>CXWJ01020852.1_pt1 | contig 12048 bp, 9 predicted proteins | sample 590841 | NCBI WGS metagenome assembly CXWJ01 (sample SAMEA3498367, study PRJEB10139) | wastewater metagenome | biome: wastewater treatment plant; material: activated sludge | place: Austria | collected 2015-01-21 | reverse complement strand
CCGGCCACTGGCACGCCGGTGCCCGTGCCGACGCCGAGCAACCTGCCGGCGACCGTGACCCACGACAGCTCCCTGGCGATCATGGGCGAGACCAAGCGCGTCGGGCAGTGGCTGGTGCCTCCGGTGCACCGGGCGGCGGCGTTCATGGGTGGGGTCAGGCTGGACCTTCGGGAAGCCACGTTCAGCACCCAGGAGACGGTGATCGTGGTGAGCGCGGTGATGGCGGGCGTCGACATCGTGGTCGACCCCTACACCCACGTGATCGTCGAGGGGGTCGGCATCATGGGCGACTTCAGCCAGGCCGACGACATGGTGCCGGCGCAGATCACGCCCGATTCGCCGGTGGTCCGGGTGAAGGGGTTCGCGCTGATGGCGGGGGTCACCGTGGTCCGCAAGGCGGCTCCGGGGTCCGGGCCGCGACGACTGCTGGGCCGCCGCGGCTGACGGCGGCGCCCCTCAGTCCTCGGCAGTGACGTGCACGAGCGTGACCGTCTCGGGCCGACAGCGGGGGATCCAGAACCCCTGACGCTCCAGGGCACGGCCGCTGACGGCGCGCCCTTCGGTCGGCCCGTGCTGGGGGAGCCGTGCGGCCATGCTGGTCTCGTGGAACACCGCCGGGCCCTCCCAGGCGAGGTGGTAGCCGCGGCGCGGATCGAGCCCGGGGACCCGCACGGACACCCCGCGGTTGTGCACCGACTCCTCCAGCTGCACGTGCGCGATCAGTGCCTCGGTGCGGTCGGCGGCCACGACCCCGTGCAGGAGAACCGCCGGGTCGGCGGACTCGGGGCGCACCATCCGCCCGGAGTGCAGGAGCGGCCGGAAGCGGCGGTGGCGCTCCACCCAGCTCGCCAGCCGGTCCAGGTCCTCCTCGCTGGCCTGGGTGAGGTCCCACTCGATGCCGAACGCGCCGAACAGGGCCGTGGCGGCTCGGAAGTCGAGGGAGAGCGTGCGCCAGGTGGTGTGCGAGACCGGCGCCGAGACGTGCGCGCCGACGTACTCCGGAGCCAGCAGCTGCATGGTCCACCGCTGGATCTGCTGCCGGGCGAGCGCGTCGGTCATGTCCGAGGTCCACACCCGCTGGATCCGCTCGAGCACGCCGGCGTCGACCCGGCCGCCGCCGGAGGCGCACGACTCCCAGGCGACGTCGGGGTGGGCCTCGCGCAGCGCGTCGAGCAGGCGGTAGAACGCCACCGTCTGGTCGTGGGCCGCCGGCGCACCGCCGCGCAGCCCGCTGCCCGCCTCGAGCACGTCTCGGTTGTGGTCCCACTTCACATAGCCGATCGGGTACGCCGTCAGCACGGCGTCCACCCGCTCGAACAGGTGCTGCCACACCTCCTCGCGGGTCAGGTCGAGCACGAGCTGGTGGCGATGCAGCAGCGGGACCCGGTCGCCGGAGGACAGGATCCAGTCGGGGTGCTCGCGGTAGAGGTCGGAGTCGGGGTTGACCATCTCGGGCTCGAACCACAGTCCGAACTCCATGCCCAGGGAGCGCACGTGGTCCACGATCGGGCCGAGACCGTCGGGCCAGACGCCTTCGTCGACGTACCAGTCGCCCAGCCCGGCGGTGTCGTCCCGCCGGTAGCGGAACCAGCCGTCGTCCAGCACGAACCTCTCGACGCCGACGCGGACCGCCCGGTCGGCGATCTCGCGCAGCCGGTCGAGGTCGTGGTCGAAGAAGACCGCCTCCCAGACGTTGAGCACCACCGGCTGCAGCGCCGGGTGGGCGGGCAGCGACCGCTGGTGGCCGTGCCACGCGGCCGCGATGCCGTCCAGCCCGTCGCGGGCCGCGGCGAACATCACCCACGGGCTGGCGTAGCTCTCGCCCGGAGCGAGCCTCACCTCGCCCGGGAGCAGCAGCTCGCCGCCGCCGAGCGTGGTGCCCACGGCAGCCGAGCGCTCCAGGCGCAGCACGGAGTTGCCGCTCCAGGCGACGTGCACGGCCAGCGCTTCGCCGTGGGTGAAGGAGAAGCCGGGGGTGCCGAGCACCAGCTGGGTCGGGGCGTCGAGCCCGGGACGGCCGACCCGTGCCTCGCGCAGCCACAGCCCGTCGGTCACCGGGTGCCGCTGAGGGCTCCGCTCACGCTCGTGGCGCCCGGTGAAGTCCAGCGCCTCGACCAGGTGGTCGGGGACCGGCAGGACCACCTCGAGCCCCTCGACGAGATAGCTGCCGGCACCGGTGTTGGTGACCGTGCTGCGGCCGCGGAGTGCGCCACCGGGCAGCGACTCCCACGCCATCGCCACGGCCAGTCCTGCGGCCTCGTCGACCGCGGTCACCCGCAGCGCCGAGTCGTCGGCATACCACGAGTCGACCGCGAACCTCGGCGTCCAGGAGGCCCCGGCCGTGAGTTGCCCGTCGTGGTGGGTGACCCGATGGCCGCGCAGGTGCGGCCGGGTGAACAGGCCGTGGGCGTGCTCTCCGAACAGCGGCAGCCCCGGTCCCCGGTCGACGCGGGGTGCCACGCCGCTCGGGTCGAGCGCGTCCTCGACCAGGCCGGTCCACCACACGCGCAGCGGCCCGTCGGGTGCGTCGGCGGGCGTGTCGACCTCGAGGCTGGTCCGAGCGGGACCGGCCGCGGGTGGGGGGAAAAGCACGTTCGCTCCTCGGAGGTGGGTCCGGCCGACGGACGGGGGCACGACAACGGCGTGGCGCCCGAGGCTCTCGCCCGGGCACCACGCCGGAGGTCGTCAGCCCTTGACGGCGCCCGCGGTCAGGCCGCGGACGAAGTAGCGCTGGAGCAACAGGAACACCAGCACCGGCGCGAACATCGAGATCAATGCCCCCGCTGTGATCAGATGCCATCCCCCACCCTGTTGGCCGACCAGGCTGTTCTGGAGCGCAACGGTGACCGGCGCCACGTCCCGGTCCGGCCCCAGCACGATCAGCGCCACCAGGAGGTCGTTCCAGACCCAGAGGAACTGGAAGATCGCAAACGAGGCGAGGGCCGGGACCGACATCGGCAGAACCAAACGGTAGAACGTCTGGAAATGGCTGGCACCGTCGATCTTTGCCGACTCGATGACGGTCTTCGGCAGGGTCGCCATGTAGTTCCGGAGTATATATATGGCCAGAGACATTCCGAACCCGACGTGGGCAAGCCAGGCTCGGGGGACTCCGGTGATGCCCAGAGCCTTGTAGAAGTTGAGGATGGGCACGAACGCCACGTAGTTGGGAATGACAAGCAGGCTGACAATGAGAAGGAACAGGAAGTTCCTGCCCGGGAACTCCATGAATGTAAAGGCATAGGCCGCGAACGCGGCGATAAGGATTGGGATGAACGTCGCGGGAAGCGTGATAGCGATGCTGTTCACCAAAGCCTGGCCCATGTGGGCCTGGTTGATCGCTGTGCTGTAGTTCTCAGTGGTGAAATTGCTCCACGTGCTCGGTCGGAACACAGCCACCCACCAGCCGCTGGTATCCACGTCATCAAGCGGGCGGAAGGACGTTACGACCAACCCGACCACAGGAATCGCCCAGGCGACACAGAGCAGGGCGACGACGATTCTGGTGAACCAGCCCGCGCCCGCCGAGTTGCCTGAGCCTCGCCCGGCGACCTTGCCCTTGCGCTTCTTACCGGATGCCAAAGGGGATGCGGTCGTTGCGGTCACGATGCCGCCTCCTCTGCCCGGAAGTGTCGGACTTGATAGAACATGATCGGCAGGACGGCCAAGAGAAGCATCACTACGATGGCTGACATCTTGCCCTGGTCGTTGAATTTGTACTGTTTGAAGAACTCGCTAGCGATGACGCCCGTCTTGAAGTTCCCTCCGGTCGTTCCATAGACGACGTCGAAGGTCTTCATAACGCCGATCGTCACCGTGATGAAGACGGTGACAATCGTTCCCCAGATTTGAGGTACGACGACCCGGCCGAAGATCTGGCGTTCGTTCGCCCCGTCGATGCGCGCGGCCTCGAGTGTGTCACCGGGGACGCCCTTGACCGCGGCTGACAGAAGCACCATGGAGAACCCGATCTGGGCCCACAGCAGGATCACCATCAGGGCGAAGCTGTTGAAGTGGAAGTCGAACTTCGTCAGCCAAGGGATTGGATCGAAACCCAACGCGGTGACGATGGCATTGAGGAGTCCAATCTGGGCCTTGCCTGTTTCAGGAGCCCGATAGTCGTACATGAACTCCCAGGTCTTGGCTGACGCGATCAGGCTGATCGCCATGGGAAGGAAGATCACCGTCTTGCTCAGTTTCTCGCCTGACGGGCTGAGTCGGTCAGCAAGCACCGCGACCGCCAGGCCGATCGCCACCGTGAAGGTGGGGACGAAGACGATCCAAAGCACGGTGTTGAACAGGGGGTCTCGGAAGGCGGGCGTACTGAGCAGGCTGGTGAAGTTGTCGAACCCGACCCAATTCTCGTGGAATCGATCCATGAAAGAATAGACGAGGGTGAGCACCGTCGGATAGATGAGGTAGATGGTGATCGCCGCATAGGCGGGAAGGATGTAAAGGTACGGCTTCAGCCGTCCCTCCCAGTCACCCGGCAGGAGTTCGGCGAGTTTGTTGAGCACCCAGAAGACCGCCAATGCTGAGGCGATTCCGAAGGCCACCCAGAGGAATGCAGTGAGGATTTGGGTCAGCATGGTGTGTGGTTCCGATCCTTCCTGGGCCACGCTCCGCGCTCGGAACGTCGTGATTCAGGACACGTTCTGTGTCTACCCGACCTGCCGCCTGTTGACTAGGGCGACGTCTCAGGAACTGGCCGGCGACGCCTCAACTCGGACATACGTGCTGTCCGGGGGGCGGGCCGCGGTGAGCCAGGGACTCGCTGTCCCGGGATGCGTCCCGCCACGTGCTGCGCCGGTCCCCGCCGAAGCGGGGACCGGCGCGACTGGTCAGCTAGCTGGGCCAACTCGCGTCGATGTTGGCGAGGGCGGTGTCGAGGTCCTCCTGCTCGGAGATCCACGCCGTCATGTCGGTCCAGAACGTCCCGGCACCAACGACGCCGGGCATCTGGTCGGAGCCATCGAACAGGAACGCCGACGAACTGTATGCGATGTCGGCGATCGACTTCGTCAACTCTGTCGGGTACAGGCTCGTGTCAAAGTCCTTGTGGGGGCTGAGGAACGAGCTGTTCGGGGCGGCCTCGGTGCCGGCGTCGGTCTCGGACAGCCAGGCGACGACCTTCTTGGCAGAGTCGGTGTCGTTCAGCAGCGTCACCATGTCGCCACCGCCGAGCACCGGGTTGTCACCGCCAGCCTCGGCCGGCGGGAGTCCCCAGACGGCGAAGTTGGCGTCAACGTCGGCCACTGCCTCGGACGGCATGAAGTCCGGGCTGACGATGAAGGAGCCCTGCTTGAGCATCCAGCAGCCGGGTCCGCCCTTGTCGAACAAGGGCTTGCCGGCGTCGCCGAACGACGTCGCGGCGATCGCAGTACGACCACCGGCGACGTTGCCCTCGGTGAGCAGGAGCTTGTCCATCTCATCGGCCGCCTGTCGAACGAGGTCGGAGTCGAAGGGGATCTCGTGGCTGACCCACTGGTTGTATTCGTCGACGCTGCCGTAGCGCATCACGAGGTCCTCGATCCAGTCGGTGGCCGGCCATCCGGTCGCCCCGCCAGACTCGATGCCGAAGCACCAGGGCACTCCGCCGTCGGCCTTGATCTGGTCCGTCAGCTCTTCCAGCGCGCCCAGCGAATCCGGGACCTGGTACCCAGCCTTCTCCCATTCCGGCTTGTTCACGAACACCAGGCTCTTGACGTTCATGCTCACGAGCAGGCCGTAGAGTTGGCCGTCGATCGTCCCGGCATCCAGCGTGCCTGGGACCATGCTGCCCTCGAGCGCCGCCATGTCGATCACGTCGTCGAGCGGCTTCGCCGCCCCTTGGTCAACCATGTCCTTCACGACACCGGGCTGCGGGATCAGCGCGATGTCCGGCGTCTCGCCGGACTGGATCTTGGTCATGATCAGGCTGTTGATGTCATCGACCTTTTGCCAGTCGATGGTGATGCCCTCGGCCGTAGCCTTTCCTTCGAGCACCTTTTGCAGGCCGTCCTGGACCGGCTGGTCGATCGAGCTCCAGATCGTGACGGTCTTGCTGTCACTGCTCGAGCTGTCGCCGCTGTCGCCACCGCCACAGCCGGCCAGGGCGAGCGCGGCGACCGCGATTGCGGCCACGCCCTTGATTTTTGTGTGACGTCGCACAGGGGTACGCATCGATGGGTCTCCTCGTGTAGAACCGGCACTTCCGAATCGAAGAAATCGACGGCATAGTGATCGGGATCACTTGCTGAATCGAATCAGCAGTGATCTTGGTCGCACTGCCCCTAGGCTGTCAAGCAACGAAATGGACACGACCGAGGGCCGGACGTCGAAACGGAGGTGGGACGTGGAGGTCAAGCGGAAGCCGACGTTGACCGACGTGGCGCTGAAGGCCGGGGTGTCACCGACGACCGCGTCGTACATCCTGAACGGGCGGTCCGTGGAGATGCGCATCTCTACGGAGGCGCAGCAGCGTGTGCGGCAGGCCGCGACTGACCTCGCATACCGGCCCAACCGCAGCGCCCGCACCTTGCGGACCGCCAAGACGTCCACCATTGGCTTGATCTCCGACCATGTCGCGAGCGGTCAGTTCGCGTCGCAGATGTTGACTGGAGCCAGTGCGGCCGCCCGTGAGACCAATCATCTCTTGGTCATCGGGGAGACGGAGGGCGACGTGGACCTCGAGGCGCAGCTGATCGAGGAGATGATCGACCGTCAGGTCGACGGCCTCGTCTATGCCACCCTGGTGGCTCGTTCGATCACGGCGCCGGACAAGTTGACCGGTCAGAACGTCGTCCTTCTCAACTGCTTCGACCCGCTCAGCCGGCTCCCAGCAGTGCTGCCCGACGAGGTGGCGGGCGGTCGAGCTGCCGCGCAAGCGGTCCTCGCCGCCGGGGCTGATCGCGTCGCAGTGGTCGGATTCGACCCCGACGCGACCGCGGTGGCTGGGCCCCGGCGCCTGCAAGGGATCCGCGATGAGTTGGCGACGGCCGGACTTCCTCCGCCCGAGACGATCGAGTGCGACTGGGACGTTCACGCGGCGCATGCGGCGGTCCGGGACTGGTTGCGGGGCGGAGGGAACGCCGCGGGGTTGGTCTGCCTCAACGACCGCATCGCCATGGGCGCCTACCAGGCGCTCGCCGAGTGTGGTCTGCGGGTGCCTGACGAGGTCCTGGTCGTCTCGTTCGACGGCTCCGACCTGGCCACGTGGCTCAGCCCCCCAGTGACATCGATCGCGTTACCGCTAACTGCGCTGGGCGCGACTGCCGTTCGCTTGCTGACGGGAGCGGTGGCGGCGTCCACTCATCCGGTCTTGGTTCCGATGCCGATCCGCGTCGGTGGGTCCCTGTCCCGCGACTAAGCGGGCGCACCGCCAGACACGTGCGCAGCTCTGGCCGGGGGTGCCGTCCCACGGACGCGCGTCGACAGGTGAGCAGCGAGCGGCTAGCGTGACGCGGGTCACTTCACAACGGATCGTCCGGCACGTACCTGCCGGTGAAGGGAGTCACCTGTCATGGCAACTGTGACCTTCGAGAAGGCGCAACGCTGGTATCCGGGGGCCGACAAGCCCGCCGTACCCGGCATCGACCTCGAGATCGGCGACGGCGAGTTCATGGTTCTCGTCGGCCCGTCCGGCTGCGGGAAGTCGACCACCCTCCGGATGCTCGCCGGGCTGGAGGAGGTGAACGACGGCAAGATCTTCATCGGCGATCGCGACGTCACGCACGTCCCCCCGAAGAACCGCGACATCGCGATGGTGTTCCAGAACTACGCGCTCTACCCGCACATGACGGTCGCCGACAACATGGCGTTCGCGCTCAAGATGGCGAAGGTGCCCGCGGACGAGCGCAAGAAGCGCGTCGACGAGGCCGCCAAGATCCTCGGGCTCACCGAGTACCTCGAGCGCAAGCCCAAGGCGTTGTCCGGCGGTCAACGCCAGCGGGTGGCGATGGGCCGAGCGATCGTCCGGAGCCCCCAGGTCTTCTGCATGGACGAGCCACTGTCCAACCTGGACGCGAAGATGCGCGTGCAGACCCGCACCGACATCGCGAAGCTCCAGTCCGACCTGGGCGTCACCACCGTCTATGTGACCCACGACCAGGTCGAGGCGATGACGATGGGTGACCGCGTCGCGGTGATGAAGGACGGCATCCTGATGCAGGTGGACTCCCCGTTGGGGCTCTACAACCGGCCCAACAACCTGTTCGTGGCCGGCTTCATCGGCTCACCGCAGATGAACCTGATGGAGGCGGTCGCCAAGGATGGCAAGGCCTCCATCGGCGGGTACGCCGTGCCGGTCGACCCCACCGCGTCGCANNGCGAGGGCCTGCCGATCCAGGTGACCGTGGTCGAAGAGCTGGGAGCGGACTCCTACGTCTACGGCACCTCCGACGTCGCCGGCACGCCGGGCAACGTGATCGTGCGGGTCGGCGCCAAGAACCACGTCGGCAAGGGTGACACCATCCACGTCACCACCGATCCCGCCCACGTGCACGTGTTCGACACCGACACCGGCGCCCGCCTCTCCGACTGAGGTCGACCCCGGCAGACCTTCGCGCTGACCCGGCAGAAGTTCGGGTTGACCCGGCGGAAGTTCGGGTTGACCCGGCGGAAGTTCGGGTTGACCCGGCGGAAGCTCGCGTTGCCCCGGCAGCAGCTCCTCGAGCGGCTGCCGGGTCAGCGGTCCGCGGTACGCCGGATCGCGTCGGCGAAGTCGTCGTAGAGCGCCCGCGGCAGGTCGTGCCCCATGCCGGGAACGACCAGCAGCTCGGCCCCCGGTATGGCCGCCGCCGAGGCGCGGCCGCCGGAGAGGTGGACCATGATGTCCTGGTCGCCGTGCACGACCAGCGCCGGCATCGTCAGGTTGCGCAGCCCCGGACCACGGTCGGGCTGGGCCAGGATCGCCAGCATCTGGCGCATCACGCCGTTGGCGGAGAAGCCGCGGTCCCACGTCTCCTCCGCGCGGCGCAGCACCTCGGCGTGCTCCTGCGGGTAGCCGGGTGACCCGATCAGCCGCCACAGCCGCGCCGAGGTCTCGGCGTACGCCGCCCGGCCGGGGCCGCGTGGCGCGATCAGGATCGGCAGCAACTTGGGGTGCTGCCATCCGACCGTGCGCCGTCCGGTGGTGGACATGATGCTGGTCAGCGACAGCACACGCGCCGGACGCGCGATCGCCATCGTCTGGACGATCATGCCTCCCATCGAGACGCCGACGACGTGCGCGGCGGGCAGCCCCAGGTGGTCCAGCAGGCCGAACGCGTCGTCGGCCATCGCGGCCAACGTGTAGGGCGGCCGGCCGCCCCGGCCGGCGAACGAGCGCAGCAGCTCGCTGCGGCGGACCCGGCCGCCCAGCTTCGTCGACCGACCGGTGTCGCGGTTGTCGTAGCGGATGACGTAGAACCCGCGCCGAGCCAGGCCAGCGCACAGCTCGGGATCCCACCAGGTCATCGGCCCGCCGAGGCCCATCACCAGGAGCAGGGGATCCGCGCTGGGTTCGCCGAACGTCTGGTAGCACAGCTCGACGCCCGCGCTCACCGGGGCGAAGAGCTCCTCGGACACGGGCACGGCCGCAGCGCCACTGGTGTGAACCATGGCACCAGTCAACCCTGTCCGCGGCACGAATCGGCACTGGATGTGGCGATCTGCACAGGATTCCGTCGTCACAGGCGTACCGTCGGTGCGCATGACCGCGGTGTCGGTGACGAGGGCGGCGCCCTTCCTCAGGCCGGACGGCTTCGTCCGGCCCCCCGTGACAGCCCTCCTGCGGGAGATGAGCGTCCTGGGCGAGTCCGCGCGCTACGCCGCCGGCTACGGGCGCCGCGCGGAGAACACCCGTCGGCCGGCCCCCCGGGAGGCCGCGCCGGTGGTGCTCGTACCCGGCTTCTTCGCCGGCGACGTCACGCTGGCCCCGCTCGCACGCACGCTGAGGCACGAGGGCTTCCGCACCTACCGCTCCCGGATCGGGCTCAACGTCGGGTGCACGCTCGAGGCGGGCGAGCAGCTCGAGCAGCGGCTCGAGGGCGTGGTCCAACGACGTGGTGGGCCGGCGTACGTCGTGGGCCACAGTCTCGGCGGGATGCTCGCTCGCGGCTTGGCGGTACGCCGACCGGACCTGGTCGCCGGACTCGTCACGCTCGGCAGCCCGATGCTCGCCCCGGGCGCCCATCACGTGTCGCTGGCCGCCGGGGTCGACCTCCTGGTGCGGTTGAGCAGGGCCGGAGTGCCGGGGCTGATGGCCGAGGAGTGCGTGGCGGGAGAGTGCGCCCGGGAGAGCTTCGACGGCAGCCGGCTCCCGATCTCTGCGGACCTGGCGTTCACGGCGGTCTTCTCCCGCCGTGACGGCGTGGTCGACTGGCGCGCCTGCATCGATCCGCAGGCGCAGCGGGTCGAGGTCAGCGCCTCTCACCTGGGGATGGCGGTCGACCCGCGCGTGCACGCCGCGGTCCTCGCTGCCCTGCGCCCCTGAGGGCGGTGCTGCGGCGGCTCCCGTCGGTCAGTGCTCGTAGTCGACCGCGGCGTAGGACCGGAGCTTGCGCAGGTGGTGCTCGGAGGTGATCGAGCGGATCGTGCCGCTGCGGGATCGCATGACAAGCGAATGGGTCTGTGCCCCACCCGCGCGATAGCGGACCCCGCGCATCAGCTCCCCGTCGGTGATCCCCGTGGCCGCGAAGAAGCAGTCCTCGGCGGTGACCAGGTTGTCGGTGGTGAGGATGTGATAGGGGTCGAGGTCGTGGCCGGCGTCGATCGCGTGCTGGCGCTCGTCGTCGTCGCGGGGCCACAACCGGGCCTGGATCACGCCGCCGGTGCACTTCATCGCGCACGCCGCGATGATGCCCTCCGGCGTGCCGCCGATCCCGAGCAGCAGGTCGATGCCGGTGTCGGGCCGGGCGGCCATGATCGCTCCGGCCACGTCGCCGTCGACCATGAACTTGATCCGAGCGCCGGTCTGACGGATCTCCTCGACCAGGCCCTGGTGCCGTGGGCGGTCCAGCAGCACCACGGTGACGTCCTCCGGGCCGGAGCCCTTCGCCCGGGCAACGCGCCGGATGTTCTCGGCGACGGGGTAGCGGATGTCCACCTCGGCCGCGGCCTCCGGGCCGGTCACCAGCTTCTCCATGTAGAACACCGCGGACGGGTCGTACATCGAGCCGCGCGGAGCCACGGCAAGCACCGAGATGGCGTTGTTCATCCCCTTGGCGGTCAGCGTCGTGCCGTCGATCGGGTCGACCGCCACGTCGCACTCGGGTCCGCTGCCGTCGCCGACGCGCTCGCCGTTGTAGAGCATCGGGGCGTTGTCCTTCTCGCCCTCGCCGATCACCACGATGCCGTCCATCCCGATCGAGGAGATGGTGGCTCGCATCGCCTGCACGGCCACGTCGTCCGCGCCGTTCTTGTCGCCGCGGCCGACCCAACGGCCGGCGGCCATCGCCGCGGCCTCGGTCACCCGCACCAGCTCCATGGCGAGGTTGCGGTCGGGGGGCTCGGGGTGGGGGACGAGGTCGTCCGGCTGGCTCATGACCCGATGGTAGTCAGCCCGTGACACCATCGACTCCGTGACCCAGCAGACCGCACCGCCGCCGAGGGGCGCGGGCCGCTACCAGCGCTCGATGGCCGGTATGACGGGGGCCCTGATCGTCACGCTGCTGGCCATCGCTGCGTTCGTCGGGGTCCGGGCGATCAACCGGGATCCGCTCGAGGTCGAGCCCGAGGCGGTGGACTACCTCCCGGTCGTGGTCGAGGCGCAGCGGGTGGGCCTGTCGCCCGCCTACCCGCCGGAGCTGCCGCAGGGCTGGCTCGCCACCAGCGTCGAGCTGCGCCCGGGGGAGAGCCCGTCCTGGGCGCTGGGGATGCTCACCGCAGAGGAGGAGTTCGCGGGTCTTCGGCAGGGCGGCGACACCCTCGACGGCCTGGTCCGCACCTATGTCGATGAGGACGCGGTGGAGGGCGACGCCGCCGAGGTCGACGGCGCCCTGGGAGGCACCTGGCGCACGTTCAGCGACGCGGGGGGCGACCTTGCCTTCGCCACGGAGCTCGACGGCGAGCCGTTGCTGGTCTACGGCT
>CXWJ01035382.1_pt1 | contig 12056 bp, 11 predicted proteins | sample 590841 | NCBI WGS metagenome assembly CXWJ01 (sample SAMEA3498367, study PRJEB10139) | wastewater metagenome | biome: wastewater treatment plant; material: activated sludge | place: Austria | collected 2015-01-21 | reverse complement strand
GCCGCCGCTGTCGCGCAGCCAGGAGCCGATGGCGGCGCGGGAGGATTCGGAGCAGGCGGTTAGCAACGTAGCAACTATTAGAAAGAAAGCGAGTGACTTTTTCACGAGTATCCGTCCATTCAAGCGGTAATTGGCGTTACTTGGTACTCGATTCGGGATGGGATTTCCACGCGTTGGGAGGCATCGAGGATTTCGATGGCGACCAGGTTACCGTCGGTGTCGTAATCCAGAATCACGCCCGGCTTGTCTTCGTCGCTCTCCGTCACGACAGTCTCAGAAAATATGATGGACAATGTGTCGGTCGTGGGATCGAATATTACTTTCATTGCTACGCCTCAGCCAACAAGGCCGCCACCGCCCCATTCAATCCCGGCGGCCAGCGCGTCCCATGCTGATTCTCATCGTTCAGATAGACCAACGTCCGTTTCGGGTCGGGCTTAAACGTCTCCTCGTATTTGCTGAACCACTCGGACAGGTGGCTGCGCAACTCCTTTAGCTCGCGCTCCAGCGCCAGAACGGGCGGCGTCTGCTCTGGGAACATGGCCGCCACGTCGTGATTGTCGGCCCAATCCTGGATACGGGCGTTGATCCGGTGCATGCCCACGCGCGTATTTCCGCGCACGATGCGGAACAGGGCCATCTCCTCCTCGTTCAAGTGGTCGAACATCTTATAGAACAGATCGTCATACCCCTTGTTTGGCGGGATTTCCCCGGCATGGTTGGCGTGGATCAAATCATGCAGCCGGCCGCGTTGGGCATTATTGCGCAGATAGATCTCGCGCCCCTCATCCAGCAGTGCTTTGAAGGCCCTCACCTCGCTCAAGGCGGCGACCAGGCGCGGGTCGGCCGCCGGGCCAGGCCCAACCGCGGCCACGCGCACCGACGCCCAATCCACCGCCGGGCGCAACCGGACGCACTCGGCATAGAGAAGCTCCAGTTGGCCCTGCCGTTGGCAATAGGCCACCAGCTCCTCCACGCGCGCGCTGATCGTCGCCCCGGCAATATCCCCCTTGCGAATGCCCAACTCAAACATCAGGCTGTTGAGTTCCTCCGGATCGAAGTGATTCAGGATCAGGTTGCGCAGCTTAACCGGGTCGATCACGAGCAAGGCGAACACACTCCACTGGGGCCGGGTTACCTATCGGCCCTATGCCAAGTGTAGTTAGCCCACACGGGAATGTCAACGGGTAATGACGCATTCCGAATGACGAATGACGAATGACGAATGACGAATGACGAATGACGAATGACGAATGACGAATGANNATGCAGAAGCCACCCGCCACCCGCCACCCGCCACTCGCCACCCTACGGCGTCGGTCGCACCTGCACCCGCATCAGCCGGCCATTGCCGGGCATCGTGAGGACGCGAATCTTCGTGCCGGTATGGGGATGCTGCACGCTGCCAAATCCGGGCAGGGCCGGGTCCCAATACTGCTTGTTATCGTCAAAGACCGGGCTGACCCAGCGCGAGGGAATGCGATGGGCCTGGCCTTCGCTGTCGTGCAACACGATGGCGTCCGTCCGGCCCCGGCCGAACGTGGCATCGTAGGCCTGAACCGCCGGCGACCAATAACCGTTTTCATCAAAGGTCATCAATTGCGGCCGGGCGTCAATGGGCAGGATCAACCCCCTTCCCTGGTGAAAACTGACATTGTTATCCGTCTGCGAGCCGTCCCAATACCAGATGAGCAGGCCGTCCTGGTACGGGAACGAGCGGACGAGCGACGGGCTGATGAGGGTGTAGGGGCCGGTGCGCAACGCCTCGTCGAAGCCGCGATACTGGCGATATTCGGCCAGATAGGCGTGGAAGTACGTGAACGTTTCCTGACCCTTCACCGCGCGGAACCCGCCGGCCGGCTCGAACGTCCAACCGGCCTCGCTTTCCGCGCCATCGACGGGATAGCCGGTGACGGCGATCTCGTCAATGCGGAACGGCCCCTGCTGATCGGGGGTGGTGAAGAAATCCGTCCAGTGGCGGAAACCGATCAGCGTCGGCCCGGTGAAGGCGGACAGATCGGCCGTCAATTCGACCCACGCGCCGCCGGAATCGCCGGTGATGCCGTTGCCGAAGTTCTGGCCGTTGGGGTTGTCGCCGGTCGACAGGTTCGTCGCCACGTTCGTCCACGTCGCCCCGCCGTCGCTGGAGGCGATCAGATAGGCGTAATCCCAGTCCGGTTCGAGTAGGTAGTTCACGCGGGCGGTCAACTCGCTGCCCGCCGGCAGGTCAAACTCCCGGTACAGGCGATTATCGACGTTGTCGCCGTCATCGCTCATGTAGAAATATTCTCCGGCATAGGGCGCGCCGTTGTCGATGGTGATGACCTTATCGGGTAAATGCACCAGCAACGCCTGGGGATACTCACCAGCGGCGTTGGCCGGGCCGAGCCGGTGGTTGGATTGCGTGCCGGCGAAAGCCTCGGCGTAATCCAGCCAGCCGAGTTGCAGCTTCTCCCACGGCCCCAAACCGATCGGCTTCCCGCCGATGCCGTTCACCCCGTCGTGGCCCAGATGGCCCAGGCCCATTAGCGTCCAAAAGCCGGTGGAATTGCCGATGAAACCGGAATCGTAGAGCGGGGGCAAGCCCATATCGGTGGCGGTCAAATAGGCGATAGACCCCAACCCGCCATTCTCGGCCGTCATCATATAGTCGCCCACCCAGTAATTGGAAGCACCGATGCGCGCCCCGCCGGCCATGTTGAACGGCGGCCCCGCCGTCGGGTCGTCGTAGAAAGCATACCAGCCATGCCCGCTAATCCCCTCGCCGAAGCCGCTCGCGTCGTTGACCCCGGCGAAGATGGAATGGAAGCGATCGATATAGCCGTCCGGCTCGTCGAAATCGCCGTCGCCGTCGTAGTCGTAGCGATCCCAACCGTCGAATTGGGCCAGATAGCCATTGATGGCCGCCGCCGACAGGCCCGCCGCCTGCCGCCCAGCGTACCACGCATCGATTGAGTCCTGGACAAAGTCCCAGACGGTCGGGCAGACAATCGCGCCGCACAGATTCGACCCATATCGGGCCGCGTTGAAGGGAACCCGTTCCCAGCCGGCCACGTCACCCGCCAGGGCGAAACGACCGGAGGACTGCTCCAGGTAATAGTTGCGCAACGACAGCGCGCCGGGCGCATCCGAGAATAGAAGGGCCTCATAATAGGCCGGGTTGAAATTGGCGCGCCAGATGGTCGTATTATCGACGGCGCGGTCTGGTTCGGGGATCTGGTTGTGGCGTGGGCCGGGCGCGCCGCCATAATCGGGGGCAGCCGTATTGCCGAACTCGGCCGCCAGCGCCCAGACCATGCCGGGGCCATCGACAGTCAGTTCCACAAATTCGCCCGGGGCCGCCTGATAGACCGCGCCGCGCGCGCGCTGCTCCACGGCCCGCAGGCGCAACGCCGCGCGCCGGGCGGCTAGAGGATTGGGTAAGCGATCGACTTGACCTGCTGGTCTGGCCGGCGCACCGCCCCGCGGTTGGGGCGCGCCGCCGCCCACGGCAACGGCTGATAGACTCAATGTGAGCGCCATTGTCGCGAGGAACACGAGTAACAATCTGCGGTGCATTTCCTATTTCTCCACGGCTCCCCGCGTCGAAACCCGTTAGATGATGAGAGAAACCGACTAGAACAGTGTGATCACCATAAACCGTTGCCTCCTGATCGTGGTGGCGGGCTACCGGGCAACGAACGGCCGTTCGCTAAACCGGCGCGCCCGCTAAATCCCTGTTATGCAATTGTAAGCGCTATTCCTTAGGCGAACCGGCCGTTGCGCATGACGTGGATGCTGATGTTGGGCCACTAACAATAGGCCGTGGCACTTCCCATTGAGTGGTTACACTATACAAAATCCCGATGTGAATAGCAAGAGGGGAGGGAAAATTAGGAATGACGAATGACGAATGACGAATGACGAATGCAGAAGCCACCACGCTCACCTCTCTTCATTCGTCATTCGTCATTCGTAATTCGTAATTTCCTACGCGTTCACAATCTCCCCCCCATTCGGATGAATCACCTGCCCGGTGATATAGGACGAATCGCTCGACGCCAGAAAGACGTAGGCCGGGGCCACTTCTTCCGGCTGGCCGGGGCGGGCCATGGGCGTGTCGGCCCCGAACTCGTCCACCTTGCCGGCCTTGAACGTGCTGGGGATGAGCGGCGTCCAGATGGGGCCGGGGGCCACGCCGTTGACGCGGATGCCCGTGCCGCGCTGGGCCAGTTGGATGCCCAGCGAGCGGGTGAAGGCGACGATGGCCCCCTTGGTGGCCGAATAATCAACCAGATGGGGGCTGCCCCGGTAGGCCGTCACCGAAGTGGTGTTGATGATCGTGTCCCCCTGCCCCAGATGCGGCAGCGCGGCGTGGGTCAGGTAGAAGTAGGCGTGGATGTTGGTGCGAAACGTCTTCTCCCACTGCTCGGCGGTGATGTCCTCGAAGCGCTCCTGCGGGTGTTGCTCGGCGGCGTTGTTCACCAGCACGTTCAGGCCGCCCAATTCGCGCACGGTGCGGGCCACGGCCTGGCGGCAAAAGGTCGCGTCGCCGGCGTCGCCGTCCATCAGGATGCAGCGCCGCCCCTCGGCCTTCACCAGCCGTTGCGTCTCCTGGGCGTCCTCGTGCTCGTTCAGATAGACGATGGCAATATCGGCCCCCTCGCGGGCGAAGAGCACGGCCACGGCCCGGCCGATGCCGCTATCGCCGCCGGTAATCAGGGCCACTTTGCCGGCCAGCTTGTCGGCCGGGCGGTAGTCGGGCGCTGCGAACCGCGGCCGGGGCGTCATGCGCGTCTCGCGGCCGGGCTGCGTCCGTTGGGTCTGGGGGGGAATGTCCTGGGGGGTCGGTTGTTTCTTGCTCATGCCCCCAAAATAATTAATTGCCCGGCGCTTGTCTAGGATCATTTAGCCGGTTTAACGTTGAAATCGTAGGTGGAACTTCCAGTTCCACTCGCCGGGCCAAGGGTGGAGCTGGAAGCTCCACCTACAACAAAAAAGGGGCGGGTTATTCACCCGCCCCCAATTGGCTAACGATATGAGGTAAGTGGGGCGGGTTGCCAACCCGCCCTACAGGTGATTAGCGGATATCAATCGACATGAACGCGCCGGTATGGCTGACGCCCTGGATGCGCACGCGCGTGTTGGTGTGCGGGTTCATCACGCCGGCGGTCGGCGTTTCCGGGTTCCAGTATTGGATGTTGTCGTTGAACAGGCGCACCGGGCGCTGGCTGCGATGGATCGAAGGCATGCTGTTGCGGTGCAGCGTGAGGGCATCCGTCCGCCAGATGCCGAAGGTGGAGTCATAGGACTGCACGCGCGGCCGCCACGGCACGCCGTCGGCGCGGTACATCGTCGCCGGGTGGGCGTCGATGGGCAGGATCAAGCCCTCGCCGGGGTGCTGGCTGGTGTTGTTATCGGACTGCGAGCCGTCCCAGTAGCTGATGAGCAGGCCGTCCTGATAGGAGAAGCGCTCCACCCAGTTCTGCAGGTTGGGGTCGTCCAGGAAGCCGAAGTTGTACGGGCCGGTGCGCAGCGCGTCGTCGAAGCCCCAGTACTGGCGATACTCCAGCACGTAGGCGTTGAAGTAGAACGACGTCGACGAGCCGGTCGTCACGTGGAAGCCGCCCTCGGGGTCGAACGTCCAGCCCATGTCGCTCTCGGCGCCATCGACGGGCGAACCGGTGTTGGCGATCTCGTCGATCATGAAGCCCGGCTCGGCCACCGCGCCGTCGGTCCAATAGCGGAAGCCCACCAGCGTCGGGCCGGTGTAGGCCGACAGATCGGCGGTCAACTCGACCCACGCGCCGCCGGAATCGCCGGTGATGCCGTTGCCGAAGTTCTGGCCGTTGGGGTCGTCGTCGGTCGACAGGTTGGTCTCGATGTGGTGCCAGGTTGCGCCGCCGTCATCGGAGACGATCACGTAGGCGTAGTCCCAATCCAGTTCGATCTGGTAGCGCACCTGAGCCGTCAGCATGGCCCCGGCCGGCAGATCGAACTCGCGGTACATCAAGTGATCGAGGTCGTCGCCCGAACCGCTGTAGTAGAAGTTCTCCCCGGCATACGGGTCGCCCAGGTCGAGGTCAACCTGCTTGTCGGGCAGCACGATGAAGGCGCCCTGGGCGCGATTGGTGGTCGTCTCGGCCGGGCCGAGGATCATGCGCGTGCGCTCGCCGGCGAAGGCCACGTCGTAGTCGAGCCAGCCCAACTGGAACTTCTCCCAGTTGCCCATATGGGTCGGCTTGCGGCCGATGTCGACCGTGCCGTCGTTGCCGTAGGAACCCTGCGACATCAGCGTCCAGAAGCCGGTCGAATTCTCGCCGCCGGCCGTGTCATACAGGTCGGGCAGGCCCAGGTCGTGGGCGAATTCATGGGCAAACACGCCCACGCCGCCGTTCTCCGGCTCGATGGTGTAGTCGCCAATCCAGTAGTCGGAATCGCCGATCTGCAGGCCGCCCAGCATGTTGAACGACGGGCCGGCCGAACCGATCAGATTGAAGAAGGCATACCAGCGATGGCTCCAGATGGCATCCTCGCCGAACGCGCCGCCGCCGGTTTCCTCGCCCTCGCCGGCATGAACCGACTGGAAGTGGTCGATATAGCCGTCCGGCTCGTCGAAGTTGCCGTTGCCGTTGAAGTCGTAGCGGTCCCACACGTCAAAGGTGGCCAGATAGGCGTTGATTTCGGCCGCCGACATGCCGCTGTCGCGCATGTTGTCGTACCACTCGTTCACCGAATCCTCAACGAAGTACCACACCGTGGAGCAGACGTTGCTGCCGCAGGCATTGTTGCCGTAGCGCGCCGTGTTATAGCGCACGCGCCCCCAGTCGGAGACGTCGCCGTTCACGGCGTAGCGGTTGGACGACTGCTCGATGTAGTAATTGCGCATCGAGATGGCGCCCGGTTCTTCGGAGAACAGGGTGTCGAGATAGTAGTCGCGGTTGAAATCCGGTTCCCAGATCGTGGTGTTATCGACGCTGCGATCCGGTTCGGGGATCTGGTTGTGGCGCGGGCCATTGGCGCCGCCGTAGCTGGGATGGACGCGATTGCCGAACTCGCCCAGGATGGTCAGGATGGAATCCTCGTCCTCGCGTTCCAGTTCAACGAAGACGTTGGGGCCGAGCTGCACCACGCCCGCCGGGGTGGCGGTGCGCAATACCTGTTGCAGGGCCATCTGGCGCTGCCCGTTCTGCTGCTTGCCCAGCGGGTGGGCCAGGTTGTCGCCGTCGCCGCCGCGCAGCGCCCGGTCTTCGGCCAACAAGTCGTCGCCCTGACCCAACGCCAGGGACGTCAGGCTGAGCATCATCACGAGGGCCAGCAATAAAACCGCAAAATGCTTGCGATGCATAGTTTTTCCTCTATTGGTTCTACTCGATCAATGGATGGCGCGGAGAATCTTTCTCCGCAGGCTTGTTCTGTTTCGTAGGAAATCAGGTTATCAATCCGGCAATAGCCACCTCCGTTCGATGAAGTGTATGGAATAAACACCAGCAAAACGCGGTTGCGGCATGGCCGGGATGATGGGGAAGCGCCGCCGCGGCCACAACATGTGAACCGGGCGAACCGATCATCCATCAATCCGGCTGTTGCAACAGGCAACCGCCAGCAGTAGCGCCAACCCACTCGCTCGGTTAAGCACTTCTGTCACAATGGCGCGCCCCGACTCCAGGGCGTTTGACGGACGATCCCAATCGGCTCCTACCCACAATCCGGCAGCACGGAACTAGGATAGTGTAATGAATCGGCGGGCAATCGTCAATAGGTGAGGCGAAGGAATTCGCCGAATCGTTCAGACCTGACAGGTGGGCGGCCATGTCTATATCGGCTGGAATAACTATCTTGGCCGCCCACCTGTCAGGTCTAGGGAATTGCTTCCACCAACCACTCCTCCACGTGCTCGACGCTTTCGCCCGGCGACAGCCGCACCAACGGCCCCAGCGTCTCCAATTCAATGTGGTTGCCGCTGGTATAGACCTCGGCGTTGCAGCCGAAATCGACGTGCGGCCGGTCGGCCTGCGGCGTCCAGCGCTTGGTGAAGGTCAGGCCGCCGGTGCGATAGGCCAGCCACCCGGCGCGGTTCAGATAGCCCAGCTTGAAGGGTTGGGCGATGGGCCGGGCGTCGATAGCGATGGCCGCCTCGCCCGGCCGGAAGCGCGGGTCGTCCCAGCGGCTATAGGGCCACAGGGCGATCAGCCGGTTGGGCAGCAGCCCCTCGTCGTCGATGGCCCCCGGCAGCGGCAGCATGGCCGTGCCCCCCGGCCGCAATTGGGTGATGGCCCACGGGGCCAGCTCGACCGGCCACAGCCCGACGTTGGTCAGGCGATGCACCAGCCGCGCCCCGGCCGCGTCTGGCATCAGCGTCACCGCGATTTCGCTGCGAATCCCGCTGCGCGCTTCCTCGCGGCTCAGGCTAACCCCATCGGGCAATTCGACTACACGCAATTCGCCCTCGTCGGGGATGTAGGTGCGGGCGGCCGTCTCCGGCGCGTGCCACAGCCTATGCCCACCCCACAGTCGGTAAGGGCCGTGGGGCGAATCCAGCGTGGCCTCGGGCGTCTCGGCCAGGAGGTTCTCGCCCGTGGCCGTGGGGATCAGGCGGACGATACGCGGCCCGGCGTCCAGCAGGTAGTCGATGATCAGGTGGTCGTTGTGTAGGCGGGCAGTGGGTTGGTGGTGGTAGTCAAGCATGAGATACGGTCGCAATCGCTATCGTGTTCGCTATCGCTATCGTGATCGCTATCGCAATCGGTCTTCGGTGGGAGACTAGGGTAGCCTACTTATCGGCCATCGGGTTAATAATGTCCAGGTCAGGCACCCAGGCGAAATCGGCCGTGTTACGAGTGACGAGCTTGCGGCGGTAGACGAGCGCCGTGGCGGCGATGAGGGCATCGGCCAGGCCCATCTTGCGCTGTTGGCGTAGAGCGATGGCCTTATCGAGGACGCGCTGATCAAGCGGCAAGATTTCGGTCGCGGCAAAAAACGCTTCAAAATAGATTTTCTCGTGCTCGGTTAGCTTATTGTGACCCAGCACTTCGACATAACTGATGGCCGAAACTGCGGGCGAATGTCGGGCAATCAGACGCCGCAACTTAGCACCGTTCGGCAACCCGGAATAAATGATGATGTTGCTATCCAGGATCATTCATCTTCCCGCCCATAGAGAGGCCGATCTTCCCGTATCTCCCTCTGCCAGACCAGTGGATCACCAAACGAGGTAGGGCCGCCCGTTTCCGCCAGACCTGCCAGAGCCGCGGCCATCGCTTCCCCTCTAGAGGGGTACGATCCCACTGGGTTTTCCAGCATGAGAACAACGACCTCTACGCCGCCATTATCCATCTCCGGTGGAGGTTCTTCCATCCATTCCAGTCGATTGCCCTTAAGCACCGCTCGATATGCATTCATCATGGATCACCTTTCATCTGGGGCATGTGCGTTGAAGTGTGATGGCTCTAGTATACAACAAGTGCCGCCCGATTGGTGTGGTCAATGAATGCCTACCGTACCAGACGAATCAACACCACCACACTAACCACCGCGGCGATAACGTGGAACAGGATGAGCACCAGGAAGGCCGCGGCCGTTCCGCCGGGGAACGGGAACATGGCCGGGTTCAGCGCCGCCAGCCACCCCCTCATTTCTCAAACGTCGCCGCATAATCCCGCACGTACTGCCGCAAGGTAATAGGCGGGCGGCCGAGCAGCCGCGCCACGTCGGGGCTGATGCCGGCGGCCAATCCCAACCGCGTGGTCAGATAGATGCCCAGCATCACGTTGACCATCCCGCCGGGGTAGCCGCGCCGGCGAAAGCGGCGGGCGAAGGCCAGCGGCGACGGATCGCTGTAGGTGATCGGCCGCCCCAGCTCCTCGGTCATGATCGCCGCCACCTCGCTGTAGCTCAGCGCCTCGCCGCCGGTCAGGTTATAGGCTTTGTGGGCGTGGCCCGGCTCGGTCAGCACGCGGGCGGCCACCGCGCCGATGTCGCGGGCGTCGATGAAGGCGGTGCGCCCCCCGCCGGCGGGCACGAAGATGTCGTCGGCCTCCACCAGATCGGCCCAGTGGGTCGTGTCCAGATTTTGCATGAAAAAGCCGCAGCGCAGCATCGTCCAGGCCACGCCCGACTGCCGCAGCAGCTTCTCGATTTTGGCGTGGGGGACGATGGGGTTGCGCTCGACGCCGATGAGGGACAGGAAGACGATATGGCTGATGCCGTGGCCGGCGGCGTAGTCGATGGCCGGCTGCATGTCGCGCCTCACGTTGCTGATGGCCGGCGGGCGCATGAGGAACAGGCGGTCGGCCCCGGCAAAGGCGGCGGGAAAGGTGGTGGGGTCGCGGAAGTCGAAGCGCACCGCCTCGGCCGCGCCGCCCGTCACCTGTGTCGCGTCGGCCGGACTGGAGACGGCCGCCCGCGCCGCCGCCCCGCGCGCGATCAACTCGCGCAACACCTCGCGCCCGACGTTGCCCGTCGCCCCGGTAACCAGAATGACCCCGCTCATTGATGCTCCTTACCTGACTACTGACCGCTGACCACAGACCACAGACCACTGACTACTACTCGCCACTCGCCACCCGCCACCCGCTACCCGCCACCCAACAACACCCCAATCTCCTCCGCCACAGCCAACAACGGTTGCGGGCTGCGCTCGCTACGGGCCAGGATGATGCCGCCCTCGATGGCGGCGATGATCAGCGCCGCCAGCCGGTCGGCCCGCGCCGGGCCATAGCCGGGCCGCAGTTTGGCGGCGAACAACGCCTGCCAGCCGCGATACTGGTCGCGGCAGGCCAGCCGCANNAGGCCAGCCGCAGCCGCTCGCTGGTGGAGGCCGCCTCCAGGGCCACGGCGGTGATTGGCCCGCCCTGCCGGTAGCCCGAGGCGGCCACGTGGCCGGCCAGGGCGCGGATGAAGCCCGTCACCGCCTCGGTCGCGTCGTCGCCCTCGGCCAGCGCCCGCTCGATGTGGCCGGCGATGCCCGCGCCCGACCGGGCAATGGCCTCGGCCGCCAGCCCTTCTTTGCCCTCCGGGAAGTAGTGGTAGAGCGACCCCTTGGGCGCGCCGCTCTCTTGAAGGATGCGGTTCAGCCCGGTGGCGTGGTAACCCTGCACCTCCAGCAGTTCGCAGGTGGTGGCGATGATTTCGTCACGTTTGGCAGTCATGGGGACATTATATAGACTGGTCTAGTAGGTGTCAAGAGGCAAGATACAGGACTTTTCAGTCGTCGGATTGATGGTTTTGGCGATAGTCTAGCCAAAGGCGATGACGGAAGATTGCTCGACAGGATTAACAGGATTAACAGGATTTGATCGCTTCAATCGACGATTCCAACCACTCCGAATCCAATCAATCCTGTAAATCATGTAAATTCAGTCAAATCCTCTGGGGTATGCGCGACAACTAAAAGCGCTGGGGCCACGAACCACCTACTTGACAAAGCCCTCACTCTCGTTAAAATTTAGACTAATCAAAATTTATCTTTTGCTAAGGCGAACTTTCAAACAGGGGTTTTCCTTAGCCCTGGACATCACCATGAGCGACAACCAAGGCTTTTCGCGGCGCGACTTCCTGCGCGTAGGCGGCTTCAGCCTGGCCGGGCTGGCCGGCCTGTTCGGCCTGCGCGGCCTGGAAGCGGCCGACGCCGATCAACCGCCCACCATCAACCACGACCATCATCCTTCCTCCCCCCTGCTCCCCAGCGCCCCTGCCCCCCAGCACGCCGTAGACCACGGCGGCATGGGCACCGTCGGCCAGGTCGACCACGCCGCCAACGGCTTCGACCCCCACGAGATATTGACCGATTTCGACTACGGCACGGTGACCGAAGAGGCCGGCCGCACCGTGCGCACCTGGCAGCTCTACGCCATCGACCGCGACTTCGAGATCGCGCCGGGGGTGCATTTTCCCGGCTGGGTCTATGGCAGCCCGACGGCCGCCGCCTCGCGCCGCGCCGGCCGGCTGATGGGCCAATGCCCCGGCCCCAGCCTGCGCTGCGTGGCCGGCGAGCGGCTGCGCGTCCACTTCGTGAATGCCGGCAGCCACCCCCACACCATCCACTTCCACGGCATCCATTCGGCGGTGATGGACGG
>CXWJ01017333.1_pt1 | contig 12061 bp, 8 predicted proteins | sample 590841 | NCBI WGS metagenome assembly CXWJ01 (sample SAMEA3498367, study PRJEB10139) | wastewater metagenome | biome: wastewater treatment plant; material: activated sludge | place: Austria | collected 2015-01-21 | reverse complement strand
TTCATACTGTGACTGCATTCTTGTATTGCGGACTCGGTGGTCGCCCGTTTTGGAACAGCGCACTGCTGGCGCCACGCTTCCTGGCCTCTGCATTCGTTAGCGGTCCTGCATTCATCATTCTTGTGATGCGAGTCTTGCGAGTTACAACGGGCTACACGGCCGCTGCGGGTCCGGCACGCACACTGATTCAAATCATCCGAGTTGCGATGACGATCAATTTGCTCATGCTTGTTAGCGAAATCTTCACTGTTCTGTATACCGGCAGCGTGCACGCCGCTCCGCTCAATTATTTGTACTTTGGCGACCACGGAAAAAACGGCTTGGTACCGTGGATCTGGGCAGCGATCGGTCTGAACCTAGTTGGTACGGCACTGTTTTTCACGCCCGCAGCTTTGGAGCGAAGTCACGTGCGAATTTTGGCTTGCCTGCTTGTGATTGCCGGGATCTGGATCGAGAAGGGCATGGGCTTGATTGTGCCAGGCTTTATCCCATCAACCCTCCACGAAATCGTCGAGTACTCACCGAGCCTACTTGAGTGGAAGGTCGTGGCTGGTATCTGGGGATTGGGACTAATTATCCTCACTTTGTCGCTTAAGCTCATTGTCAATGTTTTTACCGGCCGCATGCACACTGTCGAACCCGCCAGTTGATCTTCGTTGCGCGCGTTGATTGCTCGAANNTAGCGCCTTACGTCTTAGGCGCAGTTCTTTACGCGTCATTGAAATGATAGCGGGTTCGGCTGGGTCGAAGACACCGACCGAAGGAGGTTCATCTTTGGCTTCAGGTGCATCGGTACCTAATTTGGCGAGTTTCTCGGATTCGGCGCGGCGAGCGAGGGTGTTTTCATTTCGTGGAGGGAGGGAACTCATTCGTTCGTTAGAGATTTTTTTGCGTATGTAATTCAAGTGTCCACGGGAGTTGCATTCGACTATTGACCGGCATAAAAGTTAAATTCATGGGAGACCGGAATAACTCTCAAATAAGCAGTTTATCGGGGTGAGTTGCCGGTGAAAGTATTATTGTTCGCTCCCAATCAGGATGTCTCACGGAGACGCGGAGACACGGAGATGCATAAGAACAAGAAGGGCACGTCGATCTTCGATCGTGCGGCTGGTGGATCTCTGCCTGAGGGGAACGAAGCTTTTTAGATACCTGCTGAACTTCGGCGAGGCCTTGATGAAAGATGGCATGCCTCGGACCGTTCACGGTACATTGTGAATGACTCCCATCTCCGTGCCTCCGTGCCTTTGTGAGAACCAAAAAAAGAGCAAACTACGGGAAACCAGAATAGTCCGGTTGGCTCGCCTGTCTCGGCAACATCAACTCATGGCTGCATCATTCGAACGGTTCGCCCCAAACAAAATATCTCACGGAGACACCGAGTCACGGAGATGCATGAGAACGAGATTGGCAGGTTGATCTTCGATCGGATTTCGCTAGACCTTGACAGGTTGCCAGCAAGATTCGGATTAGCGCGGTCGCTATGATGTTGACTCCTATCGGCGAGCGATAAAATACGCGGGGCAAGATCTAGCGATGGCGGTGCGGGGTGTTGAGGCTGAATACATTGATTCAGAAACCAGAGTTGCGCGTTTCTAGTTTCACCATCGACTTGGTCCGGAATTGACTCATTCCCCAGAGCCGACGATTTGAGATACTTGTCAGGCGAAACAATGAATCCCACTCACAGGTTAAGATGTGACAAACGGTAAGAAGAAACAGTTCACAATCTTTATCTCAGCCGTGTCGACTGACTTCATGGAGGTGCGAACGGACATCGCAAGAGTGCTCGAATGCGCGGGCTATCATGCGATCTATCAGGAGTCGCATGAATTCCAGTACAAAGACGGTGACACGCTAGTGGATAAGCTCCGTGATTCCATTCTTCCATGTGACCTCGTTGTTCTTTTGATGGGTCCAAATAGTGGATCGTTTCCTCCCGCGCAGATGGGCGGTCCTTCAAGGCAATATTACCTGCCGAACGGATTCACACACGCAAGTTACACTCAATGGGAAGCATTCATTGCGCTGAAGCTCGGTAAGCAAATTGCCGTTTTTTGCAGTTCAACCACCGCCAAGGTTGAGCAAATTGAGGATTTATGCCAGAGGCGATTTGTCAGCCACCTCATAGACCTAAACAAGATCCGTTTGCGCTTTGAGACGCCCGCCGATATTCCGGCGCGTGTCAAGAGCTGGGTGGACCGCCAATGGGAAGACCGCCATGGAATCGACCTACATGGCCCGATTTTTGATCACGTTCGTGATCTTAGGCATCTTGCAATGAACCGCCTCCAGGGCTTTGCCAGCGAGGTTGTGGATGACCCGATGTCCGTTGCCTTGGCCGACTTCGATACGATGCGCAATGAGTTCGTAGAGCCATGTATAGCCCAACGTGACAAAAGTCGTGTCGCCGTGATACCGCACGTATTGCGTGAAATTGAGCGGCTTCCCCGAAGAAATAGCAAGCCTGACAACCTATTGGTGGTCGCCGCAGCCGGCCAAGGCAAAACCACGACTGTTCAACTTTTATTGGCGGAGATGTCCATCGCGGTATCCGTAATGCATTGGAAGGTGGTACCGATCTTAGCCGACTGTGTCACATGGCAAAATCTATTCGCCGAAAAGAAAAACGCCACGGACGAAGAACTATTAAGCGCCTGGCTGGAGATCGCCATCCAACCGAAAGGTTCCCGCCGAACGTCCCCAGACCCAATCCTTAGGGCCATGGAGGTCGACAAGTATCGGTTCGCCATTGTGATCGACGGATTGGACGAGCTGGATCCCTCCGCGCGCGGTTCTACAGAGAAAATCGAGAGGTTATTCCGAATACTGGATGGTTTGCGACCGATTGTAATTTTCGCGACATCCCGACCTCGTGAAGAACTCGATTCGATTTCCGCAAGTTGGCAGCTTCGAAGAGTTGATCTCGCCGGTGCGGATTACGAGAAAGTGAAACTTCTGGCTGAGCGGCTGCTATCTAGAGGTTCAGAAAAAACAGAAATCCGCCGGCATTCACTCGATGATTTCATGAGGATATTCACCGACGACGCGGGTATAAAGTCGAAGTTGTTCTATCTCCGCCCATTGGCTCGGTACTTCCATGCTCATCCCGATGCATCCGAACACGTTTCACAATAGGACTTGATGCAATTCGAGCGAGATTCGGTCGTCGCGCGACTTCAAGTCGATCTTGAACGGCGCGTACGCCTTCCGGATCGCAGGTCAACAAAAGAAGATCTGCACCAGCTCTTACTCGAAGTTGCCCTTGAATCGGTCTCCCTAGATGACATCGATCAACCGGCAATCTTGACGCGAGAACGACTAAAGAGCTTGCCGACAGTAGAACATTTTCCGCGAATTGTCGAAATGATCGATGAACACCAAGACACGGTGGTAGAGCGACTCCTTCAAATCCTCATTTACCAGGCTCAAGAAGAAACTGAGTACTATCGTCTCCCGCACAATGAGTACCGCGATTTCTTGTTGGCCGACGGCATCTTCCGTTGGTGTGAGGGGAAAAACGGGCCGTTAATTGACTCCCAACCAGCCTTCCAGTCACGACTTGTGACGACCTATCTACAACTCGAGAATGTCAGAAATTTATTTCTTCCTCAGATCATTGCAAAACGATTGGGAGTTAACCGCAGGCATTTCATCGACGATTTCGTAATGCGCATGAATGGCGCACTTCAGGAAACAAAGCCAGCAAATCGTACGGATAGCAGTGCCCATGCTGCAGCACTAAGCTTCCTGATGACGATCAATCCTCCTCGGAACATCCATGTCATCGCCAAGGACAGAAACTTTCAACGAGCCTGGATCGAACGGAGCGAAGGACGCGTCCGTCTTCCTTTAGGGAAGGACTGCACCAATGCCATTTTCCGAGAGGCTCGACTGCCTTGCGCGGAATTGAGCGAGTGCAATTTTGATGGCGCCGACTTTGATAATGCCGATCTAACTGGAGCATCCTTATCGCGTTCAACCTTCCGTAAAGCTAACCTCCAAAATGTAGCTATGGGAAAATCGGGGACACGGGAAACGGTACTCAGGGGCGGTGACTTTGCAGGTTCGAATTGGTTTAACTATAGATTCCAAGGCATTAGAGGGTACTTCCACTTCTGGGATCTTGAGATCCTCAACAGTCGATTTGTCTTAGCGGCCGGCTCTCGCGGTCAGATCCTCATGTTCGATCTAACGGAAGCGAAACTAGTTCCGCAGCAGCTTTTGACAACACATGACAACAACGAAATCATGGATATCAGCCGGCACCCCATTGAACATGACGTCATCGTGACAACCTGCCGTGATCGGACCATTCGCTTATTTAGGATAACTATGTTTCCCCAGCCTCTTTTAACGCAAATTGCGCATTTGTCTGGATTATTTCAGGAAGACTATCCTCGCCGCGCGCAGTTCAGCAAAAGCGGAAACTGGCTCGCGATAATTGCCCGCGATTCTCAAGTCAAGTTTGTGCCGGTCGGCGAGGGATTCCGCATAGATCCTGGCGAAGTGTCGGTTGGCCGTGTGCATACCGGCCCAGTAATGTGCGTTGCCGAAGAAATCGAAGAGCGCGTGAACCAGGCCGAAAAAAACTGGGATAGCTTCTATACCGGAGGATATGACGGGCGTATCGCTATGTGGCAGGACGGAGATACCCGTCGGCCCAAAGATATATGGGCGAAGCCGGTAGCGATTACGAATTCGCTTCGAGCCAAGGACGGCAGGACGGAAATCTATCGGGCTCTTGCGCCAAATGCTGAGAGAATGGGAATTTGGGCCGGAACAGAGATTGACGGATCGCTGCAGTTGATTGAGTTCAGCGGTCGATCGGCAAGCGTCGACATTGGCCTCTCGCATGTGTTCAACGAGGGGATTTTCTCACTTGCCGTTCATCCGGAGACCGGACAGATTGCTGTTGGCTTTGGGACTGGAAGAGTCCGGGTTTATCGCGTCATGAACCCTTCTCAGAAAGACCGGTATGACTGGAATCGTCCTGTTTTGGACATTGAAACCAACGGAGAAATTGTCAGGTCGCTTGTCTTTATAGAGAGCGGTAACGTAGTTCTTGCAGCCACGTGGGATGCCTGTCTTTATCGATTCGACTTGCGGGCTGGAAGGGAAACGGATCACTACGAATATCCGTCCGCAGGCTGGATGCCGGAAATAGACACAGACTGTTTTGATTTCGGAACGGAAGACGAGGCAGAGGCTCTGCTTAGAGACGTCCGAGGGGTTTCGCCCCGAATGAAGCAGTACCTTGTTCTTGTCGCTAAAGCGAAAGATCGTGAATGTCAAACGAGGTCTCGTACCTGAATCTGGCAGGCCGGAGGCTCCGATTTTGGAATCCGGACCATTTGTATCCGGTCAACCAATACCAATCGCTCGTCCTTGCGGCCTGTGCGGAAGTAGCAGCAGTGGCAATGGCGGCGCGACTCGGGCGGAGGGTAACTGATCTTTCGGCCTGGGAGCCATGCTGCGGCGGCGGNNCCTTAAAGGCTCTAGGGTTGGGGCATCTGAGTGCAACGGATATCAATGCGGATGCACTTAAGGCAATTGTTGCAAACGCACGCGCGAATGACCTGGAAATTGACGAAGTCTCACTTGGCGATCTCCTGAATGACGGAGGTTCTAGCCGTTTCGACATCATTGCCGTAAATCCCCCCTGCGGTGTCACCTTACTTTCCGACAATACGGACCGGGCAATACATGTCGCTGTGGATGGTGGTTCCGATGGGATGGACCTCACATTACGCCTGATTCAACAGGCTAGACTGCGCCTGACGCCGACCGGCTCGCTCATTCTGCTTGTCGTATCCAGCGGTAATATCTCCCGCTTGATTGACGGACTCAATGCCGAGTTTCCGCGATGCTGGCGTGTGATGCCGACAACCCCGGTTGCTGGGCCGTGGATGCTCCAATCTGATCCACGAGCGACTCGCGCGCAGGAGCCTGGCGAGTATCTACCGTTTCTCTGGTGCCGCCCCGATGGATGGCTATGGAGACTAAGTTGGGTCATTGAAGCAACCTGCGGTCGTAGCTTCGATCAAACGGGCAGCGCTGCTCCCGTGACGGCGCTACCGCTTCACCCATACGGCTATGCGGTTTCAAAGGACCCCGAACTTCGCGAAGCCATCTGCAGATTTAGCGCCGACAGATACTTGTTCGGTTAGATCATAAAGTACACGTCATGATTTGCGTTCTTAGGCGTGTGCCTCCACGAAGACTTCGTACATTTCTTCCGTAGGAGTCCATTCGGCGCGGGGCAACGCGAAAAAGGATTGCGGTTCGCTGTAAAATTCGGTTGCAGTCACACCCATGAACTGGAACCCTAACGCATACAATACCCGCTGGGATCGGTGGTTGTGGATGTCGGTGTATGCCACAACTCGCGCGGCGCCGATACGCTCAAATGCAAAACGCAGGCTCGCTCGGCCAACCTCTCTTGCCAAACCCTTTCCCCAACTTGATACACCGACGGCGTAGATCAGCTCGACGTCCCCCGTTTCCGGAAAAGGTTTCAACCCTCCGCGACCGATGAATTCTCCATTCCCTTTGAGCGTGATCGCCCAGGGGCCGTAGCCTGAGCTGTCCCAATAGCTGCCGTAGCGCTTAATGGATTTGTCCGATCGCTCAAACGGACCATCCTCACTCGAAGGCAGGAACATGGAGACGCGATGATCGCCGTAAATAATGCGTGCAAGCGATTCTATATCCGTGGACCTCAGAGGCCTTAATACAAGGCGTTCGGTAGTGACGATAAATCGCGACTTTTTTTCCCACATTGCTCAAATTCCGATGTCGCTGCCGCATTCACAGCGGTAGCTTGTCATCACCAATGTTTTACCAAAGCCGACCGAGAAATAATTGAAACACAAAAAACTCGTTTCCAACACTCCGTCCGCCAGGTTGTTTTGGTCCAAGAACCTCTCAGTTTGGCAAACTTCAAGAGAGGAGATCAATAGTGCGCCTTCATCATCTCTAACGACTGATCCGATCTTTCACAAGAACAGTTGTACCGTACGATTCGACGTATTGCTTTTCGCACGCCGCATGGCAAAAGCAAGCGACATCGACAATCGAACGGTGCACGGGGTGCGCAGTTATTGGCAGACTGCTGAATCCTATTCGACAGCGTCAGCGCGAGATGCCCCGAAGGCACTTCCTTTGGAAAGACAACAAAATCGGCCGGCTGCAAGACAAGTTCCCCTTGCTGACGCTGCCGGTTGCGAATGACACCACTTCGCTACGTGTCTTTTTTGGAAGGAGAGAATCTCGCGTCAGAACACTCGCTGCAAGAAGATCGCAGTTCCATCTCCACGCATCGGATGGGAGCCATGATGTCTTCCGTCAATGTATGGGCGCTCGAACAACAACAGGTTCTCTAAGCATTAGAGATGAAAACGATTCTTAGTCGACTGAGCGGACGAAGTATAGAGCACCGCAACTGCATTCACGATTTGTCAGAATCGTACAGTTGGGGTCATTCATATTTTTTTCCGCTTTGCTTGCCCTACCTACTCCAACGGTACTCCAGACTAACGCTGAACACCAGCCCTTGGCATTGGCAAATGCGCGTCAACAAAGATGAGTGGCGGCAATACATTTGAAGTGGATATTGCGGACCGCGCCGGCGGGGGCAACGCAGTGGTCAACGTCAATGGCGGCGTGGCAACGACGGGTGTCGGCACCTCTGAGCAGAGCGGCATTGTTAACCCAGGGAATAACGGCTTAAACAACGTCGGCGATCGTGTGTTGGCGGGTTTTCTGACCAGCCCGCTCGAGTTTGGATTCAACAACAACAGCGCCGGCGTTTGGAGGTGGCACGGCACCGGCCGCTCGACGCTACGCTGCATGATATACGTTTAACCCTACTCTTTGGGCAGAAGAGTGAGGGCCGGAAGCGCCGGCCCATCGCTCAGAAATGGATTCCGTTGGTCGGGCTCGATCCAAAACGCAGCGTGCATCGAATCTCGAATGGTCATCGCATCGACCTGACCGTTCAACTCGATAATTCTGAACGCAACGCTCGAATGAAAAAGGGCTAGATGCTGCGAACGGTTCCGCGACGGGATATTCGCGGTATGATTGCCATTGCTGAGAGCATCGGCACAAGGAATACGATTATTGACGGCCACCCCGATATGGCAGGATTTCAAAATGGAGATCAAACGAAGTGGTTCGCAACCATCGAAGATAGGTCCGGGAGAATGGTTCACCGGCTCGGTTCGCATCGACCCGTTGTTCCAGCCCAATGCGCCGGCCCGTGCCACCGGGGCCAGCGTTACGTTCGATCCCGGTGCCCGGACCGCGTGGCATACTCATCCGCTTGGCCAGACTCTGGTGGTGACATCGGGCGTTGGACGCGTACAGCGCTGGGGAGAACCCATCGAAGAGGTTTTCCCGGGAGATGTCATCTGGTTTCCTCCAGGGGAAAAGCATTGGCACGGCGCTTCGGAAAACTCCGCAATGACGCACATCGCTATCCAAGAACAGCTCGATGGCAAAACCGTCGACTGGTTGGAACATGTCAGCAGCGAACAATACCGCTCACATTTTTAGATTTATTCAATCCTGCGCAGTTAATGATCTTTGGCAAATGGTGGCGGGCTCAAAAATGCCGGGCTCCCGTAGGTCGCCCAGGTTCATTGGCCGCGCAGCGGTCAATAGAACTTCAAACGATCTTCGCTGCTACGCGTGCGGATCGTTGTCTACAGCGTTCCGCTTTGCGATTGGTGAAGATGTGCTCGAAACGCCTTTAATAGGCGACTGTCAAAGCGGTAGGGGTTCCACACAACGGCGATCGTGCGCGTCGGCTTTGGATTTGACAGGGAGCGATAAACTCGGCGACCACTTTCGTCGCGGCGGCGGGCCATCGCGGGAATCATGGAAACACCATGCGACAAAGATACCAATTCCTGTACCATCGACAACTGACTTGTTCGTTCGACGGCCACCGGCTGAAACGATCGCTGCCGGCAAAAGGATACAATGTTGTCGGACAGGCAATGTGCTTCGTCAAGGAGCACAAAAGGGAACGGTTCCACATCGCTCATACGAATTTTGGATTTGTCGGAGAGTGGATGATTCAGTGGCAGGACGAGCAATAACTCTTCAGTAAATAATTCTTCGACTTCCAAGTACTTTGCTGGCACTGGTAATGCGACGATCGCCAGGTCAATCTCTCCTTGTGTGCAACTCTTGATCAATACGTCGGTTGTATTCTCCTGCACAATAAGCGTTGCCTTTGGATATGCTGTCGAGAACTGCCGCAGGATCTCTGGCAGGAAGTAGGGTGCAATTGTGGGGATCGCAGCGACGCGAACGCGCCCGCTCTCGCCGTCGTCCGTGATCTCTGCTTTTGTGTCCTCAAGAAGCGCGAGCACTTGCTGCGCTCGGGCTTGAAGGAGCAGGCCGGCATCCGTGAGTGAAACAGAACGCGTTTTTCGTTCAAACACCGGTTGTCCGAGTTCTTCTTCCAACTTCTGTATGGAACGACTGAGCGCCGGTTGCGAAATCACCAGGTCCTCAGCGGCCCGCGTGAAATTGCCGCGCACTGCAACCTGCAGAAAATATCGCAATTGATCGAGTTCCACGAAAACGCTCCCAGAATAATAATGCACTGCATACATGGCGCATATCACAGAAATGCAGTGGATAAATCGCTTTCCTACGCAATATTGGTTCCAGCGCATTTGTAGCGTCAAGTGGGCCGCACTCAAAGATTTGCAGTCGCCAATCGGGTATATTGTCGGATGCCCAGACCCGCAGCTTGCTTAGCCTTCCGCGATTTCAAAGCTCCCTTCGATTATGCATCAAATGCATTGATGGTATCGAAAGAATGCATTGGGATAATCGTTCGAACTCGCCTATAACCTACCTAGCCGACGCGTAAGACCGCACAGCAAGCTTTGAATTCCGCAGTCACTCTTAGGAGAGATATATGACCGCAACGACTTACTTGTCTCGTTTCATAACGAGCTGCGCGGTGCTCTGCATCGCTTCGACCGTTTTCGCCCAAAACCGAACCCGACCCACCCAAGACGGTGGACAACCCCAAGGAGAAGAACAGATGGAGGTCAGCAGCAAATGCCCTGTGATTGGTGGAACAATGAAAGACGCGTCGGCTCGACCGACGGCGGCTGGGGGTATGTCCAACCGGGATTGGTGGCCGAATCAATTGAACCTGAATATTCTCCATCAGAATTCTCCGAGGGGAAATCCGATGGGAGAGAAATTTAACTATGCGGAGGAGTTCAAGACGCTCGACCTGAATGCCGTGAAGAAGGACCTCGTGGAACTCATGACGACGTCGCAAGACTGGTGGCCAGCAGACTACGGGCACTATGGTCCGTTGTTCATTCGGATGGCATGGCACAGTGCCGGTACGTATCGCGTCGCTGATGGTCGGGGTGGGGCAAGTTACGGCACTCAACGCTTTGCTCCTCTCAATAGCTGGCCTGACAACGCTAGTCTGGACAAGGCACGGAGATTGTTATGGCCGATCAAGCAGAAGTATGGTCGGAAGATTTCTTGGGCCGACTTGATGGTCTTGACGGGTAATTGCGCGCTCGAGTCGATGGGGTTTAAGACTATCGGCTTCGCGGGGGGTCGCGCGGACGTTTGGGAGCCACAGGAAGATATCTACTGGGGGCCAGAAAGCGAGTGGCTGGGGGACAAGCGTTATACCGGAGATCGGAGTCTTGAGAACCCACTGGGCGCGGTTCAAATGGGCCTGATCTACGTCAATCCGGAAGGGCCGAATGGCAAGCCAGATCCCGTGGCCGCAGCCCATGATATCCGGGAAACCTTTGAACGCATGGCGATGAACGATGAAGAGACTGTGGCCCTCATTGCGGGTGGACATACATTCGGAAAAGCTCACGGCGCTGCGAATCCGAAAGATTATGTTGGCCCGGAGCCCGAAGCAGCCAGTATCGAAGAACAAGGTTTTGGCTGGAAAAACACATTTGGAAAGGGCAATGCAGCCGCGACGATTACCAGCGGCCTGGAAGGGGCGTGGACAACGACCCCTACAAAGTGGTCAAACGACTACTTCGATCATCTGTTCAACTATGAATGGGAGTTAGGGAAGAGTCCTGCAGGTGCTTGGCAATGGACTCCTAAGGACGAAGCAGGCAAGGGAACGGTTCCGGATGCCCATGACAAATCAAAGTCGCATGCCCCAATTATGTTCACCACAGATCTTGCACTTCGGATGGACCCTGCGTATGCGAAGATTTCGAAGCGTTTCCACGAGAATCCCGAACAACTCGCAGACGCCTTTGCCAAAGCGTGGTACAAGCTAACCCATCGCGATATGGGGCCCGTCTCTCGCTGCCTTGGACCGTTGGTGCCAGAGCCTCAATTATGGCAAGACCCGGTTCCCGCAGTCGATCATGAACTGGTCGGAGAGCAGGAGATTCGTGCTCTCAAGGCGAAGATCCTCGGATCGGGGCTGTCCGTTTCTGAACTGGTTTCGACGGCATGGGCCTCGGCGTCCACCTTTCGCGGAACCGACAAACGAGGTGGTGCCAATGGAGCCCGCATTCGCCTAGCGCCACAGAAGGACTGGGAAGTCAACAACCCTGCAAACCTCGCGAAGGTCTTGCAAAAGTTCGAAACATTGCAGAAAGAATTCAATAGCTCACAGACCGGCGGCAAGAAGGTTTCGCTCGCAGACCTTATCGTGTTGGGCGGTTGTGCGGCCATTGAGGAAGCTGCCAAGAAGGGCGGGCACGAGATCCAAGTTCCTTTCGCTCCCGGCCGAACCGACGCGTCGCAGGAGATGACCGATACGGAATCCTTTGCCGTGCTCGAACCGACCACAGATGGGTTCCGCAATTTCTTTGGCCATGTGCATGGTAGACCTGCAGAGGAGTTGCTAGTCGACCGAGCACATCGGCTGACACTCTCCGCTCCAGAGATGACGGTGCTCATCGGCGGCATGCGTGTTCTGAATACCAACGTTGGATTTCCCCAGCTTGGCGTATTCACAAAACGCCCCGAGGTATTGACCAATGATTTCTTCGTAAACTTGCTGGATATGAACACGGTATGGCAG
>CXWJ01032628.1_pt1 | contig 12064 bp, 1 predicted proteins | sample 590841 | NCBI WGS metagenome assembly CXWJ01 (sample SAMEA3498367, study PRJEB10139) | wastewater metagenome | biome: wastewater treatment plant; material: activated sludge | place: Austria | collected 2015-01-21 | reverse complement strand
CTTCTTGCCACCTTTTACCGGCTTGGTCGGCTGTCCGTTGCCGCTTGCCTGTTCCCGCCCATGACAGTACTTAAATTTCTTGCCGCTGCCGCAGAAGCAAGGATCATTGCGGCCGATCTTCGCCAGCTCGCGTCGCGTCTCTAAGCCCTTGCCCTTACCTTGCTCACGTCTGACAACCCGGTAGCCGGCTTTTTCCATACGGCGCGTTTCTTCCAGCGCAGCCCGTTGTTGCAATACCATTTGGCGGTGCGTAAGGATTCGGGTAAAGAACCACTCGCTGACGTGACTGTCGATGTTGTGCTGCATCTCGGTGAACATCTCGAATGAACGCTTCTTGTACTCGATCTTCGGATCGCGCTGACCGAAGGCCTGGAGGCCAATTTCGCGCCGCAGGTCATCCATCGCCGTCAGGTAATCGCGCCACTCGTCGTCAATGGCCGAGAGCAGGATGGTGCGCACGTAATCCCGGTAGTCGCGCGCGCCGATGTTCCGGCTCCATTTTTCCTGCTGACGGTCTATATATTTCTTCAGGGCCGCGGTTATCTGTTCGCCGTTCAGTTCTTCCAAGCTTCGCAGCAGCAGATTGCGCAGGGCTTCGTCTAGTTCGGTGTTGAAACGCTTCTGGCGTTCACCCTGATTCCGCATGGACAAACCATCCAGCGAAAACTGGTTAAAGGCGCGACTGATGGCCGCCTCTGCCTCATTCCACATCGGCTCCCGATCCGCTTGCTCAATGTACTCCTCCAGGAATTCATTGTAGAGCGTCTTCACCTGGGCCACGTAGCCGACGCGCAATTTTTCGCGTGTTTGAAATTGCCCGCTTTTATGACTGGCCAATGACCCTAGCGCCGGGGGCGGGGGCATCAGCGGCAGGAAACGGCTCATGGCCTGTAGTAACTGGAGCAGGTTCGTGCCTTGGCGCTCCTGCTCGTGGGCCAAAGAGGACAGCTTGGCTATCAGGCGTTCGGGCGAGCTTCTCTCCAATTCCGCGCGATCCAGCTCAGCCACTAGTGGCAACACCGGGCCGAGGCGAGGTAGTACCGCCGCCACATTGACCGTATTAGTCGCGTCAGTCGTGAAATCGCCCACTATCCGCTCGACCTCACCCCGGATGAAGCCAGGGTAGTTGTCGATGTAGTGATCGATCAATTCCTTGATGGCCTGCTCGAAAGCCGCTTCTACCTTTTGGTCGAGGTCATCCAGCTTGCTCGTGAGGATCGCGCGCCGCTCCTTGTATATAGCCTCGCGTTGCTTGCTCATCACATCGTCGTATTCGACCACATTCTTACGCGCGTCGAAGTTGTACCCCTCGATACGTTTCTGCGAGTCCTCGATGATCCGGTCGAGCAGCCCGTACTCGATAGGCATGTCCTCAGGGACATTGATGCGGGCCATGACCGACTTCAGCCTCTCGCCGCCGAAGCGACGCATCAGATCATCCTCCAGGGATAGGAAGAATCGTGAAGAGCCGGGGTCGCCCTGGCGGGCGGCGCGACCGCGCAACTGGTTGTCGATACGTCGCGACTCGTGACGTTCGGAGCCAATGACGTGCATCCCGCCCGAGTTCCGCACTTCGGTTCGTTCCTGCTCTGTTTGCTCCTGAATCTTGCGGATTGGCTCAGCCATGGCCAGCAAGCCGGGGAATTGTCCGGCAATTTGGTGGATCTTTTCCTGGCTCTCGCCAGCCAGCACAGCTCGAATCAGCGCGGCGCGGGCATTATAGTGCTCTCCGAAGAGCAAGGCGGCCACGTATTCCGCTTCAATCTTCCCGCGCGCAGCCTCCTGGTAGCCCAAGTAACGGCGATACAGGCGGATGCCTTCATCCACAATAGCAATATCCGCTGGTGGCAGATCGTCTGCCGGTATTGTGTCTTCATCAGCCAGACGAAGCCGTTCGACATACGACCGTGCGCGTCGATGATCGCGGGCCACGAGCCGCATCACCTCGACCATGGCGTCCAACGTGTCAACCGGCTGGGTTGGTTGCCAGATTGACTCCTCCGGCACGTCTATATCAGGCGTGGTAATGGGCAGGTCTATTTGTTCCGACTCATCAACGTCAACGCCCGAGTCTGCCGATTCATCAGACTCTGTCTCGTTTTCGCCGGTGGACGAGCTATCATTATCCGCCTCATCAAACTCGTCGTCTTCCGTCTCAGGCTCTTCGACCTCAGTCTGGGCCGATGGCACAACCGAAGTGGACTCGCCCTCTAGCAGCAGCAACTTCGCCGCGCCGATGTTACGCCGCAATCCTAGAGCAACGTGACGGTTGATACCGATCCGGCCAATGCTCTCCAGCGAGGAATCAAGCTCCGCCTTGATATCCAATAGCTTATGGATCAAGACCTCGCCAAGCTTGTCCTTGCGCTTATTGACAAGGGCGCGCGCTGCGGCCTCGCCACTACCGAACAGTTGCTTGGCCAGTTCGCTCAACAGCTCGTCGGAAAACATCTGTTTATTTAACCAGTCGGCGGCAAGCCCTTCAGCGTTGCCCCCCAGAAGAATGTCAGTACCGCGACCGGCCATGTTGGTCGAAATTGTGACCGCGCCCTTTCGTCCTGCCTGGGCAACAATAAGCGCTTCGGACTCGTTGCGCTTGGCATTTAGAACGGCATGCTCGATCTTCTCTGTTTTTAGAAGCCTGGAAACCACCTCAGAGTGTTCGACGGAAGTCGTGCCTACCAGAACCGGGCGACCGGCTTCATAGGTGCGCTTGATTTCAGCGATGATCGCCTTGTCCTTGGCGTCTTCGGTGCCATAGATTTGGTCAGCATAGTCCAGACGCTTGAAGAAGGCCGCCTGGCCGGTGGCCCGTTCCACATAAACAACTACCTCCGCCCCGTCCATCTTGTCGCGACGAATCTCCAAGTCGCGCTGCCCGCTTTCGATGACGTATTCGATGTTGGTCGGCAGCGGTGTGACGGCCAGTTCATAGATCTTGTCGAACTCTTCGGCGTCGGATAGCGCCGTGCCGGTCATGCCGGCTAGCTTGTCGTAAAGGCGAAAATAGTTTTGCAGGGTGATCGTGGCTACGGTTTGCGTCTCGCGCTTCACATTCACGTTTTCTTTTGCCTCAATGGCTTCGTGAAGACCCTCAGAGTAGCGCCGGCCAGGCATCAGGCGACCGGTGAAGTCGTCAACAATGATGACATCATCCCCCTCCACAACATAGTCCACGTCGCGCTTGAAGAGGTATTGAGCGCGCAAGGCGTTATCAAGGTAGTAGGTCAAGTGATGGAAGCGTGGATCATAGAGACTGTCACCGGCCTCGGGGTTCATCTCAGGGATACGCCCTTCTACTTTAGTCAACCCCTGTTCAGTAAGGCTGATGGTGCGACTTTTCTCGTCGAGATCGAAGTCGCCGTTCGGTTCCTCGTCCTCCTCAGCCGTGTTGCGGCGCAGGCCAAGGACGAACCCCGAAAAGCGCTTGTAGTCGTCACTACTCTTGTCAACTTGGCCGGAGATGATGAGTGGCGTGCGCGCTTCGTCGATGAGGATGTTATCGACCTCGTCAATGATGGCGTAGTGCAGGTCGCGCTGCACTAACTGACTGGGTCGCACGGCCATGTTGTCGCGCAGGTAGTCAAAGCCGAACTCGGAACTAATGCCGTAGGTAATGTCGGCCTGGTACGCTTGGCGGCGGGAACAGCGTACCCAGTGGACTAGGCGCTCGTCCTCCAGTTCCGCGCCGGGGTTGACGTATTCAGGATCGAAGAGAGCCGACATGCCCTGCGGCCCGATCACGCCGACGGACAGCCCCAGCAGATGAAAGATCTTGCCCATCCAGCCGCCGTCGCGGCGGGCCAGGTATTCGTTGACCGTAACCAGATGGACCCCCTTGCCTTCCAGAGCGTTCAGGTAGAGAGGCAGAGTGGCGACGAGCGTCTTACCCTCGCCGGTACGCATTTCAACCACTTCCCCCTGATGGAGCAACACGCCCCCCATGATCTGCACGTCGTAATGGCGAAGCACGATTGTGCGGCGGGAAGCCTCGCGCACCAGGGCGTACGCTTCGGCCAGGACGTCATCTAGCTTTACCCCGTCGATCACCCGTTCTTTTAACGCCAACGAGTGTTCGCGCAGGGCCCCATTTGATAAGGCTTTCAGATCCAGCTCCAGCGCATTGACCTGGGCTATGGTCGGCCGCAGGTTGTTGATTATCTTTTTGTTCGGATCACCGACAATACTGGAAACAATTTTCTTGAACATCTGGTCTTCCGTCGTTGGTCCACTCGATGAAGTACTCGCTTCCCTCGATTTGCTATCTTACCAGTTCACGCCCGCGATCACGAGTTATCTTTCTACTTACTAAGCTACCGGGCCCTCTTCTAGAACTGTCTCTATCGGCAGGCATCAAACAGCCATCAAACCGTCTGTCAGTTGCCCACATGGCATAAGGTTCGGCTACCTCTTGTTGGCGATACGTTCTGTCAGATGTTCCTTTAGCCAACTATCCTTTTCCTTTCCTGCTAGACGCCGCAGCACACTTTCGGCTTCAACACTTGGGCTTTCGAAAATCGCGTCGATGATGACTTCCTTCAACCCCAGGTTGACTTCGCGGCTGTAGGCATATTCCAATAACTTCACAGTTCTCGATTTTGTCCACTGCGGCAGAACCCGGATGGCAGCTTCACGTAGCAGAGCATCCTCGTGCTCAAGCATGGCGCAGGCAAGCTGGTAATGGGTGTCATCGCGTACATGAAGCATTGTATTAAGCGTTCTGGCGCGGTCTTTCTTGTCAGAAGCCAGGATGTGTTCCAGCTCGCGCAACGGGCTTTCTGGAAAACGGCGTTCCCTCAGACATCTGATGAGCGTGTTACGCATCACCTTCTCCTTTTCATTGACAAGACGACCCAGCAAATAGGCATCCAACCAATCGGCTCTCGATTTTCCAAGCGCGTTTAGCAGAGACTGGAAAACCTGTCCATCCTCGTCACAGTCATGTAACAATTCTATGGCACGAAAGATGCCTTGTTCCCCTCCATACCCAACCAGCCAATCGGCAATTTCGGAAATAGGCGGCCTCTTGCCCCGCGGCAGCGTGATCACCTCTGTGGCTATGTAGTTTGACAGGTAGTTGATAGCTTGAGCCTGGCTAACCTGTGGGACGATATAGATATTGAATAAACGGGTGAGCAGGCTGGGCGTTTCCAGAGATTCGCGAATAATGTAGGCGATATTTTCCTGGATGAACTGCTGATAAACAGTGGGCAAGCTCTGGGCGCGTTGTCGCAGTCCCTTATCCCTGTCCAGTGTGCCAATCCTGACGATCGTCAGCGCCCTTTCCCCAGATGGCTCTGCGAGTAGCAAGGTCTCAAGGATTGCCCGTCGGACAGATGTGTCTGGATGTGTGGCGGCCACGGCCATTACCCGGGCCGGAATTAGCTCCGGGTGCTTGCGCTTTATGAGGGCTGAAGCAGCCAGGCCCAGACCAACGGGATCATCCGCGACCTGAAGGTAACTCTCAAACACATCGCTCCCCTCATCCGTCCTATCCAAGGTTCTCAGGGCATGCTCGACAATACGTGGCTCCGTCTCCGCAAACAGCAACCGGCTCAGCAATTGATCAACGCCTTCGACCTGTGGCTGCCCCAGCAAGATGTCGAGGGCGGCCAACCGGTAGTCGACGGAGGCGGGGCCGACCGCGATTTGACCGAGCGTTTGCTGAGCCAGGGGGTAGAGAGCGAGTGTCTTGAGCAGGCGCAGCGCTCGCTCGTTGCTCGCCGTGGGATACTCGGCCACAAGGTCAGAAAGACCCCTGGCGGTTGTCAGAGCGATGGGCTGACTATCAAGCCGAGCATTGAGCACGTGCTCCGCTGCCTCGGCTAGGGTCGCGTCGGAAGAGGTGAGCAGGTGAATCAAGCCTCCTATACCCGACGGGTGCCCAAGCTCGCCCAACTTCTGAATAACTTCCAGCCGCAGCGCCCTGTCCTGAACGGCAGGCAGGATCAGCTCCGAAGCTATGGGCTGCTCGGAAGAAACAATATGGTTCAGCGCTGTCTGCCTGATCGCCAGGTTCTGATGTTGCAAGAGCGGGGCGACGCGGCGCAGAGCTTCTTCATCAGGCTCCCATTCAACTAGCCCCGTCAGCGCGGCCAGTACCAAACGGTCAGAGCGATCATCCAGGGCCGTTAATAATTGTTGACGCGCCTCCTGGGTGCGGGTGATTCCCAACGCTCTGATGGCGCGCACCCGCAGGTCATCGCTCATGGTCTCATTGACCTTATCCAGCAAAGGCCTTAGGGCGACGGAATCTTGCGCCTCCCGCAACCAGTGTCGCCATCGCTCCAGAGGCACTTCATAAAACATACTGCTTTCGATCAGGAGACCTATCATCTGGGAGGGTAGGCGTGGTGGCTCATGCAGGCTGTTAATGACGTTCAACTTGGCAGGGTGGATCAGAGACCCCCATCGAGTGTGATCGCGAAGTTCCTGCTGCAGCATCTGGTCGATTGCCTTGCGATCAAGCTCGTCCTGATTGAGCCAGGCGAGTATTCTTTCAGCGCTGCGGTCGTGAGCCAACTCGTAGGGGGGGTCTGCTTCCAGCTTGCGCACCAGCCTTTGCGCCACCAGTATCTCCAGAAGTTCCACCACTTTCTTCTGGCTATACCCCGTATGCAGGGTGATCTCCTCGATTGTTACCGCCGCTTTTCGGCCGTCGGGCGTCACGAGCTCCTTCAGGACGTTATGTGCTTCCTTCTGGGTCTGATCCGGCAGCCTCTCCAACGCCCAATCGAGATAAGCATTCAAAATGCCGGCCAAGCCCCCCAGGCTTTCATAGAGGCTTAACTCGATTTTGTTCAAGTCCCGCGGGCGCTCCTCGAAAAGCCGATAACAGACAATAGACATCTGTGTCGGGTCAATGTCATCGCGGCCGCCCTCGGCCAGCAGATCTTTGATTAGCTGATCAACCAATGGCTTCCCGAATTCCAGTTCGGCCATCAGAGCGGGTTGTTCAATGGCGTCGCGTGCCTCGCCTTTTTTTAAGCCTGGTAACCTGTAAACCTGTGAGAATGACTTGACCAACCCGGCGAAGTTATCGCCAATGAGTTCGCCAAAGCGATCGGCCCGAAGACTGAGGATAATCTTTCTTTGCCCCTGCTCCTTCCAGGCCAGGATTGCCTCGACGAAGCGCCTGGCCGTTTCTGAGCCGACCTTGGTCATCAGGTCCTCAAACTGATCCAGAACGATCAATAAAGGTTTGCGGTGCTCAAACGACAGATAGCCGAAAAGGATGTCCAGTACTGCAGTTGAGGCTTCCTGATCTTTGAACTCATCCTGAAAAACCTTCGGTAGCTGCTTAAGAGCCGCATCCTTGATGGCTTTGAAGGGGTCTGTGCCTACAGCGGCATAGACGGCCGTATATTCCTTGGTGAGATCTGGAATTAGCCCGGCGCGCAGCAGTGACGTTTTCCCGATGCCCGATTCGCCGATAAGGATACTTAACGTCTGCTCGGCTACCATTTTGCGAAGCTGTTTGACGTCGCTGGCTCGCCCAAAGAAGATATCTTTGTGAGCTTCGGTGTAGTAATCAAGGAACAGGAACGGCTCGACGGGAATTCGACGCCGCCCGCGCTGCCGGCGGGCCTTCACTTCGTCAGCGAAACTTGCCAGAAATTCGGCGAGGTCTTCGTCAACCAGCTCGACATCCATCAGATCGGGGACGTCATATCTCCGGCGGTCGGCAACAAGTACCGGCCGAGAGGGATACTTCTGCGGGTCAAAGCGACGTGGAAGAAGCAGCTTGCCGAGGGCAACTTGATGGGGTGAGAAGTCGCCCAGAATGAGCACAAAGTTGTCGCGCAGCCATTCGTAAGCCATTCTGGCGGGGGCCGGCATTTTGTCGCGATTGGTCAGATCGGTTATATCAGAAGTTGTGATCGAAGGGTTGCCTTCGGCCTGACCATAGAACATGATGAGCCTGGATGCCGAAGCGCCGTCGTCCACGTCCAGCGGTGGTAGTACAACCTTCCTTTCACTCCTAAGAAGGCGTTCCAGTTCGGGTAATTGCTGCCGATTTTGCAAATGTTGAATGAGGGCGCGCGCGAATTCATCCTTGGTTTGTTTTTTCAGGCGCTCCGGGTCGACTCCCAGCTTAAACCCTATTTCTTCAATCTCGGTTATCTTAAAGTTGCTGTTGAGTTCGTTATAGAGTCGCGTCACATATTGTGTTACCGCCGCCTCTGACGTGATGACGCCAACCGGACAGCCCTGTGTTTCAGACTTATAAGCAGAGATCAACAGATTGTCCCAACCGAAGTAGATGACCTTAGGGAAGCACATGCGGGCGATCTCGAAATGAATAGCCGAGGGAGTTAGCGATCTGAACTGCTCTTGCAGGAAATCATTAAGTACCCTTCTTAATTCCGGCATGCAAATGACGCAATACTCTGCAAGCTCGAAGAGATCCGACTCCTGTTTCATTCCCTCCCGCACGTCTTGCGGAATGACATCGGGCAGTCGCGAGCGCAACGCAGCTACTGATGGAAAAGCTTCAGGTTGGTCGACGCAATGGCCCAGATCGCCAACACAGACAACCAGACGCCTTTCTGAGAGACTATCTATCAGCCGGGATAGCAGCGTTGCTTCCATCGTCTAACTCCATCAAGAATCACGGTCTTCGGGAGGCCGTGTGCGGCGTACGATTCTCAACAATACGCCGGGCTGAACTGTCGACCGCTTAACATCTTTCATTTCTTCGCGCACGGTTCTGACCTGTTCGGGGCTTCCGGCCCGTTTGTAGACCAGAGCAAGGTGTTGCAGAGCGGTTATCTCAAGTTGGGAGTCGTCGTTGAGCCGGGCCAGGAAGAGCACACTTCGATAGCAGGCTGTCGCCTTGACCCATTCCTTCTGCGCAAGGTGGCGCTCTCCCTGGGCAAGAAGCGTGGCTACGCCGACAGGCGAAGGTTGAAGCGTTAAGGAGAGCTGGCGTACATTCTCCCGGGTCGGCGCGCCGGCGCCTTCTGTCTCCGGTGTCTTGAGTCTGGGGGCTGGGCCGGTCTGAGCTATCACTGCATCGATCTTGCTGGTGGGGGCCTTAACCTGCCACTCCTTGGCAATCCCGCCTGGCTTGCCTCGATCGGCGTCCTTCACCGCTCGGCCGTGGCAGTTCTTGTATTTTCGACCGCTGCCACAGGGACAGAGGTCGTTGCGCCCGACAACCGGTGTGATATGGCGCAGTTCGGTACCCTTGCCGGATTCGCGCCTGATGGTTCGATAGCCGGCGGCCTCTTGCCGGGCTACCTGGGTTGCGGCTCGCTCCTGATTTACGACGAATGATCGGTGAGCAGCAATTTCGCGAAAGAACCTTTCAGCTATACCGAGGGATAGTTCGGATTGCATATCAGCGTACATTTCCAAGGCTCGCCGTTGATACTCTGACTGAGGGTTGGGCCAATCGCGCTGGCTGAGGCCAAGTTCGCGGCGCAAGTCATCCATAGCCGCCAGATAATCACGCCATTCTCGGTCAAATACGGACAGAAGCAGTAGCCGCTGATAATCGTGATACGCGCTACTGCCCAGGTATCTGCGCCATTTCAGCTTTTGTGTATCGACGTAGACGCGCAACCTATCGTGAAATTCATTGGGCTGCATCTGTGACAGGCTGTCAAGCAGAAGTTGGCGCAAGATTTCGTCGACTGAGTTGCGAAAGTGGGATTGGCGCTCATTTGCCTTGGCAATCGAGAGATCGTTGAGATTGAAGGTGAAAAAGGCCTCATTGATAGCTACTTGCGCCCCTTCCCAGATTTGCCTCAACAAAGGCTCATCCGCCTGCTGCTGGAACAGCTCGTTGTGCAATGTTTCCACTTGACCTACGTACTCACCGCGCAGCCGTTCGCGGGTCTGCATCTGGCCGCTCTTCTGGGCGGCCAGCGCCCCCAGATTGGGCACGGACGGTACCAGCGGCAGGAAGCGGCCCATTTCCTGTAACAGTTGCAGCAGATTCGTGCCCCGACGCTCCTGCTCGTGGGCCAGCCCGACCAGCCTGTCTGTCAGTCGCTCGGGCGACAATTGCTCAAGTTCGGACCGATCCAGCTCCGCCATCAGTGGTAGCAGACCTCGAAGTTGGGCCGACACAGCGGCCACATTGACAGAATCAGTGACTTCTGTAGTGAATTCTTGTACCTCCTGCTCTATCTTGCTACGGATAAAGCCCGGGTAATCATCGATGTAATGGTCGAGCAACTCGTTAATAGCCTGGTCGAAAGCAGCATCAACCTTTTCATCCAGTATGATTTCTTCTCCCGTTAGAATCTCGCGCCGGGCGTCATATATAGCCTGGCGCTGTTTGTTCAATACATCATCATAAGCGACAAGTCTCATGCGCATGTCGAAGTTGTACCCCTCGATGCGCTCCTGCGAGCTTTCGATGATCCGGTCGAGGATGCCGCTCTCGATGGGCATGTCCTCGGGGATGTTGGTGCGGGTCATGAATCCCTTCAGCCTCTCGCCGCCGAAGCGGCGCATCAGGTCATCTTCGAGAGAGAGAAAGAAGCGCGACGATCCGGGATCGCCCTGGCGGCCGCCGAGACTGCGCAACTTGTTGTCAAGACGGCGTGACTCATGGCGTTGCGCGCCGATGACGTGTATCCCACCCAATTGTCTCACCTGCTCTCTTTCGGCCGCAACCTGAGCCTGTAAGGACAGGAATTGCTGGATGTGGCGAGCGGCCAGGCCCGGTGTGCGCTGTACAAGTTCCCGCGCTCCATCCATGTCTCCGCTGACGAGCGCCCGCACCAGAGCCATCCGTCCGTAGTGCAACTGCTCAAAGACCTGCCCGGCCAGGAATTGCGCCGCCTGCGTCTGATCTCCGTGAATGTCCTGGTAGTGCTGCAAGTCACTCCATTGGCGTCGGATGTCATCAACCAGATCCACGTTCTTGCCCAATCCCGCGACCTGGTTGCGCGCCTCGGCCAGTTGGCCAAGGCGCACCCGGCGGAGTACTTCCAGAAGGTCGTTGTAGTCGATGTCATATGGCTCTCGTAACGTCCGAGCCAGGTAGCCCACAATTTGCGCCTGATCAATCTCTTCAATGGCCGAATCAAAGCGTTCTCTGGTCGCGCTCAGAGCGTCAATCAGATCATCGGTCAGACGGTTGTTCTGGCGAACAATCTGTCGCGCCGCGCTCTCACCGTCACCGATCATCTTCTGGGCCAATCGAGAGAGCGTGGCGCGATCGCCTGTGTCGCGTTCCAACATCTCCACCGTCAGCTCTCTCAAGGAGCCACCCAGTGGAATTCCAACCCTGGCACCCATCCTGGTCGTCAGCAACGTCACAGCCCCTTTGCGCCCCGCCTGACTGATGAGCCTGACCTCTTCACTCGAATCTTTTACCTTTACGACCGTATTGTGGGCCACAGAAAGGCTGGTTAGCCATCGGCTTAATCGCTGCACCTGTTCAGAAGACGGCGAACCAACCAGCACCGGCCGGCCTGTGGCGTGGACGCGTCTGATTTCGGAGATGATCGCCCGATCCTTGGCATCAACTGTGCCATATACTTCGTCGGGAAGGTCGACTCGCTCGAAGTAAAGCGGCTGGCCGGTAGCCCGGTCAACGTAGACCACCGTCTTCGCTTCGCCGGCTTTTTTTCGTTGCACCTCTACATCACGCTGTCCGGTTTGGACGAGGTACGCGACATGGGTGGGCAGAGAGATGACGTCTAAGCCATAAATCTTGTCAAACTCCTCGGCATCGGTGGAGGCTGCACCGGTTATGCCCACCAGCTTATCATAGAGGCGGAAGTAGTTTTGCAGGGTGATGGTGGCGATGTTCTGCGTCTCGCGCCTGATCGGGATGCCTTCCTTTGCCTCCAGTGCTTCGTGGAGACCTTCAGAGTAGCGACGGTTGGATTGGAGGCGGCCGGTAGACGCATCAATGAGGATGACCTCGTCCCCTTGCACAACATATTCCACGCCACGGTTGAACAGGTATTGGGCGCGCAGCGCGTTGTCGAGATAGTAGGTCAGGTGGTAGAAGCGCGGATCATAGAGGCTGTCGCCTGCATCGGGGTCAAGCTCCTCAATGCGTCGTTCGATCTCGGCAATGCCGACCTCAGTCAGGCTG
>CXWJ01000597.1_pt1 | contig 12069 bp, 14 predicted proteins | sample 590841 | NCBI WGS metagenome assembly CXWJ01 (sample SAMEA3498367, study PRJEB10139) | wastewater metagenome | biome: wastewater treatment plant; material: activated sludge | place: Austria | collected 2015-01-21 | reverse complement strand
GACTCCAAAGCGAAGGAGTTGGTCAGCGTCGCCGATGCGCTGGTCAAAAAATCCGTGTGGATCATCGGCGGAGACGGCTGGGCGTACGATATCGGCTATGGCGGTCTCGATCACGTGATGGCGAGCGGACGCAACGTGAACATTCTCGTTCTGGATACCGAAGTCTATTCCAACACGGGCGGGCAGGCGAGCAAAGCCACGCCGCGCGCGGCAGTCGCCAAGTTCGCCATGGGCGGCAAAGCGATGCCGAAGAAAGATTTGGGCTTGCTCGCCATGTCGTACGGCTATGTGTATGTGGCAAAAATTGCCATGGGCGCGAACGACCAGCAAACCTTGAAGGCATTTCTCGAAGCCGAAGCCTACGACGGTCCTTCGTTGATCATCGCGTATAGTCCATGTATTGCGCATGGATACGATATGGCAAGAAGCCTCGATCAGACCAAACTTGCCGTGCAATCGGGTCACTGGTCCCTGTTCCGTTATGATCCGCGCCTTGCCGGGCAGGGAGAGAACCCGCTTGTCATCGAGTCGAAGGAACCGAGCGTCCCATTCTCGCAATATGCTTATAACGAGACGCGCTACAAGATGCTGACCCAGATGGATGAGGATCGCGCCGAAGAATTGATGCGAGACGCCCAAAAGGATGCGAAATCGCGCTGGGCGCTGTATCAACAGATGGCGGCGATGCATTATGGGAATGGGACGGGTAAACAGGGAAGCGAGTAAATAGGTAGACAGGTAGACACGTAAACAGGTAGACACGTATGCAGGCGATCGTGATGCGCCCGCTCGATTCGACGAGATCGCCCGACCATCCAAAAGGAAAATGATATGACGGATCTTTCCACCACTTATCTGGGTCTGAACCTTCGAAATCCACTTGTTGCTTCCGCCTCGCCGCTTTCAAAGAAGATCGACCGCGCGAAAAAACTCGAAGAGGCGGGAATTTCCGCCATCGTGATGTATTCGCTCTTCGAGGAGCAGATCATCCACGAGAGCCTCGAGTTGGATCACTATCTGAATCGCGGCAGTAACTCGTTCGCCGAGGCGTTATCGTACCTGCCCGACGGCGGCATGTACGGGATCAGCCCTGAAAAATATTTGAATCATGTGGCTGGTTTGAAAAAAGCGTTGACCATCCCGGTGATCGGCAGTTTGAACGGCGTTTCGAAAGGCGGCTGGACGGATTACGCGCGCCACATCGAAGAAGCCGGCGCAGACGCGCTCGAACTCAATGTGTACTACATCCCCACCGATGTCAACACGACATCAGGCAATATTGAAGATATGCAAGTGGATTTGGTGGCGGAAGTGAAATCCGCGATCAAGATTCCGCTGGCGGTGAAGATCAGCCCATTTGTCACATCCATTCCCAATTTCACGAAACGACTCGTCGAAGCGGGCGCGGACGGTCTCGTGCTATTCAATCGCTTCTACCAGCCCGATTTCGACCTGGATGAGATGGAAATCCTCCATAGCCTGGACTTAAGTACATCGTCCGAGTTGAGGCTGCCCCTGCGCTGGATCTCGATCCTGCACGGAAAGTTGAATGTTGATTTTGCATTGACCAGCGGTGTGCACACTTACACTGATGTGTTAAAAGCAATGATGGCGGGGGCGAAAGTGGCGATGATGGCGTCGAATTTACTTCAGTTCGGCGAAGACGTCATCAGTCCGACCATCGCCTATCTCGAAGCATGGATGAAGGAACGCGAATACGAATCCATCAAGCAGATGCAAGGGAGCATGAGCCAAAGATCCGTGCGCGAACCTGAAGCGTTCGAGCGCGCCAATTACATGAAGGTGCTGAATAATTACAGAAGCCTCCCCTGATCCCTTTACGAATTAACGGCTAACCCCGCCTTCGCAGGCGGGGTTGCCATGGATCAATAGAGGGAGGAGAGAGTGAAATCGCGCGGGAAAAACGCGCGTTACTTTAGGATGCCTGATGGTTCGGATTGGTGCCGCACAAGGCGCAAGTCATCTTTTCGATCTTGTTGCACTCGATCGCGTTGGAACAACGATGAGCAACGACACGCGGCGGCTGATCTGGGAGCACCATAGATGGGACGAGAATCTGGGTTTCCAAAACCACATCCCGCCCGGCGTGCTCGCAATAGATCATTTTACGAATCTGCCACTTCTTCTGCGCCATGGACGCCTCCGAATCTATGCCTATATTATAGAAAAAACGGAGGACGCCAAAAAGTGACACGCGTCATCCATTCGGGTGACAAATCGCATATTGCAGATTAACAATTAAACCGAGCAAAAAACTTCAACACGAAATATGCGAAACGTTCGAAAGCCGCGAATTTTTTGCGAAACTTGTCCTGAGCCTGTCGAAGGGTTCGCTCAATTCGCGTCTTTCGCGTTAGAAAAACGCCTCAATCGGGATTGCTCGATTAATTTGGAAAAGTACAATATGCGACTAGCTTGCTCTACTTGGAAGCCAAAATATACACATCGCCTCCGTCGGTGAGGATATACACCTCCCCATTTTTATCCTGCCCGAACGATGTGATGGTGACATCCGTGTCAAACAGCAATTGATTCTGCCACGCCTCCCCAGAGCGGATCAAGCCCCAGACCTGCCCGGTGCAATAATCGCCGTAGAGATAAATTCCGTTCCATTCGGGCATTGAGCCGCGGTAGACGTATCCACCGGTGACGGAGCATCCGCCTTCGTTGTGGCTGTATTCTGCGATGGGGTCGATCATCCCGGCGGGACCTCCGCCTTCAAAATCGTGCGCGCCCTCGCGGTAATTCCAGCCGAAGTTTTCGCCTCCGCGCGAACCGGCAGGGATGATGTCAATCTCTTCCCATTCGCCCTGCCCCACATCGCCGATGTATAAATCGCCAGTGACAGCGTCGAACGACATACGCCAGGGGTTGCGCAACCCATATGCCCAAATCTCATCGCCGAATGGATTATCAGCAGGGATGGCGTACGGTTGGGCTGAATCAACGTCTATTCGTAATATTTTCCCGAGCAGGGTATCCAGCGATTGACCGTTGCCTTCCGGGTCGCCGCCGGAGCCTCCGTCGCCAAGACCTATGTACAAATAGCCATCGGGTCCGAAGTTCATTGTCCCGCCGTTATGGTTCGGGTACGGCTGTTTGACGCGCAACAGTATGGCCTCGCTGTTGGAATCTACTGAATTTTCACCGGCCGTGAAACGCGAGATGAACGTATCGCCGCGCGCGCCGGTATAGTTGACGTAGAAAAATCCGTTTTGAGCAAAGTTTGGGTGAAGCGCCAGTCCCAGCAATCCCATCTCGTTCGATTCATCATTGACACGGTCTTCGATGTTGATGATCGGCTCGTTTGTCAATTCTCCGTTTTGGAGGAGATGGATGTGGCCTAATTTTTCCACGATCCATAACCGACCGAGCGGATCAGGTTGCAAGTCTATNNAAGGGCGATGCCAGTTGAGGTTGGCGAAGCAGGTTCAGTTGGAGAGGGAGACGGCGTACTTAATCCATTGCATGCAAGCACGGGCAGGATCAAGAGTATCAAAAACCGTTTCATTTGCCGTCCACGTCGGTCGATTCGGCGTCCACCACATCGTCGGTGGAATCATCTTCATAATTGCTGGCAAGTTCGTTGACATGCTCCTCCACAACATTGGGAGGACAGAGTTCGACGAAGAGCGTCGAGCCAATCCACAGGATCGCCGCGTCGTCAAGCACGCCGATGAATGGAATGGCAATGGCATCCAAGGGCCAGAAAAGATATGCCACCGAGGCGAGCGGCAGGATTTTGAGAAAAAAATTGACGCGGCGGTCGCTCATCAGCCGCCCGATCAGTTTGAGGCGCGTGACCAGATCGCGCAACATACCGCCTTGAGGCGGCACCATAATTTTGTTCGGTCGTTTGTCTGTCATGTTGATCTCCTTTGAGGGATGTGACTTCCATCCTGTGCAATACATTATAAAACACATGTACGCGCGGCGTTTCCCGCGCTGTCAATATGTACGAAAAATTCACATTGGAGTAGCACATGGAAATATTGATCGATTTCCCCGGCGGTTCGCGCGTAAATGCGCAGGTTCGAGATCATATCGTTCAAACCGACCAGCCAAAAAGCGGAGGCGGCGACGATTCGGCGCCTTCGCCATTTGAACTGTTTCTCGCATCTCTCGGTACGTGCGCGGGAATCTACGTGCTCGGTTTTTGTCGTCAGCGCAATCTGCCTACCGAGGGCATCCGCATCGCGCAACGCGTGCATGCTGATAAGATCGAACTCGAAATTCAAGTTCCGCCCGTGTTTCCGAAACAATATCTCGGCGCGTTGATCCGCTCGGCGGAGTTATGCAAAGTGAAGAAGACGTTGGAGAACCCGCCACAGTTCGAGGTNNAATTGTCGTTCCAACACTTGCCGTACCAACGATTTGCGGGGGTAAAATATCATTATGCCTTATTTGATTGACGGACATAATTTGATCCCCAAGCTCGGACTGCGACTCGACTCAACGGATGACGAATTGGAGTTGATCGCGGTCTTGCAGGAATTTTGCCGACTCGAACGCCGTCAAGTGGAGGTATTTTTCGACGGCGCTCCCCCGCCTCAAGCCGGGACAAGGAAGCATGGCGCAGTCACCGCGACCTTCTCGCCCCTCGGCAGTTCGGCAGACAACGCCATCCGCAACCGATTGAGGAAGTTGGGCAAAGCCGCCAAAAATTGGACAGTCGTTTCCTCCGACCGCGAGGTGCAATCCAACGCGCGCGCGATGCAAGCCGATGTCATTTCATCCGATGAGTTTGCGAAGACTCTCAACAAGGTGAGGAATTCTCCGCGCGTGGCAAAAGGCGAGAAAGTTATTTCAGAAAAAGAAGTGGAAGAATGGATGAAAGTATTTGGAGGAAACGAGAATCCGCAATCCCGAAGGGATAGAAGGATTATAGGAAAAGAATAATATGAATTCAAATCCCGAAGGGATGATATACCCTTGCGCCTATGACACCCCTTCGGGGTTATTTTTTTATTCCCGCAAAATCTATAATCATTTGACCCCTTCGGGGTCAACGTCACTTCATCAACTAAGACTATAATTTACCCATGCCCACCGTTTACACCTTTGTTCCGTCGCCGAATCATTTGTATCCCGATCATCCTGAAAGACCGGGGCGGTTGGATGTTTTGAAGCCACGTTTGGATTCGTTCCCAGCAAAATTGATCGAATCCAAACCGGCAACTCGCGCAGAAGTGGAACGAGTCCACAGCCCGGAACTTGTCGCCGTGCTAGAAAGGGTCTGTCGCGAGGACGCGCCGGGCATCATTGATTACGCGCCGACGTATGTGACCTCATCTTCATTCGACGACGCTTTGCTCGCGGCGGGAGGCGTCACCGCTTGCGCGCGCGCTGTGTTACGCGGCGAGGCAGATAATGCGTTCGCCATCGTCCGCCCGCCGGGGCATCACGCGGAACCAGACCGCGCGATGGGATTTTGTTTGTTCAACAATGTCGCCATCGGAGCGATGGATTCACTCGTAAGGGCGGCTTCGCCCGGCCGTCCGCCCCTACAACGGGTAATGGTCATTGACTACGACGCGCACCACGGCAACGGAACGCAAGCCGCATTTTTGAATGAAGAGCGCGTCGCGTTTTTGTCGGCGCATCAATTTCAGCCGGGGTTTTACCCGGGCACAGGCGCGTTGAAGGAAGCGCCTCACGCGAAGAAAAGAATTGTCAACGTGCCGTTGCCAGCAAGAGCGGGAGATAAAGTTTACGAGCAGGTCGCTGATCGAATTTTCAAACCCTTCGTCGAGTCGTTCAAACCGCAGATGATTTTTATTTCCGTCGGCTTCGACGCGCATTGGAACGATCCGATCACGTCGTTGGGACTTTCCACTGCGGGGTATTTCATGCTGGCGCAAAAGTGCGTCGCGCTGGCGGATGAATTTTGCAATGGCAAGATCGTTTTCGTCCTCGAGGGCGGCTACGACCCGGTCAACGTGGCTGAGGGGGCTGAGGCAACCCTCCACGCGCTGACCAAGTCGCCCCGTCGGAATGAGGCGGAGGATTTCAGTCCGCATGAGGAACCGGATTGCGAATCCCGAATCGAAGAGATACGAAAGTGGCATGAATTTTCGTGAGTCGTAATTTATAATCAGCCACAGAGATCGCAGAGACAACAGAGAAAAATCTCAAAATCTCTGTGCGTTTGTGGCTAAGGAATAAGGAGCAAGCATGGCTCGAAGACGTACGGTTGGTTATGTTCAAAATGAATGGGTGTGCCCGAATTGCCAGACGCGCAACAAGGGAGGCGAGAAGACGTGCGAAAACTGCGGCGCGCCGCAACCCGAGAACGTGCAATTTGAGTTGCCGTCGGAGCAAAAATTTGTGACGGATGAAACTGCGGTAAAAGCCGCGCAAGCCGGCGCGGATATCCACTGCGGATTCTGCGGCACGCGCAACCCCGCCACCGCTGAGACTTGTTCGCAGTGCGGCGCGGATTTGAAAGAGGGCAAAGCGCGCGAGGCGGGACGCGTGATGCAACAGCCCGCCGCACAGCCGAAGATCGTGAAGTGCGATAACTGCGGAACGGATAACTCAAGCAGTAACTCGGTCTGCTCGAATTGCGGATCGCCCCTGCCGAAGTTTGCGCCCGCTCAACCGGTGATGAATGCGCCCCAAACGCGAAGCGGACTCAGTCCCGCCGCGCCGTTGACTGGGAAAAAATCGTCTCGCACGCCGTGGATCATCGCGGCGGCTGTGCTGGGATGTTTGGCTCTGATTTGCGTTGGCGTGTTGGTGTTGTTCGTCTTCCCCACTTCGTCAGTGCAAGCCACAGTGACGGATGTCTATTGGCAGACTTCGGTCCCTGTGCAAGAAATTCAGCCGGTGCATTACTCCAACGAGCGCGGCAGTCCACCATCGGATGCGTACAACGTTTCATGTCACGATGAAAGCCAGAATGTCTGCGAGCAAAAGACAGTTGACAAAGGCAACGGCTATTCGGAAGTTGTGGAGGAATGTCACACGGAGACTCAGACGTATTGCTCCTACACGGTGGACGAGTGGACAACGATCCAAACATACACGCTGGATGGGCATAACTTGCAACCGGTGTATGAAAGTCCGAACGTTTCAAGCGATCAGCGCCTCGGCGATGAATCCGAAACGCTGACCGTGTACTTCGTCACCGATGACGGCGAGCAGGAAACGTATACAGCAAGTTCGGTGTCTGAGTTTCAGCAATTCACCACCGGCAGTACGTGGACGTTGAACATGAATCTCGCGGGCGGCGTGGTGAGCGTGGAGCCGTAGGAAAAGACGGAAATGTCGCCACGGCGCCACGGCGACGCAAGTAGACACGTAAACAGGTAAACACGCACACAGGTTGATCTGTGTGCGTGTTTTGATTCTGCGCGATTTCGTGAGTTTTGTCTTTATAATAACCCCATGCAAAAATCGGTAGCGATCATCGGCGGAGGACCAGCGGGCTTGATGGCGGCAGAGATCATCAGCGCGCGCGGCGTGAGGGTGGATGTGTATGATTCCATGCCGTCGGTTGGACGCAAATTCCTCATGGCGGGAAAAAGCGGATTGAACATCACACACTTCGATCCGTTCGATGTGTTCGCTGCAAAATACGGCAAGCGCCACAAAGAGATCGAACCTCTGCTCAAACGATTTGGCGCAGATCAACTCCGCGAGTGGGTGCATGGACTCGGCATTGAAACTTTTATCGGGACTTCGGGGCGCGTGTTTCCAAAGGGGATGAAAGCGAGTCCGCTGTTGCGGGCGTGGCTGAAACGACTAACCGATTCGGGCGTAACGTTTCACCTGCGTCACACGTGGACAGGTTTTCTGCCCGACCAGTCACTGCGATTCGTCACGCCGGATGGCGAAGCAGTCGTCACAGCAGATGCGGTTGTGTTGGCTTTAGGCGGCGGGAGCTGGAGCCGACTCGGCTCGAACGGCGCGTGGGTTGACGGATTGAAACAAGCTGGCGTGGAGGTCGAACCGCTGATCCCATCCAATTGCGGATTCGATGTGGAGTGGAGTCCGCACTTTTGCGAGAAGTTCGACGGGCATCCGGTCAAATCTGTGGTTTTGTCGTTCGGCGAATTTCGACAACAGGGCGAATTCATCGTGACCAAAGAAGGCGTGGAGGGAGGCTTGATCTACTCGGCGTCGGCGCTGATGCGCGATGAAATTTATGTGAGCGGGAAGGCGATCATGGTTTTGGACCTGAAACCGGACAGAACGCTGGCATGGGTGAAAGAAAAATTATCGCGTCCGCGAGGCAAACGCTCGCTCGCAAGTTTTCTCGAACGATCGCTGGGAATATCCGGCGTGAAGGCTGGCTTGCTGCGCGAGTTCGCGCCGAAAGAAGATTTCGCAAACGTGGAGCGACTCGCCGGCTGGATCAAATCCCTGCCTGTGCCGCTGGTTGCGCCGCGTCCACTGGATGAGGCGATCAGCATGGCGGGCGGCGTGACATTTGAATCGCTGGATGAACACCTCATGCTGAAGAGTTTGCCCGGCGTTTTCTGCGCCGGTGAAATGCTCGATTGGGAAGCTCCGACAGGCGGATATTTGCTGACGGCATGTTTTTCGAGCGGATACGCGGCGGGGAACGGGGCGATAAAATATTTATCAGAAAAGTGACAGTCACCTTGAAAGTGACTGTCACTGTGTTTTGGTTATTCCAACTCCCCAACCGTTTTCTCCACCTCATCCAAAATCTCGCCTGACTTCACCAATTTCTTCATCGCGTTATGATCGTTATACAGTGGACGATCCACTTCGAGATGCTCAACGTATTTGCGAATCACATCGCGCGCTTTTTGCGTGCCATGCCCCGCAAGGAACTGACGGAAGTCCATGGCTTGCGCCGCCGCCATGAATTCGATTCCCAACACTCCGTAGGCGTTATCCAGGATCTGTTCGTTCTTCAAAGCCGTGTTCATACCCATCGAAACAAAATCTTCCTGATCCGCCGCGGCAGGGATGGATTGAACGCTCGCAGGTGCGGATAAAATCCGCTGTTCAACGATCAAATGATCGGCGGTGTATTGGCTCAGCATCATCCCAGAGTAGAAACCAGGTTCGTGCGCGAGGAAATCAGGCAGTCCCTGCGAAAGAGCGGGGTTCGTCAGGCGATTAAGCCGCCGCTCGGATAACACACACACCATCGTGATCGCCGCGCCTGCCATGTCCATCGGCAATGAAACGGGACTCCCTTGAAAGTTTGCGCCCGTCAACGTTAATTTATCTTCGGGGATGAAGATCGGATTATCGCCCACGCCGTTCAATTCAATTTCAACTTGCGAACGCGCATACGCAATCGCATCACGCGCCGCGCCGATCACTTGCGGGGTCGAACGCATTGAGTATGCGTCCTGCACTTTCGTTTTCATCTTGCCCGTTTTCAGATCAGATCCATCCAACACTTTCATCAAATTTTTTGCAGATGTGATCGCGCCGCTGAATCCGCGCAGTTCGTGAAGTTTCGTGTTGTATGGTTTGAGATTTCCGAGAAGCGCTTCAATGGTCATCGCCGCGGCGATCTCGGCTTGTTTGATGAATCGTTCCATCTCATAAATATGCAATGCGGATATGGCGGTCAGCACATTCGAGCCGTTGATCGCGGCGAGTCCATCGCGCGCCTGCAAGCCTGGGACTTTGATCCCCGCCCGCCGCATCGCTTCGGACCCCGACATGCGCTCGCCTCCGAAGAACGCTTCACCCTCCCCCATCAACAGCAACGCGGCTTGCGCCATTGGGGCAAGGTCGCCGCTCGCGCCGACGGAGCCCTTCATGCACACAACAGGCGTGACTCCTTTGTTCAACATTTCGACGAAGGTCAACGTGATCTCAGGCCGGCACCCAGAATTCCCGTGCGCGTGAACGTTTATTCGTCCCGCCAACGCCGCGCGGACGAACGGAATCGGCAGTGGTTCGCCGATTCCCGCCGCGTGGTTGTAAATCAAATATTTTTGGAAATCCTTCACTTGATCGTCGTTGAGTATCTTTTCTGAAAACTCGCCGATGCCCGTGTTCGTGCCATACATGATCTCTTTGTTGGCGAGTTTCTCCTCCAACATGGCGCGGCAGACTTTGATCCGCTCCAACGCTTCGGGAGCAAGCGAGACTTTTTCGTTATCGCGCGCGATCGCTGTGAGTTTCTCGATCGTGAGGGACGACCCGTTCAGAGTGATGGGCATTTGATATACTCCAAGAGAAATTTCCATTATTGTACACCCAACATCATAACCAACAATGAAACTTCAAACACGCTTCATCCCTTTCCTCGCGCTCGCCATCCTTGCCTTACTCCTTGCTTTATGGGCAGGGCTATTGCGTTTAGGTTGGAGCCTTCCCAGCTTTCCCAACCTCGCCCTCGCGCACGGACCTCTGATGATCTCGGGTTTTCTTGGCATCCTCATTCCCCTCGAGCGCGCGGTCGCCATCCGCCAAAGATGGATGTTCGCCGCCCCTCTCGCCAGCGCGCTTGGGTGGGTCAGCCTGTTATTCGCACCAACCTTCGGCGCGATCCTGATGACCATCGGCAGTCTCATCACATTCTTCATTCTCATCGTCATGGTGCGCCGCGAGCCTGCGATCCACACCGTCACCATGGCGGTTGGCGCGCTCGCGTGGCTGGTCGGCAATTTCTTTTGGATGTCTGGATTCCCCATCTTTCAACTTGTGCAATGGTGGATGTGCTTCCTCATCTTGACGATAGGCGGAGAACGCCTCGAACTCAGCCGCGTCCTGCATCCCGCTCCCCAGCAGATTCGCATCTTCAGCATTCTCGCCATCGCCCTCCTCGCAGGGACGATCCTCTCCATGGTCAACGCAAACTACGGCGCGCGCCTCAGCGGACTCGCCATGCTGGCACTGTCGCTGTGGTTCCTAAAGAACGATCTCGCCGCCCGAAACATCCGCCACACGATCCCGCTCACGCGTTACATCGCCTACTGCCTCCTCAGCGGATTCGTCTGGCTGGGAATCGGCGGCACGCTTCAACTGATCTACGGCGCGACTCTCGCAGGTCCGCTGTACGACGCGGTCTTACACACCATCTTTGTCGGCTTCGTGATGTCCATGATCTTCGGTCACGCGCCCATCATCTTCCCTGCCATCCTCGGCGTGCCGATCAACTTTTACCCCGCATTTTATGGTCATCTCGCGCTGCTGCATCTCTCCCTGCTCCTGCGCGTGACAGGCGACCTGACGAATCAAGTTGATGTTCGCAAATGGGGCGGCATATTGAACGAGGTCGCCATCCTGATGTTTCTGGGCATGACCGTGTATTCCGTTCTCAAAGGGAAAAAGTAAACCATGCCTACCCTCACTCGCTGGTTCCTGAAAGCCGCGCTTTTATACCTGCTCTTCGCGCTCATCGCTGGAATTGTTTTGGCGTTGCCAGCCGTAAGGATCCCCGGATTCTTCCCCGCTTACTTCCACATGCTCACCTTCGGCTGGCTCACACAACTGATCTTCGGCGTCGCTTTTTGGATGTTCCCCAAATTCAACCTCGCCAAACCGCGCGGGCATGAATGGCTGGGCTGGGTAACTTTCATCTCGCTCAATGCCGGTCTGGTCTTGCGAGTTATCGCCGAACCAATCAACGCCGCAGCTCCCTCCGCGTTGAGCGGCTGGACGATGGTCGCCTCCGCTCTTTTACAATGGCTTTCCGGTGTCGTCTTTGCGATCAACACCTGGACCCGCGTCAAGGAACGATAGATGCCGCGCCTGAGCGTTTACTTGATCCGCGCCTCGCTGATCTATGTTGTGCTGGGATTTACCGTCGGCGGACTATTGCTGGCAAATAAAGGGATTCTGTACCTGCCAGCGCTTTGGAATCTACTTCCCCTGCATATCGAATTCGCATTCATGGGTTGGATGGTGCAATTGACCATGGGCATGGTATTCTGGATCGCGCCACGATTTTCCAGCGACTCTCCGCGTGGAAATGAAAAATTAAGTTGGACGGCATTCGCATTATTGAATACCGGCATCTTGCTCGTTGTCGCGCAAAGCCTATTTGGGGCTAACGGGTTCGCCCTTGCGGGAAGAATCGTGGAACTGTTTGGGCTTGCGGCATTC
>CXWJ01029597.1_pt1 | contig 12076 bp, 7 predicted proteins | sample 590841 | NCBI WGS metagenome assembly CXWJ01 (sample SAMEA3498367, study PRJEB10139) | wastewater metagenome | biome: wastewater treatment plant; material: activated sludge | place: Austria | collected 2015-01-21 | reverse complement strand
CACCGGCGCTGCCCAAATGGACGGTGCTATCTTGGTCGTATCGGCCGCGGACGGTCCGATGCCGCAGACTCGCGAGCATATTTTGTTGGCCCGGCAGGTAGGCGTGCCCCGTGTGGTGGTTTTCCTCAACAAGTGCGATCTGGTTGACGACGCCGAGCTGTTGGATCTGGTCGAGTTGGAAGTTCGGGAATTGCTCTCAAAGTACGATTTTCCGGGCGATGAGATTCCGATTATCCGTGGCGCTGCCAAGGCGGCCTACGACAATCCGAGCGATCCGGAAGCCTCGAAGTGCATTACTGAATTAATGGACGCCATTGATGCTTATATTCCCGAGCCAGTTCGCGAAATCGATAAGCCGTTCCTGATGGCAATCGAAGACGTCTTCTCCATCGAAGGTCGTGGTACAGTCGCCACTGGCCGTATCGAGCGAGGTATCGTCAAAGTAGGCGATACAGTGGATATCATCGGTCTAGAGGCGGCCTCCAAGCAGACAACCTGCACGGGTGTCGAAATGTTCAACAAGACGCTTGATCAAGGGCAAGCGGGCGACAATGTCGGTTGTTTGCTCCGTGGTGTGAAGCGTGAAGAAATTCAGCGCGGCCAAGTGTTGGCCAAGCCGGGTTCGATTACGCCCCACACGAAGTTCGAAGCTGAAGTATACGTGCTGAGCAAAGAGGAAGGTGGCCGTCATACGCCGTTCTTTAGCGGCTATCGGCCCCAGTTCTACTTCCGCACGACGGATGTGACCGGTTCGGCCAATTTGCTGGGCGGCGCGGAAATGTGCATGCCGGGCGACAACGCGAGAGTCAGCGTCGAGCTATCGAAGCCGATCGCCATGGACGACGGTGTGCGGTTTGCCATCCGCGAAGGCGGCAAGACGGTGGGCTCGGGCGTCGTCACGAAGATCTTGGAGTAAGGCGGAGGGCGGAAGGCGGAGCGGTCGAATCAAGAAATTCGGCATTCCGCCTGACCTCTTCGGCTCTCCACCTTTGTTACAGGGGTGTAGCTCAATTGGCAGAGCACCGGTNNAATCCCACCACCCCTGCCATATTTGTGTTCGGGAAAGTTTTGAAGGTTGCCCCTGTGAGGGCCGACGTTCGGCATGACGAGTGGATGGGAGATCCGTCGAGTAGTTGCGACGGTTAGAGTCGGAGCGATTGTCCGATAAGTCGCGGCTACATATCGATAGGTTCACGGAGGTTGCGTGGGCGCCTTTATTCAAGAACTGTTTAGTTTTGATTTGTATAAGCGAAGCCAGGGTCGCGTGGCCCGGCAAGCGACATTTGCGGCGCTAGCGATCATCCTGTCGTTCGGTGCCTGGAGCATGAGTGAATATTATCGTGGCAGCGCGCCACTGACGCGGTATTTCATCCCACTGGCCGTGTGGCTGCTTGGCCTGTGGGTGAGCTTTCGCGTGGTGCAGTTGCCGGCTTTCGCGGATTTTTTGATTTCCGTTGAAGGAGAGATGAATAAGGTTTCATGGCCGTCGCGCGGCGAATTGTTTCGAGCGTCGATCGTCGTGATGATGGTCATCTTCATGTTGGCGGCAATCTTGTTTTTGTTCGACTTGTTTTGGCAATGGGCGCTGGGTTGGTTGCTGTCGAAATAGCTAATTGCGGCGTGAAAACCGTTGGACGTCAGTCCGCGAGAGTATTTTGGTGACAGACGAGCAGAATAAATTCGCCGACGACACAGACGAGCCTGCGGTGGACGATGCGGTAAGCAACCGCAGCGACGACACGTTGCTCGAGGAAACGGAAGCAGCTGCGCGGTTGCACAATCGGGGCGAGGAAGGGCGCACGGACTCTGAGTTGATGGCGGCGGATTCAGAAGTACTGGCCGAACTCTCCGGCGAGTTGGATGAGCTCGAGGACGACGGGGCCATAGAAGAAGAGGAAATCGAAGAAGTCATGGATCCGGCCGCCGAGGCAGCCGCCATGGCCCGTGCGGAAGAAGCTCTTCCCGATGAAGAAATCCGCATGGATTGGTACATCCTCAAGGTCCAGAGCAATCGTGAACGCTCGATTGCCGAGGCGCTGGAGCGAAAGATCAGAATCGAGGGTTTGGACCGGTTTTTCGATCAGGTGATCGTACCGACGGAAAAGGTCACGGAGTTCAAAGGAGGAAAGAAGAAGGTCGTCGAGCGGAAGTTGTATCCGGGCTACATCGTCGTGCATATGCATATCAACGACGACACGTGGTTCGCGGTGCGGGAAACCTCCGGTGTGGGCGACTTCACCGGGGCCGGCGGCAAGCCAACGCCGATGTTGGCGAGCGAAGTATCGCGCATTGTACAGACGGACGAGGAAGAGACTAGCGAATCGCCGAAGCTCGATATCCGGTTTGCTGCCGGCGACAAGGTAAAGGTCAAAGAAGGCAACTTTGAGAACTTTGAAGGCGAGGTCAACGCGATCGACGAAGCGAGCGGTCGCGTGACGGTGATGATCAACATTTTCGGCCGCAGCACGCCGGTTGAATTGGAATATTGGCAAATCGAAACAATGTGAGGAAAGCGATTGGCTGTTAGCTCTTAGCCATTAACCAGAAGCGAACTCTCTGGCTAATAGCTAACGGCTAACAGCAGGTAGCTCAGTCGAATGGCAAAACAATTCGCAGGTAGCGCGAAGTTTCAAATTCCGGGCGGGCAGGCCACGCCAGCTCCGCCGGTCGGCACTTCGTTGGGTAAATACGGCATTAACCTGGGCCAGTTCGTTCAGCAGTTCAACGATCGAACCAAAGAGGCGGGCGGGATGATGATCCCGGTCGTCGTGACGGTCTACAGCGATCGCTCATTTGAGTTCATCACCAAAAGCCCGCCGGCGGCCGTGCTCCTCAAGAAGGCGGCCAATATCGCCAAGGGTTCTGCCGTGCCGAACAAAGACAAAGTCGGCAGCGTCACGCGAGCGCAGATGGAGGAGATTGCCAAAATCAAAATGGCCGATTTGAACGCGAGCGATGTCGATAGTGCCGTCAACATGGTGGCCGGCACCGCGCGAAGCATGGGATTGGAAGTCAAAGGTTAAGAAGGGTCGAAAGACAGAGGTCGAGAGTCAAGAGCCGGATGTGAACGTCTCGGCCTTAGCATGGGATAAGAAGACAAATGGCAAAACAATCCAAACGATTTCGAGCCTTGGTAGAGAAACGCAAGACGGAAGACGCCAAGCCGATCGCCGAGGCAGTGAAGATCCTGAAGGGTTTCGATGGAACCAAGTTCGATCAATCGGTCGAGGTTTCTATTCGCCTCGGCATCGACCACACCCAGGCCGAACAGATCGTGCGCGGCTCGATCGTTCTGCCGCATGGCATCGGCAAGCAGCAACGCGTAGTAGTATTCGCCAAAGGTCCGAAGGCGGACGAAGCTCGAGCAGCCGGCGCAGACATGGTGGGCGAGGAAGATTTGGCAGAAAAGATCAAGAGTGGTTGGACGGAGTTCGACGCTTGCATCGCCGCGCCCGACATGATGAAGCTCGTCGGTCCGTTGGGCAAAGTGCTAGGTCCGCGCGGTTTGATGCCATCGCCGCGAGCCGGCACAGTCACGCCGGACGTCGGCAAAACGGTTAGTGAATACAAGGCCGGCAAAGTGGAATTCCGCAACGAAAAAAGCGGAATCGTGCAAGCGGTCGTCGGCAAACTGAGTTTCGATGCCCCAAAATTGACCGAAAACATTCAAGCATTTTTGGACAAGGTGGTCAGCCTTAAGCCACATTCCGTAAAGGGGACGTTCATCAAAGGCGCGCACATCAGCGCGACGATGAGTCCCAGCGTCAGATTAGCAGTGTGATGCTAGATGCTGGCTGCCGGAAGTAATTTCGGCATCGAGTATCGAACATCTAGCATCCAGAATCATCGAAGAATCATGAGCAAATTCGTCAAAGAACTGATTACCAAAGACATCCGTAACCGCTTGGATGGTGTCGAAGACGCGCTGTTGGTCGAGATGACCGGCATGAAAAACGATGCCAATGTTGCGCTCCGTCAGCGGTTGCGCAGCAAGAAAATTCACCTGATGGTGGTCAAGAACAGCCTGGCCCGTCGGGCTGCCGAAGGGACCAAGCTGGCGCCCGCGTTTGAAGAGGCACAAGGCGCTATCGCCTTGGTATGGGGCAGCGAAGATTTGGTTTCGCTGGCTAAGGAAATCACCGCCATCACGGAAACTAAGGAATTCTCCACGCTGACGCCGAAGGGGGGCGTCATGGACGGCCAGGCGCTGGCCGCCTCTCAAATCAAGGAAGTCAGCAAATGGCCGAGTCGTACGGAGCAGCTCAGCATCCTGATGGGCCAGATTTTGAACCCAGGGGCCACGCTCTCTGCTCAACTCCTTGGCCCAGCCCGCAAGCTCGCCAGCCAAATAAAGAAAAAGAGTGAAGAGGGCGGTGAGTAAGAATAGAAACAGAATAGGTAGGTAATAGGCGACCCACGAAAAAAGTCTACTCACCCGCATTGACACCAAGCCGCAATCGAAGCGGTCAACCATAAGCTACAAAACCAAACCGCGTCCACAGACCCAGAACGAGAAAGGGAAAGATCAACCATGGCCACAGATACTATTGAATTCTCTGCCACCACCAAGAAGCTTGGTGATGACATTGTCAAGCTCACGCTCAAGGAGGCCAAAGAGCTTAGCGATTATCTCAAGGATGTACACGGCATTGAGCCGGCTTCCGGCGGCGGCGTGATGATGGTCAGTGGCGGCGGTGGCGGCGGTGGCGCCGAGGCGGCTGCCGAGAAGACGGAGTTCGACGTCGTCTTGGAAGGTTTCGGCGACAAGAAAATCGGCGTTATCAAGGCAGTGCGGCAAGCAACCGGCCTGGGCTTGAAGGAAGCCAAGGATCTGGTGGAAGGCGTCCCCAGCAAGGTGAAAGAAGGCCTCTCGAAGGCCGACGCCGAAAAGCTGAAGGCCGAGCTGGAGAAAGAAGGAGCGACCGTTTCGATCAAGTAGTGATCGTGGTCGTGCACAGGTCGAGATGCTCCGGCACCGCAGTGTTGGAGCGGTTTTCGGCTTCGTGCGGTTCGTCCTTTCCCTAGCGCGGCTATGCGACGGCCGCTTCCCGATGTTCGCGCGAGTTGAATGAGCCTTTCTCGACCGCTTGCATCTCAATTTTTTTTGCGGCTGGAGTCCGCCCGGTGGACGCTGCGCGATGGTTGCGCGGCGGAACTGAGCCTCCAGTTGCCCTTCCGATCTTGAGTACGGAGTAACGCGTCCTATGGCAGTCACAGCGAGACGGCGTTTAGAAACCAACACGACACGGCAATTCGGCAGCCAGCGTGATCCTTACAGCATTCCGGATCTGACCGAGATTCAGACCAAGAGCTATGCGCGATTTCTGCAATACGAAACTCCGGCAGATAAGCGCAAAGACGAGGGACTTGAGGGTGTGCTGCGCGAGATTTTCCCGATCGAAAGCTACGACAAGAAACTCAGTCTGCAATACCTGCGCTTCGAATTGGGCAAGCCCCGCTACGAGCCGGACGAATGTCGCCAGTTGCGACTGACGTACGGCCGGCCGTTTCGCATTTGGCTGCGCCTCAACAAAGAGCAGCCCATCGACGAAGAAGTTTACTTGGGCGACCTGCCCATCATGCTGGGCGGCGGCGAGTTCATCATCAATGGTGCGGAACGCGTGGTGGTGAGCCAACTGCACCGCAGTCCTGGTATCGATTTCGTGACCGACATGGAAGCCGGCGAAAAGCGGCTTCATAGCTGCCGCGTCATTCCGGAGCGCGGCAGTTGGATCGAAATCAATACGACGAAAAAGGACAGCATCACAGTCCGCATCGACCAAAGCGGCAAGTTCTCCGTAATGACGTTGCTGCGGGCGATGGATCCCCAATATGGGATGGATTCTGACATCCTCCGCACTTTCTACGAGACGATTAAGCAGAAAGTCGTCGATGGCCGCAGCGCCGGCAAGATCGAAGGCAAAATCGCGGTGGAAGACATCATCTATCCGGTCGGCAGCGACCGGGCCGGTGAGATCATTGTGGAAGGGGGCCAGAAAATCACCAAGACCGCGGCGGAGACGATCTGCAGCTCCGGCCTCAAGCAGGTCGAGATCATGGAGCCGCCGGCAACGCCGCTGTTGCTCAATGCGCTTACCGACGACGGTACTTCCAGCCACGAAGAGGCGCTGCTGCGGATTTATCAGCGTCTGCGGCCAGGTAATCCGCCGCAGTTGGAAAAGGCGAAGGCTCTCTTCAATGAGAAATTCTATGACACGAACCGCTATCGCCTGGGTCGCGTCGGCCGCTTCCGCATCAACCGCAAGTTAGGTCTCACGGTGCCGGAAGACGAAATGGTGCTGCGCCCGGAGGATTTGATCAGCGCGGTCAAATACCTCATGAAATTGGTGACTGGCGAAGCCGATGCCTACGTTGACGATATCGATCACTTGGGCAACCGCCGTTTGCGGACGATCGACGAGTTGGCCTGCGATGAAATGCGCAAAGGATTTTTGAAGCTCCGCCGCACTGTGCAGGAGCGTATGAGCCTCAAGGATCTGGAGGACATGACTCCGCGCAGCCTGATCAACCCGAAAAGCATTTCGGCGGCGATCGAGTACTTCTTCGGTCGCGGTGAACTGTCCCAGGTGGTGGATCAGACGAACCCTCTTTCGATGCTCACGCACGAACGGCGTTTGTCCGCCCTTGGCCCTGGCGGTTTGAATCGCAAGCGGGCCGGTTTCGAAGTCCGCGACGTCCATATTTCTCACTACGGTCGCATCTGCCCGATTGAAACTCCCGAAGGTACGAACATCGGCCTGATTTCTAGCCTGGCAATGTACGCCTCGGTGGATGAGTACGGATTCTTGATTACGCCTTATCGCAAGGTTTCCAAGGGCAAGCTGTTGAATGAGGTCGTATGGCTGCGGGCGGACGAAGAATCCGAAGCCTACGTTGCGTCCGCCGATACGCCACTCTTGGATGGAAAGCTGCAAGGCGAAACGGGCGATACGCTCGTTGCTCGGCATCGGGCTGATTTCGTGATGGTGCCGGTCGACCAGATTCAATACATGGATGTAACGCCGAGCCAAATGATCGGCGTTTCGGCCGGCCTGATTCCGTTCTTGGAGCACGACGACGCCAACCGTGCGCTCATGGGTTCCAACATGCAGCGACAAGCGGTCCCCCTGTTGATTACGGAGCCGCCAATCGTCGGCACCGGCTTGGAGACGGACGTAGCACTCCACTCCGGCATGATCATTCGCGCCGGCCACAAGGGCACGGTCACGTATGTCGATGCGGATCGCATCGAGATCGGACCGGAAGTCCATCGACTGCGAAAGTTCGTGGGCCTCAACGAGCGCACGTGCCAGAACCAGCGGCCGATCGTGAAGCCGGGCGACAAGGTCGAAAAAGGCCAGGTCATTGCCGACGGCGCCGCCACCTTCCAAGGTGAATTGGCGTTGGGCCGCAATGTTTTGGTCGCGTTTATGTCGTGGGAAGGTTTCAACTTCGAAGACGCGATCATTATCAGCGAAGAACTGGTAAAGAACGATACGTACACGTCGATTCACATTGAGGAATTCGACGTCGAAATTCGCGAAACGAAGTTGGGCCGCGAGGAGTTCACACGCGACATTCCCAACGTCAGCGAAAAGATGCTGCGCAACTTGGATGAGAATGGCATCGTTCAGATCGGCACGTTTGTGGAGCCGGGCGACATCTTGGTGGGCAAGGTTTCGCCCAAGAGCAAGACTGAACTGACCCCAGAAGAAAAGCTGCTGCACGCAATTTTCGGGCGGGCGGGCGAAGACGTGAAAAACGATTCGCTGGAAGTGCCGTCCGGCGTGGAAGGTATCGTGATCGATACGCAGCGATTCTCGCGCCGTATGAGTCTTTCGGAAGATCAGCGGAAGGAGTTCGAGCGATCCTTGAAGACGGCCGAAAAGGAAGGCAACGAGCGAATCGCCCAAGTATTCGGCGAGTTGGTGGCCGAGTTGGAAACGATCCTCGGCCGCAAGCTGACCGACGACGACGGTAATTCGCTCGTCCATGGCCAGGATCCGGCTTACGTTGCCGAGCGTGCGGCCAACTTTAAGATCGACAACATTGATGTCCGCAGCCCGCAGCGCAAGAAAGACATGGAGCGCGTCTTCAAGCAACTGTGGAACAACGTGGAAGAGGCGATCGACGCTCGCGACCGCAAGCTGAATTCCATGAAGCGCGGCGATGAATTGCGCAGCGGCGTGTTGCAGATGGTTAAGGTTTACATCGCCACGAAGCGCGTGATTTCCGTCGGCGACAAAATGGCCGGTCGACACGGTAACAAGGGTGTGATCTCGAAGATTTTGCCGGTAGAGGACATGCCTTATTTAGAAGACGGCACGCCGGTGCAGATCATGCTCAACCCGTTGGGCGTACCGAGTCGCATGAACGTGGGCCAAATTTTGGAAACCCACCTAGGCTGGGCTGGCGCAAAACTTGGTTTCCGCGCGATCACGCCAGTGTTCGACGGCGCTTCGGAAAAGGACATTAACGACGCCCTGCAAGAAGCCGGTTTGCCGCGGCACGGTAAAGCGAAATTGTACGACGGCCGTACGGGCGAGCCGTTCGAGCAGGAAACCACGGTCGGCTACATCTACATGTTGAAACTCCATCACTTGGTGGACGACAAGGTTCACGCCCGCAGTACAGGTCCGTACTCCCTCATCACGCAGCAGCCATTGGGTGGCAAGGCGCGATTCGGCGGACAGCGTTTCGGCGAGATGGAAGTCTGGGCGCTGGAAGCTTACGGTGCCGCTTACATCCTGCAGGAACTGCTAACCGTGAAGAGTGACGACGTGGAAGGCCGCACCAAGATTTACGAATCGATGGTGAAGGGCGAGAACACGCTGGAAGCCGGCACGCCAGCCAGCTTCGATGTGTTGACGAATGAAATTCGTGGGCTCGGCCTCAATATGCAGTTAGAAAAGCGTCGTATTTAACGCGGTTATGGAACAGGGCAGGTCGAGCCCCACATCGACCGATTAGAGAATCAGTACACGCTTCGCCAAATTCTGGAGCGACCGAATATGAGCAGTATTTTAGACACCGCCAGTTACGATCGTATCAACGACTACGCCTCGGTAAAAATCAGCTTGGCGCGGCCGCACGATATCCGCAGTTGGTCTTTCGGCGAAGTAAAAAAGCCGGAAACCATCAACTACCGCACCTACCGTCCGGAAAAGGACGGCTTGTTCTGCGAGCGCATTTTTGGCCCGGAAAAGGACTGGGAATGCGCCTGCGGCAAGTACCGCGGCATGAAGTACAAAGGGATGATCTGCGATCGTTGCGGCGTTAAGGTGACCCACAGCCGCGTGCGCCGCAAGCGCATGGGGCATATTGAGCTGGCCGCGCCGGTTGTCCACATCTGGTTTTTCAAGGCTATGCCTAGCCGGCTCGGCAGCTTGCTGGCAATGAAGACAACCAGCCTGGAAAAGATCATCTACTTCCAAGATTATGTGGTGATTGATCCGAAGGACACAGCGCTTAAGCCGCAGCAGCTCTTGACGGAAGAAGAATATCGTCAGGCCCGCGAACAGTTTGGCGAGAATTCGTTCGAAGCGTCGATGGGCGCCGAAGCGGTTCGCAAGCTTCTGCAACAGCTTGATCTGGTGAAGCTGTCGGTAGAACTACGCGAAGAGCTGAAGGACACTGGTTCCAAGCAGAAGGCCAAGGATCTCATCAATCGGCTCAAGACGGTTGAAGCCATTCGCGATTCGGACAATAAGCCGGAGTGGATGGTGCTGGACGTGATCCCGGTCATTCCGCCGGACCTACGGCCGTTGGTGCTGCTCGATAGCGGCAACTTCGCCACCAGCGATCTCAACGATCTCTACCGTCGCATTATCAACCGTAACAACCGGCTCAAAAAGCTGGTGGATCTCAACGCGCCCGAAGTAATCATCCGCAATGAGAAACGGATGCTCCAGCAATCGGTGGACGCCCTGTTCGATAACAACCGCTGCAAGCGGCCCGTGCTCGGTTCGTCGAACCGTCCACTTAAGTCCCTGACAGACATGATCAAGGGCAAGCAGGGCCGGTTCCGCGAGAACTTGCTCGGCAAGCGCGTCGATTATTCGGCCCGCTCCGTAATCGTCGTTGGCCCTAGCCTGAAGCTGCATCAATGCGGCTTGCCGAAGAAGATCGCGCTGGAATTGTATCAGCCCTTCATTATTCGTCGGCTTAAGGAATTGGGCCATGCGGATACGATCAAAAGCGCTAAAAAGATGCTGGAGCGCAAAGATGATGAGGTATGGGATATCCTCGAAGAGGTGATCCGCAATCATCCTGTGCTGCTCAATCGCGCCCCGACGCTGCATCGTATGGGCATTCAAGCGTTTGAGCCGATCTTGGTAGAAGGCAATGCCATTCAACTTCATCCGCTTGTGTGTAAAGGTTTCAATGCGGACTTCGACGGCGACCAGATGGCAGTTCACTTGCCACTCTCGATCGAAGCCCAAGTTGAAGCTCACACGCTGATGATGAGTACCCATAACATCTTCAGCCCTGCCAACGGCGCGCCGATCATCAGCCCGTCGCAAGACGTGGTTATGGGATGCTACTATCTCACGATGAGCGTTCCCGAAGCCAAGGGGGACGACATGGTTTTCTCGTCGCTCGAAGAAGTCGAAATGGCTTTCTCGGCCGGCAAGGTGGGCACACATGCGAAGATCAAGGTTCGCCTGCCGAATACGCGCTGCATGCGCGAAGATTGGGATGCTCAGACCGGATTCGGAAAGATCGTTAATACCACCGTCGGCCGCGTGATTTTCAACATGGTGTTGCCGAAGGGGATGCCGTTTTACAATATCGCGCTTCGTTCTTCGCAATTGGCCCGCGTGATCAGCGACTGCTACCAAATGCTGGGACGCAGCAAGACGATCTCGTTGCTAGACGACATGAACCAACTCGGCTTCCGCGAGGCCACACGCAGCGGCTTGTCGTTTGGAACAGACGACTTGATCACGCCGGAAGCGAAGGGGCGGATCATCGCCGCGGCCGAAAAGGAAGTGCTTCGCAAAAACAAGCTTTACCAACGCGGCATTATCACCGAGGGCGAGCGCTACAATCAGGTGCTGGATGCCTGGACTCACGCCCGCGAACAAATCACCACGGAAATGATGGCCGCGCTNNTCTTTCTGATGGCCCATTCTGGTGCCCGCGGTGGTGTCGAACAAATGCGGCAGCTCGGCGGTATGCGCGGTTTGATGGCCAAGCCGTCCGGCAAAATCATCGAGACGCCCATCAAGGCTAACTTCCGCGAAGGCCTCACGGTGCTGGAGTATTTCAGTTCCACGCACGGTGCCCGCAAGGGTTTGGCCGATACGGCTCTCAAGACGGCGGACTCCGGTTATTTGACCCGCAAGCTGGCGGACGTGGCGCAAAACGTGGTCATCACCATGGAAGACTGTGGTACCACGCAAGGCATCACGAAAGGCATTATCTACCGCGGCGAAAAGGTCGAAGTGAGCCTGGCCGACTCGATTCGTGGCCGCGTTAGCCGCACAAACATCGTCAATCCGATCACGGATGAAGCGATTGTGAGCGAGAACGAGTTGATCACGGTAGAGATTGCTCACAAGATCGAGGAACTCGGTCTAGAAAAAATCCAGGTTCGCAGTCCGATGACGTGCGACGCCCCGCTCGGCATCTGTCGCAAATGTTACGGCATGGATTTGTCGACGGGTGCAATGGTGGAAGAGGGGATGGCGGTTGGCATCATCGCCGCTCAATCAATCGGCGAGCCGGGGACGCAGCTCACGATGCGGACGTTCCACATCGGCGGTGTGGGTCAACACGACGTCGAAGAGAGCGATATCAAAGCCAAGCGCGGTGGTATCGTCAAATACACGCGATTGAAGGTAGTCACGAACGACGCCGGTCAACGCGTAGTGCTCGCCCGTAATGGCGAGGTCTCGGTCGTTGACGATAAAGGTCGCGAGCTCGAGAAGTACGAAGTGCCCGCAGGTGCGGTGCTGAAGGTTGGCGAGAACGAAACGATTGCCGCCGGCGGCGTCCTCTGCGAATGGGATCCCCATAGCATTCCCATTCTCGCGGAGACGGGCGGTAAGATCCGCTTCGAAGACCTCATGGA
>CXWJ01007057.1_pt1 | contig 12092 bp, 7 predicted proteins | sample 590841 | NCBI WGS metagenome assembly CXWJ01 (sample SAMEA3498367, study PRJEB10139) | wastewater metagenome | biome: wastewater treatment plant; material: activated sludge | place: Austria | collected 2015-01-21 | reverse complement strand
CTTACAGTTTGTTTACAGGGAGGAGTAACATATTACTTAGTTTTAGATTCGTGGTCAACGCCTGTTTGCAATCCTTATACAAATCTTACCATTTCGGCACCGGTTGCAGCAGGTGGTTGCGCATTGGGAATAGGAGTAAACAATATCACACTTCCTTATTCTTCTACAGGAAGAACCACATGCGGAAAGGTTGATGATTTAACATCAAGCAACACTGTTACATGTGGAAGTAATTTATATACAACTGCCGAAGACGAAGTTTTTGTTTTTGTTCCATCTTTAAGCGGTACAGTTACTGTAGCACTAACCAGCACAAGCTCTTGGGTTGGCATTACATTGTATGACGGTTGCCCTATGACATCAAGTTGTAGCGGCACACCGGGAGTATGCGTTGCTTTTGAACAAAGTTCAGCCGGTAGTCAAAGCATGTGCGTTAATGTGGTTGCCGGTAAAACATATTATTTGGTTGTAGATCAGTTTGCATCACCAACCTGCATTCCGTCTTACAACATTAACATCACCGCCCCATCAGGCGTTGCTGCCGGAACTACGTGTGGTAATCCCTATATCATATCATCATTACCACTTTCTTTAAACAATGAAACAACAGCTTGCATGGGTAATGATTACAACAATGCAACTGCCGGTTCATGCGGAACATTTTATGAATCGGGTGAAGACAAGGTTTATCGTTACTCTGCATCAACATCAGAGTGTATTGCAATTAACATTACACAATCAAGCACCAACTATATTGGCTATACTGTTTATAATGGTTGCCCGGGTGCAGGCGGAGTTTGTGTTGGAAGCAATGGCGGTGCAAATGCAGGTGCGCTTGCAGGCAGTGTAGTATTGCCCGGTGCAGGTACTTATTATATTATTATTGATACATGGGCTCCACCCAATAATGCCACGTATGATATTACTATTTCAAGTTTGGGTGGTGGCGCTGCTAATGATTTACCATGCAATGCCATTTTAATTCCTGTTGGTATTGCAATGCCCGGTTCAAACTATTGTTCGGGCAGTGGTGGTGAACCGGCTGCACCTGCTTGTTGGATTACGCCTAATACGCTAAACACAGTTTGGTTTCGCGCTATATGTCCTGCATCAGGTCAGCTTCGTATTCGCACAAGTGCAGGCTCACTTAATAATACACAAATTGCAGTTTACTCTGGCACATGTGGTGCATCACTGACATTGCTTGGATGCAACGATGATATGCCACCTTGCGGAACTACAACAAATTCTATGAGCGATTTATTGCTCACCGGTTTAACAAGTGGCAATACATATTATATCTCTGTTGATGGTTATGCCGGTTTAACAGGAACATTTAGTGTTGCCGTAAGTGATGGCGCTTTGCCATTGCCACCTGCACCGGGGCAAGAATGTTCTACACCTAATCCTGTTTGTAATACAACAATTAATGTTGGCGACCCGGGCTATCAGGCATTTGGTACAGGTTGCGATTTTCCGGGTGGCGGAACAAACTGTTTGTTATCTGGAGAAAGAGGTTCATCGTGGTACACCATAAATAGTGGTGCAGCCGGAAATCTTGAATTTAATTTAGTGCCTAACGATTATGTTGGTGGATTAGCAGGTGATGAAACTGATTACGATTTTGCATTATGGAAAATGAAAGATGGACCAAGCAACACAACTGTAAATACATGCGCAACAATTTCGGGCGGTGCTGCACCTATCAGATGCGATTACGATTTTTTAGGCGTTACTGGTTTATATGGCGCTGCTGCCAACACAGCATTTCCTGCTTATGCTCCCGATTTTAATTCAGCTTACGAAGCGCGCCTTCCTGTGCAAACCGGAGATATTTATTTATTAATTGTAAGTAATTTTCAAAACAGTACATCTGGTTTTAACTTAACGTTTAGCGGAGCATCACCCATAAATTATGCACCGGGTGCTACTTCTGTTTTATGGACTGGCGGAATTGATAACGATTGGTTTAAACCCGGTAACTGGGGCGGTTGCGGTATTCCATCATGTGCAACCGATGCTATAATTGTTCCGGCATCAGCAAATCAACCAGTAATAAATGCTGCAGGCGCTGCTGTTAAATCATTAAATATTTCTACCGGAGCTACGCTTACTGTTAATGCCGGTTTTTCTTTACAGGTTTGCGAGAACTTAACCAACAGTGGCGGACTTACTGCATCGCTAACATCAACAGTGTTGTTTAATAATGCGGCAGTTAACCAAAATATTACAGGCAACTTTGTTGGTGCAAATAAATTTGGCAACCTTACCATTACTAAAACAGGAGGAATTGTTTCATTAAATAACGATGCCGATGTTGGTGGAGCATTTACTATTTCAAATGCAACAAGTACAATAAATGCGAATGGACGTTATCATAAAGTTGCAGGTAACTTTACCAATAGCGGAACTTACACACCCGGCACAAACGGCACGCTTGAATTAAACGGCACTGCTGCACAAACCTATTTTAATGCGGGCACCATTAACAATTTAAACATGCAGCATACAAGCACCGGTGTTACACTAAACAGTAATTGTATTTTAGGAACAACAGGAATTTTATCATTAAATGCCGGACGAATAATTACAACACCCGCTTACGAAGTTTCTCTTACCAACAGAAGCACGGCTGCATCAACAGCAGGTAATACCAATAGTTTTGTGCAGGGATTTTTGAGAAGGTATATTAACCCAACAGGCGCTTACGATTTTCCTGTTGGGCATCAGGTAGCAGGTTACCAAAGAGCAAACGTAAATTTTACCGGTGGCACTACTATTGATAATTTGCGCTCATCATTTAATTCATACGCATTGCTTCCGGGTCCGCTTATGTTGAGTGAGTGCGGTGCAACGTATTCGCAAAATGCTTTAAACAATGGTTACTGGACAATTACGGCAAGTAATAATCCAACATCAGGTAACTATAATATGACGCTTTATAATTTGAATTACTCAAATGCAGGTTCAGGGTTTACTGTTATGAAAAACAGTGGCAGTGGTTGGGGATTATGGAATGGTACGTGTGTAGTTTCTCCGGTTACCGCTGTGCAGCGTAATGCAATGAATGGTTTTTCTGATTTTGGTGTGGCACAATCACCAACGCCATTGCCTGTAACATGGTTGGGGGTTAGTGCAAAAGCAATTGAGAAAAACATTTTGGTTACATGGCATACAGCCGAAGAAATTAATAACGATTACTACACCATTGAACGAAGCACCGATGGAAAAAACTTTGAACCTATTGTTACCATTGAACCCGTTTCACCAACAAATAATATTTTCAGCTATAGTTTTGAAGATAAAAATGTACTGCCATCAACCATTTACTATTACAAGATACGACAAACCGATTTTAACGGAAGTATAGATTACAGTAAAACGGTTTCTGCTAAAACCGGAAACGGTAATTATGATTTTACTATTCAGCCCAATCCATTCAACACCTCTTTTGTAATTGAATATTATACAGAAGAAAGTGCTTATGTGAAAGTTGAATTGCTGAATAAACTCGGACAAACAATTAAGTTGCTTGATGCAGGCAAAAAAGAAAAAGGATTGAACACACTTTCTATCAGCAACAGGAATGTGTTTTTACCTAAAGGTGTTTACACGTTAAAATTAACTATAGATGGAGCGGCTTATTCAAAACTGATTTTTAAAACGGAGTAACTGTGATAAACCTGCCCCGAAATTTCGGGAGGTAGTGCGCAAGTTTGTGTGGAGGTGTCCTGACAGGTTTGTATAAACTATAATCAAATATTTCTGCCACAGATTTACAGAGTAAAGAAATTTATTCGTCTATTTTCACAAACATTGCTTTGCAGAAAGCATCCCTAATAAATCCCATAAATCAAAGGCGAAGCGATTTATTTTTTTAAAAATCTGTAATCTGTGTCTAAAAAAACAACACATAAAGCCTCATAAAATCATTGTAAATGGAACAAAAATTATTAATAGCAATTTGTGCTCTGTTGATTTTACTTTTAGCTGGTTTGTTTTTAAAATTTTTTCCCCCTTCAAAAATCAATAGTTTGTATGGCTATAGGACCAAACGCTCTATGAAAAACATGAACAACTGGAAAATCGCAAATGCGTATTCCTCTACTTTAATGATTTACTTAAGCACTGCTGGTTTGATTTTAACCGGCATATTGTTTCTTTTAAAAACAGAGCCGCTAACTTTATTATACATTGTTTTTGCAATGGGATTATTTATAGCCATTGCAGTAATTGTGTTGACCGAGAAAAAATTAAAGCAGCATTAGGTTGAGGGTTAAAAAAAAAACAAAAAAAATCTGGCTTGAAAAATATTTTCAATTCAATCAAAAAAAATTTCTTTTGTATGATTATTTTTTTTTTATTTGCAGAGTAATTACAAAACAAAACAAGATGATTCGTCCGCCCCAACAGCGGACGTTTTTCTTTTTATAGCTTTTCTCCTCTGAAAAAACAACTTCTATTAAAAATAATTATATAAATTATTTTCATGCTCACGAAATTTCGGAAGCGCAAAATTCAAAACATCAATTAGTTAATAACCTAGATGACTTTAATTTTTAATGAATAAACCAGTTCCTTTAAATAAAAGTACCACACACAAATCATTTCTATAAACGATTTAAAGCATTTTTGCGTTAAACCATTTCAAAACATAAAAATGAAAATTTTAATTGCCGCTTTATTGTTGGTTGTAAACATTGCCAATGCTCAAAACAATAACAAGCAAATCACAGCACCTGCTAAAGGTTTTGCTGTGGTAGAACTTTTTACCTCGCAAGGTTGCCGCAGCTGCCCCGCAGCCGACAAAGTGCTTGCTGAAATAAAAGCAGAGTCCGAAAAAAAATCAATGCCTGTTTATGTTCTTTCTTATCATGTTGATTATTGGAACAAGTATGGTTGGATGGATCCGTTCAGCAAATTTGCTTTTACAAAAAGACAAAGCAATTATGTAGGTGCCAATCAGGTAGAAGAAGTTTATACACCACAGGCATACATCAATGGACAAAATCCAACATTGGGAAGCGATAAGGTTAAAATTAGTGCAGCAATAGAAAAAGCAATTGCACAAACTCCTGCTTTAAACTTAACTGCCGTTAAATCTGCATTATCAACGGCCGATACATTAATAATTGATTACACCACTTCTAAAATTAACCCAAACTATTCTTTGGTTATTGCCGTGGTGCAAAGCGAAGCCACAACAAAAATTACTAAGGGCGAAAATTCTGGCAAAACACTTTTGTACAATAATATTGTGAGGGATTTAAATATTACTCCTTTAGAAAGCCAGAAAGGAGCTGTAAAAATTCCAGTAAAAAAACTTTCTTTAAAAAATGGTTTTACAGTTTTGGCATTTGCACAACAAAAGCAAACAAAAAAGATTTTGGCTGTTACACAGGTTTCACTTTAAGATTTACCCATCAGGAACTAATCTTCTAAAGAAGTAAAATCAAACTTTCCTACATCAAACAATCCTTTATCTCCAATTTTAAAATTAGGAATAACCAAAAGTGCCATAAAAGATAAAGTCATAAAAGGCGAGCGTAGTTTACTCCCCATTTCTTTTGCACGGTTGTCAATTGCTTTGTAGGCATTTCCAATTTCAGCACACGGTTTATCACTCATTAATCCGGCAATGGGCAATGCAATAACATTTTCGGTAGCTGCGGTCACTGCGCTTAATCCTCCTTTGCTTTTTATGAGCAGGTTAATTGCGCGTACAATCGAATCATCATCAACACCTGCTGCAATAATGTTATGAGAATCGTGTGCAACGGTTCCGGCTATGGCTCCGCTTTTTAATCCCATATTTTTTATAAACCCAACAACAGGCTTTTGATTTTGGTAACGGTTAACCACCACTATTTTTAAATAGTCTTTATCAATATTGCTTTCCAAAAAGCCATTCACAGGTTTAATTGTGTCGGTAATGCAATTGGTGATGAGCTGCCCGTCTAATGCTTCTATGATTTTTACTTTTACTGAAGTTGTTGCAGTCAGTTTAATAGCATCAGCTTTTATTTCGTTGCACGAAAAATTATTGATAACGGAATGTGCTTTATCAACCAAAACAGATTTTCCGTTTTTGGCAACAACCTCACCATTAATTACAGTTTGTAAAACATTAAATTTTTCAATGCTATCAACCACAATAAAATCTGCGGCATGTTTTTCTTTTAATAATCCCACATCTAACTTATAATGCAAAACAGGATTTATACAAGCACATTGTAGCACGTCATAAAGATTGTGCCCTTTTTGCAAAGCACGTTTCACCAATAAATTAATATGTCCCTCCAATAAATCATCAGGATGCTTATCGTCACTGCAAAGCATAACCATGTTTGGATCAGAACTAATGAGCGACTGCAGCGCTTCAAAATTTTTTGCAGCAGAACCCTCCCTTATAATTATTTTCATACCGTGCTCAACTTTGTCAAGCGCTTCTTCAAGCGTAAAACATTCATGGTCGGTGCTTATTCCTGCATCAATATATTTTTTTGCATCGGTGCCGCGTAATCCGGGTGCATGCCCGTCAACAGGTTTGTTGAGTAAATGTGCTGCTTTTATTTTTTTTAGTACTTGCTCATCACCAAACAAAACACCCGGGTAATTCATCATCTCACTCAGGTATTTTATGTCATCTCTTTTAAGCAACTGCTCAACATCTGTTGCATTTAATGTTGCACCGGCAGTTTCAAAATTTGTTGCCGGAACACATGATGGCGCACCAAAATTGAATTTGAGCTTTGCTTCCTTTGCATTTTCAAGCATGTACATAACTCCTTCCATTCCGCATACGTTTGCAATTTCGTGTGGGTCGCTAACAGTTGCAACAGTGCCGTGCGCTAAAGCAACCTTTGCAAACTCATAGGGCGTAAGCATGCTGCTCTCTATATGAATATGCGCATCAACAAAACCGGGCAATATATAATGTGTAAACGATTCGGCAACTTCTTCAATTTTTTGAATGATGCCATCTGCAACCGTAATCTTTGCCGGAAAAACTTTTCTGTTCCATACATCAATCAAATTGCCTTTAAAAACAGAAGGTTGCATCATTTTGACGGCAGAAATAATAATTTGTTTGTATGGATATTTCTATATATTCGCCACATAATTAACAATTTATTTATTATTTAATTTATTCATTTAATGAAAACAGGTAAAGTAAAATTCTTCAACGAATCAAAAGGATTCGGATTCATCGTTGAAGACGATTCACAAAAAGAATTATTTGTGCATCACAGTGGTCTTATTGACCGCATTAAGGAAAACGACACAGTAAGTTACGAAGTAACTGAAGGTAAAAAAGGTCTTAATGCCGTAAATGTTAAAAGAAACAGTTAAACTTATAGTTTACAATTTAACAAAGAAAAATCCCAATCGTGAGATTGGGATTTTTTTATTGGCTTTATTTTCTACTTAAATATATTCATTAAATCTGATAGGCCTCCGGCTGTGGTTGGTTGCCCTTGCTTTTTATCTCCGCCCAAAACATTACCAATTACACTTGCAAGCCCTCCGCCCGTAGAATTTCCTCCGCCCATTACCGAGCCCAATATACTGCCCATATCCATGCCTTGTGTTTTTCCGCCACTCAGGTGATTAAAAATTCCGTTCAAATCAAAACTACTGTCATTGCTATCGTTAGTTTTACTAACCAATTTACCAAGCACAACAGGAATTAATGATGCAACAATACTGGATGCAGCACTGTTGTTTAACCCAAACTTTTGCATTAAACCGCCTATAACCTGTTGCGAAATTGCATTGGTTACGGGATTATTGTTAACCCCCGATTTGCCTCCAAGCATTTGCAGCACATCTCCCACATTGCCTCCGGCAAGTTGTGATTTAAGCCCGTTTACTATTCCATCGGTAGCAAACGAAATGGCTTCGTCATTTCGTTCATTGGGTATTGCAGGGTTATTTATTATAGCATCGCCTGCATGTTCTTTTACAAGATTTAATAATTGATCAAACATGGTTTTGGTTTTTTAAATTGTTTTAATATTTATTAAGCGGAAGAATAAATTTTAAGATTAATTTTTGGTAATCTTTTTTGTAATTTTTTCTGTCCCCAAACTCAGTTCAATTAAATAAGTGCCCGAGGCTAATTTGCCAACATCAAACGTACAAACCGTTTGCCCCTTGGCAGCGGTTTCTTTTTGAATAGTTCTTCCGGCTGCATCGGTAATTAACAGGCTGCAATCAACGCTTAGTGGTTTACCAAAATTAACAGTCATATTATCTTTTACAGGGTTAGGATATATTTGAATGTTTTCAAGCGCTGTTTCATTATTTACACCAACAAAACCGCTAATAGAAAAATTCTTGTCATTAATATCAAAGAAAATATTTCCGGCACCTTCTACCCAAACACGTGCTCCGTTAATTACCTGGTTGTTTGTAACCGTCCACGTATATGCACCATTGTTAGGAACGTTTGAGGCAATTGTTATCGGATAAGTTTTTCCACTGTCTACACTCAAATAAATATTTACGTTGGGTGTATTGATAGGCGCCACATCTGTTCCGCCCACATTCCATGTTATGGTTTGTGTAGAGCCCACCGCCCACGAAATGCCTGTAACGTTAGGATAAGTTATGGCAAACGGGGCTGTAGTTTGAATAACGTTAACGGCATACGTAGTATCGGTGTAAGTAACTCCGGCTCCTCCCGGTTTATTATCTCTGGCTGTTAACCTAAAGTGTAATACACGTGCATAAGATGGCTTTTTTTCTCCTTTGGTATCGGTGTTTGCAAGCACGTTAGCCAGTTTTGGAAAATATCTTTTTGCAGTAAGCGATGGTTCGTAGCTTCTGAAAAGAGGCGCACCACCTGTTGGAGCATTCCACGAGCCTGCCGGGCCTAAATCAAATTGCTCCCAACTGTAAGTTAACGAATCGCCATCGGGGTCGGTTGCTCCGCCATCTAACCAAAAAGGAGTGCTGTATGGTATCGTATATGTTAAACCCTGATTTATTACAGGTGCATTGTTTCCGGTAGGTGTAATTACAGCGCATGTATTTCCTCCGCTTAGCTGCGAAAAGTTTATTATCTCATCAAAACTTTTTGTATGAAAATTAGCAATGCTATGATTGGCTAAATTATCTGTCCCACAAATTCCGGCATAAGCCATTATAGTTACACCGCTGCCCGGTTCATAAGCTGCGGAGGCGGCCCGGTTACCATTACATGAACCGGTTACTGAATTAAATGTGTGATTACCTCCAAACTGATGTCCCATTTCATGTGCCACATAATCTATGTCAAACGGGTCGCCAACAGGATCGCCAATTCCAGTAGTTCCTTGAGCTTTATCTGATCCGCAAACGCAGGCAAGATAAGCTACACCGCCCGAGCCAGTGCTAAACACATGCCCTATATCATAATTAGCAGAGCCTATTCTTGCATTACAGGTAGTTTTATTTGCCCCAAGCATTTGCCCGGGGTCGCTATTATCGTACGGATCGGTAGTAGAATTGGTAAATATTAACGTATCCGTATTGGCAATCAAATTCATGTGTATGTCCAGTTCACTTTCATACACACCATTCACACGGTTCATGCTCACCACCATGGCAGCAAGTGCTCCCGCAACTGTGCCTCCGTGGTAGGCAGTGTATTCTCCGTTTGCGGCAAGTGCAAGCCTGTAAGTTCTTAATGCTGTACCTATACTTCTGTTTAATGTAGTTGGGTTGTTAAGTCTTGCCTGTTCAATTTCATTTCTTCTTTCCTCATTTTCTTTTACCAAATCAAAATTACAGGTTGGGGGCGGAGCGTTTTTTACAAAATCTTTTTTATAGTAAACCACGCACTGCGTTAAATTATTTTTTGAATAAGGGTCAACAAAAACATGATTTCCGGGGGCTATAACCATGGCATGAAATCCAAGAGGGGTAATACTTACACGAACAAATAAATATTTATCTTCAATACCATTGCCGCTGTAAGTTTTAATATCGGGATAGCGCTCTGCCAGCCCTTCTTCCATTATGGGCGACTCAACCATAGTAAAGTTTTTTAAAGTGCCGTCAGGAAAAGGAATAGCCAAACTTAATCCTCCTGATCGTGCTGCCGGTGTAAACTCTTTGGGCGCATTGGCTAAATAATTTTGCAAAGCAGCAAAATCAAGCTCATAGGTAACATATTTTAAAGGCACAACCTGCCTCGCTTTATTGCGCATAGCATTATTTTCAGAGATGGGTGTCCAAAAATTTTTTGACAACACAAGCACAGGCATTGCTACAATGCTGAGTAAAACAATTAGTTTTTTCATTTAAAGGGATTAATTGATTTTATATGTATGGCGAATATAGTTACTACATATTTAATTAGCATTTTGGGTTAATAAACGCACAAAACCAAAAAGAGGCTGCAAATTTTTTCAGCCTCTTTTGCTATTGCTTCACAAACTTAGCACCACCCTCACCACCTTTCGCAAACACCCTCAAATGATATACACCAGCAGGCAAATGACTTACATCAAACTCCGCCTGGTTTAAGTTTATGTTGCAGGCACTGTAAACTGTTTGCCCGGTGCTGTTGTAAATTTTAATGTCTCCTAATTTCACCTGACAGTTTTAGCCCGTGCAAGTGCGTTGCCCCTATCAGGTTAAGCCCTTAGTGCACTCTACAAATCGGGCATAGTTTATAGAAAAATCAAAAGTATAAACTGTGCTTAACCTGAAAGGGACTCCGCTCAAGCTTTCGCTAAAGACTGTCAGGTGAAATTATAATCTAATTCCTAATTAAATTAGCAGACGAGTTATATCTGAAGTCAAAACGTTAAAAAGAACCCGCCACACCCTCCGCCAACTGCTTAAAGTTTTTCTCCATTATATCGTAAGCATTGTTATCGTCCGATGTAAAAAAAGAAATGGCATAGTTGCCTGCAATTTGTTTCCCGTCTTTATCATACACGGCAAAGTGCAAAAGCGTTTCGCGCTGGTAAATCTGGTTGGCAATATCAAGGCATGTTTTATAATTAGTTCTAAACTCCATTTGCGTTAAAAAAACAAAATAATCGGTGCCAAACTGCTCATACATTTTTTTTAGCACTTCCTTTTTAGAAATAACAGCGTTCATAAATTTTTCGTTGGTTTTATCGTTCAGGTAAGTGCTTGCTGTTAAAGGGTCGGTTGCCGTTTTTACCGTACTCCGGCTATCAATTGCCGATGTAATAATTTCTGCCGCTTTCATTTTTGGTTTCTCGTAAGCATAACCGGTAACATTAAAAATTTCTCCCGCAGCATCGTAATATGCCTTAATGCTGTCCTTTTGCAATAACGATACGCAAGGGCTTTTCTTGCTTATTTCCTGTGCAACCTGCCACTCAATATTCCGGTGAAACTCTTCCCTTATTCTCGCAATATCCTTTTTTGTGGCTTTGGCAATTTCCTTATCTGCGTCCGATAAATAATAAGTAGGTATATATGGTATAACCAAAACACTGTGCTCTACAGCAGCCGTTTTTTCTCCATTATCTATAGACAACTCCTGCTGGCTATAACAATTGATTGAAAGTGTAAGCGCAGCCAAAGACAAAACAATTCTATTCATCATTTTTATAATTTACTTTCTCAAAAATAAAACAGTAGAAAGCGCAGAAATTATTTTAAACTAAAACTTATCAATCCTATGGTGTTCAATTTTTAAACATTTGAAGCTTGCCTAAATTTATTTTATCAGATCTAATGCAAAATAAAAAATCAACTGTCAGGCAACATAGTATTAGCACAATGTTAAGCCCCTCTCCTTCGGAGAGGGGTTGGGGTGAGGTGTGTGTTGGCATTAAGTTAAGCAACACCAACCGATTTATTACCTTATATTGCCTCATCTCACCAAAAAAATCTCTCATTTATTTTACCTTCGCACCCCTATGGCAAATACCGAAGATTTATTTAAAAACATTATTTCTCATTCTAAAGAATACGGATTTATTTTTCAATCGTCCGAAATTTACGATGGCTTAAGTGCCGTATATGATTATGGTCAGTTAGGCGCATTATTAAAAAACAACATACGCGAGTATTGGTGGAAGAGCATGGTGCAAATGCATGAAAACATTGTGGGCATAGAT
>CXWJ01010291.1_pt1 | contig 12097 bp, 3 predicted proteins | sample 590841 | NCBI WGS metagenome assembly CXWJ01 (sample SAMEA3498367, study PRJEB10139) | wastewater metagenome | biome: wastewater treatment plant; material: activated sludge | place: Austria | collected 2015-01-21 | reverse complement strand
CGTCAGCCGGCGCGGACGCCCGCCGTCGGCCCGATGCGCCAGCTTGCCCGCGACAACGGCGGACGGGGCATGGGCAACCGGGCGACCATCGCCACCCTGGCCCAGGCCGGGGTGCGGGTCACCTCACCCAATGAGCCGGCGGAGCGTGAGGCTGCCGCCGTGGCGGACGCGGTCGTCCGCCCCCCGGCGCCGGTCGTCGCCGTCGCGCCGGCTGAGGAGACAGTCGCTCGCAAGCCAGCGGCCCAGCCGGAAGCCGCCACGCTGGCCACGGCCTCCGGCGTTCATGCCGCCAGCCGTCCTCTGGTGACCGCGCGAGTTGCTCGCGAGCCCGGCCGCTCGCCCCGGGCCGGCTTTGCGCAGACCCCGCTCGCACGAGCGACTGACGACACTCCCACAAGCCAAGACCCCGCTGCAATGCCCAAGGCTCGCGCGGTGCAGCGCAACTCGCCTGCGATGCCCCGCGGGCCACCGTCGGGACTGCCCCCAGTTGTAGCCGCCGGCTTCTCCGGCGGCAGCCCGGTCGCCCCAGGAGTGCGCGACCGGATCGAACCCGCCCTCGGCGCTGACTTGAGTGAGATGCGCGTCCACACCGGACCCGCTGCCGCTCGCGCCGCGACCTCGGTGGGTGCGCGTGCCTTCACGATCGGCAGCGATGTCGTGCTCGGCCCCGGCGAACGGACCGACGACGTCGCCCTGATGGCACACGAGGCGACTCACGTCGTCCAGCAGACTCCCGGCGCACTGGCGCGCGAGGAGACCGAGGACGACAGCCTCATCCCCGACTTCATCCTGGACGAGGTCCGCTCGGTGGTGCGCAGCATCCCCGGCTACACCCTCGTCGCCGCCGCCATCGGCCAGGACCCGCTCACCGGGCAGCCGGTCACCCTGGAACTCGACAACGCCGTCGAGACCCTGCTGCTGGCCGGGCCGTTCGGACCCGGCGTCGCCGTCGTCCTCAAGGCGATGGACCTGCTGAGCTCCGCCTGGACGGTGGTGACCACCACCCTCGCCGCGCACCGCATCACGGTCTCCCGGATCAGCGAGGACATCGACGCGGCCTGGGACCGGTTCACCGTCCGCAACCGCATCGACGGCAACGTGGCCATCGTCCGCGGCTACATCAACGCCTTCCTGACCGACATCCGCGCCGCCATCGGCGACCTGGTCGACCAGCTGATCCAGGCCGTCCGCGACGCCATCGTCCCGATCGTGGAGCCCTACCTGATCGAGGGCCCGCTGGCGCCGGTCTGGAATCTGGCGACCAAGGTGATGCACTACAACCCGCTCACCGGCGCCGACGTGAACGCCACGACGGTCGAGATCATCAGCGACTTCCTCACCCTGATCGGGCAGGACGAGGTGCTGGCGCAGATGACCGAACGCGGCACCCTGCAGGAGACCGCCGACTGGGTGGACGGCCAGATCGCCACCTTCCTCAGCCTCATCGGACGTGCGAGCGATCTGTTCAGCGACGCCTGGGACGCCATCTCGCCGGCCAACCTGCCCAACCTCCTCGACACCCTGCCCGATCTGGCGAACCGCGCGGTCGCCCTGTTCAGCGACGTGGTCGCCTTCGGCTCCAACCTGATCGCGCAGATCCTGGTCTTCGTCCGCGACTCGCTGCTGGAGTGGCTGAGCGAGAAGGCGCACACCATGCGCGGCTTCAAGCTGCTCACCGTGATCCTCGGCTCCAACCCGTTCACCGGCGCCGGCGTCGAACGCAACGCGGAGAACCTGATCGGCGGCTTCATCGAGCTGATCGCCGGCCCGGAGACCTACGCCCAGCTGGCCGAATCCGGCGTGATCGCCGAAGCGGCCGGCAAGATCGAGTCGGAGATGGAGCGGCTCAACATCTCCTGGGAGCTGATCACCGGCACCTTCACGGCGATCTGGGAAAGCCTCAGCCTGAGCGACTTCCTCGACCCGATCGGCTGCATCATGCGGGTGATCGACCAGTTCGGCGAACCGCTGTCGCGGATCATCTCGTTCGCGGCGACCGTGGTCCAAGTCGTACTGGAACTCATCCTGCGGCTGATGAACTTCCCCGGAGACCTGCTCGGCAGCATCATCGCCGGCGTGCAGCAGGCGCTGGACAACATCCAGGCCGACCCGGTCGGCTTCCTCAACAACCTGCTGGCCGCGCTCAAGCAGGGCTTCTCGCAGTTCTTCGACAACATCCTCACCCACCTGGTGCAAGGCTTGGCGGACTGGCTCTTCCGCGGCCTGAAGGGGCTCGGCATCGAGATCCCGACCGAGCTCTCCGGGGAGGCGATCCTCAAGCTCGCCCTCGACGTGATGGGCCTGTCGGTGGAGTTCCTGTGGGAGTGCCTGACCGAGGTGATCGGGGCCGAGAAGGTGGCGCTGATCCGCGGCGCGATCGACAAGCTCGGCCAGGCCTGGGCGTTCATCACCGACGTGCAGACCCGCGGCATGGTCGCCGTCTGGGAGTACATCAGCAGCCAGCTCGGCAACCTGTGGGACACCATCCTGGGCATGGCCAAGGACTGGCTGGTCAGCAACATCATCGACGCGGCGATCGCCAAGGTGCTCTCCATGCTCGACCCGACCGGCGTGATGGCCGTGATCAACAGCTGCATCGCCTTCTACCGGGCGGTGCAGTCGGTGATCGAGTACGTCACCGAGATCCTGCAGATCGTGAAGACCTACGTCGACACCATCGCCGCGATCGCCGCGGGCAACATCGCCCCCGGGGCCACCATGCTGGAGGGCGGCCTCGCCGCCGCCATCCCGGTGGCGATCGGCTTCCTGGCCAGCCAGGTCGGCCTGGGCGACATCCCGGAGAAGATCGTCGAGATCATCAACGGCCTGCGGCAGGCGATCAAGGACGCCGTGGTCTGGCTGATCCGCCAGGCCATGCGGCTCGGCGAGGCAGCGCTCAACGCGCTCGGGCTGGGCGGCGACAAGCCGGGCGAGGAACCCGCCGAAGAGGGCGACGACGTGGAGCTTCCCAGCCCCAAGGACGGGCTTTCCATGGACGGCGCCTCCCACGAGATCTGGTTCGCCGAGAGCGGGGACGGCGTGGCCGTCTTCATGGCGTCGGGCGCAGGCTCGGACATCATCGCGAAGATCGACACGGCAACGGGCAAGCAGGATTGTCCCGAGGGGGCCAAGGCTCCACTGGCGGAGCTGCGAGGGAAGGTGGCGGCGCTGCAAGGCGAACTCAAGACCGACATGGCGACACCCCTGCCGGGCGGAGGCAAGCGACGGCGCATTCGCCGGAAGTTCCTCAACGACCTGCATGGGTTCCGCGCCGCCCTCGTCAAGATCGGGACGGACCACAACATGAAGGACCTGATCGACTTCGGAAGCGCCTCCAAGTACGTGTCGGACGGGGAGATCGCCCCGGAGTACCGCGGCCACCCACTGTGGCGGGAGACGTTCTATGGCGGCTGGAAGGGTGGCGTCAAGGAGAAGATCCGGGAGCTGTCGTTCGCCGGTGGCCTGAAGTACTGGGCCTTCCAGAACCCTGGAGTCCAGCCGCCGGCGCAGAGTCAGTTCGACGTCTACCGGTGCAGTCTGTGCGGCGGCTACTACTCCGACCACGGCGCCGTCCCGGGATTCCCGGTCCAGCCATGGACGCTCGACCATGCCGAGCCGGTGGTCAGCCACTTCCAGAGAGAAGGACTCAACACGACCCAGGACGCCCGCTCGGCCTGGTACAACCTCGACACCAACCTGCAGCCGATGTGCAAGAAGGACAACACTGAGGACCAGAAGATGACGACCTGGAAGGTGGGCGCCGGCTTCCGCGGCAAGGGTGACAAACCATGAAGACCCGACAACTGCTGATGCCCGACCAGGAGCGGACCGTCGACGACCAGCCGGCCCCCGTCCGGCGCCGTCGCGATCCGATCCCCGTCGCGCGATCCGCCGACCTGGCTCGAGAGGCCACCGAGGCCGGCATGGGCAACCGCGGCACCATCGCGCTGCTGGAACAGGCGGCGGCCCCCACCACGGCTCCCGAGCCGGCGCCCACCCGTCGCATGATCCGCTACGGCAGCACCGGCGCGGACGTCGCGCACGCCCAGGAACGGCTCAACGCCCATGGCGCGGCTCCCCCGCTGGCCGTCGACTCGATCTTCGGCCCGCTCACCCGGCAGGCGACCCTCGACTACCAGCGCAGCCACGGCCTCGACGTGGACGCGATCATCGGCCCGCGCACCTGGGCCTCGCTGGACGGGCCGACCACGATCGGGGGCGCCAGCGGCAGCGGCCACGGCGGCGCGGGCGGCCCGGGCAGCAGCGTGATGATGTACGACACCGGCGGCCAGAAGTTCAACCCGCCGGCCCAGGGCACGACCATGGCCACCATCCGCGCCGAGATCAAGGCCAAGCAGGACGCCAAGCCCGATCCGGAGCTGGGCAAGACGGTCGACGTCAAGGGCGTCACGGTCGGCGCCCCCGAGGAGCTGTACGTCTGGAACGTCCTGCTGCAGCGCGCCGAACGCGATCACTGGGGCGGCGAGGTCGACGTGGTCACCGAGATCGGCCCGAAGGCGGGCAGCGCGGCCCCGGTGGGTCAGATCAGCATCAAGATCGACGGCTCCGGCAACGCCACCGCCATCCTGCTGAACCGCGGGCCGGTCGCCGTCCCCGCCGGCTTCGCCGACGAGAAGGCGGCGATCACCGCGGTGAAGGCGCTCGGCTTCAGCACGGTCGAGAACGGCAGCGGAACCTGGACGCTGCCGGACCTCAACAAGGTGCACGCCGCCCTCTCCCGGCTCAGCCCGGCCGAGCGGGGAGCGCTCAGCGGCGTGAAGCTCGTCCGGGAACGGACCATCGTCAACGCCGACGGGGCTTCGCTGGACGGCGAGTTCCGCCACGAGATCAGCGTGACCGCCGGCGACGCCTCCACGGCCTCGGTGGCCAGCCGGACCGAGTCGCTGCACCTGGCGGACGCCGCCTTCGCCAACGACACGATCGGCTTCATCGGCGACGCCTCGAACGCCGCCGTCGCCAGCTTCGGCACGATCGTCCACGAGGCCGGGCACGCGGTCGAAGGCAAGGCCCTGCGCGACGCCCAGTTCGCCACGAAGAAGGCCCAGGCGGTGGTGAACAACGACACCTTCGCGCTCAACGCCCAGCAGACCACGGTGAACACGGCGACGACCAACCTGAACACGGCTCTCACGGCGGCAGGGGCGAAGCTCGCGAAGTACTCCAAGAAGGACCAGGCTGCCGCGCGCGCCTACGTCGGCGCCGTCCAGAAGGCGACCAACGCCATCGACGCCTATTCCAAGGGCAACAAGGTCGACAAGTTCACGGACCAGAAGGAGGCGGCCGAGAAGGCGGTCGCCGCGCGGGACAAGGAGGCCGCAGCGTTGCCCTCCGGCCACGCCGCGTCCACGGACTTCTCCGACGTGGTCTCGGCCCAGAACGCCCTGCAATCCGCCTCGCAGGACCGGGCGACCGCCTTCACCAAGCTGGAGGCCTCCAAGGCCGCACTGGCGGAGCGCAAGAAGGACGAGGCCAAGGTCACCAAGGACGGCAAGTCCTCCCGGCTGGCCGCCTTCGTCGACTTCGTCACCAAGAACAAGATCCCGCCGCTCACCTCCTACGCCAAGCAGAACTGGCCTGGCAAGCCGGAGGAGTTCTACGCCGAGGCCTTCTCGCTGTGGCACAACGACCCGACCTACCTTGAGGACAACGCCCCCAAGCTCAAAGCCTGGTTCGACGCAGGAAGCCACCTCTCATGAAGCTCTCCCCCATCACTCCCGGGCCGCACGCCCTCCACGATCTGATCCGGCCGGCCGGCTCGGCGCCGATCCCGCTCGACTTCGAGGCGGCCGAAGCCTTGGACGCGCAGGCCCGCGCCGCCTACGCCGCCGGGGACTACCGGACTGCGGCCGACCTCTTCGTCCGGCTGGCCGAGCTGCTCGTCACCGCGCAGGACGCACCGCACGCCACGACTCTCGCCACCGATCGCGAGTACGCCCGACGGAACGCGGCAGCGGCGTCGGCGATGGCCCAGGAGTTGGACGAAGTCAGCCGACCACCACGGTGATGGTGTGCCAGCCGGTGGCGCCGTCGGGCGCCGGGGGCGCCTCGTCCTCGGTCTGCCGCTGTCCGTCGGCGTTGGTGGCCCGCACCGACAGCTGGTGTTCGCCGGGTGTGGCGTCCCAGCGGTAGAACCACTGCCGCCAGGTGTCCGGGCCGGTCACCGCCGCCAGTTCGGCCTCGTGCCAGTCGCCGTCGATGCCGACCTCGACCTTCTCGATGCCGGTGTGCTGGTCCCAGGCCACGCCGGCGACCACCACCTGGCCGGCCGCCACCACTCCCCGCCGCGGCACGTCGATCCGGGAGCCGGTCTTGATCGGCCCGAGCGCCGACCAGCCGCGCGGCGTCCAGTAGCCCATGTCCTTGGCGAAAGTGGTCACCCGCAGCTCGCGCACCCACTTGGTGGCCGAGACGTAGCCGTAGAGCCCCGGGACGACCATCCGCACCGGGAAGCCGTGCTCCACCGGCAGCGGCTCGCCGTTCATGCCGACGGCGAGCAGCGCCTCCCGTCCGGGGTCGGTCAGCGCGGCGAGGGGGGTTCCGGCGGTCCAGCCGTCCTGGCTGCGCGACAGCACCATGTCCGCCCCGGGCAGCGGTCGCGCCTGCGCGAGCAGGTCGCGGATCGGGTACCCCAGCCAGCTGGCGTTGCCGACCAGACCGCCGCCCACCTCGTTGGAGACGCAGGTCAACGTGGCGACGTGCTCGACCAGCGGCTTGCCGAGCAGCTGCGCGAAAGTCAGGGTGACCTCCTGCTCGACCATGCCGGTGACGGTCAGCGACCACTGGTCCGCCCCGATGATCGGCAGCCGCAGCGCGGTGTCGATGCGGTAGAAGTCGGCGTTGGGGGTCAGATAGGGCGACAGGTCCGCCAGCTCCAGATCGGCGCCGGCGGGGACCGGGTCGCGCTTGGCCGGCGACGGGAGCCGGAAGGCCGTCCTGACTTCCTCGATGACGCTGCCGGTCGCCTGCAGGACGCGGCCGACGACCGCGCCGGCGGTCGCGGCCAGCGCGACCACGCCCGTCCGCACCAGGAAGCCGCGGCGCGTGAGATCGCTGGACGCCGGGTCGGCCGCGTCCGCATCGGTCACCCAGCGGCTCAGCCGGTTCAGCAGCAGGCGGGTCACCAGGTAGCCGGCCGCCAGCCCGAAGAGCGTCGGGGCGGCGATCCACGGCCAGGAGCCGTTGATTCCGATCGCGATCAGCCCCACCACCGCCACGCTGACGAAGACCGGGACGCCCGCGGACGGCTGGCGCCATTCCAGCCGCCCCGCCAGGCCGCAGAGCGCCAGGACGCCCAGGGTGACCAGCACAAGCAGCACCGGCTTGTCGGCCGTGCCGAGGGTCTCCTTGCCCCAGTTGACCAGCCCGGACGGCAGCAGATCGATGATCATCGACCCGACCGCTTCCACCGGGGCGCCGGCTGGAGCGACCAGGTAGGCGGTGAGGTCGGCCACCGCCATGCCGGCGACCCCGCCGATCGCCCCGCACAGGAACGCCCATCGCCGCTCGGCGACGGGGGCCTGGGTCTGCGCTGCCGTCATCGGGCAATTCTGCGTCGGCCCGGCCGCCGCCACAACACCGCCGCCCCCGAAAGGCTGCCCCGATGGGCCTGCCGGGCCATGCCGAGGGTTCCTAGCGTGGAGCCATGCGGGAGTACGTCCCGGCGCCGGCAGCTTCCTCCGCCCCCGCGCGAGTCCCCAAGCCCGCGCCGGCTGCGGCGCGCCTGCGTCCTCGCGGGCCGGCGCCCGCGGCCCGGCACCTGGCCCGGGCGGCGGTGACCAGCGGCCTCGGCAATCGGGGGACGATCGCCGCGCTGGCCCGGGCCGGCGTCCGGGTGACCGCGCCGGGCGAGGCCGCCGAGCGCGAGGCGTCCGCCGTCGCGGCGCGCGCCGGCCGGACCGCGCNNGCCGCCGCGGTGGGCGCCCGGGCCTTCACGCTGGGCAGCGAAGTCGTGCTCGGGGCCGGCGAGAGCCCCTCCGACGTCGGCCTGATGGCCCACGAGGCCACCCACGTCGTGCAGCAGACCGGCGACGCCTCCCGGGTCGCGCTCATGCGCGCCCCGACGAACAAGGTCGACGACCCGCACCAGGTCACCGCCGCCGGCTACGCCCATCTGCACCGCAAGGCCATCCTGGACGCGATCGAAGGCCTGCTCACGGCCGTCAAGCTGCCCGACCCGCACCCCCGGCTGACCTGGCTGGCGGACGCCCAGCCGTGGACGGCGCTCGCCCGCGAGCTCCGCGCCCACCTCAACGCGGACAAGGGCATCGCCGCCAACTCGCTGCGCGAGCTGATGCCCGGCCTCCACCTCGCCCAGCTGATCGACACCGCCCGCGGCCTGCCGCCCCAGGAGCCGGCGGCGTACCACNNCCGGCTCGACACCGGCGCGCCGCCACCGCCGACCGACCCCGTCACTCAGGCCAGAGCCCAGCTGGAGCGGCAGCTCACCGCGCTGAACCTCACCGGCGACCAGGGCCCCGGCGGCTGGCACTACCTCTACGGCCCGCGCGGCCCGGACGCCTGGCAGCCCGCGGTCGGCAGCGCCGTCGCGAGCGCGCTGTACCCGAAGATCCTGGATTCGCTGCAGCGGATGGGCGGACGCTTCCTGGCCCTGCTCGAGCTCAGCGACAAGGCCCGCAAACAGCTCGCCGACACGGTGGTCGTGACCAGCCTGCCGCTGGACGACGTTGTGCTGGCGGCGCTCGCCATGCCCGGTCAGCTGCGGGCCGCCAAGGGCGACTCCAGCAAGGACAACGTCGACGGCAAACGAGCGGTAGGCGGGCCGCGCGCGCTGCAGTTCAGCTGGCTCGGCGAGCAGGACCGCGCCGTCCGGAACTGGATCCGGGTCTGGTCGCCGGTCGATCCCACCCCGGACGACGTGGCGGACATGCTGATCCAGAGCCGCTGGATCTCGCCCTACGACCTCAACGCCGAACTGCTGCTCCGGATCCGGACGAACGCCAGCCCGCCGTACTTCTGGGTGCCCGTGGTGCCCGACCTGCTGCGCTCCGGCGACCCCCGCGTCGAGAACGTCAACGAGCTCGGCCAGAGCGGCTTCGCCGACGAGGTCGCCCTCGCCCAGGCCGGCGGCGGGGCGGGCGGCAGCAAGGCCGAGGTCGCCAAAGCCGTGGAACTGCTGCGCATCCAGCTCCCCTACCTGCAGCGGAAGCTGGCCGCCTGGGGCGCCGCCGGCACGCAGCTGGAGGGCGCGATCGCCTTCGTCCAGCGCCGCAGCGAGGAACTGGCGACCGATCCCGCCGCGGCCACCCGCTGGGGCGCGCTGCTGCTCGCCCAGGAACGGGCGGTGGCGCTGGTCGCCGAGCCGGTGGGGACGCTGGTCGGGCAGCTGGACGCGCTCAAGACCGACAAGCTCGGCGAGCGCGACCTCGCCGGGTCGGTGATGCCGCAGATCCGGGTGCTGGTCGCCTACGGCGCGGCGCTGGGCGTCTCCCACCTGCCCCGGTCGCTGGCGCCCGCCCTGGCCGCCGCCGCCCGCGTGCACGCCGACCTGCCGTTCGCCTTGACCCAGCAGAGCCTCGACTCGGCGATCGGCGGCGTAGCCGGCCAGCAGGCCACCCGCGCCGGAGCGAGCAAGGCCGGCATGTGGTCGACCCGGGAGGCGGACAAGAACCTGCAGGCCGTCCCGGGCCTTGCCGCCCGCACCGCCGAACAGCGAGCCCGCGCCGCCCGCGGCCTGCCGGTCGCCCCCGGCGACCTCGACCAGCTCGGCGTGGACGCGGACGCCCTCGCGCTGCGCGCCCGGCTGACCCAGCTCGTCCTGATCATGGACGACCTCGACAAGGCGGCCGAGGCCGAGAAGCTCGGCGAGAAGGAGTCCCCTCGGCTGCAGATCCGGCACGCCGCCCGCGGCCTGGAGCAGCTCAACGACGCCGCCGCCAAGATCACCACGCGGGCCGCGCTGGAGCGGGTCAGCGGCGGGCTGCGCGCGCTGGGCAACCAGATCCTCGACCAGAAGGCCGTGCCGGCGGGCATGGACGCGACCGCGAACGACATGACCACCGCCACCGAGGGCTTCAGCCAGCTGATCAGCTGGTCGCAGGAGGCGATCGCGAACGAGAAGCTCGCCTCGCTGATCCGCTCCATCGTGCTGGAGGTCGGCCTGATGCTGCTCACCGGCCAGATCATCGGGGCGGGGATGGCGGCGCTGCGCGGCCTGAACACGGCCCGCCGGATCGCCGTCGCCGCCGACCTGATCGGCGAGGCCCGGGCGGCCCGGATGATCTTCGCCGCCGGCGAGCTGGTCTTCCAGGCCGGCGGAGCGACCTTGGTCGGCTCCGCCCTGCACGGCCAGGGCCCGACCGGCGGCAAGTTCCTCGAGAACCTGCTGGCCAACTCGATCACCGCGGTCGCGATGCGTCCGTTCGAGAAGCTGCTGGGCGGCGGCGCGGCACTGGAGAAGGAGGTGGGCGCCTGGCGTGAGGCAGCCCTGAAGTCCGGACGGTTCGTCGCCCGCGGCGCCGTCGAGGTGGGCGTGAACCTCGCCTCCGGCAAGATCGCAACCGCTGTCGTGACCGGCCAGGGGCTGTCGGGTCCGGCGGGCGAGGAGGTCACCGCCGCGGCCCTCGGCTTCCTCGCCGGGCGGGTGGCGCACCGCCGGGCGGTGGAGATGCAGACCCGCATCGAATCCGCCATGCAAACCTACGGACGCTGGCACTTCGCCGAACTGCAGCACCGCACCGACGCCATGCTGCGGGAGGCCGCCGGGCTCGGGAAGTCACCGTCCACGGCCGCGGCGGCCCGCGTCCTGGAACTCAGCAACCAGCTGCTGCTGGCCGAGCGCGACGCCTACAAAGAGGTCGCCGGAGACACTTCAGCGGTCGACGCCGAGCTGGGCCGGATGGGCGCGGACCAGCTGGAGCTGCCGCTGCGCCTGGCGCACCTGGAGCCGGTCCCGGGGACGGACTCCTACCGCGGCACCGCGGCCGAGATCGCCGACGCCCTCGCCATCGCGCAGAAGAGCGGCATCGCCGTGCAGGCCACCCAGACCGGCGACGTCTGGACGCTGCGCAGCGGCGGCCGCAGTCTGGAGATCCACCAGCACGCCGGCGACCCCGGACGCCCCCGGCGGGCGCCGATGGAGCATGCCGAGCCCGTCGGCCGGGTGACCCTCGACCCGACGGAGCTGGTGACCCGGCAGAACGCCGCCGACCTTGCGCTCAAGCTCGGCGTCCCGAAACTGCGCATCGACGATCGCCTCACCAACGCCGTGGAGATCCACTACCGGAAGGTCCGCACCCTGGTCGGCCACGACATCCAGGTGGTGGAGGTCGTGGCAGGACGCAGCGCCCGCGTCCGGGACGCTCAGCTGCACATCGCGACCCTCGACCGGATCCGGTCCTACAACGGCGTCCTCGGCAAGCTGCGCAGCATCCGGGAGCCCTACTTCGGGCCCAACAGCCAGCACCGCAACCCGTTCCGGAAGGGCTCCCGCGGCTGGGAGGCATTCGAGGAGATCAAGAAGCTAGACCTCCTCATCGACGACCGCGCCGGATGGGATCCGCGGAAGGTCGACCCCGACACCGTCACCAAGGAGATCCAGTTCCTCGAGGGTCGCCGCTCCTACTACGAGGACATCATCCGGACCGCGATCGAGACCCGGGTCATCGGCGACACCGCGTCCGTCGGGAAGATCGCGGTCGACGACGTCGACCTCGTCACCCGGGAGGCGACCGCGGCGGGCTGGCGGCTGCCGAAGGAGCATCCCGAGCACTACTACTTCAGTCGGGACCCGGCCCGGCGGAACTCCTACAAGCTGATGGTGAAGCCCACCGCGCCGGCGCGGACGCCGGTGATGGAGGTGCTCACCAGCGGAAGCGACCCGATCCGCGCCGCAGCGCGGACGGACGCCGCGGGCGAGTTCCAGCTCGGCCACGTCCGCACCGAGCTGGACGCAGCCCTGGCGAACCGGCAGCTCCCCAAGGACGCGCGTGAGTTCCTGGAGCGGATGAGGGCGGATCTGCGTGCGATGGCAGCCGAGATGGCCGAACACGACCTGCTCTGGCGCAGCAGCGGGGAGGGCGTCGCCCTCGCCTCCCAGATCCTCGGCAAGACCCTCAAG
>CXWJ01005257.1_pt1 | contig 12097 bp, 7 predicted proteins | sample 590841 | NCBI WGS metagenome assembly CXWJ01 (sample SAMEA3498367, study PRJEB10139) | wastewater metagenome | biome: wastewater treatment plant; material: activated sludge | place: Austria | collected 2015-01-21 | reverse complement strand
GCGCTTGCACTGGTTGAAGCTGGTACGTGCTGCTCATGAACTGCACAAACTGTCTGGCGTCGCCGGTGCGGCCGCGGAACGAAATATGTTCGACTTGATCCTGTGCATTGAAAAAGTAGGTCAATGAACCAGCAAGCGAACCCGGCTGCGTGCCGGTCACCAGCGCCACCCGGACCGCGAACAGGTTGAACTCGGTCGGACTAGTCGATTTGCGCGCCCAATGTTGATANNGGGGTCGCACTTGCCAGCGGATCGTGAGCTGATGCGGCGGCCGGCGTCGTCTTGCCCCCAAACGGCCACGGGCTGCTGGTAGCGCCGTTCGTCCCCCGCGAGCCGCTGCTCTGCGATACGACGTACGGCACGGCTACCGAGGCCCCAAGCAAAGTGGCTATGATGACAGGTCTAGGCATGGCAAGTCGGGCTGTGTGAGATGCGACCGACGGCCCCTTGAGCTACTCTGAGCAACCCGAGGGTTCGTCACCTTCGTCTTCGACCGTTTTGCACTAGCCACTTGGTTCGACGAGACGACGACGACGAAAGTGGCACGTTTGCTAACCATTGCCCGACCGGGCCAACCGCTGCTTACGGATAAAATCCCCACCAACATGGCCGACTGTAACGAGCTTGCGGACTTTGAGTGGTTGACCGGTGGCGCGGCGGCCACGCTGGCCGCGGAATTGGCGGCTGGCGCAATGCCACTCCACACCGCGGTCAGCCGCCTTCGCGACCGCCTCTCGCCCACTGAAACCCACTTGCTGCTGGAATTGGTCGAATCACGGCAGCGAGCCACGGCCAAATTCACTGCCGCCGACCGCATGTTTTTTACGCCCCTCGCCCTGGAGCAGGCCACCGACGAATGGGTGGCCGCTTACAAAGCCTCACGATTTGAGCGAGCGCGAGTTGTGCGTGGGTCTCCTGACCCCGCTCCAAGTGGCGTCTTCGCTGATCTCTGCTGTGGCATCGGGGGCGATCTACTCGCCCTGGCCCAACGTGGCCACGTCGTCGGCGTCGATTCAAACCCGGTGATGACCCATATCGCGGCCGCCAACGCGCGGGCTGTCCTGCCGGCGGAAACCGCGCCGCATGTCGCGTTCAAGGTCTGCGACGTCGAGAATTTCGACCTGCGCGATTTCGCGGCCTGGCACATCGATCCCGATCGCCGCCCGACAGGCCGTCGCACCACTTCGCTTGAGCTCAGCAGCCCCAACCTCGCGACGCTCGAACGCATGCTCGCCACCTCGCCGAACGGGGCGATCAAACTAGCCCCCGCGGCCGACGTTCCGACCGCGTGGACAGAGCGCTGCGAACTCGAATGGATCAGCCGTGACCGCGAATGCCGACAACTGGTCGCCTGGCACGGCGCGCTCGCCCAATCGCCCGGCCTTCGCCGCGCCACCATCTTGCCAAACGCGGCGCGCAATCTCCCGCCGCGCACCCTAATCGGCAAAGCGAATGAACGTCTCTTAATCGCTCCGCAGGTCGGTCGCTTTGTCTTCGATCCCGACCCGGCCGTGATGGCCGCGCGGTTGAAGGGCGCGCTCGCCGCGGAACATGGGTTGAGTGCGATCGCGTCGGGACCAAGCTACCTCACTGGGCCACAGCCCATCATCGACGCCGCGCTCGCCTGTTTCGAAGTGCAGGACGTCCTTCCGCTCCGCACGCGCGCCGTGGCTGATTACTTGCGCGAGCGCCATATCGGCCGGCTGGAAATCAAAACGCGCGGCGTCGAGATCGATCCGCAACGATTACGTCGCGATTTGAAACTCCGCGGAGACAGCTCCGCAACACTCCTTCTCACCAGCATCGGCCGCCGCCAACTGGCCATCATGGCACGACGTGTATAACCACGTGGGCGAGTCTCTCCGAGACTCGCATTCGCGCGTGGGTGCCATGCCCACGGCTCGGCGTGGGCATGGGAAGCGTCCCCGACGCAAGGCCACTCAAAGCAGTAATCATGCTCTACACGATTTACCTCCGAACCTTGCATTCGCGCACTCGTTGCGGCATGACACATCGACTGATAAAATCCACTTCCCGCCTTAGTTCTGTACTTCGAGCGGCAAGTCTCACGCAGAGACGCGCGGACGCAGAGAGAAATGTGGAACCACCAAGACACGAAGAATACTACGTGGAAGGAAGATTGAAAGAATCAACAAGAGCTAGCTGAGAACACAGAGAATGAGGCGATCCTGACACTTTATTTCTCTGCTCCCTCTGCGATCTCCTGTTTCAATTGTCTTCTTCGTGTCCTTCGTGCCTTTGTGGTTTGAATTCTTCTCCTCTGCGTCGCCGCGCCTCGACGTGAGCAATTCCTAATCGATGACCTACTCGCGGCGATGGTGCCGTGAGCTTACCCGAAATACTTTGAGGAGTTTATCATGAGCAAAGTCAAGAACATTGCCGTCATCGGCGGAGACGGCACCGGTCCGGAAGTCGCAGCCGAAGGCGTGAAAGTTTTGCAGGCCGTCGCCAAGCTGGAAAACTTGCAATTCAAACTCACCAATCTCGACTGGGGCGGCGACCGCTACCTCAAGACGGGCGAAGCTCTCCCCGGGGACAACCTCGATCAACTGCGCAAGTTTGACGCGATCCTCCTCGGCGCGGTCGGCCATCCGGACGTCGCCCCTGGTATCCTCGAGCGCAAGCTCCTCCTTGATCTCCGCTTCGGCCTCGATCAATACATCAACCTGCGGCCGGTGAAGCTTTTCCCCGGCGTGGAATCGCCCCTCAAGGACAAAGGCCCGGCCGATATCGACTTCATCGTCGTCCGCGAAAACACAGAAGACCTTTATTGCGGCGTGCAAGGCTTCATGCACAAGGGCACGCCCCACGAAGTCGCCACGCAAACGGCCCTCTACACCCGCCGCGGCTGCGAACGCTGCGTCCGCTACGCCTTTGAACTCACCCGCAAGCGCAACAATCCGAAAGGCAAAAAGCTCACGCTCGTCGCCAAGACGAACGTGATCTTGAGCCACGACCTCTGGTGGCGCACGTTCAAAGAAGTCGCCGCCGAATATCCGGACGTTGAGACCGATTACAACCACGTGGACGCCTGCTGCATGTGGATCGTGAAGAACCCGGAGTTCTACGACGTGATCGTCACCACGAACATGTTCGGCGACATCATCACCGACCTCTCCGGCATCATCCAAGGCGGAATGGGCGTAGCGGCCGGCGGCAACATCAATCCGGAAGGGGTCAGCATGTTCGAGCCGATGGGCGGCAGCGCCCCCAAGTACACCGGCACCGGCAAGATCAATCCCATCGCCGCCATCAACGCCGTCAGCATGATGCTGGACCAGCTCGGCGAACCCAAAGCGGCCAAGCGCGTGATGGACGCCATTCAAAAAGTCACCGGCACAAAGATGAAAAGCCAAGCCGCCGGCAAAATGGGCTTCACCACCTGCGAAGTGGGCGATCTGGTGGCAGCGTCGCTGTAGCTAATAGAACCATTTCGGTGCGGCGTGATAAAGCGTGAATATGTATGTGCTGCCTTGGCGCTCGCGCTAAGTGTGAGCGTTACCGCGCTGACGTACAACTTTGTTTGTTGGCACTTCTTTCGTGGCTATAACGAAGTCAGCAATATGATAGTACTGCCCGCCATGGGGGTGCTGGTCATAGTGAATCTCGCTTTGGCCAGTTCGGTCTGGGCTCTCCAAAGGTATCGCCATCGAAACGGCCTGAACGCAATCGCAGTATCATTTTTTCTGTCTGCTGCCATCACATTCTGTTCACCCTTATTTGCTCCCTCGATTGGACGTTTTGCAAATCGACATTTGTGGATTCAAACACCGTTGATTGAAGCCGCGCGATATGGCGATGCTCCAGTTGTGATCGCGCTCGTGAAGAAAGGAGCGAATCCGAATGAAAGAGATCCCGCGCTCGGCGTAACGCCACTTCACTACATGGCCTATTCAGGAGTGCTGGAGGCTGTAGAATTTTTGTTAAGCGAGGGTGCCGATCCCAACGCGAAAGAGGAAGTAAGTTTAGAAACTCCCCTTCACTGGGCAGTTAGAGCCCGCGCTAACTTGCCTACGATCCGTACGTTAGTCAAACACGGAGCGATAGCCACGCTGGCAGATCGGCACGGCGAAACTCCGATCGATTACACCAGTACCATCCCCGAACCTCAGGCATCGGAGATACGTGAGGCTATGATGCACAGCAATCCGTGAGTTAGCGACTCGGCCGCCCGGTGAATCCCAGCATTAGTCCGCAACGCGAGTTTATCGCTAAATTGTGAGCCGGTCAGCATTTCGTGAGCAGCCTGATTAGCGGCGAAAAAATCTTCTTGCTGGGAGACCCGCGTGAGTTTGCAAAAGCTTTTGCAATCAAGACGCCTTCACGCACACCAAACAAGCCGCAGCGAGCTTGACGAGTTGCGAGCGGTTTATGGATAGCGACTTCAAGAACAGAAACTAGAACAGAACGATTCCTGCCTACTTCGTCCGCACATCACAACGGAAACCAATCGCTAGAAAAACCGAATCGGATCGAAGCCCGCAGCGCAAGCAAGGATTAGAGAATCTGCTTCTGTTAGCTCAGCGGAGAGGAACAATCATAGCAGAGATGACAACGACCCGACTTTTCGCGATTCACTCAAATCCGTAGCCGCGGAGAATACTGAGGGCTTGAGAGTTCGAGTTAGAGAGTGACCAGAGAACACCAATTCTTATTGACTCTTCGTGACCTCCGTGTCTCCGTGGTTAGCTGGCTTGACAGATTGCAGTCCCGACTTCCCGCGACGGCTCACACTCACTCTAATCCGCAATCCGCAGGAAGTTTACCCGCCGTGGCGGGCAATCCGAATTCCGCAATCGCTGTCCCCGATTCACGCCCCACACCTTAGCACAATTGGTGGCCAAAACCTAACAAAAAATTCCGCGCGCACAGTTTCAGCGCGCGCCAAAAATTTCCCCAACAATGCCCGCGATTATCCTTGAACGATTCGCCACCCCGCCGCGCCGCGTCTCACTCCCCGCTCCAGCCCCCAGTCCCAAGTCCCCATCCCCTCTCTTAGCCGGTGGCCGAAAATAGTTGTGGAAATTGGCCACGCGGTCTGATAACGTAACGCCCTGAAATGACCGCCAAGTCTCGGCCGCGGAAGACGTCTGGCCAGCCTTTGCGCTCCTGCTATGCGCCCAGCCCAGTTTGGGTTTAGGGATAGTTGGCGGTGCAAAACGCCGGCCCATTATGTCCGCACATTCCCGAGCAGCGGTTGGTGGAAAAAGTCGAGCGCCAGTTGCGGGGTGAGCTCCAGCGTGGAGCGAAACGCGATCCGGCGCTCGACCACGGCACCTATGCGCGCGTAATTTCTTTTTTCGTGCTAATCCCGGCGGAATACGAAAACAGCAGAAAGCAAACAGTATGTAAAACCAATCAATCCCTCATCCTGCGACAACTTTTTGTTGTTGCTCGCCTAATCCTTCCACGCCCAGCCGCACGGTTTGACCGGGACGGAGAAAAATCGCCTCCGGCTTCCGGCTCATGCCGACGCCGCTCGGAGTTCCGGTGGTGATGACATCGCCTGGGTGAAGCGTCATAAATTGGCTCAAATAGCTGACGATTTTCTTCACCGGGAAGATCATCGTTTTCGTATTCCCATTTTGCCGCCGCTCGCCATCCACCTCCAACCACAACGGCAAGTTCTGCGGGTCGGGCACTTCGTCTTTCGTCACCAGCCAAGGGCCGATCGGGCCGAACGTGTCGCAACCTTTCCCTTTGTCCCAGGTTCCTCCCCGTTCGAGCTGAAATTCGCGCTCAGACACGTCATGGACCGTGCAATAACCCGCCACGTAATTCAGCGCATCGGCCTCGCTTACGTACTTGGCCGCAGTGCCGATAACGACCCCAAGTTCCACCTCCCAATCTGTTTTCTTGGAGTTGCGCGGAATTCGGATGTCGTCATTCGGGCCGACGATGCAACTGGTAGCCTTCATAAACAGCACCGGCTCCTCCGGAATCTTCGCGCCCGTTTCGGCCGCATGTTCTGCGTAGTTGAGGCCAATCGCCATGAGCTTGCCGACGCGCCCCACGCAGGGGCCAATGCGTACCGACGATTCGACCAGTGGCAGCGAAGCCAGGTCTACTTTGCGTAGCTTATCGAGCGACGCGCCGGAAAGCGCATCGCCGGCGATGTCGTCCACCACGCCTTTCAAGCTGCGAATTTTGCCAGCCGAATCAAGGATGCCAGGCTGTTCCTGGCCAGGATTTCCGTAACGAAGAAGTTTCATATAAGTTAGACTCCCAATAATATTTGATGCTGGGTTCTAGATACTGGATGCTCGACAAAATCCAGCAACCAGCAACCAGCAACCAGCAACTAAATCGTCCATCCACCATCAATGACGTGGATTTGCCCCGTTGTGTAAGCAGATTCGTCAGAAGCTAGGTAAACTGCCAGCTCCGCGATTTCTTCCGCTGTGCCGATCCGTCCCATCGGTTGACGGGCAATGAACGCGGCGCGGGCCTTTTCGTAGTCCCCCTGGTTTGCCATCCGCTGGTGCAACGACGGCGTATCGACCGTTCCCGGGCAAATTGCGTTGCAACGGATGCTGCGGCCGACGAAATCGGCGGCGATCGATTTCGTCATCCCGATCACGGCCGCTTTCGTGGCGCCATACACAAACCGGTTCGGCGCGCCGGTAATGCTCGAAGCCACGCTGGACATGTTGATAATGTTGCCTTGCCCCGCGTCCAGCATTGCCGGCAAAAACGCCCGAACCATGTGGTACATCGAGGTGACGTTCAACTCGAACGAAAAAATCCAATCGGTCTCGTCGCATTCCAGAATTGTGCCGTGATGAACGAAGCCGGCACAGTTAAACAGGATGTCCACGGCCCCCAATTCTTGGGCCAACGCGGCGATGGCTGCCGGATTACGAACGTCCATCTTTTGAGCATGGATATTAGGCGATTCCTTGGCCAGCGCGATGAGCGCTTCGTCGTTGACATCTGTGGCAGTCACCCGTGCACCTTCCCGGGCAAACGCCAGTGCACTGGCCTTGCCGATCCCCTGCCCGGCAGCGGTGATAAGTGCCTTTTTGTTTTTGAGACGGTCGGTCATGGTGCGGATTCCAGAATAAACCTGGTAGCTCACTTATAATTGCGGGCACGGGCGCTCCACACAGGACCGTCCGGAAAACCGTATTCGGCCAAGCTGGCTGGCTTCATCGTGATACTGTAACCAGGCGCGGTGGGAGGCAGATAGCGGGCGTCGCGGACCACACACGGATTTTCGAAATGCTCATGAAGATGATCAACATACTCGGCGACGCGATTCTCAAAGCTCGCGCCAATCCGCGTGTAATCGACCATGATTAGATGATTAATATATTCGCACAAGCCCACACCGCCGGCGTGCGGGCAGACCGGGATGCCGAACTTCTTGGCCAGCAGCATCACGGCCAGCACCTCGTTTACGCCACCCAGCCGGCAACTATCAATTTGGCAGAAGCGGATCGCCCTCAACTGCATTAACTGCTTGAAGATTACCCGGTTCTGACACTGCTCACCGGTGGCGATGCCGACCGGTGCGACCGCTTTGGCAATGGCCGCGTGCCCAACGACGTCGTCCGGCGAAGTCGGTTCCTCGACCCACCACAGGTCGAACTCGGCCAGTTGCCGAATGTTCGCGATCGCTTCCGGTACGTCCCAGCGCTGGTTGGCATCTACCATCAGCTTGCGATCGGGGCCGATGACTTCGCGAACCAAGGCGCAGCGGCGACGGTCGTCGGCGATATCCGCTCCCACCTTGATCTTGAAATGGCTCCAACCGGCGGCAATTCCTTCGCGGCACAGACGGCGGATTTTGTCGTCCGGGTAACCCAGCCAACCGGCGGACGTGGTGTAAGCTGGGAAACCATCGCGCTGCAATTCCGCCTCACGCTCAAGCTTAGTTGGCTCGTTCGCCTGCAGAATGGCAATCGCGTCGGCCGGCGTCAGGACGTCCGTGAGATAGCTGAAGTCGATGCAATCGACGAGTTGCGCCGGCGTCATGTCAGTCAGCAGCTTCCACAGCGGCTTGCCTTCGACTTTGGCGTACAGATCCCAAACCGCGTTGACGACGGCGGCCAAGGCGAGGTGAACGACCCCCTTTTCCGGCCCGACCCAGCGAAACTGCGAATCGCAGGCCAGCGCATGCCAGAACGAGGCAAAATCGGCGGTGATATCATCCAGGAGGGTGCCAGCCAATTTGCGGCAGAGCCAGTCGGCCGCCTGCACGCATAGCTCGTTCCCCCGCCCAAGGGTAAACGTGAGACCGTGCCCTTCGAGGCCGTCGCGATTGGTGCGGAGGATGACGTAAGCGGCCGAGTAGTCCGGGTCGGCATGCATCGCATCGGAGCCGTCGAGCTCGTCCGACGTTGGGAAACGGACGTCGAGAACCTGCCAGCTTGTGATTTGAACTGACTGCATAGAGGCTCTAGCCTACCGGAAGCGTCAGAGAGGGGCGAGGGCCGGTCTAGGTTGCAGTTGGCCGAGAAAGGGGCGAGTAGTTGTCAAGTTTTCGCAGCCTAACGGCGCCGTGCGATCAAATACAACGGTACGCCGATCGCCAGCGGCACGGCCCCGAGCAGCGCCAACCAGCTCGCATAACGGACGCTGGAGTGGAGCATGAAGCCGCACGTAGCACAGAAGATAAGGGGCGGGAGGGGGAAGAACGGAATGCGGAAGGGGCGTTCGGCCCCTGCGTCCTTCCACCGTAGCACGAAGACGGCGACGCCTGTCGCAAGGAAAAAGGTCCAGAAGATCGGCGCGGAGGCGGCGACCAGAGTTTCAAAGCCGCCGGGGTACGCTTCCCAAGGGAGGCCGTTGAGTCGCAGGGCAATCAGCGCAGTGTCGCAAAGGTAGCGGCCGACAGGGGTGCCGACCAGCAGAATCAGCGTAATCGCACCCAAGGTCTGCGTGGCGATGGCGGCAACCGGAGATCTTGCACGGCGACTCCAACGGCTTAGCCATTGGAGCGCGGAATAGTCTTCTCCCCAGGTGGCGTAAATTCGCGAACCGGTAAGGATCATGCCGTTGATCGCGCCAAGCGCGGAAATCATCACCAGCACGCTGACAGCCCGACTGCCCCACGGGCCGACCGCGTGCTGCAGGACATCCGAGGCGGGGGTGTGCGAATGGCGGGCGGCGTCGAAGCCAAGCACGGCCAGGTATGCAGCATTCACGGCCAAATAAATGGCCGCGATCAAGCCGATGCCGATGAATAGGGCACGGGGCAGGTTGCGGCGCTGGTCGCGGACCTCGGCGGCCACAAAGGCGGTGTCGTTCCAGCCGCCATAAGCGTATAGGACGAAAACAAGGGCCAGGCCGATGCTTGGGGTTGCATCCGCAAACGGAGCGGCAGCCGCTTGAGCCTTGCTCCCCGCCAAAAATCCGGCAGCCACAACCAGTAACAGTCCGAGTACTTTCGCCGTGCTAAGCAGGTTCTGCACCTGTTTTCCGGCGACAACTCCCCAGGCATTGAGGAGGGAAAGCCCGAGAACGGAGCCCACGGCGACCCAAACCGCGCGAGGTGCAAGCGCAGACGAGAGAGCAGTGGCATAGTCGGCAAAAGCGTAGGCCATCACGCCGATATTGCCGCTCAGAATGGCAGTCAGCTGAGCCCAGCCGAAGAGGAAACCGGCCCAGCGGCCGTACGCGCGAGACAGGTATTCGTAATCGCCGCCATCGCGAGGATAAGTGGTGGCCAACTCGGCATAGCACAACGCTCCACACAGCGAGAGAGCTCCACCCAGAAGCCAGAGCCCGAGAGCTTGCCACGGGCCGCTTGTGTTGCTAAACACGATCGACGGCGTTTTGAAGATCGAAGTGCCGACGACGATGCCGACGATGATGCTGACGGCATCGGCCAGACCGAGACGCGGCGAGGGGGAGTGGTGGCTAGTGGAGTCACTCATGATGTGCGTGAGTGAGCAGTGTTCGGTGCTCGGCTCGCGATTTCTTGTCGTCGAATTTGAACTGCTAGCGCGTTGCGATCGTAGGATGCTCGAATTAAGTTAAGGAGGAGAGAGTTGATACGCCAGAGTCGCCCATCAGCGCGAGCGAGGGATCCTCTCACTCCTCCCGGCCAAAAGATTGCGTCAGATTTTGTTCCTCCAGGGCGGAATCGGTCTTTACTCACCCGGAAAGAATAGTAGAATTCTGCCAGCACCAAGTATTCTTGAAAGTATCAAGAGCCGCGAGGCCGATTGGTGTTAAAGTTTAATGGCTCCTGTTCGGCGGGCGGATAGCCCGGCGAGCTGAACCACTCGAAAGTCAAACACGTGAATTTTGCTCTCTCCATCGGCATGAAGCTGCGTCGCCGCTTGCGGTCGACACGCCCGTCCCGTCGCCCGACGTTGGACTGGGAGACGCTCCACGTGCCGATTGCCGCCTGCCTGGCCGGTTGGCGGCTGCGTATTCGTCGTTGAGTCGCTGCCCACAGAGCTAGCCAAACCACTGGTTTTCTAGCTCTTTCTGTCGCTTGTGGCTGCTAGCTGAAAGCTGCAGCCCGTCTAGTTCGCTGTTTAGTCAAAGCTGATGGCATTCTGGCATGGCGCTCGGAGGCGACCGTGCACCCTGGGTCCAGCCGCGACTGCTCCCTGTACGGAACACTGCTTATTTAGGAGCTGCGCTTCACATGAAAGTATCCTCACAACAAATCAACGTCCGCCACCTTCTCAACGGCAGCTCCCCGCTGACCAACCTGAAGGACGCGGTCGACTTGGCTTTCGGACCCGATGTCACGCCGCTGCGCGTGGCCGTAACGAGCAAATCCCGCAGTGGCCACCTATGTGAGATCGAGGCGGTTGAGCCGAAGATCACGCCCGTGTCCGACCGGGAAAGCTCCATTTTCGACTACCGCCAACGCCGGCATGGCCGCAACAACGCGTTCAACGCGGTGATGCTAATCCCGACCGGCGTGGACTGCGCAATCGGCGGTCACGCGGGCGATGCCACACCGGCTGCCCGGCTGCTAGCCTCGGTGTGCGACAACCTGGTTCTCCACCCGAACGTGGTAAACGCCTCGGACGTCAACGAGCAGACCGAAAACTCCCTGTACGTGGAAGGCAGCCTCATCTGCCGTCTGCTAATGGGCACGGTTGGCTTGAAGAAGGTCCGTCAGAACCGCGTGCTGCTTGTGACCGAAGACCGACCGGACGCCCCGAACGTGGTGGATCAGACGATCAACTGCGCGGAAGGCGCTCGGGCAACGCTCGGCATGGACATTGCCGACGTACTGGTGCTTGAGCAAGAGCTGTTCATGCAGACCGGCGTTTCGGACTCGGGCCGCGTGACGGGCCGGGTCGAGCGGTTGGGGCACTTGATTGACGTGCTGGCCGAGAAGCGTGGATCGTACGATGCCGTAGCCCTGGCCACGCGGATTACGCCCCACATTGATACGGTCCAACTTCACCGTTCCTACTTCGGCCAAGGCGGGCCAAACCCATGGGGTGGCGTTGAGGCGATCCTCACCCACTTGCTGTCCACTACGCTGGATGTGCCGACGGCCCACGCTCCGACCATGAGTAGTGAAGCCCTACGGACGGAAAGCTGGGGTGTCGTCGAGCCGCGGAAGGCTGCCGAAGTCATCTCTACCACCTACCTGTTCTGCGTGCTGAAGGGCTTGAACCGGGCGCCGCAGATCATGGTCAACCCGACGGGCACCTACGATCCGTCCATGTTGACGGCCGAGGACGTCTCGTGCCTGGTGATTCCGGATGGCTGCGTTGGCTTGCCGACACTGGCCGCGGTTGAACAGGGAATTCCCGTCATCGCGGTCCGCAGCAACACCAACCTGATGCGTAACGACTTGCGGGCGTTGCCGTTCCGGGCTGGGCAGTTGCACTACGCCCAGAACTACTACGAAGCGGCCGGCATCATGTCAGCCATGAAGGCGGGCGTCGCGCCGGCAACCTTGGCACGACCGATGCAACCGATCCGCATCGAGCGTGTCTCGGCCCCTGTCGTCATGCTTGCCAAGACGAATGCTCACACCAACGGCCATACGAATGGCAATGGCAAAGGCCGCCGCACGAAGGCGAATGGCACAGCCGCTACGAATGGGAACGGCCATATTGTGCCGGACCTGTTGATGGAGGTGGGCGGAGAG
>CXWJ01026908.1_pt1 | contig 12104 bp, 7 predicted proteins | sample 590841 | NCBI WGS metagenome assembly CXWJ01 (sample SAMEA3498367, study PRJEB10139) | wastewater metagenome | biome: wastewater treatment plant; material: activated sludge | place: Austria | collected 2015-01-21 | reverse complement strand
TCGGCGGTCGCCGCAACCGCAGTCCGCGCATTGGCACCGCATATGGCCGCGCGATCGGATGGGTTGCCGCACAACCGCGCACAGGCGCCGCTTATCACCCCGACTGCCGAGCTGGTATGCGGTGACAATGCGCGGTTGCCGGCGAGGGAGAAGCCGTTGCCAGTCATATCCGGCGTGGATGCGCGAAAGCGGGTTGATCGGATGGCTGGCGCAGCAACCCGGGACCACGTCAGTGCAGTGTGACGGCGCCGGGCGGGTGGAAGCGGCGGCCGGTGGCGCGGACGGAGGTTCCGGTGCGATCGAGGTAGGGGGTGATGCCGCCGAGCTCGCGGGGCCAGTTGGCCCCGAGGATCAGCGCGCGGTCGACGTCGGCGGGGTCGGCGATCACGCGGGAGTCGAGCATCAGGCGGATCTCCTCGGCCAGGGCGCGGAGGGCGCGGTCGAGCAGTTCGTCGGGGGATTCCTGGACGGCGGCGCTTGGCGGCAGCAGGGCTGCGGCGGCCTCGCCGAGTCGGCCGTCCTCAGTGAGGACGCTGCGCTGGCCGTCGGCGACCACGCGGGTGAGCCAGTCGGGGAGGGTGAAGCGGTCCGGGAAGGCGGCGTGCAGGGTCTCGCTGACATGCAGCTGGACGGCGGGGCCGACGAAGTCGAGCAACTGCAGCGGGGTCATCGGGAGGCCGAGCGGATCGAGGGCGGCGTCGACGACAGCCGGATCCTGGCCGGCGTCCAGGGCTGCCAGCGAGACGTCGAACATCCTGGTCAGCACCCGGTTGACGATGAACCCGGGGGCGTCGGCGGAGAAGACTGCCGAGCGTCGCAGCCTGGCGCCGAAGTCGAGCGCGGTCGCCACTGCGTCCGGGCCGGTCAGCGCGCCGGGGATGATCTCCAGCAGCGGGACGACGTCCACCGGGTTGAAGACGTGGAAGCCGATCACCCGCTCCGGGTGGGACAGGCCGTCGGCCAACGCGGTGATCGACAGCGAACTGGTGTTGCTGGCGAGGATGGCGTCGGGAGCCAGGTGCGGCTCGGCAGCCGCGAAGGCGGCCCGTTTGGCGTCCAGGTCCTCGAAGATCGCCTCGATCACCAGGTCGGCGCCGGTCACTCCGGCGGGGTCGGCGGCGGCGGTGATCAGGCGAGCGATGTCGGCGGCCGCGTCCGGCGTCAGGGCGCCGCGCTTCACCAGTCGTTCCAGGCGGCCGCGCGCCATTTCGACGCCGCGTTCGGCGCGCTCGGCGTCGAGGTCGGTGAGCACCACCGGGATCCGGGCCTGCCGGGCGATCAGCGCGGCCAGCTGGGACGCCATGAGTCCGGCGCCGATCACGGCGACCCGGTTGATCGGACGTGCGGCGCCGCCGGTCAGAGCCTCCGGGACGACCGGCTTGCGGCGGATGAGGCCCTGGGCGTAGATGCAGGCTCGGGCGATGTCGGAGTAGAGCAGCTTGCCGAACTCCGCGCTGGTCTCGGCCTCGGCGGTGTCGGTGTCCTGCTGCCAGGCGCGTTCGATCAGGCGGAGGGTTGCGTCGGGTGCGGGGCTGAGGTGAGATCCCCGCCTTCGCGGGGATGACGAGTTCACAGCCTCGGCTACGGCGGCCTGCCACTGGTCGGGGGGCGGTGGAGTGGACTCGGGGCGCTTGCCGGCGTCAATGCGGTCGGCGACCCAGGCGGGCCAGGTCGCGTCCCAGTCGACGGCGGGAAGGACGGCGTCCACGACGCCGCGCTGCAGCGCCTGCTCCGCGCGCTGAGGGCGTCCGCGCAGCGAGTCGTCGATCGCGGTGGCGACGGCCGCCTCCGCTCCGGCCAGGCGGGCGACCCGCCACGCGCCGCCCCAGCCGGGCAGGATGCCGAGGCCGACCTCGGGCAGCCCGATCCCCTTGGCGTCCGAGCGGGCCAGCCGATGGTCGGCGAACAGGGCCAGTTCCAGCCCGCCGCCCAGGGCGAAGCCGGTGATCAGCGCGAAGCTCGGGATCGGCAGGTCGGCCAGTGTCCGGAACGCCCGCCAGCCACGTCGGGCGGCGTCGGCAGCTTCCGCTACGGACGTAGAGGAGTTCAGCACGTTGAGGTCGGCGCCGCTGCCGAAGGAGTGCTCGTTGCCGGCCAGCAGGACCGCCTCGACCCCCAGGCTGCCGACGTGGTGCAGCGCGTTGGTCAGGTCGTCCAGGCCCTCCAGCGTCCACAGCACCGGGCGGCTCGGCTCGGCCGCGCCCAGCTTCAGCAGAGCCGTGGGACGCCGGCGTCCGGGCAGAACGAGGGTGGAGAGGGCGATCGACCCGAACCAGGTCTCATCGGTCATGGCTGGCTCCGTTTCAGTCGAGGAACACATCGGATTGCAGGCCGGCTCCGGGGACGTGGGAGTAGCCGGAGAGGTCGGTGACGCCGGCCTCGGCCAGTACCTCGTCGTCGATCAGGGTCAAGCCGGTGCGCGGTGGCGAGGTGAGAATCAGGTGCGCGGCGTCAGCCACGATCCGGGGGTCGCGAGATCGGGCCAGCGCCGGCTCGCCGAGGGTGTTGCCGATCGCGGCGGTGGCGATCAGGGTGCGTGGCCACAGCGTGTTCGCGGCGACCTGGGGGAACTCGGCGGCGAAGCCGAGGGTGGCCAACGTCATGCCGTACTTGGCGAGCATGTAGCCGGGGAACCGTCCCAGCCAGTGCGGGCTGAGGTTGAGCGGCGGGCTGAGGGTGAGGACGCGCGGGTCGTCGGAGGCCAGCAGGTGCGGCAGGCAGGCCCGGGTCAGCATGAAGGCGCCGCGGACATTGACGTCCTGCATCAGGTCGTAGCGGCTGGGGGAGAGCTCCAGGGTGCCCACCGGCGCCAGCACGCTGGCGTTGTTGACCACGATGTCGATGCCGCCGAAGGTCTCCACCGCCTGCTCGACCGCCCGGGCGATGTCGTCGTCATTCCGGACGTCACCGACCACAGCGACGCCCCGTCCGCCGGCTGCCTCGATCTGCTCGACCGCGGTGTGGACGGTGCCCTCGAGCCGGGGATGCGGCTGGTCGGTCTTGGCCAGCAGGACGAGGTTCGCCCCGTCCGCGGCCGCCCGCAACGCGATTGCCAGGCCGATCCCGCGGCTGCCACCGGACATCACGATGGTGCGACCGCTGAGGCTGGCTTCCGTCATCCGGACTCCTCCGATGGTCGGTGCTGTCAGCCTAGACCCTGTGCGCAGGTGCACTAGACTCCTAGCCGCGCCTGCCCGTCGTGAGCAAGCAGCACAAGCCAACCAGTGCGCCAGGGAAATTTGTGCCCTTTCACGTTTCACCCACGTCCTCCCAACGGATCTACGACCTTTACGCGGACGCGCTGAACCGCGGGCCGAAGATCGCTCCACCAGGCAGGCGACACACCTCGCTCAGTTCGCTCTGGCGGTTCCGGCCCTATGTCCGCGACACCTTCGGGACGTTCTGGGCGAACTTCGCGCTCGCCATCGTGGCTGTGCTGTTCGGCATCGTGATACCGCTGGTGACCAGAGCGATGATCGACGGCCCGCTGACCACCGGGGACTACGGCCTGGCGATCGGGTTCGGTCTTGCCGCGATCGGGCTGGGCCTGACCGAGTCGATTCTCAGCTTCGTCCGCCGCTGGATCGCCGGGCCGACCACGCTGACCAACGAGACCGGCATCCGGCTCGACCTGTACGCGAAGCTGCAGCGGCTGTCGATGAGCTTCCATTCCCGCTGGCAATCCGGTCAGTTGCTCAGCCGGATCATCAGCGACCTGTCGACTCTCCGCCGATTCCTGGCCTTCGGGCTCACCTTCATCGTGGTCAACACGCTGCAGATCGCACTGGTCACGGTGCTTCTGGTGCAGCTGTACTGGCCGATGGGCGTGGTCGTGGTGATCTCGACCGTCCCCGTGGTCTGGCTGTGCTTGGTCAACGAACGGGCCTACACCAAGATCTCCCGCCGAATCCAGGATCAGACCGGCGATGTCGCCAGCTCCGTCGAGGAGTCGATCCAGGGCATCCGGGTGATCAAGGCGTTCGGCCAGGGCGACCACATGTACGACCGGTTCAACGCCCGAGCCACCGCCCTGTTCGACTCCGCGGTCGAACGGGTGCGCAACGTCAGCAGCTTCTGGACCTTCCTGGAAGTCATCCCGACGCTGACCTTGATCATCGTGCTCGGCATCGGCGCGGTCGCCGCGTCCCAGGGCGCGCTCACCATGGGCACCCTGGTGGCCTTCATCACGTTGATGCTGAGCCTGATCTGGCCGGTTGCCGCCACCGGCTTCCTGCTGTCGATGTCGCAGGACGCGATGACCGCCGCGGACCGGATCGCCGAGATCTTCGACGAGCCCGAGACCATCAGCGACGGGCCGCGGACGCTGACCGACGTGGCTGGCGAACTGCGCTTCGAGAAGGTGGCCTTCCGCTTTCCGGACGCGGAGACCGATGTGCTGCACGACCTGAACCTGACCATCCGGCCCGGCGAGACCCTGGCCCTGGTTGGCGGCACCGGATCAGGCAAGTCCACCTTCACCGCGCTGGTCCCTCGCTTGGCCGATGTCACGGCGGGCCGCATCCTGCTGGACGGGGTCGACATCCGGGAGCTGAAGCTGGCCAATCTGCGCAGCCTGGTCGCGACCGCATTCGAAGACCCGACGCTGTTCTCGATGTCCGCCCGGGAGAACCTCACCCTCGGCCGGCCGGACGCAGGCGAGGACGAGATCCGCCAAGCGATCGAGGTCGCCCAGGCGCAGTTCGTCTACGACCTGCCCTGGGGTCTGGACACCCGCATTGGCGAACAGGGAATAAGCTTGTCAGGTGGCCAGCGGCAGCGATTGGCGCTGGCCCGAGCGGTCCTCGTCCAGCCTCGCGTGCTGGTGCTGGACGACACCTTGTCAGCGCTGGACATCCACACCGAGGCCCTGGTCGAAGAAGCTCTGAAACGAGTCCTGGTCGGCGTCACCGGCATTGTCGTGGCGCATCGGGCCTCGACCGTGCTGCTGGCCGATCGGGTCGCAATGCTGGAGAACGGCACTGTCACCCACGTCGGCACGCACACCGAACTGCTGGCGACCGTGCCCGAGTACCGCGAGCTGCTCAGCGCCGACTTCAACGCCGAGACGCAGCTTGACGAGCTGGCCGGCCGCAGCGAGGCGATATGAACCGGCAGACCCGCACCACGGAGCTCGACTGGCGCGGTGTCGCCGCCGAGCACCAGGACGAGAAGGTCACCGAGCGGGCCGGGGTGTTCCTCCGCCGCCGGAGCCGGCGGCTGCTGGGCAGCCTGCTCAGCCCGTACAAGAAGTGGCTCTGGCTGCTGATGGTCGCCGTCGTCGGCGAGAACGTCGCTCGGTTGAGCGCGCCCTGGCTGGTCAGCCGAGGCATCGACTTCGGCATCCCGCCACTGATGAACCACGGCTCCCCCGGCCCGCTCATCGAGGTGCTGGCGGCCATGGTGCTCGCGGTCGGCATCCAGGCCACCGCCCGGATCTTCTTCCTGCGCCGCTCCGGCAAGTTCGGCCAAGAGGTGCTGCTGGAGCTGCGCCGGCGAGTCTTCCGGCACTTCCAGAAGCTCGACATCAGGTTCCACGACAAGTACACCTCCGGTCGCGCGGTCTCCCGGTTGACCAGCGACACGGACGCGATCGCGGAGCTGATGGCCGGCGGTTTCGACGGCCTGATCACCGCCGTGCTGACCTTGGTCGGCGTCGGAATCATGCTGGTGGTGCTGGACTGGCGGATGGGCCTGATCTGCCTGGCCTCGATGTTCGTGGTCGCGTTGCTCGTCCGCTGGTTCTCCCGGGAATCCGCTCGGACCTACCGCAGGGTGCGCGAAGCCTCCGCGATGCTGATCGTCCAGTTCGTCGAATCGATGACCGGCATCAAGGCTGTGCAGAGCTACCGCCGGGAGCCCCGTAACCAGGAGCTCTTCACCGAGCTGTCGGATCGGTTCCGTGCGATCAACGTGCGGGCCTTCCGCCATGTCGCGATCTTCATGCCGGGCGTGAACCTGATCGGCAACCTGACCATCGGCATCATGCTGCTGGTCGGCGGCATCTTCGTGATCCAGGGCCAGCTCAGCCTGGGCGTGCTGACCGCGTTCCTGCTGTATCTGAGGCAGTTCTTCCAGCCGATGCAGGAAATCAGCCAGTTCTACAACACCTTCCAGTCGGCCACGTCAGCGCTGGAGAAGCTGTCCGGCGTCCTGGAGGAGGAGCCGACCGTTCGCGAGCCGGCCGACCCGAAGCCGCTGCCCCAGCCCCGGGGCGGACTCGACTTCGAGAACGTCGGCTTCAGCTATGTGGACGACGTCGTGGTGCTGCCCGGCCTCGACCTGAACATCCCGGCCGGCCAGACCGTCGCGCTGGTCGGCACGACCGGCGCCGGCAAGACCACGATCGCCAAACTCATGTCCCGGTTCTACGACCCGACAGCCGGCGCCATCCGGCTGGACCGCGTGAACCTGGCCGACCTCGCCGATGCCGAGCTGCGGCGGGCGGTGACCATGGTCACCCAGGAGAACTTCATCTTCGACGGCACCATCGCCGACAACATCGCGATCGGCCGTCCGGACGCTACCCGCGAACAGGTGATCCAAGCGGCCGAGGCGGTTGGCGTCCATGAGTTCATCTCGGGACTGCCGCAGGGCTACGACACCGATGTGGCCAAGCGCGGCGGACGGCTTTCCGCTGGTCAGCGCCAGTTGGTCGCGTTCGCGCGAGCGTTCCTGGCCGACCCCGCAGTGCTGATCCTGGACGAGGCGACCAGCTCGCTGGACGTGCCGTCCGAGCGGTTGGTGCAGCAGGCGCTTTCCACGATCCTGGCCGACCGAACCGCGGTGATCATCGCCCACCGGCTGAGCACGGTCGAGATCGCCGACCGGGTGCTGGTGCTGGAGCATGGCCGGATCGTGGAGGACGGCCACCCGAGCGAGCTGATTCACACCCAGGGCGGACGCTACGCCGCGCTGCACCAGGCCTGGATCGACTCCCTGGCTTGATCCGCCGGCCTGACGGGGCGCCGGCCAGAAGGCCGTTCAGTCGAGCAGCGCGGGGTGACACCGGATTTCCGGAGCCGCTAGGGTTTGCAGCACGACTGCAGTCGCCACCCAACCCCCAGCAAGGTGGTTCTGATGAGCCTCGACACCCCTGCGTCCACTGTCGCGTCCCAGCCCTCCCGCCGCGCCTTGCTCGGGCTGATCGCCGCCGGCGGCGTGGCCGCGTCCGGCCTGGGGCAGGCCCCCGCCGCGGCCGCGGCGNNCCCGCCCTGCCACTGGCTCCCGTCCTGCCGGCCGCCCTGCCGGGGCTCGCCACCGAGCTGCAACTCAGCTCGTCGAAGCACTGGCACCTGGCCCGCCGGGTCTCAGCAGCGCCCACCGCGGCGCTGGCCAAGGAGATCAAGAAGGTCGGCTACAAGACCTGGATCGACCGGCAGCTGAAGTGGAAGAAGATCAAGGACACCACGGCCGACAAGCTGATCAAGAAGCACCTCAGCTACGCCACCATGACCGGTGCGAAGGCCCACAAGGCGTCGAAGCAGCAGGCCTGGAAGGCCGGCAAGGCGATGAGCGTCTCGCGCACCGTCCGGCAGGTGTTCACCAAACGTCCGCTGTACGAGTCGATGGTCGACACGATGGCCGACCACCTCTACGTCTCGGCCGACGGCAAGGCCAGCGAATTCGTCGCCTGGTTCGACTGGGCGGTGCTGCGCAAGCACGCGCTGGGCGGGTACTCGAGCATGCTGCACGCCGCCGTCCGGCATCCCGCGCTGCTGCTGTACGTCGACAATCACGTGAACTCCAAGGACAGCCCGAACGAGAACCTCGGACGCGAACTCCTCGAGCTGTACACCGTCGGCGTCGGCAACTACACCGAGGCGGACGTCCGCAACTCCGCGTTGATCCTCACCGGCCACAGTCTCGACTGGGAGACCCGCGCCTACCGCTTCAACCCGAAGCAGCACTACGTCGGCCGGGTCGAGGTGATGGGGTTCAGCCATCCGAACGCCAACGCGGCGGACGGTCCGGCCGTGCTGAAGGCCTACCTTTCCTATCTGGCCCGGCACCGCGGGACGGCGCTCAACATCGCCCGGCGGCTGGCCGTCCGCTACGTCTCCGACACGCCATCGGAGGCGTTGGTCGACCGGCTGGCCGATGTCTACCAGGCCGAGGGAACCTCGCTGGCCGCCGTGATGCGGACGTTGCTGCGCAGCCAGGAGTTCGCCCGTTCGGTGGGCGCCAAGTGGCGGCGGCCGCAGGAGTCGGTGGCCACCATGGTGAAGTTGCGCAAGCCTTCCGCCATCAAGCCGGCCAGCACCCAGGCAAAGGACGTCTGGGCGATCACCGGCGCCGTCCAGTGGCTGCTGTACCTGGAGAACCACCAGCCGCGGATGTGGCCGGTCATCGACGGCTACCCGGACCAGGCCGTCGACTGGTGCTCCACCCAGGCGATGCTGGCGCACTGGTACACGGCGAACGCCCGGGTCAACTGGGGTGACGACAAGGAGTGGCCGTCCAAGTCCTGGGCGAACGCGCTCGGGGTCAAGAAAGGCCAGTCGGCGAAGAAGGCCGCCGAATCGCTGACCCTGGCGATCACCGGCTACACCTGGCCGGAGGGCCATCTCGCGCCGGTCGTCGCCCGGCTCCGCGGGGACGGCGGCAGCACCCTGACCAGCGACCAGATCAAGCTCAACCTGGGACGGACCCTGCACTTCATCCTCGCCTCCCCCTACTTCAAGCTCCGCTGAGAGGACGCTCGATGCCGAAGCTTCACCCCGATCACGCTTTACGCCGCGGCGAGGCGCTGCTGCATGAGGATCTGATCACCCCGCTGCACGACCATGAGGAATCCCGCAACCGGCTGCTCGCTACCGTCGACGGCTCCGCCCGGGTGGTCAGCCCCGCCGAGGCCAACGAACTGGTCACCACCCTGCGGCCTAACCGGGGGATCGACGATCCGACCGTGCAGCACGCCGCCACCGGCCCGAAACTGGGACGGCGCGGACTGTTCCGCAGCTCGCTGATCGGCCTCGGCGGCCTGCTCGCGGCCTCCGCCGCGCCGCGCTACTCCTTCGCCGCCGACGAGGGACGCGACCTGCTGGTCTGCGTCTTCCTGCGCGGCGGCTTCGACGGCCTGGCGGCGCTCGGAGCGGTCAACGACCCGTCCTACGCCAAGGCTCGCGGCGCCGTCGGGGTCGGTGACGGACTGCAGCTGACCCCGGACTACGTCCTCAACCGGAACTTCTCGGCGCTGGCGCCGATGTGGCAGGACAAGCAGCTGGCCCTGGTCGTCGGCGCCGGCCATCCCGACCTTTCCCGCTCCCACTTCGAGGATCAGGATCTGTGCGAGCGGGCGGCGAAGGCCAACCTGCGGTCGGGCTGGCTAGGCCGGCACATCGCGTCCTCCTCGTCCGCCTCAGGGACCTTCCGGGCGATCACGCTCGGCTCCCGCGTGGTTCTCTCGCTGACCACCAATGCCTACCAGTCGCTGGCGATGTCGAGCATAGAGTCGTTCACCCTGGAATCGGCCTGGAACGACGGCGACCGGCTGGTCGCCGATCTCGAAGCGCTCTACGGCGACGCCGGCGGGGTGCTGGCCACCCAGGCGCGCGCCACGCTCGACGCGGTGGGCCGGCTCAAGGGGCTGCGCCAGCAGGTCAAGGACGACAAAGCCGGGCCCGCGAACGGAGCCAGCTACCCCGACAGCCCCTGGGGCCGGGGGTTGCAGGACATCGCCCGGCTCGCCAACGCAGAGGTCGGCCTGGAGGTCGCCTGCATCGACTACGACGGCTGGGACATGCACCGCGACCTCGGCAGCCCGGCGGACGCCAACGGCCAGTTCAGCCGGCTGGCCGGCGACTTCGCCAAGGGCCTGGCCGCCTTCCGCACCGATCTGGGGAGCCGCTGGAACCGCGTCACGGTGGTCACCATGAGCGAGTTCGGACGCCGGGTGGAGGTCAACGGCGACGGCGGCACCGACCACGGCCACGGCAACCTGATGTTCCTGATGGGCGGCGGCGTCAACGGCGGCAAGGTGTACGGCACGATGCCGACGCTGAGCCCGGACAACCTGGTCGCCGGCGACGTCCCGATCACCACCGACTACCGCCAGCCGCTGGCCGAGGTCGTCAGCCGCCGGCTGAAGAACGACAAGCTCACCGAGGTGTTCCCCGGCTTCTCACCGGGGGAGGCGCTGGGCGTCGCCTGACCGCGCTAGCGACTCGGCTGAGAACTGGGGTACGAGTACCCAGAAATGTGGGGGTGACAGTCCCCGACGCACCGCTGAGAATGGGCCTATGCGTGAGCACCGGGCCGAGAGCGTGGGGACGGGGATGGCGTCACCGGCCTCCGCCGGGCTGGCCTCGCGGCTCCATCACACCCGCTGCGCCGACGCCGCGAGCTGATGCGCGCGGGAGCGAGCGACGACCGCGCCATTCGCGTCTTCGTGTCCTCGACCTTCCGCGACATGCAGGCGGAGCGGGACGAGCTGGTCAAGCGGGTCTTCCCGCTGCTGCGCCGGCGGTGCGAGCAGCGCGGCGTGGCCTGGAGCGAGGTCGACCTGCGCTGGGGGGTCACCGACGAGCAGGCGGCCGAGGGCGAGGTGCTGCCGATCTGTCTGGCCGAGATCGAGCGCACCCGGCCGTACTTCATCGGGCTGCTCGGGCAGCGCTACGGCTGGGTGCCGGGCGAGATCGACGGCGACCTCGCGGCCCGGCTGGGCTGGCTCACCGAGGATCTCAAGCGGTCGGTGACCGAGCTGGAGATCCTGCACGGGGTGCTCAACAACCCGGGCTCTGCCGGTCACGCCTACTTCTATCTGCGGGACCCCGCCTGGGTGGATTCGCTCCCCGCGGACGAGCGGGGGCTCTACGTCGAGACCGATCCGGAGGGCGTGGCCCGGCTCGAAGGGCTGCGGCAGCGGGTGCGCGACTCGGGGCTGCCAGTGGCCGGCTATGCGGATCCCGAGGCGCTCGGCGAGCGGGTGCTGGCCGACTTCGAGGCCCTGATCGACCGGCTCTACCCGCTCTCGGAGGCGCCGGACGCGGCCGCCCGCGCGTCCGCCACGCACGCCGCCTTCGGGCAGGCGCGGTTCGGGCTGCACGTGCCTCGTCCGGCTCTGCAACAGGCGTTGTCGGACGCGGGTTCGCCGGTGCTGGTCACCGGGCCCTCCGGGTCGGGCGCGTCATCCCTGGTGACCACCCGGGCCGACGAGTGGGCGGCGGCCAACCCGGGCGCGACCGTCCTCGTCCACCACTGCGACGCCGACGCGGCGGCGAGCGACTTCCGGCTGCTGGCCGCGCGGGTGATCGCGGCGCTGGGCGGCGACTACGACGACGTCGTGGAGAAGCTCGCCGAGGCGCCGCCGTCCGCGGTGGCGAGCTCGCTGGGGCAGGCGGTCAGGGCAGCGAGCCCGGCGCTCATCGTCCTGGACGGGGTCGACCAGCTGGCCGAGGGCAACCCCGGCGACCGGGCGCCCGACCTGCGATGGCTGCCCGCCGAGCTGGCGGAGTCGCCGGTGCGGTTCGTGCTCACCGGGTCGGGGGAGCGGGCGCGGGCGGCCTTCGCGCACCGCGGCTGGCCGGTGCTCGACGTGCCGCCGCTCACTGAGGACGAGCGGCGGGCGATCGCGGACGTTGTGCTGGCGGTCGGCGCGAAGCATCTGGACGAGGAGAACCTCGCGGCCCTCGTGACCGCCCCGGCGACCGGGAATCCGCGCTTCCTGGTCACCGTGCTGGACGAACTGCGGCAGCACGGCGACCACTTCACGCTGCGGGCGCTGATCGACCGGCTGGTCGCGGCGCCGTCCGTTGAAGCGCTGCTGGGCCTGGTGCTGGACCGCTACGAACGCGACTTCGAGCGCGACCGGCCCGGCCTGGTGGCGGACGCGATGCGGGCGCTCTGGGCCGCCCGCCATGGCCTGGCCGAGGCCGAACTGCTCGACCTGCTCACCCCCGGTCCCGAGCATCTGCCGCAGCGTGCCTGGGCGCCGCTGCACCTGGCCGCCGAGCACCACCTGGTCAGCCGCGGCGGCCTGCTCGGCTTCGCCCACGCCGACTTCCGGCGGGCGGTCGAACAGCGCTACCTGGCCACCCCGGAATGGCGGACGGCCGCCCACCACGGCCTGGCAAGCTACTTCGCCGAACAGCCGCTCGGCCCACGGG
>CXWJ01027052.1_pt1 | contig 12145 bp, 10 predicted proteins | sample 590841 | NCBI WGS metagenome assembly CXWJ01 (sample SAMEA3498367, study PRJEB10139) | wastewater metagenome | biome: wastewater treatment plant; material: activated sludge | place: Austria | collected 2015-01-21 | reverse complement strand
ACTCCTAGTCCTAGGGCAGCCGCGATAACCGTGGTGATTATCAGTAAGGTTCGGATGCTAAACCGCCAACGTAGCCACGGCACCGCGATCAGCGTGGCGAGTGCCGTGGAAAATATGACCGGAAACCAATGGGGTAGAACAACGTCGCTCCCATCCGGGTAGCGATTGAGGCCGAACCCTAATGAATTCACTTTAGCGAGGCTTCGATCTCTATGCGACGTATCGGTCGAGTGGAAAAAATGTCCTGGCACGAAGAATGGTTTCCCGACAAAACTCACTGCATAAAGTTCGCCTGACTTCGAGACGATGCTTACCACGTGCGTGTTGGAGAGACAGAGTCCGAAGCCATCCCCCGTTTTGTAACTGCGGGCCCACAAGACTATGCAGAACAGCGAGACTACCAAACACGCCGAAATGGCGAAGATGCGAAGCCAGCGGAAGAGGCGCGGGCGGTTCATGCCGTGAATTATCTCGCTTGGCGGGGGAAATCACAACATCATGGGCTGGCGGCGTGGGGAGGCGCGACTGAGGAGTTGTGGATTTGTGCGAGGCTGGGAGAATTCGCAGAATAGGCGCCGTGGGCGACGAAAACTCGCACGGGCCGCAGTTTGCTGTAGTTAGTGGAGCTTTGCTATATTGCGATTGGAACGAGTTCCGGAGACGGGGCAGCGTTGAGCCGATTTGGAATTGCCAGGCTCGACGGGCGTTAGTTCAACCCTACATCTTCAATCCCTGAGGTGTGCTGATGAACCGTTTCGTCCTGTGCGCCAGAACCGTTGTGTTGCCATTCGCCGTTGCGATTGCCCTCGTCGCGAATGGGGCTGAAAAACATTCCTACATTGCCGACCGCACCGACGGGGTAATCTGGGACACTGATTTTTATAAGAATCTGAAGGAACAGCTTGGGGGGCGATACAAGGACTTGCAAATCGTCATATCCTCCTGTTTCAGCGGGGGGTTTGCGACGGAGGCGAGCGCCCTGGGAGGCAATTGGAGCGTCGCAGCGGCTCGCGATACAAAAGCTAAACACAGCATGCTGTTTTCGTCGGAGAAGGAGATCACGGACCCCCAAGGCGGCAACGCTAAAGAAGGCTTGAAGGTCGCCTTTACTCAGTCAATGAAATACTTTCATGGCTGGTTGCCGGAGTGGATTCGCAAGCTTCAATCCGACAGCGGCGCGACCGCGCAACAACTCTTCGATTTTGCCGTCGAAAATGATTACCAACGTTTTCAACGCCGGCCGCGGGAACCGGAAATTAAGTCGGCTTTCGCATCCGGCGGAACGGGGGCAGAGGCCAAAATTAACAGCGGCGAGAAGAACTACGCCATCGTCTGGTCCGCCGAGGGCGCCAAGTTTGACTTCAATCTGCTACCACAACTTATCGTGGGACTGGAAGGGGCAGGTTACACCGATAAGACGATCGACTTTGCGTTCGAAAGGGACGGCGGCGGGAAGATAGGCTCCCCACCCACTCAACGATTCGTGAATCGCCATGCCACGGTAGAAAACTATTATAAGATGGTCCTGGACCTGCGTGGCAAAATCAATGCGGAAGCCAAGGACAAGGCGTTCATTTTTCTTTATGGCCACGGCAATTACGAGGAACGCAATGACGAACGCCGTGGAGATGCCATTCCAGGTTTGCCCATGCAAGGCAGGGAATTTCGCTCTGGGGACTCGGCTCTGATCGACGTTGCTCCGGAGTTCTACGACTCCTTCTTTGAGGAAACGGGGGTCGATGACGAACGCTTTACGCGTTTTGGTTCCGCGCGACTTTCATTAAGCACGATTTCCGAAAACTTTGCCGGTCCCGTCAATGTGCTATTCGACGGAATTGACATTGGCTCCATCAGCCTTGGCAACCATTCCGGCGGCGCCGACTACCAATTGCTCCTCACAGACTCCGTAATGCATCAATTGTTTGCGGGCAACGTACTCGACGATCAGAAGGCTTTACTTCAGTTCCAGTTCCCGTCGGGCAACCCAAATAACTTCTACCAAACAGCCACTCGCTGGGATTTTGAGCTATCGAGCACGCTGAAACATTATGGGATCGGTATTGCCGGGCCTCCGCTGTTCATTGTGCCCGAGCCAGCTACGATCGTGTTGTTCACGGCGGCACTGGCAGCGATTCTGACGCTCTGCTCCGATAACCGGACCAAATGATGACGTCGATATAGCTGACTGTCGCGGCGAACCATAGCAGCTCGTGGTTTCTGACTGCCGGGCTGATTTATGGAATGGCTTCGGCATATCGGAGGCGTACGGTGGCGGAAAGCCGCGCACAACAAGGGCTTGTTACGGCACGGGGGGCCGTGCCTACCACATTGGAGTGCAAGGTTGAAAGACCCTGCGCACAGCAAGGGGCGACATTGACTCAGCATGCCCACGCCGAGCCGTGGGCATGGCACCCGATTTTAGGCGCGTTCGGCGGCGGTGAAGAGGCGGTCGAATCGGGCGCGGTTTTCTGCGAAGATCCGCTGCGCTTCGTCGACCAATTCTTGCGGCTTTTGATAGTCGAGCAGATAGGCCAGCTTGGCCAGTTCGCGATCGTTCTCCGGCAGTTCGTGCCGGCCGGAGGCGTTCATGAGGCGGATGCGAGCTTCGATGCTGCGTTGGAAACGATAACTGTGGGAAAAGAATTGGGCGTCGTCGGCCGAGAGGTAGCCGCCTTTTTCCAATGCGGCTAGTGCGTCTAGCGTGCCGGGGGTGCGGATGGAAGGATCGCCGCCGCCATGCTTGAGTTGCAACATTTGCACGAGGAACTCCGTATCGACCGTGCCGCCGGGCCCGCGTTTAAGGTTTCGCGGGGAGGCGGTCTCTTCCAAGCGGGCGCGCATCTGGCGGATTTCGGTGGCGTACTCGGGCCTCCAGGCTGGGCCGAACGCCACTTGGGCGACGAGCTCCATCGCGGCTTGGCCAGCTTTCTCTGAGCCTTGCACGAGCCGCGCTTTGCAGAGCGATTGCCGCTCCCAGAGTTGGGCGTGTCCTTCGGTGAAATAGCGGGCGAAGGCGTCGAAGGAGACGGCCAGCGAACCGCTGCGACCGGTCGGACGCAACCGCGCGTCTACTTCATACAGGCGGCCGTGCGGACCGAGATGGCTGGCCACGCGGATCAGCCGTTGGCCCAACTCGCTGAAGAAATGGCTGTTCGTGGTGCTGCCGCGGCCATCGCGATGCCTGCCACGCGTCTCGCCCGCAGTTTCGTAGAGGAAGATCAGGTCGAGATCGCTATGGTAGTTCGGCTCGCGGCCCCCCAGCTTGCCGAGAGCGAGGACGACGGATTCACACTTCTCTCCTTCACGATCGGCATACGTTTGCCAATGCGCACGGAGGGCTTCGTTCGCTAAATCGTCTTCGCTGGGGCGACCGATGGTCGGTATGCCGAACTTTTCAACGAGTTTATCGTACTCTCGGCCGGCGATCTGCTTCAGGCAGACCTCGGCCACGTCGGCGAGGGCTGCATGGGTGGAGCGGACGTCGTCTTTGCCAAGCACGTCGCGCACGCCGACACGGAGATGGGCCGCGTTTTTGAAGCTATGGAGCATCGGCTCGATGTCTTCGGCCCCCTTGCAGAGCTCGGCTAGCGCGTCCTCCAAAATTTTGAGCGTGGGGAGATTTTCGACGAGGAGGCTATCCATCAGCTCGTCGATCATGCCCGGGTTGCTGGTGAGGATGCCCGCGAGGTAGGGACAGGCGGCGCAAAGCGTCACATATAAGTGGAGCGAGGGTGGATTGCTGCTGAGGAGTTCCCAGAGGGCCGCCTTGCCGCCGAGCGAATCGCTGACGCGGCTCAGATTCACCAGCGTGGTGTCTGGCTCCGGGGTGGCCGCAATGGCAGTCAGTAAACGCGGGGCGATGGCGGCCAGGAAATGACGGCAACGGCGCGTGGAAAGGAAGCGGATTTTTTCGGTGGCCAGGGCCATCAGGTTTTGGTAGGCGGCCGGCACGTCTTCAAACGGATAGCGGCCCAACACCTGTGCGATCCGATCCGGCGGGGGCGCGGGATCGTTCACGAGATCGACTTCCGGCTCGGCGGCACGGTCGCCGGTGAAGGCGTCGTGGAGCAAGTGGTCGAGAATCTTGCGGTTCACGGCGGTCCGCTGGGCATAGTCAGACTGGAATGCTTCGAGGGCCGAAACGTGGGGCGTGCTGGCGTAACCCATTCGCAGGGCCAACTTGGCCAACTCTACGCGATCCAACGGCAGTACATGCGTTTTCAGATCGAACATGATTTGCAAGCGATGTTCCAGCTTGCGGAGCATGTTGTAGTTGTCTTCCAGCTTGGCGCGCTCCAGCGGCGTGAGGCAGCCGGCTTGTTCCAGGCGGGCGATTGCCTCCAGCGTGTTGCCGGTGCGGACTTCCGGTAGCGTACCGCCGTTAAGGAGCTGCAAGAACTGAATGACGAATTCGATATCGCGCAGGCCGCCGCGGCCGGTTTTCACATTGCGGAGGTCGCCTTCTTCGACTTCGGCGCGGCGCTCGATCCGCCGTTTCAGCGATTTGATGCCCGCGATATCGGTGAGGCTGAGGTAGCGGCGGTAGATCCAGGGCTGCAGGCGATTAAGCAACTCGCTGCCCAGGTCGCGATCGCCGGCAATCGGGCGGGCTTTTACGTACGCTTGCCGTTCCCACGTGCGACCCTTGACGTCATAGTAGGAAAGCATGCTATCGAAGCTGAGGCAGAGGGGGCCGCGCGAGCCTTCCGGGCGCAACCGCAGGTCGACCCGAAACGTCGAGCCTAACTCGGTTGTTTCGGTCAGGAGGCGGATGATCTCTTTTGCCAGGCGCTCAAAATACTCTTGATTGGTGACTGTGCGGCGGGCGTCGGTATGGCCTTCCTGCTCGTACATCAAGATCAGGTCGATGTCGCTGGAATAGTTCAGCTCCTCGCCGCCCAACTTGCCCAAGCCAAGCACGACAAAGCGGCTGCGTTCGCCATCTGCCCGCAACGGCCGGCCGTATTGTTCGTCCAGACGGCGGCGGGCGTAGTCTAGCGCCGATTCGACGATCGCATCGGCGAGGTAGGAAATCTGACGGGCGATGATCGAGACGGGCTGGCCGCGAACAATATCGCCATAGGCAATCCGGAGCATTTCGCGTCGTTTGAACCGGCGCAGGGATGCCGAGATTTCTGCGTAGTTGTCGAGCGAGCGGACTTCGCCCATCAATTCTTCCACGAGGGCGGAGCGCGAGACCGGTTGCCCTTCTGTCATCCGCAGCAGATCGTAGGCTTCTTTATCGACGATCAGCAGGTCGCTTAGGTACTGGCTGGTCGAGAAGATTTGCAAGAGATTGGGAAGGGCTTCGTGATCGCGCTCGAAGAGGGCCGCCGTAGCCATGGGATTGCGCGAGGCGGCGATGAACCGCTCCAGGTTGTTGATGGCCATGTCCGGATCGGCCAGCGTGGGCGCGGCGACGACGAACTGTTCGCTGATCTGCGAGAGCAAATCCAGCGTGACGCCGCCGGTGGCCATCCGCGTGAAATTGGCATGGGCGGCGGGAAGATTGGCGACGTTCAAAGTGCGGAGCCACGGCTCAGCCGTGTTTACGTCATCCAGGCAAGTGCGAAGGCGGTCGATGTCGATCATGACAACAGGTCGGACCGAAAATTATCACGTTATCTATGCTGTGCCGTCTGGATGCGGCCCTGCAGCACGATAATAACGCGACTTTCCAAGGTCTATGGTTTTAGGTCGTGATGGACCGCCTGCGAATGACTACTATTGTAACCGACCACGCCGAAAACGCCACGTGTTATATTAATCGGCACGGAATATATTCCACGCTGTTCCGCATTTCTTCGACCGACTTCAAGTGGGCGATAAGCTCCAAATATTCGATGGCTGCGCCAATGTCAATTCGCTCTTGAATGGCATAGACAATGCCAGGAAACCCTCGGCCGTCTTTTTGCCAACGTGGCGCGATTTCCAAGAAGTCGTGATCCTGAGTGAACAAAATTCTACCGAGTTCAGCGGCGCGCGCCAGCAACAATTCGTCGCCTATTTCCGAGGCGCCGTCTTCATATGCAGTAAGCACATCGATTCCTCGACGGCGTAATCCCTGCGTAATTTCCGCTCGAATATGCTGATCCATGTAGAAGGCCAGCATTATGGCAATTTCCTGCCGGCAGCCCGAGCCTTAGATATGAGCGTCGATTCTCCTTGCTCGGCATGCAAGGCTTCCGCGAGCGCGCGACCTACTTCAATCTCGCGATCAAACTCCTCTTTGTGATCGTGGTAGTAGGCGAGCGCGCTATAGACTTGGCTAAGAGTCAATTGAGGATGACCGCGCTGGAGCTCGATTGCGTCGACGCCTGTGGCCAAGTATTCTTGCGCCAACAGGCGCACCTTGAAGCCGGTTCCCGCGATATAAGCCTTACCGTTAGAACGTACTTCAATATGAGGATAAGCAACTGTACTCATGACACAATTATACCATCTTTGGCGAGGCAAGCGTAAAAACCTCTGGCACCGCATGCTGCGTTACCACTTCGCCGAAGAGGGTGTGGGCGTTGGCGTCGTAGATGATCACCGGCAAGAAGTGGCCGATTTGGCGGCGATTGCCGGCGAAGACGACGATTCGGTCGCAGTGGGTGCGGCCGGTAAGTTGAAGTTGCTCCCCTTCCGTGGCGTGTCTTTCTTCGACCTTGCTGGGCCCTTCCACGAGAACGGTCACTTCCCGGCCTAAGAACGGCTGGTTGTCGGCCTCGCTGATCGCATTCTGCAATTCCAGCAGTTCGTTGTTGCGGCGGCGTTTGGTTTCTTCCGGCACGTCGTCCACATAGAGTTCGGCCCCCTTGGTGCCGGGCCGCTCGCTATATTTGAAAATGAAGCTATTTTTGAAGCGCGACTCGCGGGCAAGATCCATCGTCAATTGAAACTCATCTTCGGTCTCCCCGCAGAAGCCGACGATGAAATCGCTGCTGACGGCCACGCCCGGAATCCATTCTCGCGAGCGGGCGAGCATCTCTCGATAGTCTTCGACGGTGTAGCCGCGTTTCATCCGCTGCAGGACTGCGTTTGAGCCGCTCTGGGCCGGGACGTGCAAGTATTTGCTGACCTTGGGCAGATCGCGCACGGCCGCGAGCAGGTCGTTCGTCATGTCTTTTGGGTAGTTGGTGACGAACTTGATCCGCTCCAGGCCGTCGATTTCGTGGAGCGATTCGAGCAAGTCGCTCATCCGCCACGTTCGTTCTCCTTCGCGGTAACGATAGCTGTTGACAGTTTGGCCAAGGAGCGTGATTTCTTTGCAGCCTTCGCTCGCCAACTGACGCGATTCGGCCAGAATGGCGGCAGGGGGGCGGCTTTGCTCCGGGCCGCGGACGCTGGGAACGATGCAGTACGTGCAAAATTTATCGCAGCCGATCATGATGCGCACGTACGCCTGGTGGGGCGTCGGCCGCATCGCCGGATCGCGGAGGGGGTCGAAACTTTCGTGGCTCCGCTCGATTTCCATGCGGGAGCCATCCGTACGGCCCAGGCTCACTTCCATCCGCTGGCCGCTACCGTTTTGAATTTCGCGCACCAGCGCCGGCACCTGATGCAATTGGCCGGGACCAACGATGAGATCGACGTAGGGCGCCCGCTTGAAAATCAGGCCTTGGTCTTTTTGGGCCATGCAGCCGAGGACGCCGATCACTTTGTTCGGATGCTCGCGCTTGGCGTTCTTCAATCGGCCGAGGGCGCTATAAATTTTGTCTTCCGCGTGCTGCCGGACACTGCACGTGTTGAACAGAATCGTATCGGCTTCGCGGATGTTAGCCGTCAGCTCGTAACCATCTTTGCGCAGGCTGGCCACAACCAGCTCGCTATCGAGCATGTTCATCTGGCAGCCGACGGTTTCGATGTAAAGCTTCACGCGAATCTCTTCTGGCTTTCGCCCCTGGTCTCTCGACACCTACTATGCGGCCCCCCGATCCTTCTTCGCCGCACCGGCTGCGGGCTTGGGCCGCTTGCGCTGCGCGTCCACTTGCCGCTGCACGTCGGCAACCAACTGATCGCGACGCCGTTTCATTAGGCGCACCAGCGCCATCACAGCCACGTAGGACGCGATGCCGAGTAATATCACGTCCGTTCGACTCATCCAGTCCATGACGAATCCTTTCGTCCAGAGTACAGCGGCCCGAAGCCTGTCTATGATACCGCGCCGCGCCAGCGGACCGCGAGGGTGATTTGACCATCGTTCTGGCTCAGTTGGCCGGACCATTAAGGTTTACATGGCCGATCCGTCTGAGATCGGTCCTAATCGATCGCCGACAGTAACGCGATTCCCCCTGAGGAAATCGGCGGCCGACATCGAACGCTTGCCCGCCGGCTGCAACTCAAGCAACTCAATCGCCTTCTCACCCGACGCGACGATTAATCGCATATCGGCTTCGATTACTGTCCCTGGTAACGACTTGCTTTCACTTGCCACCACCGCCACGCGATCGATGTTCAGTCTGATCGGCCCACCTTCCGCACGGTGCCAGTTCGTGAATGCCCGCGGCCACGGGCGGAGCGCGCGGACTCGATTTTTGATTTCCTGGGCCGGGTGGGACCAATCGATATTCCCATCTTCTTTTTTTAACCGGCGGGCCTTGGACGCGAGCGCGGCGTCCTGCTCGATTGATTGAACGCGACCCGCCTCCAGCTCTTCCACGACCCGGCAAACCAACTCTGCTCCCATCACGGCCAGCCGCGCTTCCAACTCGCCTGCCGTTTCTTCTGGATCGATCGGCGTCCGTTGCTGTCCCAGACACGGACCTGCGTCGAGTCCCGCCGTCATTTGGATGACGCTGTTTCCTGTTTCTTGCTCTCCCCGGAGTATGGCCCACTGCACGGGGGCCGCACCTCGAAACTTTGGCAGGAGCGAAGCGTGCAAGTTGATTCCTCCCAGCCGCGCGGTCGCAAGCGTTTCCGGTTTCAAGATTTCACCATAGTCGCAGACGACGAGTAAATCTGGCCCGAGGGAGGCAAGCCGCGTCTGCGATTCCGATACGTTGACGCTATCCGGCAGCCAGACCTCGAGGCCGAGTGACATAGCCGCCTGCTGCATGGGGCTAGCGACTGGTTGTCGGCCTTGCGGCGGGCGCGCGATCACGGCCAGCAGTTGATGCCGCTTCGCGAGCGTCTGCAACGTCGGCACGGCAAACGGACCGGTTCCTAACATGATGAGACGCATGGTGATTGGCCCGACAACTCTTCGCCTCGGTCACGTTAAGTGCGCGCGCGTTCCCATTCCTTGAGTCGCGCGGCCATTTGTTCTGGGCTCGGCAGTTCACCCGTTTCCAGTTTGCTCTGGAATGCGAGTTCGAATTCTTCTAATTCATCACGCAGGCCGGCCAACTGCGTGGGGCCAAGTCGGTCGATGAACAGCTTGCCATCGAGGTGGTCTGTTTCGTGCTGGATGATGCGAGCCAGAAATCCCTCGACGTCGGCTAAAATTTCGTTGCCCGCCAGATCATAGGCCTGAATCTTAAGATTCGTGTTTCGCGTGACTGGCGCGCGGATCTCCGGAATACTCAGGCAGCCCTCTTCGCCTTCTTCCTGGCCGCGGGCAGCGCTGATCACGGGATTGATAAAGACTTGCTCCGTTTCCTTGGCTTCGCGCTTCCCTTCGGGATTCGCGACGAAGAGCCGGTAGGGGAGATCGACTTGATTCGCAGCCAGGCCGACCCCCTCGTGTTCGTACATCAAATCGAACATTTCAGCGACAATGCGTCGCAGCTCGGCATCCACTCGCATGAGCGGCTTAGAAACGTGCCGCAGTGTGGGGTGCGGATAGTGAATGATCGAGAGGCTCAAAGGCGTATTGGCTCCGGTTGGAGATAGACTATGGAGAATCGATCCGAAATGGTCTGCCGGCGGGCCCAAGGAAGCGAGCGATCGTTGTCGCGCCATGGGGCGGCGGAAAGCGTAGAATTATAGGGGGTTTAAGAGCCTGGGCGAAGAGGCGTTTAGCCGAGGTGGAGGGCCGTAGTTCGCGTTGACTCTGGCAGGCCGGGGCGCTAAAATCCGCCCCCCGCCCTACCCCGTATACGCCATTGCGTGATCTAAGTTTTTTCAAGCAGACAACGACGTCATGGCAAACGCCGGCCACTCCACTGAATTCGGCACCGGAAGAGGGTCGCCTGCCTGGGCGATTTCTGTCGCGGTGCATCTCAGTGCGGTCGTGCTGCTCGGCCTCGTCGTTGCGCGGACGCCACCGCCGCCGCCGGGCGATCCCGACGGCTCGACCTCCATGGAGGTCTGCTGCGTCTCGGAAGAGATCTCGTCGCAGCGTACAGCGGACGAACAAGAGACAGCGGTACTCGAACCGCCGCCACGAGTGCCTGAACTTGCGCCTGAATTACTGTCTGTAACCCCCGTCGAATATACGAAGCCGGCCGAAGAGATTGAACCGGCTCCCGCGGCCACTCCCGCCGCTAGTCGTGATGAGTCGCAGCGTGCTCCAGCCAACCCCGACCCTGGCAACCGCGCCTCCACGCCCAGCGACGGCAAAGCGCGCGTCAACGTATTCGGCGTGGAAGGAACGGGGACGAAATTCGTCTATCTCTTCGATCGTTCGTCCAGCATGGAAGGGTCGCCACTGGCCGCCGCGAAGAAGCAATTGATCGAAAGCCTGAAAGGTCTCGACACGGTCCACCAGTTTCAGATCATCTTCTTCAACCAGGATCAGCAGATCGTCGATCTCTCCGGTGGCGGACGGCGAATCGCGTTCGCTACGGAGCGCAACAAGCAACTGGCGGCCAAGTTTATTGGCGGCCGAACGGCCGATGGGGGGACCGACCGTCTGGCCGCGCTGAAAAGGGCGCTCGCGCTGCGCCCGAACGTGATTTTCTTTCTGACGGATGTGGATGACCCCATGCCAGCCCGCGAACTAGCTGAAATCGACCGGCTCAACGGGCGCATCGGCGCGACGATCTCGACCATCGAATTCGGCCGCGGCGCCGCGCCCGCGGGGGACAATTTCCTCAAGGAAATAGCCCGTGGGAGCGGCGGGCAATATGGCTATGTGGATGTTACAAAGCTGCCGCGGTGACGCTTGTAGTTAACATGCTGGTGCCATATCCACAGTTTGCGTAGGCGTGTAAGCGACCAAAGCATGATCACGAAACATGACCATTCCGAGCAGTGGCCATGGCACCCAGCGAGGAATCAGTCTCTACACGCTTACCACGGTCCGCGGACGTAATAGACGCCGAATTGGGTCGTGTCGCTGGGCCACATCGGCGTCGGGCGGAAGGGGCCGCCGTAGGGGCCAGCGCCTGGGTAGTTGCGCTGAACCTGGTGGTCAATTCGCGAAATGCGCGAGCTGGCCACGCCCCAACCCCAGTTGGTTTGCAGGTTGGCTGTCGGCGGCACGACCATGGCCACCGGCATGCCGTAAGACGTGTGGGCGTAGTTGCGGTTCCAGTTGTACCAACGTGCGCGATGCACGGGGAGCATGTAGCCACAATCGCAAAAACCGCAATTGCAACAGCCATTCTCGCAGTCGCAGACGCGGCCGCAGATATCGGCCGAGGCCTTCGGCGCGGATTGGGTCCACGCGGTCATCGCAACCACGATAGCAAATAATAGGACGAAAATCTGACGCTTCATCGTTGTCTCCGTGAATGGTCGGTGGCATTGTTTTCACCTAAACCTGAAGTGATTGCTCGCAGAGTTAGGAGTTGCCGAGCATTTTTGGCTCTCGGCTCTCCCCTCTTGCCTCTTTGTCTTTTTAATACCGCACGCCGGGCCAGAAGGTATCGTTATTCAGCGCCCATGCACCGTTGCTCATCGGGTAGTGAACCTCGGACCCGAAGAACTGGCAGCGCAGGCAGTCGGTGCCGTAACGGACGTTAGTACGCCGCCAGCCGGCGCCTGGATTATGCGTGTAGTACGAGCGTTGGTGCCGGTACAAGAATTCGTGGGGCATCAGCGGCTGGTACGTAGTCCAGGTGTGGCCGACGTTTGGCGGCACTGGCAATGGCGAGACGTAGATCTGCGCCGCGGCGCCGTTGATTGGGCCGGGCTGGGCGTAGTAGTTGTAGAATAGATCTTTCTGTTGCTGGTAGCTGATGTGGCGTTTGCCGTTCCAGCCCGCTTTGAGCTCGGCGTGGAGCGGACTGGTTTGACACAGGGCGGCGACCGTTACGGTCGCGGCACAGAGTTTCAG
>CXWJ01000850.1_pt1 | contig 12150 bp, 13 predicted proteins | sample 590841 | NCBI WGS metagenome assembly CXWJ01 (sample SAMEA3498367, study PRJEB10139) | wastewater metagenome | biome: wastewater treatment plant; material: activated sludge | place: Austria | collected 2015-01-21 | reverse complement strand
AGCAAGACTCCGCAGCTGACCTTGCCGAATACGAACTGATGCGGGCGAAGCTGCGCGGCTTCATCGAATCGCCGGAAGTCGTGCTGCGGCGCTATCCGATGTCCGATAAAAGCGCACCGGCTCGCTACGCGCGCGCAGCAGCGTTCTTCCGCTCTGCACAACTCGATCGCGCCCTGCCCGAAGTCGACAGCTTAATCGCCGAGCAACCGAATTCCGCTTACTACTGGGAGCTCAAGGGCCAAATTCTCCTTGAGTCGAGCCGTGCGAGAGAATCCGTGGCGCCTTACCGCAAGGCGGTAGACCTTGCGCCCGACGAGCCGCTCATCCGCGCAAGCCTCGGTGCAGCGCTGATCGCAACCGAAGACAAGACCGTTCTTGCCGAAGCAAAGAAGCATCTGAAGACCGCCCTCAAGGACGAGCCCGACAACGGCATGGCTTGGTTCTACCTCGCCCTAGTCCACGGCGAGGCGGGCGAGGAAGGCCTTGCCGCGCTGGCAACGGCCGAACGCTACTTTACGCTGGGCGGCTACCCGCAGGCGGTGAGCTTCGGCCAACGCGCAATCAGCAGACTCAAGGAAGGTTCCAACGACTGGCAGCGCGCGAATGACATCGTCGCAATCGCCCAGGCCGAGGCCACCAAAAGACAACGTTAAAGAAAAGATCCATGAGCAGCCAAAAGACAGTTCTCTACCTTCTCCTCGCCGCCGTCGTAATGGTCGGCGCGGTATTTGGCGCGCTTCGCCTCGCCGGCTTCACCGGCGGCGGCGATGACGTGCCGGCGGTCGCGATGAATAAAAGCGACGTCGAGAAGATTGTCCGCAATTACCTGCTCGAAAACCCGGAAGTCCTGTTCGAAGCCATCGACCGGATGAAGACCAAAGAAGAAGGTCAGCGCCTCGTCAAAATGAAGGACAAGGCGAAGTCCCATCAGACCGCGCTCTACGCCGAACCCGAGCCGCTCATCGCCGGCAACCCGAAGGGCGATGTCACGATCGTCGAGTTCTTCGACTACCGTTGCCCCTATTGCCGCAAGGTCAAGAAGACGGTCACCGATCTTCTGAACCAGGACGGCAACATCAAATTGATCCTCAAAGAGTTCCCGATTCTCTCACCGGAGTCCGAGTTGGCTGCCCAAGTCGCGATCGCGGCGACGGCACAAGGCAAGTACTGGGACGTGCATCTCGCGTTCATGGGCGCTGAGGATCTTGCAGGCGAGCGCATATTCGAGTTGGCAAAGGAAGCCGGCGCCGATATCGAGCGCCTGAAGGCAGATATGAAGAACCCAAAGATCGCCAAGCGCTTAGCCGAAACGCAGTCGCTTGCGGGCGCTCTCGGCATCGACGCAACGCCAACATTTTTCATCGGCGACGAGCCCTATACGGGTGCGCAGTCGCTAGAGGAATTGAAAAAAGCAGTGGCCGCCGCCCGCAAGGCGAAGCCTAGCTAGATCAGCCCGGCCAGCGGCGACGACGGATCGGCGTAAGTCTTCTTCTTCATCCGCCCCGCCAGGTAGGCAAGGCGCCCGGATTCGACCGCGAGCTTCATCGCGCGCGCCATAAGTACCGGGTTCTTCGCCTCGGCGATCGCCGTGTTCATCAGAACGCCGTCACAACCAAGTTCCATCGCAACCGCGGCATCCGACGCTGTGCCGACGCCCGCGTCCACCAGTACCGGCACCTTCGCCGCTTCGATGATGAGGCGTATGTTCACTGGGTTCTGAATTCCAAGCCCCGAGCCGATCGGCGCCGCGAGCGGCATGATCGCCGCGGCCCCCGCGTCTTCAAGGCGTTTGCACATCAGCGGATCGTCGCTGCAATAGACCATCACTTGGAAGTCGTCCTTGGCGAGAATCTCCGTCGCGCGCAGCGTCTCTATCATGTCGGGGTAGAGCGTCTTGCGGTCGCCCAACACTTCGAGTTTCACGAGCGACCAACCGCCCGCCTCGCGCGCCAGCCTCAGCGTGCGCATCGCTTCTTCCGCCGTGTAGCAGCCGGCCGTATTCGGTAGGTACACCACCTTCTTCGGATCGATGAAATCGACGAGCTTCGGGCTCCCCGCATCGGCGACATTCACGCGCCGAAGCGCCACAGTCACGATCTCCGCCCCCGACGCCTCGAGAGCCGCAGCATTCTCGGCGTAGTCCTTGTACTTGCCGGTCCCAATGATGAGGCGCGAGCGAAACGTCCGCCCAGCCACTGTCCAAGTGTCGTTCTGCACGCTCATCCCCTACCCGCCTCCAACAAAATTGACGATCTCAAGGCGGTCTCCGTCATCCAACATCGTGCTCTGGTAAGTGGAACGCGGCACGATTTCCAAATTGCGTTCGATCGCGATCTTCCGTGCATCCAGGCCTAAGCGCTCCACCAAGCCCGCCAGCGTCATAGGACCAGGCAGATCGTGGTCCTGACCGTTGAGTTGAATGCGCATCGATGGGTTGATTCCCGATGTCCAAATCCGCCCAGTTCGTCAACGAGATAGCGCCCCGGCCAGCTGCTAACCACCCGTCATATGGTGCCTTCCGCCCTTAAAGGGGACTGGCTATAACGGCGGCGCATTTCTTCACCACGGACGCCCGGGCCCAGACAAGATGGCTAAGCCAATTTTCGTCCTAAATGGGCCGAATTTGAACCTATTGGGCACCCGGGAGCCGGAGGTATATGGCCATACGACCCTGGCCGACATCGAGGCCCAGGTGCGCGCCAGAGCGACCCAGGCGGGCCTCAGCATCGAATTTCGCCAGTCGAACCACGAAGGCGACCTGGTCGACTGGCTGCAGGAGGCCCGAAAATCGGCAATAGGCGTTATCTTGAACGCTGGCGCCTATACACATACGTCCGTCGCCTTGCATGATGCGCTCAAGTCGGTCGAGCTCCCGGTGATCGAGGTCCACATCTCGAACCCGTACCGGCGCGAGCCGTTCCGCCATACGTCTTACGTTTCACCCGTCGTCACGGGGACAATTTGCGGCGTCGGCGCCCATGGCTATGCCCTGGCCGTCGAAGCGCTGGTCCTACTGACGGCGCCCAAGAAGGCCTGAGTATGAGCAAAGAAGAAAAGCCCGATCCGTTGGAAGGCAAGATGATTCGCGATCTCGCCGCCATTCTCGAAGAAACGGGCCTCAGCGAGATCGAGATCGAAAAAGCGGGCCTGCGCATTCGCGTCGCACGCAACATCCAGATGGTCGCGGCCGCCTCCGTTGTNNCCGTTGCTGCCGCCCCATCAACCGCAGCAGCGGCTCCCGCAGGCGGTGCCAAGCCGACCGACCTGTCCAGCCACCCCGGTCTCGTCGCTTCGCCGATGGTCGGCACCGCCTACGTCGCACCGTCGCCGGGCGCGAACCCGTTCGTCAAAGTCGGCGACATGGTCACCGAGGGCCAGACCCTTGTGATCATCGAAGCGATGAAAACTATGAACCAGATTCCCTCGCCGCGTTCCGGCAGGGTCACCCAGATCATCATCAGCGATGGGCAGCCGGTTGAATTCGGCGAACCGCTGATGGTGATCGAGTAGCGTCTCGATGTTCGATAAAGTCCTCATTGCCAACCGCGGCGAAATCGCGATGCGCGTCAATCGCGCGTGTCACGAAATGGGCATCAAGACGGTGGCCATCCATTCGACCGCGGACGCGAACGCCATGCACGTCCGAATGGCGGACGAAAGCGTGTGCGTCGGCCCCCCGGCCGCACGCGACAGCTATTTGAACATCCCGGCGATCGTGACGGCTTGCGAGGTGACGGGCGCTCAAGCCGTCCACCCGGGCTACGGTTTCCTCTCCGAGAACGCCCGCTTCGCCGAGATCATTGAAGAACACGGCATCATTTTCATCGGCCCGAAGCCAGACCACATCCGCCTGATGGGCGACAAAATCGAGGCCAAGAAAGCCGTCAAACGCCTCGGTATCCCTGTCGTTCCAGGCTCCGATGGCGGCGTAACAAGCGACGAAGACGCCAAGCGCATTGCCGCTGCAATCGGCTACCCGGTCTTGGTCAAGGCTGCCGCCGGTGGCGGCGGGCGCGGCATGAAGGTCGCCAAGAGCGAATCCGAACTCTCGCTTGCGCTCGCAACCGCCCGCTCCGAAGCCAAAGCCGCGTTCGGCGACGACGCCGTCTATCTCGAGAAATACCTTCAGCTGCCGCGCCATATCGAAGTCCAGGTGCTGGCCGACAGCCACGGTAAGGTCATCCACCTCGGCGAACGCGACTGCTCACTGCAGCGGCGCCATCAAAAGGTCTGGGAAGAGGCAGGCTCACCCGCGCTTAACGCCGAAGCGCGTGACAAGATCGGCGCCGTCGTCACGGGTGCGCTTACGAAGCTCGGCTACCTGGGCGTTGGCACGATCGAGTTTCTTTACGAGAACGGCGAGTTCTACTTCATCGAAATGAACACGCGGTTGCAGGTTGAACACCCGGTAACGGAGATGATCACCGGCCTCGACCTCGTGCGCGAACAGGTGCGCGTTGCCCACGGTGGCTCGATCGGCTTCGACCAATCGGACGTGACGTTCTCAGGCCACGCCATCGAATGCCGCATCAACGCCGAGAACCCGCGCACGTTCCGGCCCTCGCCGGGCCTGATCAAGGACTTCCACGTCCCGGGCGGCCTCGGCGTACGCGTCGATTCCGCCGCCTACTCCGGCTACAAGATCCCACCCTACTATGACAGTTTGATCGGCAAGCTTATCGTTCACGGGCGCAACCGCAACGAATGCATGATGCGCCTGCGCCGCTCTCTGTCTGAGTTCGTCATCGACGGCGTCGAAACGACAATCCCGCTGTTCCAATCGCTGGTGACCGAGCCCGACATCGTCAACGGCGACTACTCGATCCACTGGCTTGAGAACTTTTTGAAGCGCCAAGCCGGCTAAAGGCTCAACGATGGTTCGACAACGGGCCACGATCATCCCTGAGCGCACGCTGCTCGCAGCCTACCGCGCCGGTCAGTTCCCGATGGCCGACTCGCGGGAAGACGAAGACGTCTATTGGATCGACCCGCCCCTGCGCGGGATACTCCCGCTTGACGCATTCCATATCCCAAGGCGCCTGGCTCGCACGATCCGCTCGGGCCACTTCCGCGTGACCGTCGACACGGCCTTCGCAGCGGTGGTGGCCGCTTGCGCAACCAACGCGCCGAAGCGCATAAATACATGGATCAATCCGCTCATCGAACGCTCCTACGCCAACCTGTACGCCAACGGGCATGCCCACAGCGTAGAGGTTTGGCACGATGGCGATCTCGTAGGCGGCCTCTACGGCGTCTCGATCGGTGCGGCCTTCTTCGGAGAGAGCATGTTCAGCCTCCAAACCGATGCCAGCAAAGTCGCGTTGGTTCACTTAGCGGAACGCTTGCGAGCAGGCCGCTACAGCCTACTCGACACCCAGTTCATCACCGAACACCTGAAGCAGTTCGGTGCCGTCGAAATCCCGCGCGCACGCTACAAGAAGCTGCTCGCCGAAGCGGTCGATGCCAAAGCTGACTTCTACGTGTTGGGCGGCGCCGGCGCGGCAGGCTGAGTGGGTGCCGTTTTGCAGCCCACGACCCACACGTCGTAAACCGCGTGCTCTAGTGCGTTCAGCGCGGGGCTCGACGCGAACATCCAGCCCGAGAATATCTTCTGAATCGTGCCGTCCGGCTTACGATCCTGAATCTCGAGAAACGCCGCCGACTCCGGCGGCTCTTCCGGAGGGCGCGTCTTGCAGGCGCGCGCGGTCACGATCAGTGTGTTGTAGAAGACCGGTTGGTTCAGCGCGACTTCGAGCTTCGCAGTGCGCGCGGCTACCTTATCCAAACCGCCCAAAACGACACCCGTCGCTACCGGCGCTACGCTCGAAGGCGGCGTCGGTGTGATTACCTCCGGTGGCGGCGCCGGTGGTTCAACCAACGTTTCTCCGGATGGTGTCTCGACCGGCGGCAACGGCGCCCCCGGATCGACCTGAGGCGCAGGTTCCGCCGGTGCGGGAATAGGCGTGTCGGCTGGCGGAGCCGTGTCCTGGGCAATCGCAAAACCGACAGCCAAGGCAACCGACGAAACAAGCAAGAAAAGAAAACGCTTCATACCGTCAACTCAACCTAACAAGACGCCATTATTGTGGCGTCGATGGCACCGGGGCAGGCTGGCTCGGAGGGGTCTCTTCCTTCTTGTCGTCGCCGCCGCCAAGCATCGACTGGACCGCCAGGTTCAAAAGATCGACGGACCCTTGTGTCGTCTCGAACTCGCTGCCCGCTTTCATCATCTCGTCGCTGCCCCCAGGCGATACCGCCAGATACGTGCCGCCAAGCAAGCCTTCAGTCGCGACTTTGATCGAAGAGTCTTCAGGAACGGCGATCCCTTGTTTGATGTTCATCTTCACAAGCGCGCGGTACGTCTTTTGATCGAGATCCTGCGCCGTAACAGAGCCAATCTTGATCCCCGACATGCGCACGTCCGTACCCACCGACACGCCGTCGATCCGATCGAAACGCCCGATCACCTCGTACCCAGAGACTGTACCCGCTCCTGTCGTGCTCCAACCGTAATAGAAGAAGAACGCCGCAACCGCGACGACGGCCGCACCCAACAGCGTCTCGACAAACCCGTTCTGCATCTCGATTCCCCTACTCCGGCTGCCAAGCTTCGTAATCGCCAGTTGCAGGCGCCCGTTGACCAGCGCCCAGCAAACTGCCGGGCGGCCTATACGCCGCCGCTGTTCCGGTCAGATTCGGAACATGCTCCTTCTCCCACGGCTTCACCTTTGGCGGCGCCACGGTCGGCGGCTCATCGACTGTGTGATGAAGCCATCCGTGCCATTCCGCTGGCACCAACGAAGCCTCGGCGAAGTTCTTATAGAGCACCCAGCGCCGCTTCCCCTCACGCGTTTGGTAGTAAGCATTGCCCAGCACGTCCTCGCCCACAAACGCACCGTTGCGCTTTGTGTAGATCCAGGTTCCAAGCGTGCTCCCGTTCCACCAGGTCAGTGTCCAGTTCAAGAACTTGATCATGTGAGGCGGCGAACTCCTGACTCAGCGAAAGCCGGCGGACTATGGCGTGCGGCCTGTGGGCGCGTAAAGCTGTACCGCCCCCGCCGCCGCCAGCGGTGACCGCACTTATCCAGGTTCCCTTGTGGGTTGTGTTGTCGCAGTCACATCTACCGCTGGCTGGTCGTGTCCGGTAGAACTCGCACCTCGACGCGCCGACTACCAAGATACTGTTTGGCGACCGCTACAACCTCGTCCTTGGTGATACCCTCCAGGTCGGTCAGCTGGGTTCGAATCGTCGCGATCGCTCTAGGCTCGCTCTGAATGTCCTCAAGCGCGCCGAGCCAGAAGCCATTCGACTGTCGATCCGTCTCCACCGACTTGACCAGCGGCGCCCTCGCCCGCTGCAGGACGTCGTCGGTTAGCCCGCCAGACTTCAATTCCGCGACAATCTTATCGACCGTCTTGAAGAAGCCTTCGACCAGCTCTGGCCGTGTTTCCGCCGATGCTGCAATGAAGCCGAAGTCCGGTAACGCGCCCGAATTCCACGAACCGACCGACGGCGAGTAAGTCGCGCCCTGCGCCTCCCGGAACTCCTCTGTAAGCCGCACCTCCAGCACTTCGCGCAGCAACGAAAGGGTCCGCGCACGGCGCGGACTCGAATAAAAATCCGGCGCCGCCCACGCGACGTAGGCAGATGCCTGGTCAGCGCGTCCCTCGTGGCTAAAGCGCAGCGACTTCGCTGCAAGCGGAAAGCGCACATCCCGCGCGCCCGGCGCTTCCGCGAGCTTCGCTGCCCGTGCCGGTAACGCGCCGAACGTCGCTGCGGCAACCTTGATCACGTCGTCCACGGCAACATCGCCTACGACTGTGATCTCAACCGGAGCTGTTGCCAGCACCGGTTTCATCACCGCCTCGACGTCGGAAATCTTCAGTGCCCTGACGTCCGCAATCTTCGGAAACGCCCACCGCACGTCACCCGAACGCAGAAACGCCCCTGACTCTCGATCGATCACGCGGCCCGGGCTGGAGGAATACTGCTTGATGAAGTTCTCGGCTGCGTTCTGAAGCCGTTCGAGCCCGCCGCCGCGATAGGCCGCGTCGGTCGTGAACGCTGCGAGCAGCTGCATCTGCAAGAGGAGATCGCGCCCGTTCGTTCCGCCGCTCAACTCGAACGACTCCTCGTCAAGGCCGAGTCCGTTCGACACGATCCGTCCGGCAAGCGACTCCTCCAGTTCGTCCGCCGTCAATTGCTTGAGTCCGCCTTCGCTAAATCCGAACGGCAGCGCCATCGCCAGCCCAACCTTGTTCCGCGGCATCTGAATGTAGCCGCCTGCAAAACGGACAATGACGTAAACAGTGTCCTTCTCGAATTCGGTACGTTTGAAATTCAGCTTCACGCCGTTCGCAAAGCGTATCGCTGTCGCGCCCAGATCGGCGATCTCTTTGCGCTCGGCAACGATGCCCGGCACGCCGAAATTGGCGTAGGGAAACGTCTTCGCCTCTTCTTTGCTGGAGGCGGCAACCGCGGTCTTGACGCTCGCCTCATAGGCGGCCGCAACGGCCGCATCGCCCCCGGCGATCGGTGAGCTCGACGAAACGAAGACGAGTGGGCCCTGCCCCCCCGCAACCTCACGCAGGCTCGCGAGCACCGTTGCAGGCGTAACACCGCTAGCCGCTTTCTCGAACCGCGCCAGCTGATCCGTGGGCGGCGAGAACACAGTCCGGTCCGAGAACGATCCGACCAGCTGATCGGCGAGGCTCCGCGTTTCGCGCGTCGACTGCGTCGCCACAGCGTTCTCCAGAGACGCCCGCCATTCCTTCAATTCGCGGTCGATCTCGCTCTGCGTGAAACCGTGCTCCAGCGCGCGTCTGTATTCTTGCTCCGCCGCCATGATCGCGCGCTGCCATTGTTCCGGTCGCGATGTCGCCGACACGCCGATCGACTGCGAAACGCCGCGCGCATTCGAGTAACCAACACTGGCCCCGACAAACGGTGGATTTTCGCCGCGCGCGATCCGCGCGATCCGCCGGTTCACCACGGCAATCGCGATCCGGCGGCTCAGGTTCCGCGCCCGAACGGCGACTGTGTCGGCTGCGTCGTCCGGCTCGCGAAACCAGGTCACCGTCGCGCTTTCCGGCAAGTTTGCTTCCACATGCGAAGCGGCAACGATCCCACGCGCCTTCACCGGCCCCTGCTCGGGATCGGTCGGATCTTCACCCTCGCCGCGCCAATCGGAGAATTTTGCCTTGATCCGTGCCTCAAGGTCGCTCGGATCGAAATCGCCGGTCGCCACCACCAGTGTGCGCTCCGGCCGGTAATAGCGCCTGTAGTAGTCTACAAGAACCTCCCGCGTAGCTCCCTTGATCGTCTCAGCCTTGCCGATGGGCAGACGCACCGCTTGCCGCTGACCCTCGTAGGAAAGGCGCCACCGGCTCTCGAACGCGCGATATTCCGGTGTGCTGCGCGTCCTTAGCTCTGAAAGCACGACACCCTTCTCACGCTCGATCGCGGCCGGATCCAGCGTCAGCCGACCACCCACTTCGCGAAACAGCATCAAGCCGGTATCGACAAGGTCCGCGTCGTTCTTTGGCAGCTCCAACATGTACACGGTCTCGTCGGTCGACGTATACGCGTTCGTGTGCGCGCCGAACGCAAGCCCTTTGCGTTGCAACAGCTTGACGAAATCGCCCTCCGGCACATTCGTCGAGCCGTTGAACGCCATGTGCTCCATAAAGTGGGCAAGCCCCTGCTGCGCTTCGTTCTCCTGCAGAGCGCCCGCCGCGATCCGGAACCGAAGCGAAATCGTCCCTTTGGGTTGCGTATTGCGCATCAGCGCATACCGCATGCCGTTCGGCAGCACCCCGAACCGTGCCGACGCATCGGGCCTGATGTCGCTGATATCGTGCGGCCAATACGTGTAGTCGGGACGGCTGTCGCTTCGTGGTTCCGCCGAGATGCTCGTTCCCGGTTGCGCACAGGCAGCGAGAAGCAGCGCGAATACGATCGCGCCAAAACGCTCAACGAACTGCATCTGCTTCTTTTCTCCTTACGCGTTCGACTTACGCATCGAACATGATCACCGAACGGGCGAGCTCCCCGCGCTTGAGTTCGTCGAAACCGTCATTGACCTGCTCAAGCTTGATCCGGCGCGAAATCATCTCGTCGAGCTTGAGTTTGCCCGCCATGTAAAAGTCGACCAGTCGCGGCATGTCGACCGGGAAGCGGTTCGAGCCCATCAGCGAGCCTTGGATACGCTTCTCGCCGAGGAAATCCGCGCCGTGCAATTCGATATTCACCCCGACCGGAATCATGCCGATAATGTTCGCCGTGCCGCCGCGGCCCAACATCCGAAACGCTTGTTCCGCCGTCTGCTTGAGGCCGATCGCTTCGAACGAGTGATGCACCCCGCCGGACGTCATCTCGATGACCTGCTTGACCGGATCGCCGTCCTTTGGATTGACAGTATCGGTCGCACCGAAATGCTTCGCGAGGTTCAACTTCGAGCCCTGCATGTCGACCGCGATGATCCGCCCCGCACCAGCGATCGCCGCGCCGTTGATGCAAGCCAAGCCCACGCCGCCGCAGCCGATGACCGCGACCGTCTCGCCCGGACGCACCTTCGACGTATGCATGACGGCGCCTACCCCCGTCATGACCGAACAGCCGATCAAAGCGGCACGATCGAGCGGCATGTCCTTGCGGATCTTCACGCACGCATGCTCGTGGATCAGCATCTGCTCTGCGAATGAGGACAGGTTCAAAAACTGGTTCATCGGATCGGCGTCTTTGGCAAGCCGCGGGGCTTCACCCTTTTGCCGCTTCGTCTCCGGACTCACGCAGCGCGACATGTGGCCGGTCAGGCAGTGCTCGCAGTGGCCGCAGAAAGCAGAAAGACACGTGATCACATGATCGCCCGGCTTTGCCGTTCGCACTTCGCTGCCGACCTGCTCCACCACCCCGGCGCTCTCATGCCCCAGCACGGCGGGCAGCGGATAAGGATAAAGCCCTTCCACGAAGTGCAGATCCGAGTGGCAGATGCCTGCCGCCGCCGTTCGGATCAAGACCTCGTGCGGTCCGGGTTTGTTGATCTGAACNNGCTCCTGATTTGTAAAGGCGGGATATGAAAAGCTACGCGACCCGCCACCCCGCTGTCAGCCCCAATCACATGGTCGGGCGCCGCACGAATCCGGCATCCGGCACCTCTGTTTCCTTGTGAATGTCGATGTTTGTGACCTGGGCCGCACTGGGCCCTTGCGTCGCCGCCTTGAGCATGTCTTCGACCTTCGCATCGGCACCCGCGATGAGCATCTCGACGCTACCGTCAGAGCGGTTCCGCACCCACCCGTCGAGGCCGCGGCCCTTTGCCTCCGCCATTGCCCATTCCCGGTAGCCCACCCCCTGAACCGCCCCCTTGATCCGCAGGCGGAAAATCGTGATTTCGCTCATGTTTATTAGAACTTTCGTTACAGTTTCGAATGTGACGAACGACACTTACTTAACCCGCGCGCGCGAGAATGTCCCCGAAGCTTTTCTGGGGGCGCGACCTATGGCGCGGGCTGCTCAAATCGATCAAATCGCGACGGAACCGGTGGCGCTCAATCTCGCACCGTTGCTGGCGCCGCATCGCAAGCAGGGACGCCTGTCGCTGCGCATCGAACGCATGCCCCAAGGCACGCGTCTCACGCGCGGCACGCGCAACAACGACAACACCTGGTCGCTCGCCTCCGACGAGCTCGAAGATCTCGCGATCCTCGTGCCGTCCAGCGCGCAGAAAGAATTCAAGATCGGCGTTCGCGTCATCAGCCTCCTGAACGGAAGCACGCTCGTCGCTGTCGATGTTCCGATCAAGCCCGGCGACGAAACCGCCGGTGCCGCAGTCCGTGTCACTGCGCCCGGCGCAATGTCGCCGGCGGACGCCGCCGAACTCACTGTTCTCCGCCAAGAACTCGCCGCCGCTAAGGAAGCACTCGCCGCCCGCGACAGCGAGCTGGCCGAACGGCTGACAGCCGCCGCAACCGACGCAACCGCGCAGTTTCAACAGACGCTTGCCAAGGCCGAGGCCGCCTGGACCGCAAATGAAAACGCGCGTCTGGCCTCGATTCAGCAGCAATGGCAGGACAAGTTCGCCGAGGCCCTCGCCGAAGTAGAGACGGCACAGACCCAAGCTCACGAAGCGCAAGTCCGCGACCTGCAGG
>CXWJ01034924.1_pt1 | contig 12168 bp, 15 predicted proteins | sample 590841 | NCBI WGS metagenome assembly CXWJ01 (sample SAMEA3498367, study PRJEB10139) | wastewater metagenome | biome: wastewater treatment plant; material: activated sludge | place: Austria | collected 2015-01-21 | reverse complement strand
GCGCTGGCTTCAGGTGCCAGTGCCCGTAAGGGTGTGGGGGTTCAAATCCCCCCTTGCGCACTCTGAGTGATTTGTGGTTCCTGGCGATTTGATTTGTGAAACTCGCTTGTGGGTTGGTTGGCGGCGTTCGGTTTGCTGGATTGCGGGTTTGAGTCGGCAACCGGGCCGTGTGGTGGAGTGCGCATTGCGGTGGGGGACGTCGTGAGGCCCGGCCAGGGGTCACTGATGTGCGTGACGGTCCTGACCGGGCCTGAAGGGGGTTGGTGCGCCGGCGATGAGGGGGTGGCCGTTGGGCCGCCGGGTGATGGGTCGTGAGGGTTAGGTAGCGTCGGGTGACCGGCCTGGGCGGAACAGCCGCCGGTGCAGCGCCTCCTTCGCGCCGGGCACAACGGGCAGCGTGAACGGCCCGGGAGGGTTGTCGGTCGGGTCGATTCCATATCGGGACGCGGTGATGCGCAGGTTCGTGGCGGCGATCAGCATCCCGACGAACACGGTGTTCTTGACCAGCCCGAACACTTGGGTGCTTCCCCGTCGCAGGCTGCCGTAGTGCTTCTTCAACGCCGCGTTGAGGGATTCAACGGCGCTGCGGCGGCCGTAGTCCGCGGCCCACTTAGTCGAGCCGTACACGAACCGTTGATGGGTACGCCACAGTTCCGTGGTCAGTGTGAACGTGCGCCCGCAAGCGCACGGCGTGCCGGGCTCGCAGTTCGTCAACGGCAGCGTGTGCGCCACTGTCAATGGCCATGTTGAGGTCCCCGCTGATGGCCAGGTGGAAGTCCCCGGCCCTCTGCTGGTTTTCAGTGGGTAGGGCGTTCACCTCCTTGGCGGGTTCGGGCGTGGCTCATGCGGTATGACTGGCCGCTGGTGACCACGGTGGTGGCGTGGTGCAGGAGCCGGTCGAGCATGGAGACGGCGGTGGTGTGTTCGGGTAGGAACCGGCCCCAGTCCTCGAAGGACCAGTGCGAGGCCAGGCCCAGGGATCGGCGTTCGTAGGCGGCGGCGACGAACCGGAACAGCAGTTGGGCGCCGGTGTCGTCCAGCGGTGCGAAGCCGACTTCATCGACCAGGATGAGGTCGTTGCGCAGGAGGGTCTCGTTGGTCTTGCCGACGGTGTTGTCGGCGATGCCCCGGTAGAGGGTCTCGACCAGGTCGGCGGCGGTCAGGTACCGCACCCGGTATCCGGCGGTGACGGCGGCGTGGCCCAGGGCGATCAGGGTATGGGACTTGCCGGTGCCGGCCGGGCCGATCATGGCCAGGTTCTCGCTGGCGCGGATCCACTCCAGCGAGGTCAGGTACGCCCAGGTCGGTGGCGGGATGGAGGAGGCGGCCAGGTCGAACTCTTCGAGGGTCTTGGCCACCGGGAAGGCCGCGGCTTTGAGGCGGGCCCGCTGGTTGGAGGCGTCACGGGCGGCGATCTCGGCTTCGACCAGAGCCCGCAGGATCTCCTCGGGCGCCCAGCGCTGGGTCTTGGCCGTGACCAGCAGCTCGGGTGCGAGCTGGCGGATCGCGGCGAGCCTGAGCCGGCGCAGGCCCGCGGTCAGGTCCGCCGACAGCGGCGGGACGGTCTTGGCGGTCACGACCACACCCCGTGCCCACCCACGCCGGCGGTGACCTGGTTGGGTGAATCAGTCCCGGCAGCAAGGGCGTTCACCGCAGCGGTCTTGCGTGGCGCGGCGGTGGGGGCGTACTCGGCCAGGGACCGTCCAGTGGCGACGGGCAGGTCGATGACCAAGGCTTCCCCGGCGGGTCGTGGTGTGGGCAGCGCGGTGCCGGCGGCGAGGATGGAGCGCACGTCGGCGGCGCGCCATCTGCTGAACGCGACCGCCCGCTCCAGCGCCGCGAGCATCGCCTCGCGGCCGTGGGCGGCGGCCAGGGTGTTCAGCTCGGCTAGCTCCGGTCCGAGACGGGTGTGCCCGGCTGCGGCGGCTCCGGCGATGAACGCCTGCGCGATCGGCCCGAGCGCGCAGAACTCCTTCTCCGCGGCCGTGCGGGGGCGGATCGCCCGCACTGGCACGCTCGGGCGGGGCCCGCNNTGACCAGTGTCGTGGGCACCGAGTAGCGGGCCGAGCCGAGCCGGATGGTGGAGAGCTTGTCGACCTTGCGGGTCAGCGGTGCCGGGCCGATCCTCGGCCGCAGCGACGGCAACGGGGTCAGCAGCTCCTGCTCTCGTTCCAGCCGTTGGGTCGCGGCCGCGCAGGTCTCGCTGTGCACGGCCGCGTTGACCTCGGTGCACCACGCCTCGGCGTGCTTGTTGGCTGCCGGCAGGTCGACCAGCACCTGTGCGGCTACGACGGATTCGTTGATGGTGGTCCCGGCGTCGAGGGCGTGTTCGAGCAGCAGCGGACGCAGCAGGTCGTCCTTGCCGTACCCGACGAGGTTCTCCACCAGGCCCTTGGATTCCGGGTCGGCCGGCTCGCAGAAGTCCGGCCGGAACCGGTAGTGGGTGGCGAACCGGACATAGTCCGGGCTGGGCACGACCCGACCCGCGACGACGCCGCCCTTCAGACAGCCCATCCGGTCCGCGAGGACCACCTTCGGTACCCCGCCGAGGACCTCGAAGCACTCCGCGAGCAAGCCCAGCGTGGTGGCTTGCTGCTCGTCAGCGGCGAACCGCACGAACCGGATCCGCGACCACGCCAGCACCGCGGCGAAGACGTGCACCCCGGCGATCACCCCCCAGTCGATGACCAGATGCTCACCCGGGGACCACACCGCCGGACGACGCACCCGGCCCTGCTGCTGACGGTAGCTGCGCTTCTCCTGCGCGACCAGGCGCCGGAAGTTGCGATCCGAACCGGCATAGCCGGCCACCCTGGCCTTGGGCAGCAGCCGCTTGGCGCTGACCCGTCCCTTCCCGGTTTTGACCGCGTCCGCGACCAGCGAACGGACCTTCTCGTAGTTACTAGGCCGCGGCGGGCGCACCGCACGCTCTCGACCTTCCTGAGCCCGCTCGATCACCCGCTTGACCGTCTTGTGCGTGGTCCCGCAAATCTCCGCGGCCCCGCGATACGTACCCACCGACTCGTAGGCGGCAATGATGCTCATCTCTTCCCTCTTGCTCTTCAATGGAACTCCCTGGGCGGTGACACAGTGACTGGCTGACACCGTCACCGTCACCGCTCAGGGGTTCACACTCACGTAGACACGACGAGCAGAGGGTGGGGACTTCTACTTGGCCACCAGCGGGGACCTCACCTGGCCACCAGCGGGGACTTTTCCATGGCCACGGACACTCGAACCACCGACCTGCCGAACCCGTAGGTCGAGATGCGGCTGGATGCATTCGCCGTTCGTGAGCCCGACCGCTACGTCGAGGCCACCGCGGATCGCGGTGACCATCTCGTTGACCACACCCGGATCGAGGGTCTCCTCCCCGTCGGGGTCACGCCCATGCACTTGATAGTGGCGAGGGGCGACGCTTGCCGCCACATCCTCTACCAAGTCCGACACCGACACCGACACCGACACCGGCGGGCGTGGGTGCACGTCCCTTGCCGCAGGGGCCGTTCAGCGCGGCCTGGATCATCAAAGGAACCTAACACGGCGTGGCCATGGTCCGGCCGGCATCACGATGACCACGCGCAGCGCGCCCGGTGCGGATCGATCTTCGATCGGGACTGACTCGACCGGCACTGACACACAAACTTCGTTGGCCAGCGCCCGAGGGCGGGCATGGGGCGTGGGAGATTCACATGAGCTGGCGTTCATGAGCGATGTCGTACTCGCGGACATCGCCGGAGTTAATGTCACTGGCTTGGTCGCCCTCCGGTCCGGCGCCTCGGAAGGTCTCAACGGCGTGGACGGAGGTCCACCGTTCGAAAATGTTAATCCGCCCGGGATCGATCAGGTCCGCGCTCATCGCGAAGTCGAGGCAGCACTCGGTCATCCGTGCCTGCCGGACGACCTCGATGCTGCGCGCAAGGTAGGTGTCTCGATGGTGCGGGTCGACCATCAAGTGTCCAGCAACGACGATCACGGTCTTCTCCGTTCTTCCGCTCGAACTGCGGTGCTAGTTGACGATCGTGTAACGGTGAATGAGCAGGCCCGAGGGGTGCTGGTCCACACCGGCGAGCCGGAGCGGCTGGCGGTATGCCAGGCTGCCGATGAGGTGGTCGCCGCGGCCGAGCAGGATGGGGTGCACTAGCAGGTGGAGTTCGTCGACGGCCTGAGTGTCGATCGCGGCAGTGGCAGCTATCGCTCCGGCGAAGACCGCCACGTCGTCGTGAACGGAGTCCTTGAGTTCGTGGAGCACTCGCGGGTTGGCCATGTCCAAGGCGTGTGAGTTGTTCCAGTTGCTGTCCACCGGCCGATTCGTCATCACGTACTTCGGCAGGTGGTGCATGCGCTCGACCTGTGTCGGTGAGGTGTCGGCCGGATCAGCGGATGGCCAGTACGCCGAGACGGCGTCAAAGGCCCTCCGCCCGAACACCATCGCTCCCAACGACTGCAGCATCGTGTTGATGTGACGCTGGAAGTCGGCGTCCGTGGTCATCCAGTCGAGCGCGCCCGCGTCGTCGGCTATACGCCCGTCGGCGGAAACGCTGGTGTGCACGAACATTCGTCCCATCTGACTCCCCTTCGACCATATACTTCTTGAATGAGTGACCAAGAACTATCCAAGCAGTTCTTGGTGACCTGGTCAAGAAGTCGTAGGATCGAGCCATGGCGCGCACCGGACGACCCCGCCGATTCGAGGACGAAGACGTGATCAACGGTGCCCGGGAGATCTTCTGGCGCAACGGGTACGCCGGCACCTCGATGCAGACGCTGAAAGAAACTCTCGGCATCCTGCCGGGCAGCCTCTACGCGGCGTACGGCGCCAAGCACGCACTCTTCCTCCGCGTCCTGGACAGCTACATCGCGCTGCAACAGCGGCACACCGCTCAGCTGCTCACCGAACCCCCAGTCCTTCCCGCCCTGCGCGAGACTCTCACCGCCGTTCTCAGCGCTGCGGTGGAGGCACCGGGAAGGGGTTGTTTCCTGGGCAACACCGCCACAGAGGCGCTCCCCGGCGATCATGTGGCCACGGAGCGCATTGCCCGGGCCTTTGCGGAGCAAGAGCGGGCCATTCGTCTGGCACTCACTGCCGCACAGGCGGCGGGTGAGGTCCGCGACGACATCGACCCGAGCGGGCAAGCCCAGCTCCTGATGGCGCTCATGCAAGGCTTGCACGTCCTCGCCCGGACTGAGCACGACCCTCAACGACTTATCACGGCCATCGACGCGGCCCTTGCTGGACTCTCCCCGCATGGCGAACGCGAACGAGCTTCGACCAGCCCGAAACCCGACATCGCAACGAGGAGGCCGTAAGCCAGAGATCCCACTCAGAGTGTTTTGGCTGGGTGGCGGCGGGTGGGTTCGTCGGAACCCGGTCGATGCCAGCGGTGTCACCCGTGAGGACTCGACCGAGGTCGAGCGACGTCGGAGCGAGGATGCCGAGCTTGGGGGAACCGCTAATCAACGGTTCCCAGCGAACGGGCCCCACTCGGATTCCGGGTGGGGCCCGTTGGGCTCAGCCCTTGTCGCTGCACTGCTTGCATAGGCGGTAGCCGCCCGTGCCCTGGGCCTTGTTCGACGCCGGGATTTGCTGTCCGGTGGGGCAGTCATCGTGGACGTGGTAAACGTCCGGATCTGACGGGTTCGTGGAATGGTACGCCGAGACCTTCATGTTTCACCTCCTTTGGCTCATTTGGAGTCCGACTCTCGTCGACTCGTTGAATTTCACGGACATCTACGCAATTCGAGAACGCCGGCGATGGGTTCCCTGTCGTGTGCTGAGTCACGACGTCCATCCGCCCTCTGTCTCGACCTGATGGTGACCGGCAGCTCGCTTGATGATCACGTGGCTAGCGGTCTTTGAAGTAGGTGAACAGGTGGGACTCTTTGATGCTGGCGGCTGCCGTGAGGGCACCGACAAGGGTTAGGAGAGCCGCTGCGATCACCCAGCGCGCTTCGAGCCAGGCCACGGCGGCGAGGTCATCCCGGGTCCAGGCGGCGGCCGCGACGACGACGGCGGTGGCAGCCAGGAGCGCGCCCACGGTGGCCCAGGCGGCGGTCTCTAGGGCCACGGTGAGTAGTTGCGCCGTGCGGGGCTGTTGGGCGTGCAGCGCCGAGGCCAGTTCAAGGCGGCGGCGCCTGATGGCGACATATCCGAGGCCCAGTGATGCCAGCAGGGCTGCGGCGGCGAGGAATCGGCTGGGTCGGGACACGAATGCAGTGTGGGTGGAGTAGCCGGCCCCGTGGGTGTTGTTGAGTTGCCCGACGTTTTGGGTGTCGTTGCGTGCGGGGTCTACTCGGGCGGCGACGCGGAGGATGGTTTCAGCGTCTGGGCTGTCGGGCCAGATCCGGGCCCAGCATTCGTCGTAGGCGTCCGGTTCGGCGGTGGGGATGACGACGGCGTAGGCCAGGCGGGCGTCGCGCCCGTCCTCGGGGTAGGGGTAGGTTCCTGCGATGGTCATGGGGCCCCTGGTCGTTGCGAGGGTGTCGCCGGGGTGGGCTGCCAACGTCTGGGCGAGTCGTTCGGGGAGCCACACCCCGGCCTGCGTGGGTGCTCGCCCGCTGATGAGGGTCACCCATCCTGGCGAGGCGAGGAACGCGGGGATGGGATGGTTGATCGAGGTAGACGGGGTGACGGGGTCATCGGCTGTGAGGGCGCCTGCGCCGCGGACTCCGGCCATGCGGGTCAGGGAGTCGCAGGACTGGGAGGTGACCGCTCCTTCGGTGGTGAGGATTCGGGTTGAGGCGCCGGCGTGGTCGAATCGACGGCCCTGCTCGCCGATGTCGCCGATGGCGCGAACGTCCAAGATCAGGACTGCGGCGACGATCGCGGCGAGTGTGATCGCGAAGGGCAGGGCTTTGGTGGTGCCGGTGCGCAGGTTCCGGGCGGCTTCGTCGCGGATCGAGGCGATCTTCATGCGGGGACTCGCGGTTGGTGTCTTTGGGCGAGGTCGAGGACGCGGGTGCACGCGGCTCGGGTTCGGGGGTCGTGTGTGGCGACGACCACCATCCCCCCGGCGTGAGCGAGTTCTCCGAGGGTGTCGTTGACGGTGTCGGCGGTGCGTTGGTCTAGTTGGGCGGTGGGTTCGTCGACCAGGAGCAGGTCGGGGGCGACCGCGACGGCCCGGGCCAGCATGAGCCGTTGAGCTTCGCCTCCGGATAGTGCCCGGAAGGCGTGTGCGGCGACGCCTAGCAGGTTGAACATGGACATGATCGCGAGCGCTTCTGATTCTGCGCGGGCACGAGGGTGTCCCTTGGCTAGGAGCGGGAACGTGACATGGTCGATCGCGGTCCGGCCGGGGACGCCGTGCGGGTTCTGGAACACCCACCCGGTGGTGCTGACACCGGCGCGGGTGACGTGTCCACTCGTGGGGATCACCCAGCCGGCGAGGATGGACAGCAGGGTGGATTTTCCGCAGCCGGAAGGCCCGCAGAGTCCGAGGACGTCGCCTGGGCGGATGTCGAGGTCGATCCCCGCGAAGAGGGGCACCCCGGGGGTGAAGGCGTGTCCGAGGCCGCGGGCGCTGATCCGTGGGCCGGTGGCTAGGGCCGTCAGCATGTGCTGGCGGTGATCGATCGGCCGACGAGCACACGCTCAGGTGGTGCTCCCGTGACGGTTATCAGGGAGGCGCCGAGGCCCGATCCCACGATGCGAGCCTTGCGGGCGCCGTCGGGGGTTTGGATACAGCCTGTGTCGCCGTCGAGGGCGAACAGCGCGGTCGGTGGAACCTTGATGGTGTCGATCGGGGTTTTCAGTGCCAGGGTCGCGGTGATTTTCGTGTCGTCTGTCGCTTCCCGGGCGGCGGCGTACTCGGTGGTGCGGGTCACCCGGGTGAGGAACGTGCTGTCGGTGATCGTTCCGCTGCGTGGTGCCGTCGCGGTCTGCCCGAACAGGGTCAGGGTCCGCGGTCCGGGAGCGAGCTGGGTTGGCTGGCGGGTGACGCGGACCGCTCGGAGCGTCCCGGCGGATTCGGCGATGTTCTGTCCGGGGCTGAGGGTGGTCCCGAGCCGGGCTGGGCAGGCGCTGGGCGTGAGCGCTGGCCGCGGCATCCACACGAGGTCACCGCGACTCAGTTGGCCGGTGGGGGTGGCCCAGCCTCGCGTGGATTTCAGGTTCTTGACGGCTGCCGCGGTGGTCCACGTGTAGGTGCCGGTGATCGTCATGTTGTAGCCGAGGCGGCGCAGTTCGCGCTGGACTGCTCGGACGTCCCGGCCCCTGGACCCGATGGTCAGGTCCCGGAACAAGGGCACGGTTGTGTGCAGGGCGAGTATGGGCGTCTCGTCGACGCGTAGGACCCGCGAACCTGAGGTGATGGGTTTGCCGACGCGGCACCTGTTTTGGGTGACCACCCCGCCGCGGGTGGCTTTGAGGGTTTTGGCGGGGCTGATGGTGAAGGCCACGGGGACGGTTCGTTCGTCGTTGTGCTGTTGCCGGGTGACGGGCACGGTCGTGACATCGGCGGCGGTGGCCATGCTGGCTGGGGTGACTCGTTGGTGGTCGAGGGCGAAGAACGTCCCGGCGAGGATGGCGCCCAGGGCGATGACGAGACTGGACCGCAGGGCGAGACGTTTCACGGGGTGTCTCCGATGGCGACGCTGATGCCGGCGTTGCTCAGGCAGGTGGTGACCTTGGGGTCCTTCAACGAGTAGGGAGCGTCGGCGAAGTTGCTTTCCAGGTCTTTGCTGAACTTGTCGGCGGTGTAGTCGGGGGCGGCGGCACCTGCTTGGACGAGGCAGAGGGCGGCGACTTCGTTGGGGTCGGACCGGAGTTGTTGGTTGCCCTTTTGCAGGGTGTAGATGGCTTCGATGACGGCCAGGGTGCCCTTGGCGCAGTCCCCGGATGCTTTGAACCACTTGTCGCTGTAGGAGTCGTCCGCGTCTGGCGGCAGGCGAAGGCTGATCTGGTAGACGCCGTTGGGGAGTTTCTTGTAGTCCTCGGTGTATCCGGCTGCCTTGACGCAGGTGGCGTACCTGGAGTGGGCTTCCTCGTAGTCGCCGTCGGCGATGGCGCCGGCCTTGGCTGAGCGTTGCAGAACGTCGCGTTCGAATGCGCTGATCTCTGGCGACTGTAGGCGCTGGGTGATGAGCGCGGTGAGGTTCGCGGCCAGTCGTTGCCCGCCTGTGGGTTGACCGGCGGGTTCGTCCTCGCCACCGCACCCAGCGTTGCCGGTTAGGCACGCGACGACAGTCACGGCGGTGAGCAGTCGACGGCGGGCGTTCTGGGTATGGCGCATGTCAGCGCTCGTTCTCGTCGGGAGGTGTGTACGCGGGGACCTTCTTGCGGCAGTCGGCTTCGGCTGAGGCTTGGTCCGTGGTCGCTGCGGGGTTGGAGCCTTCCGTTCCTGAGGCTTGGCCCGCGCCTGCGCTGCCGCTGCCGCCGCTGTCGTCGGCGACGTAGGCGACAGTGCCGTCGATGACGATTGCTTTGAATCCCGCCTTGGTCATGCAATCGGCGAACTGGCCCGCCGGGGTGCTGAGGTCGACCTCGGTGGGAAAGGCGTCGCCGGGTCCGGCGCCAGATTCGGTCTTGACGATCGCCGAGGGCTGCGGGCTGGGTTGTCCGGCCGGAGTTACGGTTGAGGCAGTCGGGCCGGCGCCGTTCTGGCATCCAGCGAGCGTGCCGACGGTGACCAGCGCCGCGGCGCTGAACATGGCGGCTCGTGAGCGGGTGTGACGGGACATCGCCCCTCCTTCGGGTTGAGGCGACCAGTGGCGGCGCGCCCAAAGTCAGGATCTGGAGGCGTCGGTGAGCAAACGGTGAGAAACTGCCTCACCACCTGCTCACCGCCAGAGCTGCATGCTGGGTAGCACGCGGTCCAGGGAGGCCACGGGGATGAGGTCCAAGTGAGAGTTCTGCTGGTCGAGGATGACGAGAACTTGGTGCTGTCCCTTCAGGACGCGCTATCACGGGAGGGGTACCGGGTCGACGCCGCACGTGACGGCGCGGCGGCGTTGGCGATCCTGGGATCCACCGATATCGACGTCGTGCTGCTGGACCGGGACCTTCCAGGGGTCAGCGGCGATGGAGTGTGCCAGGCGCTTCGAGCGTCGGGACACCCCGTGGGGATCTTGATGCTGACCGCGAAAGACGCTTTGGCCGATCGGGTGCATGGCCTGGATTTGGGAGCGGATGACTATCTCGCCAAGCCGTTCTCGTATCCGGAGTTGCTGGCACGGCTGCGCGCCCTCATGCGACGTCAAGGTCGTGTGGGCCCAGCCCCCGTCATAGAGCGGGCCGGGGTCACGCTGGATGTGTCCCGGCGGCTGGTGCAGCGCGGGTCGCTACCGCTTCGTCTCACCCCGAAGGAGTTCGGTGTCTTGGAGGTGCTGATGAGCGCTAACGGCGGGTTTGTGACCGCGGACGAGCTGCTCGACGAGGTGTGGGACGACCCGGATGAGCGAACCCGCGGCGTTGTCAAGGTCGCGGTCTACGCGCTGCGCAAGAAGTTGGGGCCACCCGACGTGATCGTGTCTGAGGCAGGCCATGGCTATCGAATCCCCTAAGGCTCAGGTCACGCCCAGGCTGACGAAGGCACGGCTGGGATTCCGCACCCAACTCGCCGTCCTCATCGGGGTCGCGATCCTGGTCAGCGGACTGACACTACTGCTGGTGCAGTTCGTGGTCCTGACCAGCCTGTTCGACCGTGAGGTGACCGCCGTGTCTGTGGGCGCTGCCGGCAGCGACCCAAGACAGGGATCACCCGATGCCCCGACAGGATGCCCGTCCATCGGGGCTCCCAGCGCTGTGGTGTCGCCAGCGCCGGGTGAGTCGACCGGATGCGTTCCCACCGAGGCCGGCGATGACGCCGGAATCGCGAACACGCTACGCGCCAACGTGCTCGGTGGGTCATTGGTCTGGTTCGGCGTGCTGGTCATACCTCTCACCGCCGTGTCTGCCGGGGTCGCCTGGTGGCTGTCCGGGCGTGCGTTGGGCCGGGTTCGGGACGTGACGGCGCTGGCCGCTGACGTGTCGGCGCGGGACCTGTCGAGCCGGTTGAATCTTCCCGGTCCGGCCGATGAGATCAAAGACCTCGGCGACACATTCGATCGGATGCTCGATCGGTTGGAGGAGTCGTTCCTGGCGCGTGAACGATTCGTCGCCAACGCGTCGCATGAACTTCGGACCCCGGTCGCCGCGGCACGGGTGGCGTTGGAGGCGCCATTGACTCAGGGCCGGTTCCCCCACGATGTCGAGCCCTCGGTGCGCCGGGCTCTGGCCGCGACGCAAACCAGCGCGTCGCTAATCACGGCGCTGTTGGAATTGGCTCAGCCGGACACGCTGCCACCCCAGCACAGCGATAACCTCGATGTGGCGGATGTGGTGCGCGCGTCCCTCGACGTGGTCCGTTGCGATGTTGCCGGCAAAGACATCTCGGTCCACCTGAGCCTGGACCGGTGCCCGGTCAGGGCCCAGCCGTCCCTGATCCGGATCGTGGTGGACAACCTGGTCGGCAACGCCGTCAGACACACCCCGGCCGGAGGTGACGTGTGGTTTCGAGTGCAATCCCGGGGCGGACGCGCCGTGATGACCGTCGCGAACAGCGGACCCGAACTGAAGCAGTCGGAGGTGACGCAGTACGTGGAACCGTTCCATCGAGGTTCCTGGAGCAGGCACAGCGGGCAGGATGGCCACGGACTGGGCCTGTCGATCGTGGCCAGCATCGTCGCTCGACAATCAGGGGTCCTATCCCTGCACGCGCGGCCGGGCGGGGGCCTGTCAGTCGAGGTTGACTGGCCGGTCGGATAGGCTGCCCGACAGCGGCGAAGTGTGGCCGCCGGCTTTGTTTGGGGGCCCTGCCGCACAGCACACGGCCAGGACGCGCAGGCATGGGCCCGCCGTCGCGATGCAAGGAGTTGGGATCCCGCATTGATGCGAGCGGAGCAGCGCCAGTTGACGCGTGTGGCGCTACTCGACGCGGCAGCACACGAGTTCCTGGCGCGCGGGTATGCCACCGCGACCCTGGCCGATGTCGCATCCAGACTTGGGCTGGTTCGGGCGACCGTGCACTTTCACTTCGCAACGAAAGCCGCCCTGGCCGACGAACTCGTCACGGGCACAATGGCATCCTGGCGCAGCCATCTGGACACAGCGGCAGCATCAACCCCTGACCCCCTAGGAGACTGCTGAACAAGGTGGTGGTTGAGGTGACGGTTTGCTCGTGAGGGCGGGCA
>CXWJ01048554.1_pt1 | contig 12175 bp, 10 predicted proteins | sample 590841 | NCBI WGS metagenome assembly CXWJ01 (sample SAMEA3498367, study PRJEB10139) | wastewater metagenome | biome: wastewater treatment plant; material: activated sludge | place: Austria | collected 2015-01-21 | reverse complement strand
CTGCTTGAGCCTCTCCGCTCTACCGCCCACAGCAATGTTGCTACAGCCTCTAAATGGCCCGAAATTGCATCGTACACGAGCGAACGACGATGGGGGAGACGCGCGACAGGAGAACCGCAACGTCGCTCTTCTGGACCATTTTTCGGCCACGGGCCCACGACTTCACCGCAAGACGTTGACCGAACGGCATCGCTCTCTACGGCAACATCCCGTGCTTACCGTAACCCGCCGCGTAAGCAAATTTCCCTTGCTTACGCGGCCGGCTTCAATCCAAAACCTTCGCGTGCTGCCATTCCCAAAAACTTGCCAAAAAGCGCTTGACTATTGCCGCTAAATCAGTACGATAAAACCAAATCTAAATAACCAAATTTCATCCAAGAACCCCAGGACTTGTCGCCATGCCCCGCCCGCCCGCCAAAGAGCTGACAGAACGGGAGCTCGAAATTATGCATGTCTTCTGGAAACAGGGGCCACTGACGGCCGCGGCCGTCCGAGAGCAGTTGGCCAAACAGGGCCGCGACTTGGCCTATACCACCGTGGCCACCCTGGTGCGAATCCTCGTCGATAAAAGCTTCTTGAAACCGACGAACGACCAGCGCCCGTTTACTTACCAGTCGCTGCGCTCGTTTGACGAGGTCTCCCGCAGTTTGCTCGCGGACCTCTTGGAGCGCGTGTTCAGCGGCTCCCGCAAGCAACTCTTGATCCGACTCATCGAAGAAGAAGAACTTTCCGCCAAAGAGCGTGAACTACTCGAGAACATCTTAAAAGAGGAGCAGCCATGAACACGCTCGCCATCGCGATTCTGTTTTGTGCGATTCAGGTTACTCTGTTCTCGCTGTTTGCCGCGGTCGTGTATCTCGCGGCGTGCCGCCAAGGGCCGGCGCTAGGCGCTCGCGCCGCGTTCATTAGCCTGCTGGGCATCTCGCTTTTGACGGCCGCGATTTGGAGCCCCTGGCCAAACTGGTTGGGCATCGTTTCCAAGCTGGCGGGAGCGGGCAGTCGAATCGAGTCAAGCCCCGCTACTGCCCATTCGCAACCGTCGCCTGCCGTGGCGAATGCCGCTAGCGCGACAGCAGCCAATAGTCTGCAAGATTCCGGCCTTGAAGAAAAGGGGCCGCTAAGTTGGGGAACATTTTTCCGCACGGCGTGGAGCGATTGGCAACAACACACCGCTGCCGAAACCACTGCCGGTAGACTGACATGGCCGCGCGCGGCCGCGATTGGTTTCATCGCCGTCGCAGCGATCGGGCTGGTGAGGCTTGTGGCTGGCCTGGTCGGCACGTGGATGCTGCGCCGCCGAAGCGACCCGATCCATGACGCCCAGCTCAGCGAACTCCTCGACTGCCTGAGCGCCGAATTAAACTGCACGCGCCGCGTTGCGGTGGCCGAATCTGAGAGCCTCTCAACTGCGGCGACAATCGGTTGGCGCCAGCCTCTCCTCTTGTTGCCGACCGGTTGGCGCGGCTGGAACGAGCGCGAGCTGCGCGCCGTGTTGGCGCACGAACTCGCCCACGTCGTTCGCGGCGATTTCCTCACCAATGCGATTGCCCAAGTCGGCGTGGCCCTCCATTTCTATCATCCGTTGGTCCACTGGCTTGCCGCCAGATTGAGGATGGAGCAAGAAATCGCCGCCGATGCGGATGCCGCCCGCGTAGCCGGCGGCAAACCTTCCTACTTGAAGCTACTCGCCGGACTAGCGCTGGCCCAGCCGGCCAGGCACACCGCCTGGCCCGTGCAAGCCTTTCTGCCGACCCGTCGTACTTTCCTCAGGAGAATTGAAATGCTTCGCGATCAAAAAAGCACGATTGAAACCAGCGGATCGTCGCCGGCGCGACAGGTGGCTAGTTGGCTGACGATTGGTGCGATGATTGCCGCCTGTCTGGCCGCTGCAGGATTGCGCGCGCCCACAACAGCCCTTGCGGAAGTTGCCGCAGCTAAAACGGCGGCTGCCGAACCATCCGCGGTGCCTCTCGGCAATGGGCCCCTGTACGACTTCTCCTATGTGCCGGAAAACTTTCTAGCCTTGATTGCGGTTCGACCGGCCGAGCTGGCGGCCGACGACCGGCTACGTCCCCTCGCCGAACTGCTCGAACAGAATACTCGCCCGGGAATACCCTCTAAATTAGTCGAGCAAGCAACCTTGCTGTTAATAACCCCGAAACGTGATGGGCAGGTAAATGCGCGCGAGGTTGGCGGGGAGCAGATCGTCATCCACACGACCGAGCCAGTTGATTTCGCATCCCACCTCAAGAAAGGATATCCGACTCTCACGACCGCTCAAGACGACGGGCATGAACTCATGGTGTTCACCTCCAGCCCGTCGACGATGAGTTACTTCGCACCCGACCAGCAAACGCTTCTCGGGCGCGTGCGGAGAGACCTTGTTAATTTTTTGAGCAACAAAGCCGCGGTCCAGCCGCCCCGTGGTGCCGAGTTGTGGCAGTCGGCGGCAAAAGGACCGCTGCTGATTGTGGTCCAAAGCTCGCCGGCAAGTGCGATATTCAAGGGACGCACCGACCCAGCCGCGGCGATGTTCATGCCGCTGCTTAATAGCGCCGAAACGCTTTTGTTGTCGGTCGAGCCGGGCGATAAGTTAAAAATCATGGGCCGCTTCGTTTGCAAATCGCCCGACGATGCCAAACGAGTCGCCCAGACGCTGGAAGCCCTGGCCGTGCTCGCTCGCAATGCCGTGGATACCCAGCGGAAAGTGGCGCCTACAACCGCTGCCACCGCACCAAATCTGGAACCTCTTTGGAACCTCCTTGAGAGCGCATTAGAAGGACGGCAGATTGCGACGAACGGCAACGAGGTTCAATTCGAAACGTCCCTTGGCGAGACGGATGCCACGGTCCGCTTGATTACCGAGGCGCTAGCTCCGGCAATTCGCGCTGCCCGCGAAGCGGCGAGGCGGACCCAAAGCTTGAACAATCTGAAGCAAATCGCCCTCGCGATGCATAACTATCACCATGCCAAGGGGCACTTCCCTCCCGCGGTTCTAGTTGGTCCCGACGGCAAGACGCCCTATAGTTGGCGCGTGGCGCTGCTCCCCTATTTGGATCAAGCGGCGCTTTACAAGCAATATCGTTTCGACCAGCCCTGGGACTCGCCCGACAACCTCAAAGTGCTCGAGCAGATGCCGACCGTTTATCACTGCCCGAGCGACGATGCCGGCCCGAAGAACGCCTCGTACTTCGTGTTGACTGGCCCAGACACTATTTTTTCCGGCAACGAGGGAACCAAGCTCCAACAAATTACGGATGGTACGTCAAAAACTTTGCTGGCTGTGGAAGCCAAGCGGGACATCCCTTGGACCAAACCGGAAGACATCTCCTACGCCGCCGACGCGCCACTACCGCAACTGGGCGGCTGGTTCCCGAACGTGTTGAACGTCGCCATCTGCGATGGCAGCACGCGCTCAATCGAGATAGACAAGCAGGACGAGACAATACTGCGTGCGATCATCAGCAAAGCCGGCCGCGAACCAATATGGGTCCGCGATTGAATCGCCGAGTATCACTGTTAACGAGTTAGCAGTGTTCTGTGTTGACGTTGCCTTGCGCTCCGAATCACAAACCAGCTCCACACTCGCCGCCCTGTTAGCCCCGACGCGCAACTAGCGCGTCACGAGCTACCCTGGCCCCGCCTCAACCACGAAGTGGTTACACTCCATAGCCCANNGCCCAGGGTCAGGCCAAGTGAGTTCCGCGAACTTGGCCGCCACCCTGGGACAAAGAACCCTCAACCTCCTCGGCTGAGCAGCAAGCGCCACCTACCGAAGAAACGCAACCGAGGCCGAAATTCGTCGGCGCTGATTCATTTCATCCTCCTCCACGTCGCCACAGAAAACACCGACCGACTAACGACCAACGACTTACTCCTAACGACTAACGACTAATCCTTACCACCCCTTCGTGACCTTCGTGCCTTTGTGTTTATCTGGTTCGATAGCTTGCGGCACTAAGTCTCACTCGTCCCTAATCCGCAATCGTGGGCCCCCCACCCTAGCACAAACGGTGGCCAAAACCTAACAAAAAATTCCGCGCGCACACTTTAAGAGCGCGCCAACAATTCCTCCAACAATGCCCGCGATTCTTCTTGAATCAACCCACTGCGCAGAAGCCCCACCCCGACTTATGCGCAGCTGTCCTGACGCCCACGCGCGGGACAACCGCAACTCTCCAACTCCCCGCGCCCCGTAGGACGGACATTCCTGTCCGTCTGCCTTACCCTCCCCGCTCCCCGCTTTCCTCTGCCGAAGGTGCGCAAAATTAGGTGGGGGAGTTTTGCGCATCTTCGCAAATTCCCGACGAATTTACGCCATCCCTTCCGAAGACGAACGACAACCGACCGAATTAGTAGGCGTGCTGCTTTGCATCAGTGCGTGCAGTTTCAATTTCGCCGTACGCGCCCGGCGCGCTGCCCGGCGCGAGAGATTGCGGCATAGATTGCGGAGCGGATTGAACCGTGAATTCGGGAGGGCTTATCATCATGGGCGGCGCACCGACGATCGGCGCGGGCGGTTGGGCCGCGTACGCCGGCGCCAGTTGCTGGTAAATTTCGTCGTTTCTCGGCTTCCACGCCGCGCCGGTCGCATCGTCAATGATCAAGCCCGGAATGCCACCAATGACCAGGTTGCCCAAAATCCATGGATTGATCGTCGAACGCATCGGCACATGGGCGGTCTGATAGCCGGGCGCTTCGATCGTCGCCGTGTACTGAGCCGGAAAGATGATTTTGTCGCTCCGCTTGAGGGCCACCTTCGCGGGCGTGGTCACGTTGGCCACTTCGTTGCCGCGTTTATCGCGGATGACGACGTTTGCGCCCGGCGGCGTGGTGTTGATCGCTACTTCCGCATGACGGCCGCTGATAATAGATGCGCAGCCAGTGAACGAAACCACGGCCATCACGCAGGCGGCCGCGCAGAAAAGTAGGCGCGTATTCATGGTTGAAAGAAGAGATGAGTAGAAAAGCGGCTCGCGTAGCGACGCTCGCGGCGTGCGGAAAGATAGCATGTCGGCCGCGCGAGGCCAGAGCAATTGACGATCGATTGCGCGCAATGCCAGCGATCGCCAGCAGTCAGAATGCCTTGCCGCAACTGCCTGACTGTGCTACCTTAACAGCTTCCGCCTTTCGCGGCGGGCTGTAGCTCAGCCTGGCTAGAGCGCTTGGTTCGGGACCAAGAGGTCGAAGGTTCAAATCCTTTCAGCCCGACTGTTTTCAGAAACAAGCCCTTCGGCGAGGACGTCGAAGGGCTTTCTCCATTCAGGGACAAGAGTTACGTCGACGAGCTTGAAGTTCAAACAGACGATTTCGAGCATGCGACGTTTTGCGCAATAATCGGCTGTAAACCATTTCTCTTTCAGCGTTTGTGAAAGTTCAAACGCTTTGATGGCAATCTCGCCTTGCTCGGCCCGACAGCGATCGTGCGACTCGACTTGTATCGAGAGCTTGGCGATCTGGTCGCGTAGTTCGGTGCCCTTCGCTGCGAACGTGTCCTGGTCGATTTCTTCGAGCAGACGCAGATTCAGCAATTGATCCTGCTGCTTGCGTAGTAGCGTCAATTGGCGATTCAGCTCGACAAGCTGCTCCTGGCTCGTCTGCTGCTGGCCGCGAGTTCGCTCACGCAGCACCCGGGCAAACCAATCGCGCACCTTCTCATCCTGGATGCGCAGCATGTCGAACAGTGCCAGCATCTGTTCATCCAGCGCTCGTTCGCTCAATCGCACCCTTGGATGACCGTCAGTCGTGTAACCGGCACAGCGGTAGTACCGATAGTACTTCGTGCCAGTGCTGAAATTCTTCTGGATGATCTCGCCGGTGATCGGGCGCCCGCAATGACCGCAAGCAATGAGGCCGCCGGCGTAGGTCAACTCGTGTGATCGATAAACTTGGCCTCCCAACAACTGTTGCACGCGGTCAAAAGTTGCACGATCCACCAGCGGCTCGTGTTGTCCCGGATACCATTGACCCTTGTAAGCCACTTCTCCCAGGTAGGCCCGATCCCGCAGCATCATGTGCAGCTTGCTTCGGCCAAAGCGACGGCACTTATGGGAATAAATCAGGCCCTCCCGGTCGAGCTCCTCGACGAGCGAATCGAGCGTATGCCCCTCGAAGGCGTACAGGTCGAAAATCCGCCGTACTTTGCGGGCATTCTCGGCGTCCGTCTCGACAAGGCTTCTACCGTCCCATCGCACATTGCGATAGCCGTAGGGGGCTTTGCCGACGAATAGCCCCGACTGCACCCGGCGGAACAGTCCGTCTCTCACGTCGAGCGACTGCTGTTCAGTGTAGAACGACGCCATGTTGGCCAACGTCCGCCGCATCATACGACCGGCTGGAGTGTTCTCGGTCGGCTGGGTGATATAAACAACCTTCAGGCCGTGATCGACTTCGAGCCGTTCCAATTCGACGTAGTCAAACAGGTTACGGGCAGCCCGATCTACCTTGAAGAAAAGTACTCCAGAGAGACTGCCGGCATGCTCCTTTGCATACACGAGCAATTCTCGGAACGTCCGCCGCTCGTCAGGCTTGGTCGCGGTTTCGGCAATTCGAAACAGCTTCACGATCTCGCCACTTTGCTGATCAGCATATCGCCGGAGGGCGTCTTCCTGGACTTCGAGTGAAAACCCTTCCCGTTCCTGTTCCCGACTACTGACACGAGCGAGAGCGACGAATTGTTTCATGGCATCGAGTCTCGGGAGAGCAATTCCATTAACCTTCCGGCTCTCTCGATGATGGCGATTGCCTCCTCGATCGTCAATGGTTCGGCGTAGTACGGTTGCCACACGGCAATCGTGCGCTCGACGAGCTCAAGACTGATCCACGCCGGCGTGCCGTGTGGAACGTCCGCACACGAGCCCAAACGCTTGTCTCGATGTCCTGGACCGCGCGTCATCGCCCGGTGTCCGCGTTTGAAGCATCGTCATCAACCAGTTCAATGTCACTGCCGCTGCCCTGGCAGATAGGCCATTCACGGCAGCAGAATTCGTCGGTATGTGTGTTGAGGTACAATTCATGGCTGCCGTAGATTTGCCCGCAAATTCGGCAACGGACACGCTTGGACCAACTCGGTGGCTGCGGCGGCAGGAATGGATCAATCCAATCGTCCATGATTTTCTTCTCTTTTCTTTTTTTGTTTTTGTTGTTTCTTGTTGTTTCTGGACTATTGAATTCCATTCGTTCCAAGTTCGAGCGACTTTCGCGCTATCTCGGCGGCCATGTCCCGGTCGCCCACCGCATCCCGAATCGCGAATTCCACTTCTCGAAAGAATTGGTAGTTGTCTTCGATTTCTTTGCCGACCCGCGCGAACATGCCTTTGAAGATGCCGAGTACCATGTTGACTTGCCGACTGGAATCGACGTGCAGTTTCGGCAGTGGTCGGAGTTCCTGGCCCGTCGCTTCTCCGCACCAGGCAAAGCCAGCTTGCCGAGTCTTTTCCCAAACGGGGTGGATCGGGGTGCGGTTGGCGTGCTTTCGATCCACAGGTCCGTCAGTAAGACGGAGCCAATCGCTGGTTAACCAGTCCCACACATCCCCACGCTTGTTGATCCAGTCCTCGACGGTACCGATCCCGAGCTGTTTGAGTTTCGGCCTGAGAATTTCAAACTCGACTCGACAAGCGCATGTGGGTAAGCCACCCCAACGGGTTGCTTCAAGTACCGCTCGCTTCTGAATGTCTCGCTGCGATTCAACAAGCTTTTCGTAGATGCGGCACATCAATGGTGCCGTGCCAATTGAAATACCAGTGTGTCGCTTGCTTTCGAGATACTCATTGACGAACGTTCCGATGGCATACTTCGCATGCTTGCGGGAGCGAGACACGACCCAACGTTGGTTGAACGGTTCGACGAACTCGGAAATATCCGTTCCGGGAAGATCAACACATGGATCGACGCGCGAAACTTTGTTGCCCACAATCTCGCCGCCCATCGCTTCGATGCAGTACTGCATCAGGCTCCAGACGCGATTGAATCCCAGCCGCATGAGAAGCAGCGACGTAGCTCGTACCGAGACATTGGGCATCGTCTTGTGTGCTTCACCGCGGTTCATCAGAAGAAGAACCAGGCCGTTCTCGGCGGTTAGGCGCCACCGCATGAAGATCGACTTGTCGCCGCGGCCTTGCCTGGCGCCCCGGGCACTGACGAGAAATCGCACGTCACCGAACTGCACCTCATCTCCGACCTTGAGATCCTTGGTGGCGCATTCCTGGGCATAATCGAGTTGCTTGGCGAGTGCATCGAATCCGGCAAAGTTGACGTGGAAGTTGACGCTCAACCAGTCTTCCGAGCCCGTGGTGGTTTTGGGAGAGAGTGAGATACTGGAAACACTCTCTCCGTCGAGCACGCGCGGATCGAATGAGATGGCATCGTCCTGCGCAACGGACGCCGTACTCTGGCTGCGGAGCTGCTGCGCAGCCAGATTTTTCTGGGCGGGGGAACCATCGGGCCCCAAGGTTCCCCTCGCCCCCTCCTTCCCCTCTTCTCTGTTCCGGCTAGTTTCAGAAGATTGACCGCTGGCCAACGACGCTATCGCGTCGCCGGGCTGCGCTCCTCGCGGGCTTTGGGACGCCCGCTGCGGTGCTCGCCCGGCGAGCGCTTCGTCATCGAATTCAGAAGGAACTTCGGGGACCATGCCCGAAGTCTAGAAGAGGGCCTCCCGCAGAGCGCGGACAGCTTTTAACGAATCTTTGTCCGGTTGTGCCCCCAGGTCCCAATGGCCCTTTGAACGCTCGATCCCCTTCAAGAATGAGCCCGGCTGTATTTCACCTGCCGGCATCCGACCGTTTGGCGGTTCAATTCGGGCAGCAATGGCGAAGAGTTCATTGATTGCCGGTGTCGTCAGAGGAGCGCCCATTCGCTGCGCCACGTCGTAAATTAATCGGCCTAACCGATACTTTACTTTGATGCGACTGACGGCAGGGATTTTCCCGACTAGCGCCCTGGCCAACCGAGAGCGACGGCTCGCCCGCAGCTTTCGATCAGGCGGATGAAGGACGTCGTATACGCGCGGATGATGAATGACCTGGTTGTCAATGCGAACTAGCGCCGTGAGCGCCCGCAAGCCAGCCGGCCCGCCTTGCGATGCACCCCGCAGCATCTTGCCCGGCCACTTGCCGTGGAGTATCCAACACGGGAACACAACGCAAAAGCAAAACTGTACTTCGGGCGCGGCGATGAAGGCTTGCCAATCAGCCTCGCTCTCATCGTCATCGTACTCACCATTGAGATCTTCCCAATGAATGTCCCAAATGCTCTTGCATGCCATTGCGGAACGGGAGAACTGTTCTCGCCACTCGTCGTCGCTAATCCCTTGCGTCTCTGCTAGCACGAGTGGTTTATCGGCCCGGGATGCCCAGGACAGTGCGTCAAGGAGCGACTCGCAACACTCAACCGCGTCGGCGGCGACTCCCATGGCGCCCAAGAATCCGCGCCGCACGCCGCGGTGGTCTTCGTAGAACCGAAGCCAGTCTGCGTACCTACGCGGTCGAGCGGCTGCGAAAATGCCTATTTCGCTTCGGCACATGCGAAGCAGCTCAAAAGTCGCTTCCGCAGCCATCGCCACTTGCGTGGCAAACCAGCCCAACAGAAGTGGCTTGTCATCACACCACTTCTTGAGGGCCTTAATTCCAGATTGTTTGCGCACACCACGCACCGAGATTTACCAAGCGGCTTGTAAGAATTGCACGCTCCGGGCCGCATTTTGACTGGGAACCCGCCGGCGTATGCCGCAGATTACGCAGCTATACGACCGTGCTGACTTTAACAGCGATAAGAGTAGCAAGGACGGTGCCGAAACTATCCCTTCCGACTGACAACGGTCGATTTTGGAGGAGGTTGACGCGGTGCAACGTAGCGACTGATGCTGACCTCGGGATAACAACAATCATAACAGGATACTCGAATTGTATCCTATGGCTCCTTCACTTGTTCGTCGAGCTTTGCATCGCACTCCAATAAAACGCGAAAGCCATAGACTCCCGAGCCATCTGTAAGTTCGGCGTCTCCCGCGCTGCGCTCAGTTAATTGGTGCAAACTCCGTCGAAGCACTCTGGAGCCTTTGAGAAGGGGTTCCTGCTCCTCTGGACTCTTTGGCCCTAGGGGGTCGACTTCGTCCTTCTTGGGATACATTGCGTAGTAGTCCGACACCCATTCCCCCACAGAATCCACCATCCTTGCCAACCCTTTCGCTGTTCTATTATGAGGAAATGCATCGACTGGATCGACACTCCACGGATGGGGATATTTCTTTATGTCTTGCAAGTCCTCATAGTCGTGCGAGCCAGAGGGTTCGTTGCCCCACGGGTAAAGCCTTCCCTCAGCGCCTCGCGCGGCATATTCCCATTCAGCCTCTGTCGGTAGACGGAAGGTCTTTCCCGTTTTCTTGGAGAGCCACCGGCAATATTCATCAGCACCGGCCCACGTTGCCGTATTTATGGAAACGTTCTCGGCACCTTTCTTGGGAACATATTTGCCATCCTTCTTTTCCAAACGGGCGAAAGAATTAAGTTGCACGAACTCGTCTTGCTTCCCTTCCGCTTGCGCGTTCAGAAAAGCACAGTATTCAGCTACGGTCACCTTGTGCCGCGCCAAATAATACCCCTTGGTAAGCGTCACTTTGCGCGGCGGCCCATCGTCCAGTCCCGCCACCGATCCTCCAAGAAAGACCCCAATCTTGTCCACTTTAAGCGACCGTCCCATGACAAATGAACCCGGTTCGATGTAGACAAATTCCATCGCAACACCTGTGGGATCGTTCACCTTGAGTTCAGGTCGGTTCTTGCACGGCTCCGATTCTGCGTCGGCCGCGGAAGCAGGGAGACTTCCCACGCACATTGCGGCAATCAATGCAAAAAGCCCGACCACGTTTACCAGTCCCGCGCGATTATCTCTCACGATTGAGGCCTCCACGTATTCAGATGGCGAACATATCAAGGGTCTCCCGAACATTTGATACGAGGCTTGCTCCTCGGGCCGAATGGACGCCACGTCCCAGGTCCTTCCGGTGTTCCAGGACCGATGCCAATGGCCGTGCAGCATTGTTCGCACAGCGTATCATCCCAAGGGAATGTGTCTGAGATGGATAGTCCACAACCGATTCCAGCAGCATTGTCCAAGAAGTCACTTCGCTGCCACGCGCTGTCAGCGTGATCTTCGATCCAGTTTCTTACTGACAATGGCAAGTTGCACCAGCAACCGTCGGCCTGGAGCGAGTCCCTCAAGTCAGCATATGCAGCATCAAGTTGTTCCTTCTGCAAGGATTGCCGCGATGAAAATAGAGGGCCAAGAACGCGTGTCATACGACAGTTCCAAACGCAATGCTGATGTGGGTTGCTGGTATGCCAGGGAAATACAAACGGCAACCCTGGCAAGTTGTCGATATTCTCATTGATGAGGTTTAATGCGTTCCGAATCGTGTCATCACTGCAACAGAGTAGCCCGCTAGGGTCAATGTATCGAGTAGGGTTGTTATTCGCGTATGCGTAGGCGTGAGCTGGCGAGCGGCGCGGCACATTTCGGTAGGGCTGAGCATTGCTGTACGGATGCGACCATTCAAGATCCACGCCATTGGGGGACGGCCCGACAAGATCCAGCATCATTCCGGGTGGTCCGTCGTAGTACATTGTTGATCTCCTATTGGCCGGGAATAGCTTCCGCGGTTTGGGGTTGATAAACCAGTTCCTTGGGCGTTCCCATAGACTCGAACAACGATCCGACTTGTGGCATCGGCCAGATGCCGTGAGTCATGGCGAAGTGGGCGTCGGAGCGAGCACTGGGCCTTCCCGACACCATCGGTTCGTCCGGCGCGAATCCATACCGGTCGAATGCACCGGGGACGCTTATTCCACCGCCGTGATGTGGCATGCCCATATTGTTGCCATCCGGTCGCCCGCCGAAGGGCCCGTGCGGCGGGTGTAATTGCGGACGCCCCGGCGGCAATGGCATTGTCGGCGTCGCTGAAAAAGCGGCGGGGTGATGAGAAAAACCGCTGGGCGAGCCCGCTTGGACGTTGTTCCCTGTCATCGCTGCAAGCATCTCTCGCTGTCGCGCACGCTGGATGGTATTCAGGTAGACGGCCTCCGCGGAGCTCCTTTGCGAAATCGCCGCCTGATGTGCGCGTTCGACGCATTCTTGATCCGCGTAGTGGTTCGCGCGCTCATAGAGCGCATCCGCAAGA
>CXWJ01043592.1_pt1 | contig 12178 bp, 13 predicted proteins | sample 590841 | NCBI WGS metagenome assembly CXWJ01 (sample SAMEA3498367, study PRJEB10139) | wastewater metagenome | biome: wastewater treatment plant; material: activated sludge | place: Austria | collected 2015-01-21 | reverse complement strand
CGTCACTCGACTCGACCCCGTGGTGGGTGGTCACGATGGCGGTGGTGCCCGCGCTGCTGGTCTTCGCCGCGCCGTTGCTCGTGACGGCCCACTTCAGCCGCCAGGCAGTGGCCGAAGGTGAACGAGACGGACGTCTGCCTCTGATCATCGCCGCAGCGGCGGTCGGCGGCTTCGTGGCGATGAACCTCCTCAGCGGGATCGCGCAGCTCATCTTCTAGGCGCCCGGCGCCGGCAGCAGGCTCGCCAGCTAGAGGGCAGTAGCGGCAGGCGCGGAGCGGCAGTTCGTGCAGTAACTGCCCATTCGTGGCACCTTCTCGGCCCGAGAACCGAACCCACGCTCCATTCCCTCCCGCCGAGGTCGGCCATGCATGCGCCGTCAAGGACGGTACAAGGCTGATCGCCAGTCACGGATCCCCAACCCGGACCAACGATCCCGCGTCACTCAGCCGCGTAGCGTGCGCCCGCGGCCTGAGTCCATCCGCCGCCTGTCGACGTACCTGGTGGTTGTCGTCAGCGACGTCGATAGATGTCGCGTCGATGTCCGAGTGCCACGACCAGGACGAGAAGGATGTTGTCGTTGATCTCGTAGACGATGCGGTAGTCGCCTGTGCGGACGCGCCATTCGCCCTTGGCGCCGGCCAGTTTCTGTGCGCCGCTTGGTCGGGGCTCGTCGGCCAGCAGCTCAACCGCCGCCTGGACCCTGCGCCGCGCCATCGGGTCCAGCTTCCGCATCTGGCGGACCGCAGCCGGAGCGAACTCGACGCGGTAGGTCATGCCAAGCCGAGGTCGGCTTTGACCTGCTCCCAGGGGATGGCCGACTCCCCCTGGTCCAGCTCGGCCCGGGCCGCCGCTGCGGCCTCGATATCGGCCAGGTCCTCTGCAGCTGCGATGAGCCGGTCCAGGTCGTCGGCGTCGATGACGGCGGCCACGCGTTGGCCGCGCCGGGTCAGGTAGACCGGGTCGTGGTCCACGCGGGCCGTGTCGACCACGTCGGCCAGACGGGCTCGAGCGTCGCTGACGGTGATCTCACTCATGAAGCCACTGTACGCCCAAACCGCTGTATTGTACTTTTCAGCGCTAATGGTGGGGACCTGCCCCTTCCGCGTAGGCAGCCACACAGCGTGGGCTCGGCGGGGATGTCGGTTCACGTGAGGTTCGGAGCCCGGCGTCGCTACCACGCGGGAGTCCCAACGGATGGGGAGCGGCGGCCTGCTCCGAGCCCGATTCGTCCCACCTGCGTGCGCGTGGCTGATGTTCGCTTGCGGGCCTGCGGCGTTGGCATCGTCGATGCTTGTCGGCCATGTGCCGAGTGGGCCGACTCTCGCGTTCGCGCTGGTGTGGCTCGTCGTCGGAGGCCTGGTCTTGTGGGCAGGTCGTGGCACTCGCCTCGCTGACCAGGCCTGAGGCACGGACTCGCGGAACAGCATCACGTCGCTGCTGGGGCGCGGCTCCGTGGGTGCGACGAAGTCCGGCTCGGACCTGACGAACGGTCTCGAGGGCCACGGGGTCGGGCAGCCCGTTGCTGCGATCCATGTAGCCGATGGCACAGGCTGTGGGCCCGAGGCAGACGACCGCGAGGCCATTGTCGACCAGCTCGATCAGGGAGGTGCAGATCCCGGACGGGTCGGCGGGCCGTGCGGTGAGGCCTCGGTCGTCGCACCAGTGCTGCCCTCGACGCCAGCCGGACTCGAAGATCTTCCGAGTCGAGGGTGCCCGGGCAGCGGTCGTGGAGGGCGCGGTCGGGGGTGGCTCAGTGGGCCACACGGGCGACGGGGGCGAACTCGATGTCGTTGCCGTGTTGTACCGGGGCGCTGGCGCGGAGGGTCCCCCGCCCCGGCTCCACTGACTGCTGGCTGCGGAGGGCCCGCGCAATAGCCGGAGTGAACGCGGACAGAGCAGGCGCCACGACGGCGTACGACTGAGCGTCACTCGCCGAAGGACATGGCCCCCTGCGCGGCGGTAGGGGCGTCGGCGACGTCCACGGATGGCCGAGCGATCCGCGGGCCGAGGTGGTGCGACGAATGGGCAGACACTGCACGAAATGTGGGCGCGGGTCTGCCGTTCGTGCCCCATGGGCGCGCCTGCCGGCGGCAGTGCCTCCTCGACACGCCCCGTCTGGGCGAAGTGAGGCGCACGTCTCATGCGTCGTGGATGGGCCGTCTCCGACATTGGGGAAGTCCATGTCCGAGACCACGCGCCCGCTGGCCCCGTGAGCAGGCCGCGATGGTCCCCGGCACGTGGGTCGCAGTTGGCGGTGGTGCTCGAGGGTTGATTCGGCGACGCGGAGTCAGCCTGCGCGGACGTCGCCGAGCATCCGACTCGCCTCGGTACGCATGACCAGCCAGTCGCTCCTCATGCTGATCCACCGGAATCCCTGCTCGGCCCTTAGTTGCGCCTCGGGTGCGCCAGCGGTCTGGATAGCGGCGACGATCCCCGCGCGCGAGCAGGTCGATCCGATCCGAGCGATGGCTTGGTGATGTGGACCGGCTCCGATCTCGTAGTCGGGCGGCAAGCCCAGGTTGATGGCCAGGTCGGAGGGTCCGACGAAGATGCCGAGGAGTCCCTCGATGGCCGCGATCTCCTCTACCTCGGCCAGCCCTGCTGCGGTCTCGATCATGACCAGGACCCGTCGAGGTTCCTCGACGACCCGCCCACGGAACGGCCCGTAGCTCCGGGTGCCGGAAGGTGGGTAGTGCGCGGCGGCCACCGCGCGAGCGGCTTGGTCGGCGCTGTCGATCATCGGCACCACGACCGCCCAGGCTCCCAGATCGAGCGCCTGTCCGATCTCGGCCGGGTCGTCGGAGCGCACGCGCACCAGCGGGGCTGCACCGCTGCCCTCGACGGCCTGGAGGAGCGGAACGAGGCCGCCCATGTTGGCCATCCCGTGCTGGAGGTCGATGAGCACGAAGTCGTACCCCAACCCGCCGAGCGTCTCTGCCGCCAGGGGCTCACCAAGTGTCGAGAAGCATCCCCACCTCGGGTCTCCGGTGGCGTCGTCTGCCAGCCATCTGGCCGCGCGTTGATCTGCGTTCCACGTCATCGTGTTGGGCTTAGGCCAAACGCTGCTGGTCGGTCAGGATCTTCTCCCCGTTCAGCGCCACCCATTCGCCGTACGGCAGAACCTCAGGCTGAGCCAGGCAGTACTGGCGCGTCTCCTCAAGGATCTCCTCGTCCGACATCGACAGGTCCAGCGGCTCGGCGCACGGCTGGGCAACATACCAGGGGGCGTCGACGAAGAACTCCAACGCGTTCCCCTCAGGGTCCCGGCAGTACAGCGACCAGGAGTTCCCGTGGCTGATGGTGTTCTGATCCGTGATCCCGTAGTCGGCCAGTCGTGCCGCGATGCCGCGAAGGGTGTCGAGGTTCCGCACGCGGAAGGAGACTTGGAAGACGTTCGAGCCGATGCTTCCGCCAATCACCGTGCTGGACTCGACGTCGGGGTCGCGGCGGTTCGAGGCCAACACGAACTGGTGGTGCTCGCGCGGGTCCGTGGTGAGGAATGCGAGATCCGTCCCGCCGCCCGACTCGATCCCTCCCATGTCCGCGATGGTCAAGCCGAGCACGGTGGTGTAGAAGTCGAGCATCTTCGGGAAGTCCAGGCAACTGACGCCGAAGTGACTGACGGCGATGCGACGGCCCTTGAGAGCGCTGTCGATCATGGACATGCCGGTTTGACCTCCTCGGTGGTGGGGACGCTAGTCGTGGGCCACGGTGGCGTGGAGCTCGTCCTCGCCGAGGTCGGACAGGTTGGCGTATACCTCGGGTCGCGACGAGCGCAGCCAGAACGCGACGGCAAGACCTAGGACGAGTGCCAGGAAGGGAAGGATGGCGAGCAGGATCGACTGCCAGGTGGGGATCTCGCCGGTGAGCAGGCTGAAGTTCTGGTAGGCCATCACCAGCACGGCGAGCAGGAGCACGATCGAGAGTGCGGGGGCGATCTTGGTGTTCCAGACCCGCGAGTCGAGTGACGTGCGGTTGAAGAACCTGAGGACGGCGCCGCTGGTGATGATGAACATGATCACCAGCGCGATGGTGGCTACGGCGATGTGCCAGGGGAAGACCTGGGCGACCGGGTCGAGGCCGCTGGCTGCCCACAGGACGATCAGGGCCAGGCTGCCGACCGTGACCGTCACGGATGCTACGTGCGGTGACAGCTGCGTGCCGTGGACCGATCCCAGGTGACCGGGAAGGACACGACGACTGCCCAGGGCGTGCAGATAGCGAGCCAGGATGTTGTGGTAGCTGAGGACGCTCGCGAACATCGAGGTGAGCAACATGACCGACACCACGTTCGCGATCACCACTCCGACGAATTCTGTGGCGGTCGCGAGGTACAGGTCACCGGGATTGCCCGCCACCGCTTCGGCGAAGCCTCCGACTCCGTAGGCCTGAAGGAACGACCAGATCGCGAAGACATAGAAGACCGCGACGCCGATGACCGCGCCGTACGTCGCCCGCGGGATGGTGCGCTCGGGAGTCCTGGCCTCGTCGCGGAAGATGGCCGTGGCCTCGATGCCTCCGAAGATGGATACACCGAACAAGACACCCATGCCGAGCCCGCCGGCGTGGTTGATGACGTCGGGCTTCAACCAGGACGTGGCCGAGATGCCCTCGGGTCCGCCACCTTTGGCAAGGATGGCGATGCTGACGACGACGACGAGCAGCACTTCGAGGCAGAGCGCGACGAACAGGACCTTGGCGCTGAACTCGATGTTGAGGAACCCCAGGATCCCGGCAACGAGCATGGCGATCGCCGACCACTGCCACCAGGACAGCGACACGGCTCCACTGGTCCACCGCTCGAACTCCAGGCTTGCGATGAACCCGAAGAACACGTAGACCCCGATGGCGAGACTGAGGTAGGTCAGCAGCGCGATGAAGCTGACGCCGATGCCGACGGCCCGATTGATGCCTTCGGTGACGTAGGCATAGAAGGCGCCGGGGCGGCGAACGTGGGGTGTCATGGCCATGTAGCCCACGACGAACAGGAGCATCAGTGCGCTGCCGACGAGGTAGGCGAAGGCGATCCCGGGTCCGTTGGAGACCAGGGCGTTGATCGAGGTGGCGGACACCACCGTTAGCGGGGCGGCCGCCGCGACCACCATGAAGGCGATGGCCACGGGGCCGAGAGACCCTGAGAGGCGGCGAGTGCTCAAGCTTGGGGCAGCCGCGGAAGCGGTGGTGGATTCATTGCTCATCTCGGGTCACCTCTCGTTGACGACCAGGTTGGACAGGGTGCCGACGCCGTCGACGGTGATCTCGACGAGATCGCCCTCGCGCAGGTAGCGAGGTGGCGTGCGTTCGTCGCCGACGCCTCCGGGAGTGCCCGTGGCGACCACGTCGCCCGGCTCCAAGGTGATCCCTCGGGAGAGATAGGAAAGAAGTTCGGGAATGGAGAAGATGAGATCTCGTGAGTTCCCGTTCTGCATCTCCTCTCCGTTGATGACCGTCCTCACGCCGATCGCATCGCGATCAACTGACTCGACAGAGGCGACCACCGGGCCGAGGGGGGTGAAGGTGTCGAAGCTCTTGCCCACCGTGAACTGCCTCATCGGCGTCTCGAGCTGAGCCCGACGACCGGACACGTCGTGGAGGGCGGTAAAGCCACCGACGTAGTCCCAAGCGTCCGCTTCGTGGATCCGGTAGCCGCGCTTGGACACGATGACTGCGATCTCGCCCTCGAAGTCGGGCCGGGTCTCCTCGCGGGGGATCACGATCTTTTCGCCACTGCCGATGATCGACGACGGGAACTTCGCGAAGACGACCGGGCTGTCGGGGTGCTGGAGGTTCGTCTCCTCCACGTGCGAGCGGTAGTTGAGACCGATGGCGAGCACCTTGGACGGATTGACCGGCGCCAGCACCGTGACCTCAGCGAGCGGCACCGCTTCACCAGAAGCAGAGGCGACCTGCTTCCAGGCCGCGGCTGACGAGTCGAAGCCCACAGCTGGGGCGGGGCCGGCGTCGACGACGACCTCGCCCTCCATCCTGCCGAGTCGCAGCCCGCCGGATGCGTTCTTGAAGTGAATTGCCTGCATGGTTCCTCTCCGCGGTGGGTCGATACGGTCGCGGCCGCGGTGGCTGCTGCCCTATGTCTACGGGTGAGAACCGCCCTCCAGCATTGGGCTTGATGACAAGCCGAAGTGGCCGGTGTTGTGTCCTGGAACATGCCGAGGGTGGGGTCGGCGCGTCTAGCGTCCCCAGGCATGAGTACCACCTCGCACGCCCCGGCTGATGCGATGGTTCGGACCCCGGAGCAGAAGAAGAACTGGTGGCGAACGGTCCTCGGTCGCTATCCGACCGGGGTCTCCATCATCGGCTCCGTGGATGACTCCGGACACCCCATCGGGATGGTCGTGGGGTCCTTCACCTCCGTCTCCCAGGACCCGCCGCTGGTCGGCTTCCTCCCCATGGTCGACTCCGGCACCTGGCAGCGGATCAAGGCTGATGGCCGGTTCTGTGCCTCGGTTCTCGGCGCAGGCCATGCGGGCTTGTGCCGGCAGTTCTTCGCCGGCGCCGTCGAGGAGCGCTTCCACGGCGACGGCTGGGCGTACAACGATCGCGGCCTCCCCCGGTTGCGCAACGCCGTGGCCTGGTTCGACTGCGATATCACCGCGGTGCATCCGGCCGGTGACCATGACTTCGTGCTCGGGGCAGTTCGCGAGCTGGGCCTGGGTGAGGACGCTGCAGGCGCGCTGCCCCTGCTGTTCCTCAACGGCGGCTACGGCTCGTTCACCGTGCCGGCTCTGGACTTCGACGTCTCAGGTTTTGGCGATCGCCTGCGGCATGCCGATGCGCTGCGCGAGCTGGTGCAGGCCCTCGCCGACGAGATCGACGCCGAGTGCATCCTCACCACGGTGGCGGCCGATCAGGTGGCCATCCTGACGGCTGCCAATCTCCGCTCAGCGCTGGTGGGGGTGACGTTCCCGTTCGCGGCTCCGATGGCCCCGGTCTTCGCGTCATGGGCTCCCGACAAGCGGGTACAGCTCTGGTCGGAGAACGCACGACACCTGCTTGGGACTGCCGACACGGACTTCGTCTCCGACACGATCCAGCGGGTCCGCCATCGCGGCTATGCCGTCTCCGTCGGGGATGCCATGCGGGAGAGCTTCGACGCCATCATCGGTTCACCCGAGACCAACCGTAGCCAGCTGGCCGACCTGTGGGCGAAGGTCGAGGCAGACTTCCGCGCCCTCCAGGAGAGCGATGCGCCGGAGTCGGTCGTCTCCTCGGTTCAGTTCCCGGTGTTCGGCCACGAGGGGTACGCCGACCTCGAGCTGGTGGTCAGCGGCTTCGGCGACCAGGTCTCCCGCGAGAGGTTCGAAGCCATTCTCACCGCCACCGCACGCCGAAGCGCCGAGATGACCGCGCTCATCGGCGGCCACGCACCTCAGGGCTATCCCGTCCAACCCGGTTGGGATCCACGATGAAGGAGAGCAACACCCGATGATCACGATCTACAACTCCGAGAGCCTCATGTCGGTCGAGCTGGAGCGCGAGGATCAGATGCCCCCGTTCGCATCGCCGCTGGGTGATCCGAACATCGGATTGAAGCTGCTGGCCGGGGACGGCATGCGTCCCGGATCGTGCCTGGTGTGGGCGACCGACCGGGGTGGGGTCCGGTACGACGGACTACCGGGTGCCGAGTCGGGATTCATCGTGATCGGCCGTGCCCGTATCACCGGCGACGGTGAGGAGCCCATCGAGGTCGGACCAGGTGATGGCTTCATGTTCCCGGCCGGCTGGTCAGGCACCTTCGAAGCACTGGAGCCGGTGCGCAAGGTCTTCTACCTGCTGGCCTGAGGGTTTGCGGCACAAGGCACCAGCGCCTCAAGCACCGGACCAAGGAGATGACGTGACGCAGAAGCAGTGGCGAGGCGGGCGGGTCGTTGACGCGGGCTTCGACGAACAGTTCGCGGCTCTGCTCGAGCAGAGTCCGATCCGGATCATCCGGGTCATCCATGCGGACCTGTTCGGTCGACAACGTGCCAAGCAGTACCCCGCGAGCCTGTGGTCGTCACTGGCCGGCGGGGTTGCCTACTCCAAGATGGCCAGTGCCGAAGACCTCCTCGGCGTGCCCGTCGATGCGGGGCAGTTCCCCTCGTTGAAGCACCATCCCGACCTGCACGGGCTCCTCGACCCCTCCACAGCCCGCATCCCCTCGTGGGAGCCGGACGCTCTTTGGGTGCTGGCCTCGCTCGAGGAGGACGGTCACGCCTCGGCGCTCTGCCCGCGAGCCCAGCTGAGGTCCGCGGTCGAGCGTCTCGACCAGGCCCTGGGACTGCGCGCTGTCGCCGCCGGGGAGCCTGAGTTCTACCTCTTCAACCAGGTCGACGGCACGCCGTACTCGCAACGCGGCGTCTCCTACACGATCGACAGGATCACCGACCCCGACGGAGTAGTGGGCCGGATCCACCGTCAGCTCATCGAGTTGGGCATCGGCATCTCTGCCGCCAACCGTGAGTTCTCGCCCGGCCAGTTCGAGATCAACATGCTCCACACCGACGTCCTCGCAGCCGCCGACGCGGCCTTCCTCATGAAGACCGCCACCAAGGAGCTGGCACAGATGGAGGGCTTGGAGGCCAACTTCATGGCCAAGCCACGAACCGGGCATGAGGGCAGCAGCCTGCACGTCCACATGTCGTTGTGGCAGGACGACGTCAACGTGTTCCACGACCCCGACGACCCTGATGAACTGAGCGGTATGGCGCGACACGGCATCGCGGGGCTCCAACATCACGCCGCCGCCTTGATGGCCTTCGCGGCACCAACCGTGAACTCCTACAAGCGCCTCGCCGGCGAAGGCCTGAGTCCTAAGCACAGCGGTTGGGGACTCGACAACCGGTTCACGTTCGTCCGGGTTCCACCCGAACGGGGCAAGGCGACCCGCCTTGAGCTTCGGTGCGGCGACGCGTCCGCGCCCTCGCATCTGTTGATGGCCGCGATGCTGCACGCCGTCCGCGACGGCGTCGAGCGAAGGCTCGATCCTGTGGACCAAGGCGCGAGCCTGCCGGGGGATCTGGCCGAATCCCTCGATGCGCTGTCGTCCAGCGACCTGTTCCGGGCCGGCTTCGGCGACGAGCTCGTCGACGTCTACGCCGCCCTGAAGCGCCGCGAGGTCGACGCGTTCGCTGCGCACGTCAGCGACTGGGAGCGCGATCTTTACGGACCACAGGTCTGATCACCGGGATCGAACAGGAGACAGGGACATGCGGGTCTTACGCCAGGGCGACACGAGTTACACCTACGGCGGCAGGTTCACCGGCCCCGTGCAGCTCGAGATGTTGGAACAGGCACAGCGCGACGGCGCGCCGGACATCGCACGAGTCCACTTCGACCACGGTGCGGTGACCAACTGGCATCAGCACCCAGGAGGCCAACTGCTCTACCTGCTCAGCGGCGCCGGAAGAGTCGGTGCCGCAGACGGAACCCACACTGGCCTGCCCCCTGGAACCTTGGTCGACACCCCACCTGAGGAGTCCCATTGGCACGGGGCCGACGACGGCTCCGACGCCATCTGGCTCGCCATCACGTGGGGCGCGACCTGCTGGACCGACGACGCTCCCGTGTGAGAGCGCCGCCCGCTTGGGCGACCGGACAAGTCAACCGGGACCGGTTGGTCACCGCGGACAGGACGCGCTCGACTCGTTGGTCGCCCCCGCAATCTTTGGCATGCTTGCGCCATGTCCGCCGTCCACACCCGGCTCGAGGGCTTCGTGCTGATCAGTGCGGAGCCGCAGGACAGTGCCGCGTTCTATGCCTGGCTGCTGCACACCAACGCCCTGAAGACTCATGGTGTCTTGGCGGTCGAGCCGGCCGCACACCCCGGACCCGGCCCCAGCTGGGTTCCGGTCTTCAGCGTCACGGACCGCGACATCGTGGGCGCTCGAGCCGCCCGGGTCGCCCCGGGGCTCGACGGCGCTGCCTGGTCCTACATCGCAGACCCCGACGAGATCTGGACCGGCGTCGTCGACGAACCGATCGAGTCCTCCGGACCCGGCCGCAGCAACGTCGACTACCTCAGCACCGACACAGCGGGAACGGCGGCAACCTACGGGAGGCTGCTCGACTTGAAGTCGTGGGCGGTGGTCGAGGACTCCTACGACTTCCACTTCCTGGTCGGGAACCGACGTGCGGCTGCGGGAGTGGTCCGCTTTCGCACCGCGGCCAACATCACGCCACCGCGCGGCTGGCTCGTCTACCATGACGTCCCCGACATCGCCGATGCAGTCGAGCGTGCCCTTGAAGCAAACTGCCGGCTGGTCATCCCCATCGGCACCTCGCCCTTCAACCGTTTCGCCGTCCTGCTGGACCCGTTCGGCACACCGTTCGGCTTGAGCCAGCCGGCCGACGCCGGGAGTCCCCCGGATCTGAAGGTCCAGGACTCCACAGGGTCCGTGGTGGCGGCCGACGAGGTCGTCGAGGCGCTCCTGTGACTACGGCTGCCCATCCCGGAGAGACTGGATCGCGAGCCAGCTGTTGGTGAATGCCCGCGTGCTGGACAGACTCACCCCCAGCAGCTCCTCGATCTGGTGCAGCCGATAGCGCAGCGTGTTTCGGTGTACGTACAGCACGGCCGCGCTCGCCCCGACGTTCCGATCGGCTTCGAGGTAGGCGCGGAGCGTCCGCACCAGCTCGGTTCCGTTGTCGCGGTCGTAGTCGAGGAGAGGTCGCAGCAGGTTCATCGCGATGTCTGCCAACGGCACCGAGACGTTGGTCTCGATCAGCAGGTCTGCCAGGTCGACCGATTCCGTGTGCCGTATCCCCGGCCCGGAGAGGGCGGCCGAGAGGGCCTCGAAGTAGCCGACGCGCACTCCAAGTGGCCCAGCCGAAGGTGAGCTCACGCCTACAGCGGCGTCGCTGCCTTGAGCCGACATGTGCCGGAGCAGGCCGACCGAGATCTGCTCGACCATGGCGTCGTCCGGGACCAGCATTAACAGCGCGTTGTCGATGACCACACGAACGAAAGGGTCTTCCCGATTGCCCAGCATGGCGTGGATGTTCCACGGCACCGCAACCGTCCGGCCCGTCGGGATGTCCGCCCGGCCAAGCAGGGCGCGGAAGTCCTGATCCGGGGTGAACCCCAGCTGCTCGAGTCGTCGCTGGGCCTCGCTGCCCTCGGTCCTGCTGGCGATCAGATCCTCGACCATGTGCTGGGTGAGCTCACGCCTGCCCTTCTGTTGGGCGCGAACCCGCGCCACCTCGATGCTGATCAGGTCCTCGGCGATAGTGAGCAGTCCGTGCGGATCGGTCCCGGTGTTGACCGCGATCAGCGCGGCGGGCTCCCCTTCGATGAAGACCCGGCGCGCCAGAAGCGCGGGCGACGAGGCCGGGCGCTCGGCTGCCGTAACCACGCTGCGGTAGTCCCACAGCACTCGGGTGGGTGCGGCCGCCAAGGTGTTGCCATTGAGGTCGAACAAGCCCACATCGGCGTCGATCTCGACGCGAAGCTGCTGGACCACGCCCGCGAGTCCGCGAGTCCGTGTGGCGCGCACAAGTGCCCGGACCGAATCCCGATCAGACACGCGACACCATGCCTCGCTGGACTTGTCTTGGTGGCGCGACCACATGGTCGGCCGATCTCACAGTCTTCACTGTGACCGGTGCACAGCCTCGAGGTCAACGGTTGGCCGGCCGTACATGGAGGCGGAGACCACCGAGTCGAAGACTGGGAGCACCTGAGCCCCATCACCACAGGAGAGTCCCATGACGCGTGCCGCGGTCGCCACCACCTCCGAGGGAGCCGGGACCACCACCGGGACCGTGAAGACGGACACTGGTTATGCCGGCCCCTTCAGCCAGCAGGTGGTCACCGAGAAGGAGCCGCGCATCCGCGCTGAGCTCGAGCGGCTGTTGGACGCCGCACGCCAGATCAGGCCAATGCTGCGCGAGGGCCAGGCGGCCTGCGAGCAGCGCGGCTACTACGCCGAGGACGTCCACGCGTACTTCCTGGATCACGGCTTCTACCGCATGCTCCAGCCGCTGGAGCACGGCGGACTCGAGCTCGGCCCCGCGGCCTTCTACCAGGTGGTCGCGGAGGTCGCACGCGGCTGCCCGTCGACCGCATGGTGTCTGTCGCTGGGATCGGGCCACTCGCTCACGCTCGGGTCCTACTTCAACGCGCAGGCCCACAAGGAGGTCTGGGGCGAGCATGGCTTCATGGTGTGCCCCGCTTCCGGAC
>CXWJ01019308.1_pt1 | contig 12179 bp, 7 predicted proteins | sample 590841 | NCBI WGS metagenome assembly CXWJ01 (sample SAMEA3498367, study PRJEB10139) | wastewater metagenome | biome: wastewater treatment plant; material: activated sludge | place: Austria | collected 2015-01-21 | reverse complement strand
GTGCAGCCGGCGTAGAACAGCCCGGCCGCGTCCGGGGCGGTGGCACGGACGCCGTGCTGGTCGACGGTCAGCCGGTAGGACTCGGGCGGCCCGTCCGCTCCGAGGGAGAACTCCAGGGCCGTCGCGCCGCTGCCCTCCAGGGCCAGTCCGGTGCGCTCGCGAAGCCAGCCGGCCACGGGCTCGGGGACCCCCGAGAGGCCGGTGCGCGAGGCGAGGCGGAAGGGCACTCCCCCGGCCTGGACGAGCTGCGGCAGCGGTATCAAGGACAACACACCTGGAACCTACCCGGTGGCCCAGAAGTCTCAACTCTGATGTTCAGGTTGAGATCTTTGCGGGATCAGGCAAAACCCCTTGTCGGACCTGCTTTCTCAGGGCCTTTTCAGGAGTCGGGTCTCAACCTCTCGATTGCGGCCCGACAAGGGGAGTCGCTAGGAACAGACCGTGAACCTCCCCCGGATCCTGTCCGTCGCCACGGCCGTGGCCGTGATGCTCGGCCTGCTCCAGGGCACCGCCCTGCCCGAGATCGCGGCCGCCGCCCCCAAGCTGAGCGACTCCAGCAAGAAGACCTTCGTCAACTCGCTGGTCGCGCCGGCCCAGGCGGCGCAGAAGGCAACCGGCATCCCGGCTTCGGCGCTGATCGCGCAGGCGATCGTCGAGTCCGAATGGGGCACCTCCGATCTGAGTTCGTCCAAGAACCTGTTCAACACCCGCTGCTCCGCCGGCGCGAGCACCGTGGAGTACGCCAGCCTGGCCGGCAAGCAGGTGGGCAAGCCGTACATCCTGGGCACCCCGGTGCCGCACAATGCGGCCAACCCGAAGACCTTCGACTGCTCGGGCCTGGTGATCTGGCTCAACAACCAGACCCGCGCCCTCGTGATGGGCGACGACACCGCCGCCGGCCTCTACAACCGCACCAAGGCGGTCAGCGGCGCCCCGCAGGTCGGCGACCTGGTCTTCCTGAAGAACAACCCGGCCCGCTCCAACGGCATCGGGCACGTCGCGGTGCTCACCAAGAAGCTGGACAACGGCGACTGGCGGATCGTCGAAGCCCGCGGCCGGGCCGCGGGCGTGGTCAACACCACGCTGAGCTACTGGAAGACGCGCAAGTACTACACCGGCGTCCGGCGGTTCGCCTCGCTCAACTTCGTCGGCATCAACGGCGTCACCGACACCGCCCAGACCACTTTCTACACCAGTGGCTGCACCCTGGTGGGCTCCGGGTCGAAGGCCGTCAAGTACCGCACCTACTCGTCGCTGGCGAACACCTTCAAGGATCGCGCGGCGCTGATCATGGCCGAGGCCGACTACAAGGCCGCCCGTGCGGCCACCGTCAACGTCTCGGCCTTCGTGGACGCGCTCGCCGCCGCCGACGCCGCCAAGCCGGCCGACTACGCCGCCCAACTGAAGGACCTCATCAAGACCTGGGGGCTGACCGCCTACGACGCCGCCGCCACCTCGTTCACCCTGGTCATGACGACATCCAGCAACAAGAGCGGCTCCAAGGTGAGCGCACTGCAGTCGCTGCTGAACCAGGCCGGGCACAAGGCCACCGTCAACGGCAGCTACGACGCGGCGACCAAGAAGGTCGTGACCGCCTTCCAGAAGGCGAACGGGCTCGGCGCGGACGGCGAGGCCGGCCCGCTCACCCTGACCGCACTGTTCGGCGGCCTCACCCTGAAGTCGGGCTCCAGCGGGCACGCCGTGACCGCCCTGCACGCCCTGCTGCAGGGCGCGGGCTACGCCACCGACTCCGGCTCGTCGCTGGGCAAGACGACGCTGGCCTCGGTCAAGCAGTTCCAGTCCGTCGCCGGCCTGACCGACGACGGGACGGTGGACGCGACCACCTGGGCCAAGTTGTTCATGCTGCTCGGCCCGACCCCGGCGCCGACCGTCAGCGGCGACCCGGTGGTGGGCGGCAAGCTCGCCGCCAAGGCCGGGACCTGGGGGCCGGGCACGGTCGAGCTGAGCTACCAGTGGCGCCGCGACGGCCAGCCGATCAGCAAGGCCACCTCGTCCAGCTACACGGTGACCGAGGCGGACGCGAACACCTCGCTCAGCGTCGCCGTCACCGGCACCCGGCTGCCCTACGTCGGCGTCACCCGGGTCTCCGCCGCGGTGGCCGCCGTGCCGTTGCCAGAGCTGGCGGCCACCCCGAAGCCGACCGTCTCGGGCACCGCGGCGGTCGGGAAGACCCTCACGGCCAAGCCCGGCACGTGGAAGCCCGACCCGGTCACCCTCAGCTACCAGTGGCATCGCGACGACCTGCCCATCGAGGGCGCCACCAAGGCGACCTACAAGGTCCAGGACGTCGACGGCGGCACCACCCTTACCGTCGCCGTCACCGGGACGAAGGACGGCCACGCGCCGGCGACGAAGGTCTCGGAGCCCACGGCGCCCGTCCCGGCCGCCGACCTGACGACGACTCCCAAGCCCACCGTCTCGGGCACGGCCGCGGTCGGCAAGACGCTCACCGCCAAGCCCGGCACGTGGAAGCCCGACCCGGTCACCCTCAGCTACCAGTGGTTCCGCGGCGACCAGCCGATCGAGGGCGCCAACAAGGCGACCTACAAGATCCAGGACGTCGACGGCGGCAGCACCCTCTCGGTGGTCGTCACGGGGACCAAGCAGGGCTTCAACCCGGCCACGACGAAGTCGAAGGCGACCACGGCCGTCCCGACCGTGCCGTTCAGCGCGACCGCCAAGCCCAAGATCACCGGAACCGCCCGGGTGGGGCTGACCCTGAAGGCGAATCCGGGGACGTGGAAGCCGTCCGGGGCCGCCTTCAGCTACCAGTGGCGCCGCGACGGCAAGGCGATCTCCGGCGCCACCGCGTCGAGCTACACGCTGACCAGCAAGGACGAGGACGCCGCCATCACGGTCACGGTGACCGGGAAGAAGACCGGCTACACCGCAACGGCCACGACCTCCAAGGCCACCGCCGAGGTCGCTCCGCCCCGCAAGCTGAAGAAGACTCCCACCCCGACCGTCAGCGGCTCCGCGAAGGTGGGCGGCAAGCTCAAGGCGAAGGCCGGGAGCTGGGCTCCTGACGGCGTGAAGCTGACCTACCAGTGGTACCGCAACGGCAAGGCGATCTCGAAGGCGACCGCGTCCAGCTACAAGCTGGTGAAGAAGGACAAGAAGGCCGTCATCACGGTGAAGGTGACCGGCAAGAAGGCCGGGTACAAGACGGTGACCAAGACGTCGAAGGGCACCGCCAAGGTCAGGGCCTGATCGCCGTCACCACTCGTCGGCGCAGGTCGCGGTGACAGTGAACGGCACCAGGCTGCCCTTCTTCGACGAGCCCTCGTACATCAGGATCTTGCCAGTGACGGTGTAGGTCGAGCCCTTCGCCGAAAGCTTCGCGCTGGTCCCCGTTTCGGGATGCACGAGCTTGCGGGTGGTGCCCTCGAAGTCCTCGCCGAAGGCGGCGCGGACGGAGGCCACCGCGTCACGTCCGGCCTTCAGCGCCACGACGACCTCGACCGTCTCGTAGAAGTCGTTCTTCTTGTCCGCGAGGGTGAGGGTCGGGACCCCCTTCTTGACCTCGCAGGCGCCGGCGAGCTGGTCGGAGACCAGGTTCGAGAAGGTCAGCATGGTGCCGGTGGCCTTCACCGCCGGACCCCCGGTCGGGCTGCTGGTCGGCGTCGCCGTGGCGGTGGGGCTCGGCGTGCCGGTCGGCGTCGTGCTCGGCGTGGGGGTGACGGACTGAGTCGGCTGCGTCGGTGACGGCGACAGGGACGGCGACGGGCTCCCCTCGGTCAAGGTCGGCGATGGCGAGGTCACCGACGGCGAGGTCGTCGCCGGGGTTCCGGGCTGGACGACCGCGCAGCCCGTCAGCGCGAGGGCCAGCACCGCCCCGGCGGTGGCCCACGCCGTCCGTCCGATCCCTGTCCGCTTCAACTCATGCTCGCTCATCACACCGTCCATGCTCTCCCCCACCCGCCAGGAGCGGCCCGCGACGCGCCGAGGGCGGGCCTGGACGAGTGGAGACGGCTCCAATTCCGTCCCAGACCATCGAGGGCCTGCCTTCGTCACCGAAGGCCTGCCCTGGAGGCTGGCTCTCGGGCGGCAAGGCAGGCCCTCGATGTGTGCGCGAAGCTAGACGCCCAGGCGCGAGCGGCGGATCAGCTCGCCGTCGGTGTAGTTGGCGCTCGGGACGTGGCCGGGCAGCGGCACGATGCGCTCGTGGACGGCGTCCACGATCCACTCCGGCTGCGGGAAGAACAGGTCCTCCAGTTCGGGGGCCGGGGTGATGTGGTTGCGGGCGCCGACCACGACCACGGGTGCGTCCAGGGAGTCGAAGGCCAGGCTCTGGACGTCGGCCGCGACGGTCTGCAGGAAGCTCCCGCGGGCGACCGCGTCCGAGGCCAGCACCAGGCGTCCGGTCTTCTTCACCGAGGCCAGCAGGGTGTCGTAGTTCAGCGGGGCGACGAACCGCAGGTCGATCACCTCGGCGCTCAGGCCGTACTTCTCCTGCAGGATGTCAGCCGCCTCCAGCGCCCGGTAGAGGGTGGCCCCCAGGGTGGCGATGGTGAGGTCGCTGCCCTCGCGGCGGATCGCCGGCTCGCCCTCGGGGGTCTCGTAGTAGCCCTCGGGCACGCCGCCCTCGGTGAACTGCTCGCCGATGTCGTAGAGCAGCTGGGATTCGAGGAAGACCACCGGGTCGGTGCCGGCCAGCGCCAGGTTCAGCATGCCCTTGGCGTCGGTCGGGGTGGCCGGGAAGTAGACCTTCAGGCCGGGGATGTGGGCGACCAGCGCCGACCAGTCCTGGGAGTGCTGGGCGCCGTACTTGTTGCCCACCGACACCCGCAGGGTGAGCGGCATGGTCAGCAGCCCGGCCGACATGGACTGCCACTTGGCCATCTGGTTGAAGACCTCGTCGCCGGCCCGGCCGAGGAAGTCGCAGTACATCAGCTCGACCACCGCGCGGCCGCCACTGAGCGCATAGCCGACGCCCGCGCCGACGATCGCGGCCTCGGCGATCGGCGAGTTGAACAGCCGCCGGTAGGGCAGCAGTTCGGTCAGCCCGCGGTAGACGGCGAAGGCGCCGCCCCAGTCGCGGTTCTCCTCGCCCCAGGCAGCCATGGTCGGATCGATCGAGTACCGGTGCGCCATCGCCTCGAACAGGCCGTCGCGGAACTGGTACATCCGCACCTTCGAGACCGGCTTGCCCTCGGCATCGGTGACGAAGCGGGTCTTCTTGGCGATCGCCTGGACGCGCGGGTTCTCGGCCAGCGGGTGCAGCAGCTCGGGCTCGCCCTCCCCCATCGCGTCGACGTGGTTGTTGGAGAGCATCGCGCCCTCGATGTAGGCGACGTCGACCCGCGGGCACTCCTGCTCGTCGGTGGCCAGCGCCAGCACCTTGGTGAGCCGCTCGGCAATGCCGCCGCGGATCGCCTCTACATCCGTCGAGCTCAGTACGCCTTCGTCGATCAACAGGCTGGAGAAGCCGTTGATCGAGTCGGCGGCCTCCCAGGCCTCGATCTCCTCGCGGGTGCGGTAGCTGGAGGCATCGGACGGGCTGTGGCCGGAGATCCGGTAGGTGATGGTGTCCATCAGGACGGGGCCGCGGCCGGCCAGCAGGATCTCCTTCTTGCGACGGACCGCGTCCGCCACGGCCAGCGGGTCGTAGCCGTCCACCCGCTCGGAGTGCATGGCTTCGGGGTTCACGCCCGCCCCGACCCGGGCGAGGATGTCGTAGCCCATGGTCTCGCCGGCGGTCTGGCCGCCCATGCCGTAGAAGTTGTTGAAGAAGTTGAACATGATCGGCGGGGCGCCGCCGTCCTCCTCCCGCCACAGGGTGCGGTACTGGTCCATCGCGGCGAACATCATCGCCTCCCAGACCGGGCCGCAGCCCATCGAGGCGTCGCCGATGTTGGCGATCACGATGCCCGGCTGGCGGTTGACCCGCTTGTACAGCGCCGAGCCGGTGGCGATCGGCGCCGAGCCGCCCACGATGGCGTTGTTCGGCATCGAGCCGAAGGGGGTGAAGAAGGCGTGCATCGAACCGCCCATGCCCCGGTTGAAGCCGGCCTTGCGGGCGAAGATCTCGGCCAGAGTGCCGAAGAGGATGAAGTTCTCGACCAGGTCGCCCTCGGTGTCGTAGCCGATCTTCTCGGCGTGGCGCAGGGTGTCGCCGTCCAGGAAGCCGCCCATGATCTGCTGGAGCGCGGCCGGGTCGAGCTTGCGGGCGGCGGAGAAGCTCTTGGCGAGGATCTCGCCGTGGCTGCGGTGGGAGCCGAAGATGAAGTCGTCGGCGTCCAGTTCGGCGGCCTGGCCGACCGCGGCGGCCTCCTGTCCGGCGGAGAGGTGGGCCGGGCCCTTGTGGTTGTACTCGATGCCGTTCCAGCCGCCGGTGGTCTTGATCGAGTTCAGCATGTTCTCGAACTCGCGGATCGCGATCATGTCGTGCAGCATCGCGGTGAGGCCGTCCGCCCCGTGGCGGGCCTTCTCGGCCTCGAAGTCGCGGACGTAGGCGTTGACCGGGATCGGCGGGACGGTGATCGTCCGCGGCTTGCGCACCTCGACCGGATCGACGGTGAGTGACTTGGGCATTTCTTCCTTCTTCTGGTTGGTGGTCAGGCCTTGACGGCCCAGGCGGCCTCGCGGATGCCTTCGGAGACGGTGGGGTGCGGGAAGACGACCTGGCGCAGGTCGTCCAGGGTGTACTCGGATTCCAGGACGGCGGCCGCGCCCCAGACGGTCTCCGGGGAGTAGGGGCCGACCATGTGGACGCCGCGGACGACCCGGCTGGCCTTCTCGACGATGATCTTCACCGCGCCGGGGGCCTTCAGTCCGTTCTCGGCGACGAACCGGCCGGAGAGGACGAGCGGGACGGTGGCGGTGACCACCTCGACGCCGCGGGCCTTGGCCTGGGTCTCGGTGAGGCCGACGCCGGCCGCCTCGGGGATCGAGTAGACCGCCCACGGGATGGTGTCGACCCGCAGGGTCTGGCCGGTGTGGCGGGCCTGCTCGGGGTCGAGGATGTGGGCGACCACGATCTCGGCCATCCGGTAGGCGGCGTGGGCGAGCAGCGAGCGTCCGGTGACGTCGCCGACCGCCCAGACGTTCGGCAGGTTGGTGCGCAGGGTGTCGTCGACCGCGACGCCCTTGGGGGTGTACTCCAGGCCGGCCTCCTTGGCGCCCCAGCCCTCGACGAGCGGCTTGCGTCCGACGGCCATGAGGATGACGTCGGCCTCGGCGCGGACCTGATTGCCCTTGTCATCTTCGTAAATGACGGTGCGATCCTCGATCGCTGTGACCTTGCAGCCGAGGTGGAAGTCGACCCCGTCTATGCCCTTGCGCAGCTTGGCGGCCAGGTCGGCGTCCGCGAACGGGACGATCTCGGTGAGCAGTTCGATCACCTCGACCTGCGCTCCGAAGGCCGCGAAGAGGGACGCGAACTCGACGCCGATCACGCCGCCGCCGATCACCACGAGTTTGGACGGGAACTGGTCCAAGGCAAGCAGGCCGGTGGAGTCGACCACCGCCGGGTTGTCCTTGGCGCCCGGGATGGGCGGCATGACGGGGACGGAGCCGGTGGCCAGGATGACATGATCAGCGGTCTTGACCTGTCCGTTCACCTCGACACGGCCGGGACCGATCAGGGTGCCGTGGGCGTCCGCAACCTCGACGCCGTTGCGCTTCTCGGCCATCGCCACTCCCCCGACCAGAGTGGTGACGACCTCGTCCTTCCAGGCCTGGACCTTCGCCCAGTCGAAGCTCACGTTCTCGGCGGTCACGCCGAACTGCGCGGAGTGCTTGGCGTGCAGGTAGAGCTTGGCGGAATTCAACAGGCTCTTGGTGGGGATACAGCCCACGTTGAGGCAGGTGCCGCCGAGATACTGTTGCTCGAGCAGCAGCACCTTCTTCTTCGCGTGCCCCAGCCGCTCGGCGGCCAGGTAGCCGCCGGGGCCGCCGCCCAGGATGATCACGTCATAATCAGCCATCGGTTTCCTCAGCCCAGGACGGTCAGGTCGATGTCGGCGATCGCGGCGCACAGGTCGCGCAGGTAGCGGGCGGCGTCCGCGCCGTCGATCACCTGATGGTCGGCGGTGAGCGAGAACCCGATCCGCTGTTCGGCGCCCACGCTTCCGTCGGCATTGATCACCGCCCGCGGGACGATCGCCCCCACCCCGAGGATCGCCACCTGCGGGACGTTCAGCAGCGGGGTGAAGGTCTCGGTCCCGAAGGAGCCGAGGTTCGACACCGTGAAGCTGGCCCCGCTGAGCAAATCGGGGTTGACCGAGCCGCCTATGGCGTCGTTGGCGAGCTGCTTGGAGAGCACCGAGAACTGCCGCAGGGTGAGGGTGTCGGCGAACCGCAGGGTCGGCACCAGCAGGCCGCGCGGGGTGTCGACCGCCATGCCCAGGTGGACGTGGGCGAAGGTCCGCAGCACGCCGCCGGAGAGGTGGGCGTTGATCACCGGGTGCTTGGCCAGGGACTTGACCGTGGCGTAGCCGACCAGGTCGCCGATGGTGACGGCCGCGAGCTCGGGGTCGGCCGCGCCCTTCAGCCGCTTGCGCAGCGCCAGCAGCCCGGCCGCCGGAGCCGTCGCGGTGTAGGTGAGCTGGGCCGAGGTGGCCAGCGAGTTCATCATGCGCTCGGCGATCACCTTGCGAATGCCCTTCAGCGGGGTGTCGGTGACCTCGCCGGGGTACTCGGCGGACGCCGACGGTGCGGCGGGAGCGGGGGTCGGCGCAGGCACGCTGTCGCCGGCCAGGTCGGCGCGGGTCACGCGTCCGCCGATCCCGGTGCCGATCGCGCCCGGGACGAACCCGGACGCCTCGGCGCNNTCACGGGCGATCACGCGTCCGCCTGGGCCGGTGCCGGCCAGTCGGTCGGCGGCGATGCCTTGGTCGGCGGCGAGACCGCGAGCGCGGGGCGAGACAGGTGCGAGCGAGGCACCCGACTCACCCGACGCCGGTCGCTCCGTGTACTCGCCCTCCGTCGGAAGATCCCCGCCTTCGCGGGGATGACTGAGGTCCTGGGGAGCGCCCGCCGAAGCCCCGGTCGCTGCGGGAGGCGACCCTTCGCCAGGGTCTGTTCCTCGGACCGCTGGGGCGGCCGGAGCGAGCTCGTCCGGCAGCGCCTCGCCTGGCTCGCCGACCACGGCGATGGCCTGCTTCACGGGCACCTCGTCGCCTTCGGCGGCGAGCAGGGCCAGCACCGTCCCGGAGACTCCCGAGGGCACCTCCATGGCCGACTTGTCGGTCTCGATCTCGCACAGCAGGGTGTTCGCGTCCACCACATCGCCGACGGCCACCAGCCACGACGTGATCAGACACGACTCGACCGTGTTGCCCAACTGCGGCATCACCACAACCTGAGCCATTTCACTCCTTCACTAGACGATGCGCACCGTGGGCGCGATCTGCTTCAAGACATCTGCCGACCCGGCGGCGAGGCCGGCGTCGGTGATGATTCCGTTCAACTGCTCCAGCTCCAGCACGCTGACGAAGCCGGCGCGGCCGTACTTGCTGGAGTCGGCCACCAGCCAGGTCTCCTCGGAGCGGGCGTTCATGGCCTCGATCACCTCGGCGCCCTCGGCGAACTGCGTTGTCATGCCGCGGTCGGAGGTGAAGCCGTCCGTCCCCACGAAGGCGACGCGGGCGTTGAACCGGCGGATCGCGGCGAGCGCTACCGGGCCGACCAGGGATTCGCTCTCGCGGTGGTACTGCCCGCCGGTCAGGATGACTTCCAGACCGGGGTTGAGCCGGGCGTAGTTGAAGACCAGGGTCGAGTTGGTGACGATCTGGATGCCGGTTCGTCCGGCCAGGTGACGGACGATCATCGCGGTGGTGGTGCCGGCCTCGATCATGATCCGGTCGCCGTCGCGGACCAGCTCGGCAGCCGCCTGCGCGATGCGCTCCTTCTCGTCGGTGTGGTCGCGGACCCGCTCCAGCACGTCGGTGAGGGTGCTCGCCTTCGCGCCGCCCCAGGTGCGGGCGAGCAAGCCGCGCTCCTCCATGGATTTCAGGCTGGCGCGGATCGTGACCTCGGAAACCCCGAGATCCTTCGACAGCGCGGCGACCGACAGCGAGCCGTCCTTGGCGAGCAGCTCGAGGATGTACCCCTCGCGCTCGCCCCGCTCGACCGTCATCGCTGAACACCTTTCAAGATATTTCGATTCTAGAGCAACTCGCAAGCACTCGCAATGCCCTTGGGTCGTCCATTCGTCGGCGGTGACGACTAGGTGAACGGATCTACCTCTACTTGCCGCATTCTCGCGTCGAGTTGGGGCCTGATGCCGATCTGGAGGTAGGTCTGTTCACCTGGGGTCGGCGGTGGCGAGCAGCGCGGCCTCAGCGGACTTCGTCCAGCGGCCGTCGTCCATCGCTGCGGCGACCTCGGGGAGCTTCTCGGCCAACTCGTAGAGGCGGACGAAGCCCAGGTCATGCAGGCCCGGGTAGACCATGATCTTGCCGCCGGAGGTGCGGTTGTTCACGGCGTCGATGGCGTCCGAGAAGCCGGCCATGCCGCAGACCGCGTCCAGCGAGATCGAGGTGTCCAGGGCGCCGGTCTCCAGCTTGGTCAGCAGGGTGCGCATGTCGGTCATCTCGGAGCCGGAGGTGCCGATGAGGAAGACGTGGCGCTCGATGATCCCCTGCAGATCCAGCTCCGCGAGGGTGCCGGCGGCGAAGCCGGCGAAGGCGTTCACGATCGCTCCCTCACCGGCCAGGTCGACCGCCTGCGACAGCAGCGCGGGGACGGGCACCAGGCAGGTGACGTAGCCGTAGCCCGGTTCGAGCGGGGTCACGGTGGAGTTGACCACCCGGAACGGGGCCCCGCGCTCGGCGGCGGTGGGCTCCACCACGGCGGCCAGGTGGGCCAGTCGCTCGTCATTGACGTCGGCGGCGTCCACCGCCACTCCGGGCAGGCCGAGCGACACTGTGCGGACGGTGTGCATGAGACCCATCGGCCCCGCGGCGCCGATGATCGCCACGCTGTCCCCCGCGCGGATCTCGCCCTTCGCCGGGACGTGGTCGTAGGCCTCGGCCGGGTCGCTGCCGGTCGTCCCGATGTAGCGCGTGAAGTCGTAGTGGACACGGCCGACGTCCAGGTTCACCCGGCGATCGAGGATGGCGCCGCCGAGCACCACGCACAGCAGGCTGCGGGCGCCCAGCAGGGCGCTCAGCCGCTCGACTATGGCGGCGCCCGAGCCGAAGTAGAGGATGTCGTCCAGGCCCGGAACGACCTGGTCGAGGTCGACGGCGACCGCCTGCGGGTCGACCGCCGCGGGGTCAACACCCACCACCTCGATCGAGCCGGGACGGACGGCCAGCAAGGCTTCCAGTCCGGACGGGGTGACGCCGGCGTCCGCGACCACCAGCAGCCGGCCGCCGGCGGCGAGGGTGTTGCGCTCGGTGCGGGAGTAGGAGGCCTCGACCGTCGACCACGGCTCGACCAGGGCGACCTGGGCGGCGGTCGGGGCGTCGGAGACCCGCAGCATGAACTCCTCGCCCTCGTGGACGACGATGCGCTCGTCCACCACCACGTACTCCTGCAGGGCGCCCTCGAAGTTGTAGCCGAAGGCGCCGTTGGAGGCGGCGGTCGGCAGGTGCCGCCAGTCGGCCTGCACCAGCACCCGCTCCCCCGGCCGATAGTGGGTGACCTGGTCGCCGACCGCGATCACTCGGGCCACCGGCTCGTGCCCCGGGACCGTCGGCTCGGCGCCCGGACGATAGCTCGGCACCTGCGCCAACTCGTCGGCCGAGAGGCCGGCGACCACCTCTGACTTGCGGGGATGGTCGGCGAAGGCGTGCAGCAGCTTGGTGTCGGAGAAGCAGATGCCGCAGGCCTCCACCTGCAGCAGGATCTGGGTCGGGCCGATGGCGTCCACCGGCTTGGCGGTATTGAGGAAGACCTCGTCCTTGCCGGTGAACTGGATCGCGTACTGAGTCGCGGGGAGATCGGGCATCTTCATCCTTCGGTAGCGGTCTTGCGGTGAGATCCCGGGTCAAGCCCGGGATGGCGGAGAGTGGGGAGCGGGATCCGACGGTGGTGGGATCCGACGGTGGTGGGATCGGGACGGTGGCGGGAGACCGGGAGGGGGATGTCGATGGTCGGGCACCCACCCTTTCCGTCATCCCCGCGCAGGCGGGGATCTCCAGCGGCTAGTTCAACATGTTCTGACCACCGGTGACGGGGACGGCCTGGCCGGTTTCGTAGGACTGGTC